>Ga0268257_1002220_pt1 | contig 14498 bp, 10 predicted proteins | sample AgamicAtPrz_FD_200249 | JGI IMG/M metagenome (GOLD analysis project Ga0268257, IMG submission 200249) | Agave microbial communities from Guanajuato, Mexico - At.P.rz (v2) (version 3) | ecosystem: Host-associated > Plants > Phyllosphere > Phylloplane/Leaf | place: Guanajuato, Mexico | collected...
CGATGGATTAGTAGCATATCCGAATCCGACAGACGGAATCTTGAATTTGAGTTTGGAAAACAATACAAAATCTGATGTCCGATTATATAATGCTTCAGGCCAGCAATTGCTGAACACCACTTTTGAAGGGGCTGAACAGCAGCTTGATCTGAACGGCTTTGGAAGAGGGATCTATCTCCTTCAGGTTATTGCAGATGGCAAGACGATAACCAGAAAGATTATTTTAAATAAATAGTTTTAACTCGATATTTTTTAGCTGCCCAAACCCGTAAAAGAGGTTTGGGCAGTTTTTTTACTTGTTACCAATCTTAAAAATGTAATTATTGTTTCTTTTCATATTATTGATTTTATTTTGTTTAATATTTTTTGATAAAAATTAAACAATTCTTACCTTTAATCTATAAATCAAGCCTTTATTTAAACTGAGGTATAAAACATGAAGTTTTTAATAGTGATCCTAATATAAAAATGGTGTTTATGGAAAAAATACTTGTAATAGGAGGAAGCGGAGGAATTGGAGAAGCAATAGTATTGGAGCAATTGGGAACGAAGCAAGTTTATAACATTAGCAGAACTGCTCCTAATATTTCACATCCTAACTTAATTCATTTTACGGCAGACATTTTAAAGGACGCGCTTCCAGAAATTGAGAAAATTGATGCTATTGTTTACTGTCCAGGTTCTATAAATCTGAAACCTATTCTGAGTTTAAGCATTGATGATTTCAGAAATGATTTCGAAATCAATGTTATTGGTGCTGTGAAAGTAATACAGCATTATCTGCCAGCCTTAAAAAAAGGCACAAATCCGTCTGTGGTCCTTTTCAGCACAGTTGCAGTAAAACTTGGAATGCCTTATCATGCTAGTGTTGCTGCAGCAAAGGGTGGAGTAGAAGGTCTTGTTAAATCATTAGGTGCAGAGCTCGCTCCCGCAATCCGTATTAACGCTATTGCACCTACTATTACAGAAACTCCATTGTCAGCTTCAATCCTCAGAAATGATCGTATGAAAGAAAACATGTCTGAACGTCATCCTTTAAAAAGATATTTACAGCCTAAAGAAGTGGCTAAAATGGCAGATTATCTTATTTCAGATGCGGCAGGATCTATTTCGGGACAAATTTTTCAAATGGATTGTGGCTTGGTCAGCTTTAAAATTTAATATGTCATCATGAAAATTCTATTAACCGGCTCAACAGGATATATTGGCAAAAGAATTCTGCCCTTACTACTTGAAGAGGGGCATGAAGTAATCTGCTGTGTACGGGACAAGAACAGATTTTTTTATCCTGAAAAGTATTCAGCAAACGTTAGACTTCTTGAGGTTGATTTTTTGCAATATAAAAGTGTAGAAACTATTCCTAATGATATTGATGCCGCGTATTACCTTATTCATTCCATGTCTAGCGCTGACAATTATGATGAGCTTGAAAGGATTTCTGCAAGTAATTTCAAAAAAAAGATAAATGATACAAGCGCTAGGCAAATTATTTATTTAAGCGGAATTGTCAATGATAAATCCTTATCTAAACATTTGGCTTCTAGAAAGGCGGTAGAAGAAATCCTAAAAAGTGGTAAAACTCCAACAACAACCTTGAGAGCAGGAATTATAGTAGGTTCAGGTAGTGCATCTTTTGAAATTATACGGGATTTGGTCCATAAACTGCCTGTAATGATTACACCAAAATGGCTTAATACTAAATGCCAGCCTATTGCCATTGCCGATGTTTTAGAATTTTTAATGAAATCACTGCTAAACCCTAAAACATACAACGCGAGTTTTGATATTGGCGGGCCAGATATTCTTACATACAAGGAAATGTTGCTAGAATTTGCAAAGATTAAAAAACTCAAAAGATTTATTTATACACTGCCAGTAATGACGCCAAAGTTGTCTTCCTATTGGTTATATTTCATTACTTCCACTTCTTTTAAACTGGCTTCGGCATTAGTGAGTAGCATGAGAGTAGAAGTGGTTTGCAGGGACAATAGAATCAATGAGTTGTTGGATATAAAACCTATGAGTTACCGTCATGCGTTACAAAAAGCAATTGTAAAAATTGACCAAGATGAAGTAGCTTCGAGCTGGAAAGACGCGCAAATAAGCGGACAGTTTAAAGGAAGTATTTCATATTATTTAAAGGTTCCTAAAAAGGATTGTTTTATAGATAGAAGAAAAAGAAAAATTATAAACAGAGACTATACTATTGCTAAAATTTGGTCTATAGGAGGAGAAACCGGATGGTATTATGGTGATTGGCTTTGGGGTTTGAGAGGATTTATTGATAAGCTTTTTGGAGGTGTTGGAGTTCGACGAGGAAGAACGAATAAACATGATATACATGCAGGAGATGCTCTTGATTTTTGGCGTGTGGTTTATGCTAATAGGGAAGAAGGAAAATTAATTCTCTATGCCGAGATGAAACTTCCGGGAGAAGCATGGCTCGAATTCAAAATTTTTAATAATACATTATATCAGGCAGCAACTTTTAAGCCATCAGGAATTCTCGGAAGGTTGTACTGGTATGCTGTGCTGCCTTTCCATGGTTTTATTTTTAATGGCATGATCAATAAATTGATAAATTGACTTAGTAATACCTTTGATATTTGTTATTGTTAAAGGCTATTGGAAAAGAACTTCTTAGTTCTGTATTATTTATAAATTCTTTTTGTTTTATTTGATTAAACTCTTAAAATTATGCGGAAAAGTCAGCTTAAAAACTAAAAGTATGGATAAAGTTTAATTAAAAATATGATTTTTATTTTTTAATTCAATTTTTTTTCTAATTTTATCGTCAAATAATACCACTCTATTTTGATTGCAGGAAAAGCAAATACAGTCACAAAATCAAAATCTCTTACTCTAAGAGGTCTTCAGCCTATCTTTAATTGTTGAAGAATTGATATGCAAACACTATTCTTAGGTGTTTAGTATCATTATTGTATTTTTTATTTTCTCAACCAAACCTAACCAAATGAATTTTACCAATTTATTATATCGTTGTATTGATTGCAAATCACTTTATCTAAAAGGTTTGCAGCCAATATTTAATTGTTAAAAAGCTTCACTTCTCAGTTTACAGATTTTTATGCCAAAACTCTTCATTTTCATGAATAGTCGAGGTGTTTCTATTGTCAATTTTATTAAATTTTAAACTAAGAAAATGAAACTAACCAATAAAATAAAACTGATTATTGTGTTGTTGTCATGTATTACAACATATGCACAAAAAACTATAAAAGGAACTGTTACAGACAAACAATCCAATATACCCATGGTAGGCGTCAATGTTATTGTTCCTAATTCAAAAGTAAGTACAATTACAGATTTTGATGGAAAATTTCAACTTCAAATACCTGAAAACAGCACTTCGATAGAATTTTCCTATATCGGATATCAAACCCAAAAAGTTACGATAGACGAAAAATCCAATTACACTATTTCTATGACTTCCGGTCAAGGCCAAAGCCTAGATGAAGTAGTAATTATTGGTTATGGAACGCAATCTAAAAAAGATGTGAGTTCTAGTATACAATCTATAAAAACCAAAGATTTGCCTCAGGGAACTTCTTCAAGTTTTGAAAACAGTTTGCAAGGACAGACTCCTGGGGTGAATATAAGTTCGTCATCGGCTACACCAGGAAGTGCTGTGAGCGTTAATATTCGTGGTGTTTCTTCTATATCAGCGAGCAGTCAGCCTTTGTATATCATAGACGGAATTCCAATCGTGTCTAGAAATAATTCGGCACTAAATGCAAATATACAGCCAGTTAATCCATTAGCAGATTTGAGCCCAAATGATATTGAATCTTTTACAGTTTTAAAAGATGCTGCCGCAGCCGCCATTTATGGATCAAGAGGTGCTAACGGAGTAATCTTAATTACCACAAAAAGAGGTAAAACCGGTAAAAGTATTGTAGATGTTAATTATTACACTTCTTTTGCTGAAATTTCGAAATATCCAAAAATGGTTGACAGCGAGAAGTTTAAAAAGTTTTTTAACACCGCTGCAGAATTTGACGGACTAGGTTCTGATTATTTTGATTGGATAGATACTTCAAAAGGAATCAATACCAATATCTACGATGAAATCTTTAGAGTTGGCGTAACGCAAAATTTAGATCTTAGTGTTAAGGGCGGAAGCGAAAAAACGAGCTATTATCTGAGCGGAAATTATTATAATCAGGAAGGAATTCAAATAGGTCAAGGCTTTAAGAGATTAAGTGCCCGTATGAATCTGGATCATAATATTAATGAAAAATTCAAAGTAGGAAATACTTTTTTTATAACTCGTAGCAATCATCAGCGAACAATTGGCGAAAATGATGAATATGGAGTTGTAATCAATGCACAAGGGTGGGATCCTACACAACCTATTTATGATGAAAATGGGAAGTATACCAACCCTTTTAAATACAACACTTGGTGGCCGCTTGAAAATCCTGTTCAGATTGCCAAAGAGTATAAAAACACTTCTCAATCTACTCGCGTGCAGGGTACAGCATATGTTGAATGGAAAATTATTCCAGATTTAAAGTTTAAATCGGCTTTTTCATTAGAGTATTCCAACCTAGTTGAGGATTCTTATGTTCCTTCTGGCACAAATAAATCGAAGACGGGTGAAGGTATTTTTGCAACTTATGAAGAAACCAATTGGCTGGTAGAAAACACTTTAAACTACAATAAACAATTTGGCGAAAAGCATAATTTCGGAGCTATTTTAGGATGGACAATACAAGAAAATGAAACTCGTTTTTCTGACCAATCTGGTGTCGGATACGCTACTAACACTACATCTAGTATTTCGGCTGCAAGTACTATTATTGCTAGTACTTCGGGTAAAAACCAATATGGTTTGCAATCTTTTTTTGGAAGAGCAAATTATGTTTACGATGATAAATATATAGCATCATTTACAGTTAGAGCTGATGGTTCTTCACGTTTTGGAGAGAATAATCAATATGGCTATTTCCCATCAGGATCTTTGGCTTGGAGAGTTAATAAAGAAAAATTCTTTAAAAGTGAAAGTATTTCAGATTTTAAAATCAGAGCTAGCTACGGACTTACAGGAAACCAAGAAATTGGTTCAAATTGGAGAGGAACTTATACTCTAAATGCTAATTATAACGGAGTTCCAGGAATAGCACCTAACCGATTAGAAAATCCGGACTTGGGTTGGGAAAAAACAAAGCAACTTGATATAGGTTTAGATTTTGGATTGTTTAAAAACCGAATCACTTTAACGGCCGATTATTTCAACAAGCAAACAGATGATCTTTTATTGCAAGCAAAAGTTTCGGGACTTACTGGTTTTAATTCTGTTTATCAAAATGTTGGAGCTATAGAAAATAAAGGTTTTGAATTTGGAATTAATGCAGCCGTCTTTGATGGAGATGATTTTAAATGGAATGCAGGGGTTAATCTAACGTTGCTTGACAACAAGATTAAAAAATTGATTAATGACGGTGAAGAAGTGGGAAGAAATCATATTTTGAAAGAAGGACAAGAAGTAAGCACTCTATATTTAATTAAATTTTTGGGTGTGGATCCACAAACCGGAGACGCAAAATTTGATGACATAAATAAAGATGGAATAATCGATTTCTCTGACAGACAAATGGTTGGAGGCGCATTGCCAACTTATTTTGGCGGATGGAGCAACAATTTCAGCTACAAAGGATTTACTTTGACGGCAAACTTTGTGTTCTCTGGAGGAAACAAAATATTCAATCAAAGCCGTCATGTTTACGATAATTATGGGTATACAAAAAGCGGCATCCCATATTCTAATATTAGCGAAAGAGTATATGATAATTATTGGAGAACGCCAGGGCAAATTACTGATGTGCCAAGGCCTTCTACAAAAGATGGACAGATGCAGCGCTTTAGCACGCAATTTTTGGAAGATGGAGATTATATCAGATTGAAAACTTTAAGTCTTGCTTATAAGCTGCCTTCTAATGTGATTCGCAAAATTGGTTTGAATAGTCTTTCTCTTTATATCCAAGCTCAAAACCTATTTACTATAACCGATTATTTAGGTTTCGATCCTGAAGTTTCTACAAATACTTCAAGTCAGGAAGATTTGAATATTCTGCAAGGGGAGGATTTTGGAACTTTAGGTCAGGCACGCACTTTTACATTAGGATTAAGTACAACATTTTAAAATTTGAAATCATGAAAAATAAAAAGATATATGTATTCTTGTCTATGTTACTTGCTTTTACAGTTTTAGGATGTGATGATGTACTGGACACAAAATTAGATGATGAAATTCCGGCGGCAACTGCCATAACTGATAATATTTCATTAAAAGCCGCCGCTGTAGGACTGTATGACGTGATGCAAAGCGGAACGTACTACGGAGGTGAATTTATATTGGCTCAGGAATTAACAGGAGGCAATGCAGATGCGACCGGTTTTCAAGAGCGTTTTACCCAGTTGGACAACGCTATTGTGCCACCATCAAATGCTTATATTCAAAGCAATTGGGTAAATGTTTATACGCTTGTTAATGCCAGCAACTTGATTTTGCAGAAAATGGAAGAGCTTGAGCTGAAAGATGACAATTCTAAAGGAACTGCACTTTTTTGCAGAGCACTAGGACATTTTGATGCGTTGCGCCAATTCGGGCAGTTTACAGATCCAAACTCAAAATATGGTATTCCTGTTTCAACTAAATATTTGGATGCAAAATCTGCTAAAGAAATTTCCAGATCTACTGTTGCTCAGTCTTATCAGCAAATTATTTCAGACTTAAAAGATGCCATTGCAATTTTGAAATATGACAGCAATAGATTTTTTATTACAAAAGCTGCTGCTGAAGCTTTGCTTGCAAGGGTTTATCTCTATCAAGGCGATTATGATAATGCCATATTGTATGCCAGTAAAGTAATTAGCAATAGTACGTATAAATTAAATACAAAATTTAATGATATTTATGATGTTGAAGGTTCGTCTGAAGCTATCCTAGAGTTACAGTTTTTAGGTATTGATGGTAATAGTTTAACCGAATTTTTATCAGTTTCACCTCCGGAAGTTTCTGCTGATTACAGTAATTTTTTCAAACCAATGGACGATGACGACGATCCAAGAAGTTATAAATATTACGATTCGGGAAAAGAAGTTTTTTGTGATAAATATGGAACTCGTGACAGCGAAATAGACGGAAATGCCATTATCATTAAACTTTCAGAAATCTATCTGATTCGTGCAGAAGCTTTGGCAAAGAAAACCCCTCAAGATTTAACTTCGGCTTTGGCTGATTTAAATGTGGTACGCCAAAGAGCTTTACCGAGTAAGCCTTACACTTTAGCCCAAATTCCAAATCTAGATGCTTTTGTTACTATTTTGATTGAAGAAAACAAAAGGGAATTAGGTTTTGAAGGACACCAATGGTTTACTATCGTTCGATTAGGCAGAGCAACTTCAATTTTGAATATTCCTGCTTTCAGAACAACTTATCCAATACCGCAAAACGAAATTACAATTGCCCAAGGCAAGTTAGAACAAAATCCAGGATACTAAAAAAATCCCCCAGGAAGCTGCTAATGCGGGATTCATTTACAAAAAATGTATGTCGCTTAGCAGTCTTCTTTAAATTCAAAAAAAGAAAAAGAAATGACAAATAAAACGCCGTTTGCACTTTGTATACACGGAGGTGCGGGTGTGATAACTCCCGAGAATCTATCACCAACAGATAAAAAAATGATAAAAGAGGATCTTATTCTTGCTCTTAATGCAGGAGAAGAGATCTTAGCAAAAGGCGGTAATGCCGTTGATGCGGTCGCTGCTGCCGTAGTAGCTTTAGAGAATAGCATTCATTTTAATGCGGGAAAGGGAGCCGTTTATTCTCGAGAAGGCAAACATCTATTAGAAGCTTCAATAATGGATGGCGCTACGTTAGAGGCTGGATCGGTAGCAAACAGTATGAAAATTAAAAATCCCGTCTTATTCGCCAAAAGTTTATTAGGATATAAAGACCTTATCATGATTTCTGGTGAAGCTGCCGATAATTTGGCAGAACAAACTAATCACGAATTAGTAGAAAACCATTACTTTGATACTGATTTTAGAAAAGAACAATTTTTGGAGGCAAAAAAAATCTCTGAAACAGCAACTTTTCTCGATCATACCAACTTAAAGATGGGAACTGTTGGCGCAGTTGCTATTGATAGAAATGGCAATATAGCCGCAGCGACTTCGACAGGAGGAATGACTAATAAATTGGATGGACGAATTGGCGACTCCGCGATTATTGGAGCCGGGACTTATGCCAATAATAAGACTTGCGGCGTCTCTTGCACTGGTGTTGGAGAATATTTTATTAGAGCCACAGTATCTTCCATGGTTTCAAATTTAATGGAATTTGGAAAAATGTCTCTAGAGCAGGCAACCGAAGTAACGATAAAAGGCCATTTGACAAAGCTGGGCGGAGAAGGAGGGCTTATTGCAATTGACAAAGACGGAAATATTAATTTTTCATATAATTCTCAAGGAATGTACCGTGGATTTGTGTGTGAAAAAAAGAAAGAAAAAAAAGTATATATCTGGGATAACGAAGAAGTATAACACTAAAATCATATCATGAAATCTATTCCGTTTTTTGTAATCTTGTGTTTACTACTGTTGTGTTCTTGCCAATCAAAGCTTAACAATGTTGAAGAGCTTAAAACTAAAGGAAAGCTATTCATAATTGGTGGCGGAAAAAAATCTGATAAATTGGTTTCTGAATTGATTGCAGTTAGTAGTCTAAATAAAGAAAACTTTATGGTGATACTTCCAATGGCTAGCGAAGAACCCGATTCGGCAGTTTATTATACGGCAAAACAATTTATTGGATTAGGTATAAATTCAAACAAGATAAAGGCTTTTAATTTTAATCGAATCAGCCAGCCAAAAGTACAGATTGATTCTCTCAAAAAAGCTAGCCTAATTTATATTACTGGCGGAGATCAAAATTTGTTTATGAAATCAGTTTTGAATACCCCTGTTTATAAAGCTATTCATACTGCCTATCAAAATGGGGCAACCATAGCAGGAACAAGTGCTGGCGCAGCAGTGATGAGCACAAAAATGATTTCAGGAAATGAATTGAAGCACCCAACTTATACTGGAGAATTCCATAGCATCGAAGCAAAAAATTTTGAATTAGCAACGGGATTGGGTTTGCTGCCAAATGCCATTATCGATCAACATTTCATTTACCGAATGCGAATGAACCGTTTATTGTCGGTTGCTATGGAAAATCCAGATTATTTAGGAATCGGCATTGATGAATCGACCGCTATAGTGGTACAAGGTGACGATGCAAGAGTTACTGGAGATTCGCAAGTGGTCATTATAAGAAAAACAAACAAAACAAATATCCACGTCAAAAACGGACTATTAGGAAGTAAAGATATTAGATTAGAAATCCTTCTGCCGGGAGAGAAATTTAAATTATAAAAAAAATGAAAATATTAGAAAAATTCCCAGATACAATTACTATAATTCTAGTAATTACACTTCTCTTTATAGGTCTGACATGGATAATTCCGTCAGGAGAATTCGATCGTACGATTGCAAACGGAACGGAGAAAATTATTGCAGGTTCTTACAAATCTGTACAAGCATCTCCTCAAGGAATCAAAGCTTTTTTGGAAGCTCCGATTAAAGGATTTATTTCGGCATCTCAAATTATTGCTTTTGTCTTTCTGGTGGGAGGAGCGTTTTCCATTATAAACATGACGGGCGCCATAAACGCAGGACTTTTTAATGTAATTGAGTTTAGCCATAAAAGGCCAAAACATAAAATTTTTATTGTTCCATTTTTAATTGTATTATTTTCTTTTGCAGGAGCTACTTTTGGAATGAGCGAAGAGATTTTAATCTTTATTCTGATTACCGTACCCATGGCAAAAGCAATGGGGTATGATGCAATTGTTGGAGCGGCAATTCCAATTGTAGGAACTGGCGTTGGTTTTGGAGGTGCCTTTAGCAATCCATTTACTATTGGCATTGCACAAGGTATAGCACAAATTCCAATTTTTAGCGGAATGGAATATAGGATTTTTGTCTGGTTTATTTTAACAACATGTGCTTGTTTCGTAATTACGCATTATGCAATAAAAATTGGAAAAGATCCGAAGAAAAGCCTATTGTTTGGCATTGCCGATGAAAAAGAGAATAGCAATCTTGAGACATCTGACTTTAAATTAGACACCGCTAGGAAAATAATTTTATATGCACTTTTTGCAACCATTCTCATTTTAATTTACGGGGTGAGCAATTATAATTGGTACATAAACGAAATCGCTGCTTTGTTTTTGGCCTTAGCTATTTTTGTCTCAATTGTTTACAGAATTTCAATATCAAAAGCGATAGATGCTTTTGTATTAGGAGCTAAAGACATGATGACTGCGGCATTGGTAATCGGACTGGCCAAAGGACTTCTAATTATTACACAAGAAGGCAAAATTATTGACACGATACTTAATTCTATTGTATCAATAACCCAAAACACGCCAAAGGCTGTATCTGCTGAATGCATCTTTTTTTTCCAATCATTTTTAAACTTTTTCATTCCTTCAGGATCGGGACAAGCTTCTTTGACCATGCCCATTATAATTCCGATTTGTGATGCCTCAGAAATAAGCCGACAAATGGCAGTGCTGACTTTTCAATTAGGAGACGGCTTTACTAATCTTATTATTCCAACAAGCGGAGTTACAATGGGAGCGCTTTCTTTGGCTAAAATACCTTATAGCAAGTGGTTTAAATGGATGCTGCCTCGAATGGTGGTATTTTTAATAGCATCAATGCTGCTGATTCTTCCCCCTTTATATTTATTCAATTGGTAAAATCAGACTAAAATGAAAACACTAGCAATAACTTTTCTGTTTATTTTGAGCGCTTGCTCTTCTGAAAACAATACAGAAAATTCGGATCCAAAAACACCAGAAGCAAAAAACTATGTGTCTTACTTTACAGGAAATAAAGTAGATAAAATTACAGCTCCAAAGGGAGGAATTTGCTTGATGGGAGGAGCAACCGAAAACGATCAGGCAATGAAATGGTTTTTGAATAGGGCAGATGGCGGAGATGTTTTAATATTACGCACCTCTGGAACTGATGGCTATAATTCGTATTTGTATACCTCTTTAGGAATCGCTATTAATTCTGTTGAAACTATTGTTTTTAAAAATGCCAAAGCGAGTTCTGATGCGTATATAATAGAAAAAATAAATAATGCAGAAGCAATTTGGTTTGCAGGAGGAGATCAGTGGGAATATGTTTCGTATTGGAGAAACACGCCAATTTCTGAAGCTATCAATAAAGCAATAATCAATAGAAAAGTTGTAGTGGGCGGAACCAGTGCTGGTATGGCTATTCAGGGAGGATTTTATTTTTCGGCTCAAAATGGCACGATCACTTCTCAAGAAGCATTGTTAAATCCTTTTGATACTAAAGTCACAATATCCAACGAGTCTTTTTTAGATAATGCAATTTTAAAAGATGTCATTACCGATACCCATTATGATAATCCCGATAGAAAAGGAAGACATATTGCTTTTTTAGCCCGAATTATAAATGATTATAAAGTTCAAGGAAAAGGAATAGCTTGCGATGAATACACTTCGGTTTGTATAGACGAAAAAGGAATTGCAAGAGTCTTTGGAAATTATCCTTCTAAAGATGATGTTGCCTATTTTATAATGCCAAATACAGAAATTCCAAACAACAAGCCAGAAATTTGCAAACCAAACAATCCATTGGAATGGAATCTGAATAAGGTTGCCATTAGCGTTTACGAGGTTAAAGGAACTAGTGCTGGAACTAATACATTTAATTTAAATAATTGGATTGATGGAACTGGAGGCACATGGAAAAAATGGTTCGTAGAAAATGGCAAACTCAATGAATAAGGGAAACGCAATAGAATAATTAACTCTCAAAAATAAAATACCAATACAATACAAGATGTACCATTATCTTCAAAAATATAATAGATTCTTGCTGCGGTTAAATGTAAAGAACGAAACGTCTCGCCTTCGCGCTGTAGTTTTGGGTTCAGCTGTCAGCAATGGTCCAACTCCATCTATAGAAGAGGCTTATGACCCCAAATCCTTGGAACATATTAAGGCAGGAACTTATCCTGTGGAAAAGGATATGGTTGCTGAAATGAAGGCTTTCAATGCTGTTTTTAAAAAATATGGCGTAAAAGTGTATCGCCCAGAAACGATTGAAAATTACAATCAGATTTTTGCCCGTGATATTGGATTTGTCATTGATGATGTTTTTGTAAAATCTAACATTTTGCATGACAGAGAACGCGAACTGGACGCGATTCAATATGTAATTGATCAGATTGATCCATTAAAAATTGTTCGTCCCCCAGCAGAAGTTCATATAGAAGGCGGCGATGTTATGCTTTGGAAAGACCATATTTTTATAGGAACTTATAAAGGGAGCGATTATAAAGATTACATAACTGCAAGAACCAATATGCATGGCGTAAATTATATCAAATCTCTGTTTCCTCATAAAATTGTAAAAGAGTTTGATTTAGTAAAATCTAAGTTAGAAGCAAGAGACAACGCTTTGCATTTAGACTGCTGTTTTCAGCCAGTAGGAAAAGATAAAGGGATTATCTATAAAAGAGGTTTTCGTGAAGAGGCAGATTATTTGTATTTGGTTGAACTTTTCGGAAAAGAAAACTTATTTCATATCGAAAGAGAAGAAATGTACAATATGTTTTCGAATGTATTTTCAATAGATGAAGATGTGGTGGTTTCTGAGAAGAATTTCACGAGATTGAACAACTGGCTTCGTGAAAATGGTTTTACAGTTGAAGAAATTCCGTATGCCGAAATTTCAAAACAAGAAGGTCTGTTGAGATGTTCAACTTTGCCATTAATTAGGGATTAAATAATTGTTTCAAGTTTTAGGTTTCAGGCCTTGCAAAAAACTTGAAACCTGAAACTTGAAACGACAAAAATATTAAAATGAAACAGACAACAAATGCAATCCTAATGATTAGACCCGTAGCATTCAGAATGAATGAACAGACGGCAGTGAATAATTATTACCAGAAAGTATTGGATGGACTTTTGCCAGATACTGTTAATGCTAAAGCGCAGCAGGAGTTTGATGCTTTTGTAGAAAAGCTAAGGGCTGTCGGTGTCGATGTAACTGTTGTTGATGACATTATAGAAACCGATACTCCAGATAGTATTTTTCCAAACAATTGGGTTTCATTTCATGAGCATGGTGATGTAGTATTGTATCCTATGTTTGCAGAAAACCGTCGTCTGGAACGTCGTGATGATATCTTGGATATTTTGGAAAAAAAAGGCTTCGAGATTTCTAATATTATTTATTATAACGCGGCAGAAGAAGAAGGCATTTTCTTAGAAGGAACCGGAAGTTTACTTTTAGATCGTGCCAACGCAAAAGCATATTGTGCTTTGTCGCCTCGCGCAGATGAAGAATTGGTTATTAAATTCTGCCAAAACTTTGATTATACACCAGTAATTTTTAAAGCTTTTCAAACTGTAAATGGAAAGCGGAAACTGATTTATCATACTAATGTGATGATGTGCTTAGGCGAAACTTTTGCAGTTATTTGCGCAGATTCTATTGATGATAAAAAAGAGCGCAAAATGGTTTTGGATCATTTAAAAGAAGATAAAAAAGAAATCATTTTAATCACAGAAGATCAGGTAAATAATTTTGCAGGAAATATGCTGGAAGTGAGAGGGAAAGATGATAAGAGATATATTGTAATGAGTGCTTCAGCACATCAAAGCTTGACTCCGAAACAAATTGCCCAATTAGAAAATCATGCAGAAATTTTAAGTTCAAGTTTAGATACGATTGAAGCTTGCGGAGGCGGAAGTGCTAGATGTATGATGGCTGAAGTTTTCCTGCCAAGAATTCACAGCATTGCTTAGCGTTACTTTGAATGGAATGAGATAAATAAATATGGAAAATATGAGAGAAAGTGCCTGTGGATATAAGTCGCAGAGATTTGCTTGTATACGTTAATTAAATCAGTGTTTTTATTTTCATGATGCCAGCAGAAGAAAAGAAAAAGCCACTGTTTTAAATGAAGATCTAAAACAGTGGCTTGGTATTTATATGATTGGTAGAACTATAAAAGTTCTGTCTTTACTCAACGACTATCTTTTTGGATGCAGCAGATGAATCTTGAAGAACCCTTGCTACATATATGCCTTTGCGAAGTTTTGTTCTAATAGTTTGACTAGCATTGGCTTTCAGATTTTTTGCTTCATAAACCAGTTCGCCGCCAATTGAGTATATAGCCAGAGAGTACTCTTTATCTGACTCTGAAGTGAAATGGATATTAAACTCTCCACCCTTTGACGGATTTGGATATATCTGTACGCCAGCATCTATTTCTATATTGTCTGCTGAAATATTCTGTGCAACAGCACTTTTTGAGGTCGTTCCTATTTTATTGAACTTAAATAGTTGGCATGAAGTCCCATAATATT
>Ga0268257_1002222_pt1 | contig 14495 bp, 15 predicted proteins | sample AgamicAtPrz_FD_200249 | JGI IMG/M metagenome (GOLD analysis project Ga0268257, IMG submission 200249) | Agave microbial communities from Guanajuato, Mexico - At.P.rz (v2) (version 3) | ecosystem: Host-associated > Plants > Phyllosphere > Phylloplane/Leaf | place: Guanajuato, Mexico | collected...
AGAGCACCACCCGCGCAATATGCAGCGTGGGCGCAAAGAAGAGATCGTAATTTTCCAGCCGGTAGTAGCGGGATAGCTGGCTGCGCAGCCGATCGCATATCGCCGCCCTGGCAGAGGCGTTTTGTGAGGCCATCGCGTAACGTTTCCCTGTATTAGCTGCGAAGTGGTGCTTTCCGGCAGATAAAACGCGTGGCTGATACATAGCCAGCCCGTCCCGTCAACCTGCCAGAATCTGGAGCAGAGGTTAGGGCAATGCGGCTGGACATTAAAATGATATAAACTGACAATCCCTGTTAGGTTTTTACACAAGGGACGAGTATGACCGCGCTTCCGTCACTACGGGCGCTGCGCTATTTTCATCAGGCAGCGCTGCACAGCAGTTTCAGTACGGCAGCGGAAACCCTGCATGTTACCCACAGCGCCGTCAGCCATCAGGTGCGCCAGCTGGAGAGCTGGATGGGCAAACCGCTGTTTGTACGCACTAACGGACGCGTCAAACTCACCTCGCATGGCGAACGCCTGCTGGTCAGCTGTCAGAAAGCGTTCAGCGAACTCGCCACCAGCTGCGAAAGCATACGTACCGGTATGCGGCATCACCTCTCTGTTTCCTGTGCGCCCAGCTTTCTCTCTCAGTGGCTGATCCCGCGTATCAGCAGTTTCTATCAGCGCTACCCGGATATTGACGTGCAGTTTCAGTCACTGGTTGAGATCGATCAGCTGCGCAGCGAACACACCGATGTGCTGATCCTGAGCTATGAGCAGCAGCCCGATGATGATATTGAAGCCACGCTTATCAGCGATGACGCGATTGGGCCGCTCTGTGCGCCCCACTACGCCGAACGCCTGCAGAGCGCGCGCGATCTGCACACGCTGCCGCTGCTGCATGCGGATACCCGGCTGCACGCCTGGGCAGAGTGGGCAAAAAACAGCGGGGTACGCGGTGATTTCTGGCGTGGCAAACACTTTGATAATCTGATGCTGGCTATTCAGGCTGCCAGAAGCGGTCTGGGAATCATTATGGCCCCGCGACTGCTGGTGCAGCAGGAGCTGGAAGCGGGCGCGCTGATTGCGCCGCTGGGCTTTGTGCGCATCGATCGCGCGACCTGGATGATGGCCAAACGCTCGCGCGAGCAGAATACAGAGATCCGTCTGTTTCGCGCATGGCTCAGCGAGCAGGCGCAGTGCTGACGCCATAAGAAAGGGCGCCATCGATGGCGCCCTTTTTATTCGCTTCGCGCTGCGCGGCGTTACGCCGTCAGCAGCTGGTTCATGCGGCGGATAAACTGGTTAGGATCGTCCAGCGTACCGCGCTCAGCCAGCAGCGCCTGATCCAGCAGCAGTTCAACCCATTCGGCAAAGCGCGCCTCATCCTGGGTGTCCGCTACGCGTTTCACCAGGCCATGCTCCGGATTGATCTCAAAGATATATTTCACTTCCGGAACATCCTGACCGGCGGCGGCAAACAGCTTCGCCATCTGGGTGGTCATTTCGTTAGCGTCAGTGGTGACGATGGCAGGCGTATCGGTCAGACGATGCGTCAGTCGCACCTCTTTTACGCGCTCGCCCAGCAGCGTTTTCACGCGCTCAACAAACGGCTCCAGCGCTTTTTCCGCTTCTTTCTGCTCTTCGGTCTCTTCATCCGCCAGCTTGCTCAGCGACTCATCGGCTTTGCTTACCGACTGGAAGGTTTTACCGTCGAACTCGGTGAGATAACTCATCATCCACTCATCGATGCGATCGGAGAGCAGCAGGACCTCAATGCCTTTTTTGCGGAACAGCTCCAGATGCGGGCTGCTTTTCGCCGCGGCGTAGCTGTCCGCCGTGATGTAGTAGATTTTCTCCTGCCCTTCAACCATGCGGCTCAGGTAATCATCCAGCGATACGCTCTGCTCGCTGCCTTCGCTCTGCGTGGTGGCAAAACGCAGCAGTTTAGCAATCGCCTGCTGATTGGCGCTATCTTCCGCCGGTCCCTCTTTCAGTACCAGACCAAACTCTTTCCAGAACTGCTGATACTTCTCTGCATCATCTTTTGCCAGTTTTTCCAGCATCTGCAGGCTGCGCTTAGTCAGTGCGGCGCGCAGGCTCTGGGTGACACGGCTGTCTTGCAGAATTTCACGTGAGACGTTGAGCGGCAGATCGTTGGAGTCAATCAGGCCGCGCACAAAGCGCAGGTAGTTCGGCATGAACTGCTCAGCGTCATCCATGATAAACACGCGCTGTACATAAAGCTTGAGGCCATGCTTGCTGTCGCGGTTCCACATATCGAACGGAGCACGCTGCGGAATGTAAAGCAGGCTGGTGTACTCCTGCTTGCCTTCCACGCGATTATGGCTCCAGATAGCCGGATCGCTGAAGTCATGCGCAATGTGCTTGTAGAACTCGTTGTATTCGTCGTCGCTGATCTCCGCTTTGTTACGCGTCCACAGCGCCTGGGCTTTGTTGACCTTCTCCCAGGTTACAGTGTCGTTCTCTTCATCTTTGGTTTCGATCTCTACCGGCAGTGCAATGTGATCGGAATATTTGCTGATGACGTTACGCACGCGCCAGGCGTCGAGGAAATCATCTTCACCTGCGCGGAAATGCAGCGTGATCTCGGTACCGCGATCGGCTTTTTCGATTTCTGCCAGGGTATATTCGCCTTCGCCTTCTGACTCCCAGAACACGCCCTCGCTGGCCTGTGCGCCAGCAGCGCGGGTGCGCACGGTCACTTTGTCAGCAACGATAAAGGCGGAGTAGAAACCCACACCAAACTGGCCAATCAGCTGGCTGTCTTTCGCCTGGTCAGAGCCCATAGACTCCAGAAACGCTTTGGTGCCTGATTTAGCGATAGTACCGAGGTTTTCAATCACCTCATCGCGACGCATACCGATACCGTTGTCGCTCAGCGTCAGCGTCCGTTTCTCCTTGTCGACCGAGATACGCACGCGCAGCTCGCCGTCGCCTTCATAGAGATCCGGCGTGGAAAGCGCGCGGAAGCGCAGCTTATCAGCGGCATCAGAGGCGTTGGAGATCAGTTCACGCAGGAAAATCTCTTTGTTTGAATAGAGGGAATGGATCATCAGGTGCAGAAGTTGTTTTACCTCTGACTGGAAGCCACGCGTCTCTTGTCCTTTCATGGTCATTGCTACCTCAACAGAATCGGGGTTGATCGAACGTTGAGGAAGAGATGGGGATGGCGGGAAAATTTTCAAGCCGGTTTCAGTGAATGAAACCGGCGAGTGCTTAGAATTTAATCTTATGACGTCCGGCAAGAGAGTGCGACAGCGTGGTGCCATCAACCATCTCCAGCTCGCCACCTACCGGTACACCGTGCGCGATACGGCTGGCGTCAACGCCATACTGACCGCACAGCTCAGCGATATAGTTGGCGGTCGCTTCACCCTCTACCGTGGGGTTGGTCGCCAGGATCACCTCCTGCAGCGTCTCATGTTCCAGACGCTGCTCCAGGCGATCGAGCCCGATATCCTGCGGACCAATCCCATCCAGCGGCGACAGATGTCCCATCAGCACAAAGTAGCGTCCGCCAAACTGGCCGGTCTGCTCAATGGCGTGAATATCTGCCGGGCTTTCCACCACGCAAATCTGCCCATTCTGCTGCCGACGGGCGTTAGCGCAGATGGTGCAGATCTCCTGTTCGGTGAAGGTGCGGCAATCGGCACAGTGGCCGATTTCCGACATCGCGCGCGTCAGCGCCTGAGCCAGACGCATGCCACCGCTGCGATCGCGTTGCAACAGGTGAAACGCCATGCGCTGCGCTGACTTCGGGCCTACACCCGGCAGACAGCGCAGTGACTCCATTAAGGTTTCAAGCAGTGGACTGGTCTGCATCAGAACGGCATCTTGAAGCCAGGCGGCAGCTGCATACCGGAAGAGACAGAAGCCATCTTCTCTTTCTGCGTCTCATCGATGCGACGCGCCGCATCGTTAAAGGCTGCAGCAATCAAATCTTCCAGCATATCTTTGTCATCTTCCAGCAGGCTGGGATCGACTTCCACGCGACGGCAGTTGTGCGCGCCGTTGATGGTTACTTTAACCAGACCCGCACCCGATTCGCCCGTAACTTCCAGCGCGGCGATCTCTTCCTGAACCTTGGCCATTTTATCCTGCATCTGCTGGGCCTGTTTCATCAGGTTGCCCAATCCGCCTTTACCAAACATAGTTTTCTCTCTCTGCTGGGGCTGCGCGCAACCTCTGCGCGACAGCGTGATCATACGGGTCGGATACTCTCTTCATCCAGATCGGCATCAAAGAACTGCTGCAGCATCTGAATGTGGGTATCACTTGCGAGCGACTGGCGCGCCTGCGCCAGCTTCTCTTCATAGATGGCCTGTCGCCACTCCAGCGGCGTCAGCACCGCCGGATTATCATCTTCCACGATGGTCAGTTCAACTTCCTGACCCGCCGCCTGGCTTAGCGCAGCCTGAATAGCCTGCCGGGCTGCCGCAGAATTGAGGTGCCGCTGGCTGCTGCGCAGATGCAGCGTCACGCTCTGTTCATGCTGCTCTTTCCACGCGTTGAGCGCCACCTGCTGCACCAGCTTCGGCAGCGTCAGCCGGGCAATTTCAGCGGTCCAGGTATCACGCAGCTGTGCTTCCTCGGCCAGCCGCGCAGCCAGCTCCGGCGTTTTCTCATGCTCCAGCGCTGAACGCAAGGCTTTTGGCGTTGCGACCGGCTCCGCTTTCTCCTCACTCTGCTGCTGTGCTTTCCAGCGGTACGCCTCCGGTTTTACCGGCGCGCTCACGGTTTCGGGTGCGCGCTGCTGAACGCGCTCCGTCACCGTAGCCAGACGCTCCAGCGCCTGATTTGCCGGCCGCGCGGGACGCGCTGCCGGCTCACTCTTTTTTACTTTACCTGCCCCCTGACGCAGCAGTTGCGTGCGCGCCTGCAGCAGCTGACTGGTGGTGTCCGGCAGATTGCCGGCAGGCGGTGCCTGCGGTTCTGCCGGAGCCGGCGCAGCGGGCGGTGCCATCTGCGGTTGCGTCGCAGCGGCAGGCGGTGCCGCCGGCGGCGGATCAGCCGCGGCAGGCTGTGCCGCGACAGCAACCTGCGGCGCCGCCTGAGGTGCCAGCGACGGACGCGCCACCGGTTCAGCAAGTGTAGCCTGTGGATGGAAAGCCAGCGCGCGCAGCAGCGTCATTTCCACACCCAGGCGCCGATCGGGCGCCAGCGGCAGATCTTTGCGTCCCATCAGCAGCGTCTGATAGTAGAGCTGCACGTCAGCGGGCGGCAGAGTACGCGCCAGCTCACGCAGGCGCTGCGCTTCACTGAACTCTTCATCATTGAGAGAGCCCGGCAGCAGCTGCACCATTGCGATGCGATGCAGCAGCCGCAGCATCTCAACCAGCAGCGCTTCCCACTCTACTCCGCGCGAAGCGGCCTGGTTCAGGCGCGCCATAACCCGTTCGCCGCTGCCTTCTACCAGCGCTTCAATCAGCGCCAGCGGCTGTTCATCATCCAGCGTGCCGAGCATCTGTGCGACGGTGTCGCGCGTGACGCTGCCCTGCCCGCTGGCGATCGCCTGATCGGTCAGGCTCAGCGCATCACGCATACTGCCATCCGCAGCACGCGCCAGCAGATGCAGCGCACGTGGCTCCGCGGTAATCTGCTCCTGCTCCAGCACATAGCTCAGCTGCTGCTGAATCTGTTCAACGTCCAGCGCCTTCAGATGGAACTGCAGGCAGCGCGACAGGATAGTGATCGGCAGCTTCTGCGGATCGGTAGTGGCCAGCAAAAACTTAACGTGAGACGGCGGCTCTTCCAGCGTTTTCAGCAGGGCATTAAAGCTGTGGCGCGACAGCATGTGTACTTCATCAATCAGATAGACTTTGAAGCGACCGCGCGCCGGCGCGTACTGCACGTTATCCAGCAGATCGCGCGTATCCTCCACTTTGGTACGGGAAGCCGCATCGATCTCGATTAAGTCAACAAAGCGACCCTGCTCAATTTCCCGGCAGTTGTCGCACTTGCCACAGGGCGTAGCGGTAATACCGGTTTCACAGTTCAACCCTTTCGCCAGCAGGCGGGCAATAGAGGTTTTCCCTACGCCGCGGGTGCCGGAGAAAAGATAGGCATGATGAATACGTCCCAGTGATAACCCGTTGGCGAGCGCAGTCAGCACATGTTCCTGACCCACTACGTCTGCGAAGGCCTGGGGACGCCATTTTCGCGCAAGTACCTGATAGCTCATGTGGATGTGGTCACTGGATTGTATTGAGTTGGCACAGCAGCGCGGCAATCAGCCGGCAGCCACCGTCAGAAAAAGGGAAAAAATGCAGCTTCGCAAACCCTGTGTATTTGGGCAGTAGTTTACCAGCCACAGCGAAATATGCCTATACCCGTCTCGGGCAGGCGCAGGCAGAGTAACGTATGGGATAAGCACTGCGCTCCGCAAAACGGCAGAGCGCAGCAGGCCTTAGTGGCCGGGGAAGCTGACGAGGCTGTAGCAGTTAACGCCCAGCGCGGTCAGGCGCGCTTCGCCGCTAAGATCGAACAGATTAATGACAAAAGCGGCATCGTTGACTTCGCCACCCGCGCGGCGGATCAGTTTTACCGTCGCCTCAATGGTGCCGCCGGTTGCCAGCAGATCGTCGATGACCAGCACAATATCGCCGGGCTTAATCGCGTCTTTGTGCAGCTCCAGCGCATCCGTACCGTACTCCAGCTCATAGCGCTCCTGCCAGGTTTCACGCGGCAGCTTGCCCGGTTTACGCACCGGTATAAAGCCTACGCCCAGCCCCAGCGCTACGGGTGCACCAAACAGGAAGCCGCGCGCTTCTGTACCCACCACTTTGGTGATGCCTTTGTCACGATAACGCTCAACCAGAATGGAGATCGCCGCCGCATAGGCCTGCGGATCCTCCATAAGGCTGGTCACGTCGCGGAACAGAATGCCCGGCTTCGGATAGTCGTGAATACTTTTGATGCTGTTTTTGATCAGTTCAAGCTGCTGCGCAGTTGCGGTCATAAAGGTTACGCCTGGAAAAATATCTAAAACGCGCAGCTTCAACAGCGCCAATACCCGGAGACCGGGTTAAGCGAAGTCGTTTCACAGAGGGAAGCCACGCACGAAGATGCCCAAATCTAAGCAAACAGCGGCCTAAATGCAACCCTGACGCGGTTAATGTTGCGTTGTCTCTTCTGCTACTACCGGGATACGCCACATAAAGAGCAGCAGTATCGCTAATAACACCAGCAGCAGCAGACGCAGCCAGAACAGCTTTACCAGCCAGAGAGAGAAGCCAAAGGTGAGGATAATCAGCACTATTGCCCGCCCCTTAGCGCCTGGCGGCATGGCACGATGGCGCTGCCAGTGACGCAGATAGCGGCCAAAAGGCGAGCGCCACAGCAGCCAGTGGTGAAAGCGCGGCGATGAACGGGCAAAACACCAGGCGGCCAGCAACACAAATGGCGTTGTCGGGAGTAAAGGTAATACAATGCCCAGCGTGCCCAGCACTATCGCCAGCCAGCCAAGGCTCAACAGTAGAAAACGCTGCATGCCAGATGCCTGAATACTGAATATGCTCTTACGTTAACATGGAACCGAAGTAATGCCTCTCCTTTCCGCGCCTGAGCGGCTGCAAAAAATCGTTGAAACGCTGCGCCAGCGTATAGCACAGCAGCCGGACGGCGCCTGCAGAGTGCCGCGCTTTGATGCCGCACTGTTTCATACTAAAGGCACCCGCCTGAGCGACTATCTGCAGGAGCTGGAGCGAAATCTGCACCATCTGCAGCAAAAACAGCACAGCGCCGTGCAGCAGCAGTGGCTGGCACAGCGGGTACTGGATCAGCTGGCGGCACTTCAGCGCGAATGCGAAAGCCAGCAGCTGCGGCCATGGCGGGAGCAGCCGCGGCGGGATACCCGCCAGCAGAAGCGTGTTGAGTATCAGGGGTATGAGACGCGGCTACTCGCCATGCTGCGCCAGCGCGAGGCGCATCTTGCGCAGGCAGAAACGCTGAGCGTGCAGCAGCAGCTGATGCGGGAAGTGGAGCAGCTGCAGGCGCGATTAAGCCGCTGTCGCGCTGCGCTGTATCAGCTCGATCTGCCCGCCGCGCAGGCGTAGCGCCGCACTCCTATACTCAACGCATAAGCCAGAAGGAGGAAACGGTGACGCTGATTATCTGGATAGTAACGGGCCTGGCCGCTGGCTGGCTCAGGCGCCTGCTGCTGCCCGGCAGGCCTGGCGGGATGATCCCCGGGCTGGTACTGGCCGCAATTGGCGCGCTGATTGGCGGCTATATTGCCACCTACTTTATGAATGGCGAAATCGGCACGCTCCATATCGCCGGCGTGGCTGCCGCTCTGGCAGGCGCAGTGCTGATGCTGCTGGTTGCAATAAAACTACGGATTTAGGAGAGAGTATGTCGCTTGAGAGCGCACCGGATGAGATTAAGCTGGCGGTAGATTTGATTCAGCTGCTGGAGGAGAACCAGGTGCCGCCCGCGACGGTGCTGGCCGCGCTGGCGATCGTCCGGCGCGACTATGAACAGAAGCTGGCCGCCGCGCATGCAGATTAACGCGCGCTCAGGGTCGGGCTCAGCCGCAGCATATCGAGAAACGCATCAACGATCTGCGGCGCTTCCGCTGCCAGGTCAAAACTGTGCGGATTAAACAGCCAGCTCTCCATCATGCCATTGATATAGCCGCGCATCAGCAGTGCCGCCTGACGGGTATTCAGCGCGCCGGGCAGCTGCCCCGCCTCAATGCAGCTGCGCAGCACGGTTTCAATGCGGTCATAACACGCCTGCAGTAAGCCCTGCTGCATCGCCACCAGCGTTGACATTTCGCCCACAAACTCACATTTATGGAAGATAATCTCCATAAGTGCGCGTCTTTGCGCATCCTTTGCCGTGGCATCAAGGATATAGATCAGCATCGAACGCATTACAGAAAGTGGATCGTCCGGATATTTTGTCTGATACTCAAGTTCCACATCGTCCAGCCCGGCGTCGCAGCGCAGCCAGATTTCCTGTAACAGATCGGCTTTATTTTTAAAGTGCCAGTAAATGGCACCGCGCGTGACACCAGCCGCTGCGGCGATATCAGCCAGCGACGTGGCGGCCACACCCTGTTCAGAAAAGTGTGCTAATGCGGCATCAAGAATTTGATTACGTGTTTCAAGTGCTTGCGCTTTGGTTTTTCGTGCCATAGGGAGCTGTTTTTACAAACTGGCAAGTTTACATACATTTGTGAATGTATGTACCATAGCATGACCCGTGTTTTAACGCAGCAATGGGTTTATCGGTTTGTGATCCATTGATCATTTGATATCGGACACTAGAGGTTTTATTTATGAATAAAAACAGAGGGTTAGTGCCTCTGGCGGCCGCCATGATGCTTTCAGGCAGCTTTTTGTTAACAGGATGTGATGATGATAAATCTCAGCAAGCCGGCCAGCAGCAGCAACAGCCGCCGGAAGTCGGGGTGGTCACATTAAAAGCTGAACCCCTGAAGGTCACGACTGAACTGCCCGGTCGCACTTCCGCGTTTCGCGTAGCAGAAGTCCGCCCTCAGGTGTCGGGTATCATTCTGAAGCGTAATTTTGTTGAAGGCAGTGATATTAAAGCGGGCCAGTCGCTTTATCAGATCGATCCTGCCACCTATCAGGCAGCTTACGACAGTGCTAAAGGGGATCTAGCTCAGGCGCAGGCCAATGCCCGCGTAGCGCAGCTCACCATCAAACGTTATAAGCCACTGCTCGGCACCAAATATATCAGTCAGCAGGATTACGACAACGCAGCGGCCACTGCGGCTCAGACTGCGGCTGCCGTACAGGCTGCCCAGGCTAACGTTGAAACTGCCCGTATCAACCTCGCCTACACCAAAGTCACGTCGCCTATCAGCGGCCGTATCGGCAAATCCTCTGTGACGGAAGGTGCCCTGGTCTCCAATGGTCAGACTAACGCGCTCGCGACCGTGCAGCAGCTGGATCCTATGTACGTCGATGTAACGCAGTCCAGTGACGATTTTCTGCGCCTGCGCGCCGAGCTGGAAGCGGGTCAGCTGAAACAGACCGATGGTAAAGCTAACGTAACGCTGCTGATGCAGGATGGTAGCCCTTACAAGCAGTCGGGAACACTGGAATTTTCCGATGTCACCGTCGATGAAACCACCGGTTCGATTACGCTGCGCGCTATCTTCCCGAACCCGGATAACCGTCTGCTGCCAGGTATGTTTGTGCGTGCGCGTCTGGATGAAGGCGTGAACCCAACCGCGCTGCTGGTGCCACAAACCGGCGTGACCCGTACGCCAACCGGCGATGCTAGCGCGATGGTTGTTGGCGCAGATAACAAAGTAGAAGTACGTAAGATCACTGCAAATCAGGCGTTTGGTGACAAATGGCTGGTTACCGATGGTCTGAAAGAGGGCGACCGCGTGATTACCGTCGGTATTCAGCGCGCGAAAGCGGGTGCGCAGGTTACGCCAAAAGAGGTCTCAGATGATGCTAAAGCAGCCCAGGAATCTCAGTCTGCTAAATCATCGTCATAACAGGAGCCGTTGATACATGGCTAAGTTCTTTATCGATCGCCCCATTTTTGCATGGGTGCTTGCCATCATCATTATGATGGCGGGTGCGCTGTCGATCATCAGCCTGCCGATTGAGCAATATCCCAATGTTGCGCCACCGGCGGTTGAGATCCAGGCATCTTATCCGGGTGCGGATGCAAAAACGCTGCAGGATTCTGTTACGCAGGTTATTGAACAGAATATGAACGGCATCGACGGGCTGATGTATATGTCCTCGAGCAGTGACTCATCCGGTACGCTGACGCTGACGCTGACCTTCCAGTCCGGTACCGACGCGGATATCGCGCAGGTACAGGTGCAGAACAAGCTGCAGCTGGCGATGCCGCTGCTGCCGCAGGAAGTACAGCAGCAGGGGATTCAGGTTAAAAAATCCTCCAGCAGCTTCCTGATGGTAGCCGGTTTTGTCAGTGACGATGGCAGCATGACGCAGAACGACATTGCGGACTATGTCGCCTCTAATATCAAAGATCCTATCAGCCGTACCACAGGCGTAGGTGATACCCAGGTGTTTGGTGCACAGTATGCGATGCGTATCTGGCTCGATCCGCACAAGCTGAACAACTATCAGCTGACGCCGGTTGACGTCATCAGCGCGCTGCAGACGCAGAATACCCAGGTCGCTGCCGGTCAGCTGGGCGGTACACCGCCGGTGCCAGGCCAGCAGCTTAACGCCTCGATTATTGCTCAGACCCGCCTGACCTCAACCGATGAGTTTGGCAACATCATGCTCAAGGTGAACCAGGATGGTTCGCAGGTGCGTCTGCGCGACGTGGCAAAAATTGAACTGGGTGGTGAAAACTACGAAGTTATTGCCCGTTACAACGGCAAGCCCGCATCCGGTATCGGTATCAAGCTGGCAACCGGGGCTAATGCACTGGATACCGCAGAAGCGGTTAAAGCAGAGCTGGGTAAACTGGAGCCGTTCTTCCCGTCAGGCATGAAGACCGTCTACCCGTATGACACGACCCCGTTTGTAAAAATCTCCATTTTCGAAGTGGTTAAAACCCTGTTTGAAGCGATTGTGCTGGTGTTCCTGGTTATGTATCTGTTCCTGCAGAACTTCCGCGCCACGCTGATCCCCACCATCGCCGTACCGGTGGTGCTGCTGGGTACCTTCGCTATCATCAATGGTTTTGGCTACTCCATTAACACGCTTACGATGTTTGGTATGGTGCTCGCCATCGGCCTGCTGGTTGATGACGCCATCGTGGTCGTCGAGAACGTTGAGCGCGTTATGGCAGAAGAGGGACTGCCGCCGAAAGAGGCGACCAAACGCTCCATGGAGCAGATTCAGGGCGCGCTGGTCGGTATTGCGCTGGTGCTCTCTGCGGTATTTATTCCCATGGCGTTCTTTGGCGGTTCGACCGGGGTTATCTACCGTCAGTTCTCGATCACCATCGTTTCAGCGATGGCGCTGTCGGTGCTGGTCGCGCTGATCCTCACCCCTGCCCTCTGTGCCACCATGCTCAAACCGATTAAAAAAGGTGAGCATGGTAAAACCACCGGCTTCTTTGGCTGGTTCAACCGCATGTTCGACAAAAGCACCAATCACTATGTCGACAGCGTCAGCCATATTATCCGCAGTACCGGCCGCTATCTGGTGATCTATCTGGTCATTGTTCTCGGCATGGCGTGGCTGTTCCTGAAGCTGCCGACCTCCTTCCTGCCGGAAGAAGATCAGGGGCTGTTACTGGCGCAGGCGCAGCTGCCAGCCGGTGCAACCCAGGAGCGTACTCAGAAAGTGCTGGATCAGGTAACGGACTACTTCCTGACCAAAGAGAAAGATAGCGTTAATTCCGTGTTCACCGTTAACGGCTTTGGCTTTGCCGGCCGTGGTCAGAACACCGGTATCGCGTTTGTCAGCCTGAAGCCGTGGGATGAGCGTGGCAGCGCCGATCTGAAAGTACCGGCTATCGCCGGACGCGCCATGGGCGCACTGGGTCAGATTAAAGATGCCATGGTCTTCCCGTTCAACCTGCCGGCCATTATCGAACTGGGTAACGCCACCGGTTTTGACTTCCAGCTGATTGATCAGGGCAACCTGGGCCATGAAAAGCTGACCGAAGCGCGAAATCAGCTGTTTGGCATGATCGCCCAGCATTCAGATACGCTGGTTGGCGTACGTCCGAACGGCCTGGAAGATACGCCGCAGTACAAACTGATTATCGATCAGGAAAAAGCGCAGGCGCTGGGGGTATCGCTCTCTGATATCAACACTACGCTGGGCGCCGCCTGGGGTGGATCCTACGTCAACGACTTTATCGATCGCGGTCGCGTGAAGAAAGTGTACGTTATGGGTAAAGCGGATGCGCGCATGCTGCCGGATGACATTGGCAAATGGTATGTGCGTAACAGCGCCGGCAATATGGTGCCTTTCTCCGCCTTCTCCTCGGCGAAATGGCAGTATGGCTCACCACGACTGGAGCGTTACAACGGTCTGCCTTCCATGGAGATCCTCGGTCAGGCTGCGCCGGGCAAGAGCTCGGGTGACGCGATGGATATGATGGAGGAGCTGGCGTCGAAACTGCCAACCGGTATTGGCTACGACTGGACCGGCATGTCCTATCAGGAACGTCTGTCAGGTAACCAGGCCCCGGCGCTCTACGCGATCTCGCTGATTGTCGTCTTCCTCTGCCTGGCGGCACTCTATGAGAGCTGGTCTATTCCGTTCTCGGTGATGCTGGTCGTGCCGCTCGGCGTGATTGGCGCGCTGATCTTCACTACCCTGCGCGGGCTCAGTAACGACGTCTACTTTGTAGTCGGACTGCTGACCACGATTGGTCTTTCCGCTAAGAACGCCATTCTGATCGTCGAATTTGCGAAAGATTTAATGGATAAAGAGGGCAAAGGCCTGGTGGAAGCGACGCTGGAAGCGGTGCGTATGCGTCTGCGCCCGATTCTGATGACCTCACTGGCGTTTATCCTCGGTGTACTGCCGCTGGCGATCAGCAGCGGTGCCGGTTCCGGCGCTCAGAACGCAGTAGGTACCGGCGTAATGGGAGGAATGGTCACCGCTACCGCGCTGGCAATCTTCTTTGTACCGGTCTTCTTCGTCGTGGTGCGTCGCCGCTTCAGTAAGCATAAAGCGGACCTTGAAGGCAGCCATCCGGCTGAACACGCGAAACACTGATTGACTCCTTAATGAAAAAGGCCGCAGATGCGGCCTTTTTTTATGGTGCCTGATGACGGTTGCAATCGCGCCATAACGGGCGCATAATATTGTTATATTATAACATTACATAGGAATCGTCATATGAAGTCTGATATCCACCCGCACTATCGTCCGGTTCTGTTCCATGACACTACCGCTGATGAGTATTTTAAAGTGGGATCAACCATTAAAACTGAACGCACCATCGAGTTTGAAGGCGAGGTTCTGCCCTACGTGACGCTGGATGTCTCCTCCAAATCGCACGTTTATTATACCGGCAAACAAAAAGAGTTCGCCAAAGAGGGCAGCGCGGCGCGCTTCAACAAGCGCTTTGGCAGCTTCCTGACGCGCACCAAATAAAGGAGCAGTACGATGCAGGTCGTGAGTTCACTTCGGTCGGCTAAAACCCGCCACCGGGATTGCAAAGTGGTACGACGTAAAGGCCGTATTTATGTGATTTGCAAATCCAATCCACGTTTCAAAGCGGTTCAGGGAAGAAAGAAAAAGCGTTAATGCGTTGTGAGAGTTTGGCCGGGATGCTCCCCGGCCTTTTTTATCAATTTGCGCTTAAGGCCTCGCCCAATCGGGCGGGAATATAAGCGCGGTAACTGCGTAACATTCCCTGACCTTCTTACATAATGCGCCGTAATATGTAAAGCATGAAACGCGCATATAAATACAGATTCTATCCAACACCCGATCAGGTTGAGTTACTGGCTCAAACGTTCGGTTGTGTGCGTTTCGTCTATAACAGCATCCTGCGCTGGCGCACCGATGTTTATTACGAACGGCAAGAGAAGATCGGCTATACACAAGCCA
>Ga0268257_1002223_pt1 | contig 14494 bp, 11 predicted proteins | sample AgamicAtPrz_FD_200249 | JGI IMG/M metagenome (GOLD analysis project Ga0268257, IMG submission 200249) | Agave microbial communities from Guanajuato, Mexico - At.P.rz (v2) (version 3) | ecosystem: Host-associated > Plants > Phyllosphere > Phylloplane/Leaf | place: Guanajuato, Mexico | collected...
CCACAGTAGGGGAAACAGTACTAACATTCGGCTCATAGCCAAATTGCTTTTTAAAATCTGCTTTTAAAGTGGCTATTTCATTTTTTGACAGGACCCCAATCATTCGGACTGCCCCAATTTCCTTTTTATCGCCAGAAATGACAACATCATCTGGTGTTAAATTTAGTTTAGTAAAAGCATTTTCAACTTGAGTAGTTGTTAAAGGTGTTTTTGATTGAACCTCTACACGTGTACCACTTGAAAAATCAATTCCTAAATTCATACGGAATATTGAAATAGCAATAATACCAGCAACAATGAGAACTCCCGATAGGATGAATACTTTATTCCTAAGTTTAACAAAATCAATTTTATCAAATCGAGTCGGCAGTTCGGTTGTATCTACATTTTCATTAATAGATCTAATTTGGGACTTGCGTACAGCAAACCATCCTGGTTTGTTATTTAATAAACCACTGTGGACCCATAACCCTAGTAACAGCCTTGCACCATAAACATTGGTAAGAAAGCTCATAAGTACACTCACAAGTAACATAGTTGCAAAGCCTTTTACAGAACTTGTCCCGTAAAAGAATAAAACACCCGCTGTTAACATTGTCGTTAAGTTTGCGTCAAAAATGGCTGTAAATGCATGTTGCTCACCAGCTTGGAATGCAGATTTAATGCTTCTGCCTACCTTTAGTTCTTCTCTAATCCGTTCATAAGTAATAATATTGGCATCAACTGCCATACCGATTCCGAGAATAATCGCGGCAATTCCCGGTAAAGTAAGAACTCCATTCATCCAATCGAAAATTAATAAAACTAGATAAGTAAAAATAGTTAAGGTAACGGTTGCGATAAGTCCTGGAAAACGATAATAGAAAATCATAAACAGATAAATAATAATGACACCAATGATTCCAGCTATTACCGTATCATTTAATGCCTGTTCCCCGAACTTAGCCCCAACAGAAGTGGAGTATACCTCATCAAGCTTAACTGGTAACGACCCCGCATTTAAGAGCGAAGCCAAAGTTTGCGATTCTTCAGTTGTGAAACTACCAACGATCGAAACGGTGTTTTGATTGAAAATTTGTTTTACTGTTGGTGCTGATAAGTATTTTGGGTTTTCTTTTGTTACTTCCTCTTTAAAAGAGTCTTTTCCTTCTTGAAAATCAAGCCAAATAACAAGGACATTATTTGGAGCCATATTCATAATTTGTTCGGACACCTTACGGAATTTATCCGCACTCTTTAATGTAAGGGAAACGCTTGGAGCTCCATTTTCATCAAAGGTTTGCTTAGCACCGCCTTGTTTTAAGTCAGAGCCATCCATCATCAATTTATCATTAGCATCTCGGAAAGTTAGATTTGCCTGGGTAGATAAAATCTCACGTGCTTGATTTTGATCGGTAACCCCCGCTAGTTGAACACGAATCCGGTTATTCCCCTCAATCTGAATATTCGGTTCGCTTACACCAAGGACATTGATCCGTCTGTCAAGTGCTTCAGCTGTGCTAGCCATTACTTCTTTATCAATTTTTTGTCCTTTTTTCGCTGGTTTAACATCGTACAAGACCTCAAATCCACCTTGCAGGTCTAGCCCGAGTTTAATATTGTTTAATATGTTCTTGGTAGTTGCTCCCATTGTGCTTCCGATAATTAAGACCACAAGTAAGAAAGCAACGATTCTACTGCGCTTTACCATTATGTATTGTTCCTCCTTAATGCATGTGCAACAGCACTGTTCCGTCTCATCCTTATATAAAATTAAGAAAAAAGTCACTTCCTTCATTATGAAAGAAGATGGATTGGCTGTCAATTTACAATAATATCAAAAATATATAGTAATTCTATTTTAACAGTTCCTTTAATTCATCCTCATCATCCATGGAGAACTCAGAAGTTTTATAAGCCTCTATCGTCGCGAAATTGAGATAATCACTAGCTTTAACAGACAGTATTTCTTGGATCATTACGTACAGTTTCATATCTTCCTTGATTTTTTTCCACTTTTTCTTAATTAAAAAATCCCAAAAATCCTGCTCTGATACCGAATCAAGCCCTAGCAACTGAAACTCTAAAAGTTTACTCGCTACGGCCGGCTGGACCTGGGGGCGAAAATGTTCGAATCTGTGACTTTCATCCATTACGACTGCCTCCTTGGAAAATCTCCCCTTTAATTGAACCTTGCCAAAAAGCTGTTACAACTTGTCATGCTTTGTCCACCCTTACGCATATAGTTAATTGTATATGAATTCTTCTTATTTGAGAAGGTGGGAATCCGCATGTCGAAGTTTTTAAAAGGGACCTTTATCCTATTAATCGCAGGCCTTATCACAAGAGTCCTTGGTTTCATAAATCGAATTGTTATAGCTCGAAGTATAGGAGAAGAAGGCGTGGGCCTTTACATGATGGCGTTTCCTACTTTTATCCTTGTAGTGACGCTTACTCAGATGGGGCTGCCTGTAGCTATTTCAAAAAATGTAGCTGAGGCAGAAGCGAAAGGGAATTTTGCAGAAATCAAAAAAATTCTTGTTGTTTCCCTAGCGATAACGATTTCACTATCACTTATTTTTACCCCGGCACTATTATTACTTGCGCCACTGCTTTCGAAAACATTGTTTACAGACCCACGGACCTTCTATCCATTAATCGCCATAGCTCCAGTAGTTCCCGTGATTGCTATTTCCTCGGTGCTAAGAGGGTACTTTCAAGGGAGACAACAGATGCGTCCGTCTGCAATCTCACAAATTTTAGAACAATTTGTACGTATTTCCCTGATAGCAGTTATGACAAAAGCGTTCCTGCCATATGGAATTGAATATGCAGCCGCTGCTGCCATGATTGCTTCGGTGATCGGTGAACTTGTCTCACTCATTTATTTAATGACAACTTTTAAATTAAAAAAACGATTTAGGCTCCGGAAAAAATTCTTTCAATTTGTTCACAGTGGGAAACAAACTTTTAAAGACTTAATGGATATTGCCCTGCCGACCATGGGAAGCCGGATGATTGGGTCCGTGGCATGGTTTTTTGAACCAATCGTTGTAGTCCATAGCTTAGCCCTTGCAGGTGTCGTCACCGTCGAAGCCACAAAACAATATGGTGCTTTAACCGGTTTTGCCATGCCGCTATTGATGTTACCATCATTTATCACTTTTTCTTTAGCCACTTCACTCGTCCCAGCGATTAGTGAAGCCAATACCCAAAACAACAAAAAATTAATTGAATACCGATTACAGCAAGCTTTAAGGTTTGCCTTCTTATCTGGTGGATTGGCTGTTGTTGTTCTCTACGTATTGGCTGACCCGTTAATGCAACTTATGTATGGCTCAGCAAAGGGCTCTTATTTTATCCGTTTGATGGCTCCTTTCTTCCTTTTCTATTACTATCAAGGACCATTACAAGCAGTTTTGCAGGCATTGAATCTTGCCCGGGCAGCTATGATTAATAGTCTGATTGGTGCCATCGTTAAAACAGCGGTCATTTTTTTACTGGCATCCCAAGCTTCCTTTGGGATTAACGGGGTGGCAATTGGGATTCTCGTCGGCTTTGTTTTAGTGACCGTTCTTCACTTTGCCACTGTACTAAAAAAGATTTCCTTTTCGTTTTATGTTCGCGATTATTTAAAGGGATTCTTGGTTATGGGCGGGTCTGGCTGGCTTGGTTATTGGACATTTGCCCATCTATTCCTAAATGAACCGTTAACGATAAGAGTCCTATTAGCATTACTAGTTATGACTGTTTCCTATATTGTTTTGGTACTTATCTTAGGTCTAATTAAAAGGGATGAACTAAAACGAATTCCTTGGATTGGAAACTTATTTGCCTAATAAGAAAAGCGCAAGCGCCCTGGTTAGCGGCGTATGGCCTGGAGCGCTCCAACCGAGATAAAGGAAACACGAAGAGCCGGAGGCGCATTCGTGCTTGACTTATCGTAGGGCGGAGAGCGAAGGACACTAGCCGCTAGGGCCGCTTGCGCTAGACAGTAATCTAAGTTCAAAAACTTATACTTTCTTATCATTAGAAATAAGACACGCATCCGCGTGTCTTTTGTTCATTCATCCTTTAAGTCGATAAAGAACTTTCCGTTTTCAAAACTACAGAAAGAGATCTTCTTAACATCCCGATAGCCCTGTTTTTTCAACTCCTGACGCAGCCAGAGATTTGTTTTATTAATTCTTTTTAAATTTTCATCATCAATATTCCCATCTAATATTAAAGGGATCGTAATATCTCCTTGCTCAGATTCTGCGTTATCATTTTTTAACTTTTCAATGACTGACAGACTTCCCGAGGATTCAAGAATCGCAAATTCAACATCGGCAATACTGCGAATGTCCTTTTCACGGAGCTGTGTCATTAAATCATCAAAATTGTACCGTTGCTTCCGCATCGCCTTCTCATCAATTTTCCCCCGATTAATAATAATGCTCGGCTGTCCATCAATGAGATTACGAAATTTTTTACTTTTTAAAGAAATAATGGCTAACAATATTTGAACTAACATCAATAACAGCATGGGGATAATGGTATGAAATAAAGGCGTATTTGGTCTTTCAATTGCTACCACGGCCATCTCACCAATCATAATGAACACCACAAGGTCTAATATACTTAATTCCCCAATTTCCCTTTTTCCCATCATACGAAAAATGAATAGGATTAAGGAATAGAATAATAGCGTTCGTAACACAATCGTTACATAATTATCCACAACTGTCGCCCCTTTATTTACATTCAATTGTATTGTTTGCATTACTTGAAAAAAAATGAGCGGAATAAACTGCCAATAATATCTCAATCGTCAAAAGTAACGAAATTTTAATTCTACTTTTCCTCTTGTCCGAATACGCTTGTACTAGGAAGAAACTTATTTAGAGGCCGGCACTAAAGCGTTTATATAAATGCCAGCCTAGAGGGCAATTGAAGGGGGAGAGTTAAAATCGAATCGAAAAGCTTTGGCACTTCCATTCTGTACGGATTAATTTTTATTCTCGTTTTTGCTGTAATTAGCAGCCTAATATTTGCGTTTATTCTTAGGTTCACGTCTGCACGTGAGGTATCACTCCAATACGTAATTACAGCATTATCATTTATCGGGCTATTCGGAGGCGGTTTTTTATCTGGAGGAAAAAGAAAAGAAAAGGGCTGGCTTATTGGGGGAGTGACTGGAATAATCTACTCCGTCATAGTCTTTTTGTTCCAGTACCTAGGATATGATCGCTTGTTTAATGCCGAACAAGTAGTTTATCATACTTGCTACACATTAATTGCGATGATGGGTGGCATTTTAGGGGTAAATATTTCTACAAACAATTCTCGAAGATCTGCATAATCTAAAAAAGGTTAAAAAAAGGAAGCCAACTCCGCGGCTTCCTTTTTTGTTTGTTATTATTTTGAAAGATTAACGCTTTCGCCTGCATCAGCAGTGACTTCACGAATAGCATTACGGTCAAATGTAAGACGGCTTCCGTCACCACATTTAATAACGGCTTTATTATCATCAATTGAATCTATAAAACCATGTAGTCCGCCAATCGTGACGATTTTATCACCCTTTTTTAAATCGTTTTGCATTTGCTGAACCGCTTTTTGGCGCTTTTGTTGCGGGCGAATTAATAGGAAATAAAATAACACAAACATTAATATTAATGGAATGATTGTACCAATTCCTCCAGACATCCTGTTTCCCTCCTTTCAATAAACATCTATTAGAAATTTTTCGCGTTCGGTTTATTAAAACCATAACGTTCAAAAAATTCTTCTCTGAAATCACCAAGCCGGTCTTCCATGATCGCTTGTCTGACTTTCTCCATTAATCTTAACAGAAAATAAAGATTATGGTAAGACGTTAAGCGAATTCCAAACGTTTCATCGCATTTTATTAAGTGGCGGATATATGCACGGCTGTAATTTCGGCAAGTGTAGCAATCACAATTTTCATCAAGCGGACCAAAATCACGGGCAAATTGTGCATTTTTCACGACAAGACGGCCTGTGCTGGTCATCAATGTTCCATTTCTGGCAATTCGTGTTGGCAATACACAGTCAAACATATCAATTCCGCGAATCGAGCCGTCAATTAACGAGTCTGGTGATCCCACTCCCATTAAATAACGTGGTTTATTCGTTGGTAACAATGGTGTCGTAAACTCAAGGACACGGTTCATGACATCTTTTGGTTCACCAACTGACAAACCTCCAACAGCATAGCCTGGAAAATCTAAGGAAACAAGGTCTTTAGCACTCTGTTTACGAAGTTCCTCATATTCTCCACCTTGAACGATTCCAAATAAGCCTTGGTCATTTGGCCGGCTATGGGCTGTTAAACAACGCTCCGCCCAGCGTGATGTTCGCTCCACAGACTTTTGCATATATTCGTAAGTGGCAGGAAATGGCGGGCACTCATCAAAGGCCATCATAATATCGGAACCAAGGGCATTTTGTATTTCCATCGCCTTTTCTGGTGATAAAAATAATTTTTCACCACTCATATGGTTACGGAAATGGACTCCTTCTTCTTCAATTTTACGGAATTCACTTAAACTAAATACCTGAAACCCACCTGAATCGGTAAGGATTGCCCGGTCCCAGTTCATAAACTTATGTAATCCGCCCGCTTCCTTGATGATTTCGTGTCCAGGTCGGAGCCATAGATGATAGGTATTACTTAAAATGATTCCCGCACCCATTTCCTTTAAATCTTCAGGTGACATTGTTTTTACAGTAGCAAGTGTACCAACAGGCATAAATGCAGGCGTATCAAATGATCCGTGCGGGGTATGGACTCTGCCTAGCCGGGCCCCCGTTTGTTTACATGTCTTAATTAATTCATAACGAATAGCAGTCAATATTTTGTCTCCTTCCTAATGCAATCCTTAGATGATCAACATCGCATCACCAAAACTAAAAAAACGATACCGCTCAGTAACCGCAGTTTCATAGGCATGTAACACATGTTCTCTGCCTGCTAACGCACTGACAAGCATAATCAAGGTTGATTTTGGCAAATGAAAATTAGTAATCATGCCATCAATTGCTTTAAATTCATAGCCGGGATAAATAAAAATACTTGTCCAGCCGCTTCCTTCTATAAAATGTCCATCATTTGCTGAGGCAATGGTTTCAAGGGTGCGAGTGGAGGTTGTCCCTACTGAAACTATTCTGCCCCCATTACTCCTAACCTCATTTAGCAACCGGGCTGTCCCCTCTGTCATCATATAAAATTCTGAGTGCATATCATGCTCTAAGACATCATCTACACTCACAGGACGGAAAGTCCCCAGTCCGACATGGAGGGTAATAAAGGCAATATGGACACCTTTTGCTTTAATGTCTTCTAATAAGCTGTCTGTAAAATGAAGACCTGCTGTTGGCGCTGCGGCTGAACCAGGTTCCCGCGCATACACTGTCTGATACCGATCCCGGTCCTCTAGCTGCTCTTTTATGTATGGTGGGAGCGGCATTTCACCTAACTGGTCAAGCACCTCATAAAAAATACCTTCATATTTGAATTCTAAGACACGCCCGCCATGGTCTGAGGTTCCAGTACAAACGGCCGTAAGTAATCCATCGCCGAAATCGATTTCGGTTCCTTCTTTTATTCTTTTTGCTGGCTTGACAAGTGTCTCCCAACTGTCTCCTTCCAGCTGCTTCAAGAGTAACACTTCAATTTTGGCACCTGTATCTTTTTTGACACCAAAAAGACGTGCTGGAAGTACCTTTGTATCATTCAAGACAAGGCAATCTCCTTCACGCAAATATTCAATCACATCTTTAAATACTTCATGCTTTATTTCACCGGAATGTTTATCAAGGACCATTAAGCGGCTGTCGGTACGATTATGTAATGGGACCTGCGCAATTAACTCCTCCGGTAAATGAAAATCAAATAAATCTACCTTCATATTATGACACCCTAATCTATTTTTTAATAAGAAAAGCTTAATTCCTCTACCACTTGGACGGAACTGAAGCGTATATCCGCTTAGTTCTGGGGAGGAACCTCTATACCAAAATGGTGATAGACCAGCGGGGTTACCACTCGGCCACGTGGAGTTCTTTGTAAGAAGCCAATTTGTAATAAGTATGGTTCATAAACATCTTCGATGGTTTCAGATTCTTCTCCAATTGAAGCTGCAATGGTATCCAGGCCGACGGGTCCACCGCGGAACCTTTCGATAATGCCCTTCAGCAATTTATGGTCGATATGGTCTAAGCCAAGTTTATCGACTTGAAGGAGTTCCAGCGCTTCCCGTGCCAGATCTAGGTCAATTGTTCCATCCCCTCTTACCTGGGCAAAATCTCTTACCCGGCGAAGGAGGCGGTTCGCAATCCTCGGGGTCCCCCGTGATCTCCGAGCAATTTCTGCTGCAGATAGGCCATCAATTTCGGTCCCGAACACTTCGGCTGTTCGCAGGACAATATTTTTCAATTGGTCTTCTTTATAATACTCGAGACGACTTAAAACTCCAAACCGGTCGCGTAATGGGGCCGATAAGGAACCAGCCCTCGTTGTCGCACCAACCAGAGTAAACGGTGGGAGATCAAGGCGGACAGACCTCGCACTTGGTCCCTTGCCGATAACAATATCAAGACAAAAATCCTCCATCGCTGGATAAAGAACTTCTTCAATTGTCCGTTGCAAGCGATGGATTTCATCAATAAATAATACATCTCCAGGCTCAAGTGCAGTAAGAATTGCAGCTAAATCACCGGGTCTTTCAATTGCTGGTCCTGAAGTGGTCCGGATATTTACTCCCATTTCATTGGCGATAATGACAGCAAGTGTCGTTTTCCCCAATCCAGGCGGACCATAAAGAAGCACATGATCTAACGTTTCCTTCCGCATTTTTGCAGCCTTTATATAAATATCAAGATTTTCTTTTACTTGATCTTGTCCTATATATTGACTGAGAACTTGAGGCCTTAGGCTTTGTTCTATGCTCATCTCGCTCTCGTTAACTTCACTAGATATAATCCGGTCTTCCATGAATCATCACCTATTTTAAAAGCCGCTGCAGGGCTTTTTTAATGTATTGGTCCGTAGACATTTGTTCTTTTCTTAACTCAGGTGTTATCTTTTTGATTTCTTTCTCGGAATAACCTAATGCTTTCAAGGCAAGAATGGCTTCTTCTAAATTTGAATTCCCCTTTTGTGTATGGAGCTCTAGTTGGTCGGCATTAAATAAGTTGGGGAAATAGTCTGGAACAATGTCCTGCAATTTTCCTTTTAGGTCCAGAATCATTTGACGAGCCGTTTTTTTACCTACTCCTGGGAATTTGACAAGGAAACTCTCATCTTCATTTTCAACAGCCGTAACCACCTGCTGAACTTCACCAGAAGCAAGGATGGCCAGTGCCCCTTTGGGACCAATTCCAGAGACATTTAATAATTTTGTAAAAAGCTTTTTTTCTTCTCTTGTTTCAAAACCGTAGAGGGCATTGATATCCTCTCGAACATAATGATAGGTATATACTGTTGCCATTGTTTCCATTTTACCTGCATAGATAAACGGATTGGGTGTTGCGATTTGGTAGCCGATTCCGTTGTTTTCAATCACTATATATTCTGGCCCGACAAATTCGACGGTCCCTTTAATAAATTCGTACACTTGAATTCTCTCCCCTAGTTTTACACTGTATTTCATTCTACCACACAATTTTGAGTTAGTTATAGAAAATAACTATTGGGAGAAACATCAAACTATTCGGAATATGGATTCGCTGATTGAAATGTGGAATTCGCTGATTGAAGTTTGAAATTCGCTGATTGAAATGCGGAATTCGCTGATTGAGGTTTGAAATTCGCTGATTGAAATGGAATTCGCTCATCGAAGTCCGGAATTCGCTCATTAAACTATGGAATTCGCTCATTAACATATGAAATTCGCTCATAGAACTTCAGAACTCCCTAATTGACCTCTATTTTCAAAAAAAAACCAGGCTGAATGGGAGGCATCAGTCTGATTAATAGATATTTCTATTCTTTTTTTAAAGAATAATGCTTAAATGTCTCTAAAACTTCTACATATCGATCCTTATTTTTGATTGGAATGCCTTGAATCAATTCTTCTTGCTTTGTGCTTTCCAGCTTCTTAATATCTATTTGAAAAAATGATTGTATAATTCTTAATTGGCCAGGTTTTCCATTAAAAATGCTCAGAACACCATCTTCGGTAATTCCAAAAAAGCCATTTGCTTTTAGCAATGGTGATATGTCATTGACTTGCTTTTGAAAAACCAATGTCGATCCGTCAATGTCAATCAGCTGCCATTGGTCATACTTAGCCCAAAAGTTTTCCATGGACCAGCATGTCTCATTGACCACTTCCTGACTTATTTCCCCATCCAAATAAACCCTTTCCAAAATAACCTTCAAATTTAGAGGTTCAGTTTTTTCCTCTTTCTGATGGTTATCCATAGGAGCGGCCGAGCCGATAATGGTCATTTCCTCGGCATTAAAAATAAACATGAAGAGAAGAACAGCGATTCCGGCGAACATATACCTACACCATGCCATCCAATGATACCTCATGCTACTCACCTCTTATTGTTAAAAATTAAACATTCTATCCAGTAATAGTTTAGCCTTATTTTGCCTTTTTATCCTCCATTACATGTTAAAAAGGGTAAAGCTAAATCGCTTTACCCTCAACCTTGGAAGGAATTATCTTCCGCCCTTTTCCTGCTGACTATCATTATAAAAGTTACGGTCGCGGCCAAGGGTTCCCTCATCAATGATGACCTTTACCGTTCTTCCATTTGCGTATGGCTGTACAGCTTTCTGAATCGCTCTTTTGGTAGCTGCAGCTTTGCCATGGTTATTTAAATTTACAGAAACAATGATCGTATTTCCATAGGAAACGGATCGAACAGCCTGTACATTCGGAACCGCACCTACTTTGTTTCTGATTTTATTCGTAACATTATTTTGAAAGTCGGGGTCGGTAGCCACCCCAGTATTTCTGGTATTAACATTTAAATGACCGTGATAATTCATATCACTCGTACTAAAGCGATTATCTCGTTGAAAGAAATTACGGTCATGAGAAGCTAGAGGTTTTGTTGGATTCGTTGGATTCCCATTTCCATCTCTGGTTTGAAGCTGCCTTCTTCTGTTTTCGTTCGTAACTTGATCCTCATCCCCTAGAGAATGATCCATCATTTCCGTAATTGCACCGTCATCATCTCTAAAAAGATTATCCGATGTTGGGTGGTTTTCATTGGAGTAATATCCGACCGGATTTAAAGAATTTTTATTGTTATCATTAACCCCTGCACGATCATTATTACTTGCACATCCAGCCAGCCCCAACATTAATGTGGCTGAAAGAGGAATCATCCACTGTTTCTTGTTCAAGCGAAAAAACCCCCTCCATTAACATCCTGAGCATGTAAAACCCAAGCTCATTTATAGGGTGTTATTTTTGGGGGGATTTCATTCAGACGGAAAATTCCAACTCCGTTTAGTCCACTAACTCCATTAAATAATCAATAAATTTTTTCCTAGCATAAAACTGACTGATTGTTAAATCCATTACTTGTTTATATTTCATATGGTCCATATAAGATTTTTCACGAATCATTCGATTCCATTCCCGAAAAATATCAGCTGGATAGGCTAATGCATATAAAAAAGCTGCTTCGTGTAAATATTTCTTTATTTGTTTCAGACTTGAAAGTTTTTCAAACGACCAATCAATAAAAGGTAAAATCCGGTTAGCATATTGTAAATAATCAAAGGAAGCAGGACCAATGCTAATTAAATCAAAATCAATAAGATTTAATTGTCCCCCTGTGTCCCTTAAAAAATTATGATGGGCTACATCCCCATGGAGAATAAGAGTGGGCTCAGTTTGAAAGAAACTCCGGTTATTTTCCATCCCTTCCAGTGACCAGTTTGCCCAAGCAAGCATTTCCTTGATTACTGGCTCATTGATAAAATAGTCAATATAGGGAAGGTTATTGGAAAATACATTTAATCGTTCCGACCATTTTTCGATGAGATGTCCTTTTGGAAGTAAGGTTCGATAGCGTGCTTCAAACGATGCCGTGGTTTGGTGAAATTGTTCTAATAACTCAATTCCTTCTTGACGATTTTTATGTGAGTGGAACGAAAATACCGATTTATTTGGAGGTATGTACTCCATACATCCAAAGTAGGTTCCTTCAAAAAACAGCTGTTCTCTCACAGGGGAAGTCAAAAATAAATAGGTCTTTGTAAATCCTTCTTTTTTCAGAGTGGCCGTAAAGGCTTCTTGGAGTCTTAGCCTATTGTTGGTATGATACCCTTTTAAAACGTAAGTATTTCTATCTGTTCTTAAATAAATAACAGATTTTCGAATCGGAACCATCTGAAGGATTCGCTCATAGAACTGTGATTGAAAATAAGAGAGGAGACGATTAAAATAATCATCGTCTCCCTTTTTATGATTTGGTGTATTAAAGGCTCTCATCTTGGTAACCCGGCATCCCATAAGGACTTGTTCCTACCGGACCCATACCATATGGATTCATATAAGGAGGCTGTGCTGCATTAACAGGCCCTGTATATGGTGCACTGTATATTGGCGGGGTTGGCGGCTCAAAGTCCGGAGTCATTGGTTCTCGCTGAAACATTTGTGCCTGTTGTTGCATTGGTGCTTGCTGCGGCATCGCCATTTGTGCCGGCATTCCCACTGGCATTCCTGCTGGTGTTCCTCCACAGCCGCAATCACCACCACCACCTACTGGAAAACCTTGTGGTGGCTGCATGAATGAACCATGTCCAGTCATTTCTGGAGATTCGAAATTAGCAGGTACACCCATTGGACCACTCGTTTGCGGGTAGCCAAATGGCATTTGACCATACGGTACACCCATTCCATACGGATTTCCCATCGCAGGATTTCCGAACATGCTTCCAGGCATTACCTGAGATGGTGCAAAGCCAGCTGGATTTTGTGCGGTCTCAAATCCTGAAGGACTTTCCATTGGGAAACCTGTTGGCATTTGTCCAAAGCCTCCTGGCATTTGCTGACCAAATCCTTGTGGCATTTGTCCAAAGCCTCCTGGCATTTGCTGACCAAATCCTTGTGGCATTTGTCCAAAACCTCCTGGCATTTGCTGACCAAATCCTTGTGGCATTTGACCGAAACCTCCTGGCATTTGCTGACCAAATCCTTGTGGCATTTGACCGAAGCCTCCTGGCATTTGCTGACCAAATCCTTGTGGCATTTGATCGAAGCCTCCTGGCATTTGCTGGCCAACTCCTTGTGGCATTTGTCCAAAGCCTCCTGGCATTTGCTGGCCAAATCCTTGTGGCATTTGGTCGAAGCCTCCTGGCATTTGCTGGCCAAATCCTTGTGGCATTTGATCGAAGCCTGCCGGCATTTGCTGACCAAATCCTTGTGGCATTTGATCGAAGCCTGCCGGCATTTGCTGACCAAATCCTTGTGGCATTTGGCCGAATGCTGACGGATCCATGTAAGGGTAACCCATTGGCGCCTGTGGTGATTGAGCACCCATTACTGCCCCCGGATTATACGCTGGGTTCATAACAGGCAATTGCGGCATAAAGGATGATTCCTCATCAAAATGCGGTGCAACAAACGATGTTCCTGCAACAGATGGCGCTGCCCCAGGATTTCCTGGGAACCCACTAGGCATGGCAGGCGGCATTGGTATTGCACCACCTTGAACGTGTGGGTAAGGTACAAATGGGTGCATAGGCATCGGAAATCCGCCAAAAGGGGGACAGAATCCAGGCCCTGGCATAATTGGAGTAACTGGAACACAATTATCCGGTAGCGGTGCCACCGCTGCAGGTGCTTCCATCACTGGAGGCGGTGCAGGAACAACGGGTGTTTCTTTAATTGGCGCTTCTTTGATTGGCGCTTCTTTGATTGGTGCTTCTTTGATTGGCATTTCTTTAATTGGCATTTCTTTCTTTGGTACTTCTTTAATCTCTGGCAGGATATTGGTAGGTTTAGGCGGCAATTGTGGTTGTTGTACTGTCATATTTTGCATGTTCATCATGTAATAATTGTTAATATCTATTTCCGGGACTACTTGTATGGGCATTTTTGGAGTATAGGGTGCTATAGGTGCTTCTTTGATTATTGGTGCTTCCTTGATTGGAGCCTCTTTTATTGGCGCCGCCTTAATTGGCGCTTCTTTAATCGGCGCTTCCTTAATTGGTGCTTCCTTAATTGGTGCTTGTTTAATCGGTACTTCTTTCGCAATCGGTGCTTCTTTTATGGGTTTCTCTTTGACTAACGGCTGCTCAGCAAGCGGCTGTTCTTTCTTCGTTCCTAAAGTGATTTTTGTACCGGGTTTAGTTCCCATTGGTGCTTCTTTTTTTATAGTTCCACCTGAAGTTGGGACCTTTACTTTCATACCGGGCATAATCATATCAGGGTTGCTGAGCTGTGAATTCATCTTTTTCAGCTCTTCAAAATTCACGCCGTACTTCTTGGCGATCTTCCAAAGAGTATCCCCTTTCTGTACGATATGGATCTTCACT
>Ga0268257_1002229_pt1 | contig 14448 bp, 12 predicted proteins | sample AgamicAtPrz_FD_200249 | JGI IMG/M metagenome (GOLD analysis project Ga0268257, IMG submission 200249) | Agave microbial communities from Guanajuato, Mexico - At.P.rz (v2) (version 3) | ecosystem: Host-associated > Plants > Phyllosphere > Phylloplane/Leaf | place: Guanajuato, Mexico | collected...
GTTATCCATCCTCTGAAAAGCCCGAATCGTAGGGGTGATCAGCTGCAGTTACGGCCTTTACCTCTTCGTACCGCGCATCCGCTTGATCCTATCTGACGCCCACCACAGGCCTGGGAAAATGGCTGCCAGACTGGATCTGGAAAAAAAGGTAGCTATGTATCTATTTGTATCCCGATAATCGGAGCCCAGCTTTCCGACGGAGATCCAGGCCATGGCCATCCCCAGCGCCGCCCCGGCGTCCACTCAAGCGCAGGCGAGCACCGCTACACCGCTGGTGATGCGCATCATCGGCTTCTGCGCCTTGGCGCACCTGATCAATGACCTGATCCAGTCGGTGCTGCCGGCCATCTACCCGATGCTCAAGGCCAATTACGACTTGAGCTTCGCCCAGATCGGCATGATCACCCTGACATTCCAGATCACCGCGTCGCTGCTGCAACCCTGGGTAGGCTTTTTCACCGACCGCCGGCCCACGCCCAATCTGCTGCCCATGGGCACGGTGTGCACGCTGATCGGTATCGTGCTGCTGGCATTCGTCGGCAGCTTCCCGATGATTCTGCTCGCCTCGGCCCTGGTGGGCATCGGCTCTTCGACATTCCACCCCGAAACCTCGCGTATTGCGCGATTGGCCTCCGGAGGCCGCTTTGGCCTGGCGCAATCGACTTTCCAGGTAGGCGGCAACACTGGGTCTGCCCTGGGTCCGTTGCTCGCAGCGGCCATCGTCATTCCGTTCGGGCAAACCCACGTCGCCTGGTTTGGCGTGGCTGCACTGTTCTTTCTCGCCGTGACCCTGATGCTGCGCCGCTGGTACATCGAGCACCTGAGCCAGGCCAAGGCGCGCAAGGCGGTACAGGCTACCCATGGCATCTCCCGCGCACGCGTGGTTGCCGCGCTGGTGGTGCTGGGGCTGCTGGTATTTTCCAAGTATTTCTACATGGCGAGCTTCACCAGCTACTTCACCTTCTACCTGATCGAGAAGTTCGGCGTTTCGGTCGCCAGTTCCCAGTTGCACCTGTTCCTGTTCCTGGGCGCGGTAGCGGCGGGCACCTTCTTTGGCGGGCCCATCGGCGATCGCATCGGGCGCAAGGCGGTGATCTGGTTCTCGATTCTGGGTGTGGCACCGTTCACCCTGGCACTGCCTTACGCGGACCTGTTCTGGACGACGGTGCTGAGCGTGGTGATCGGCTTTATCCTGGCCTCGGCATTCTCGGCCATCGTGGTGTATGCCCAGGAACTGGTGCCCGGTAGCGTAGGCATGATCGCGGGCATCTTCTTTGGCCTGATGTTCGGCTTTGGCGGCATCGGCGCGGCATTGCTGGGCTATGTGGCTGACTTGCGCGGTATCGAATACGTATACGGGCTTTGCTCGTTCCTGCCCCTGTTCGGGGTGCTGGCGGTATTGCTGCCGAGCACTGGCAAGCGCTGATGATCAACGGGGCAGGGATGCCCCTTGACGCCACAGGCACTGGGGCGATTGACGGTATCGCTTGCTCTGGCCTAGAGTGCCGCCTCTTGCTCACTTTCTGCGTAGTAGCCAAAGCAATGCGCCGTTTCCAGTCCTTGCCCTGTTGCCGTCAGCCTGCCCTGGATGGGCTGCGCCGTGCCTGGCCGAGTGACACCGTGCTCAAGCGCCGCCGCAGCGTCCTGTTTGCCTTCACCTTCTCGCCACACCTGAACTGATCAGCATTTGAACAGCGTCCGCCGTGCTGGTGGGTGCGTTTTTGTCTGCACGTCTTATCGGTTTGCTGGGAGTGGTTCATGAACATGCGTTTGCTGGCGGGCTTGCTGTTCGCCGTTTCGGTCGTGGGATTCAGCCTGGGCGCGACCCTGCCGCTGGTGTCGTTGCGTCTGCACGAGGCTGGCGCAGGCACCCTCGAAATCGGGATGATTTCCGCCATCCCCGCGGCCGGCATGATGCTGTCGGCATTCCTGGTGGATGCCTGTTGCCGGTATTTCAAGCGACGCACGCTCTATTTGCTGTGTTTCAGCCTGTGCACGCTCAGCATCGGCCTGCTGGAGCCTGCATTCGCCTCGTTGTGGGGGCTGGCGGTCTTGCGCCTGGCGTTGGGCCTTGGCATGGGTATCGCGATCATTCTCGGGGAATCGTGGGTCAACGAACTGTGCCAGGAACATAACCGCGGCAAGATCATGGCCCTCTACGCCACCAGCTTTACCGGTTTCCAGGTGCTTGGACCGGCGATGCTGGCGGTGCTCGGTGCTCACAGCCCGTGGATCACTGGCGTGGTCACGGCCTGCTATGGCCTGGCGTTGGCGTGCATTGTGGTAACGGTTCCCAATGACCGGGTGCTGCACGCTGAAGACGACAAGAGCTTCGGACTGGCCGGCTTCTTCCGCGTGGCCCCGGCCTTGTGCGTGGCCGTGCTGTTCTTCTCGTTTTTCGATGCGGTGGTGCTCTCGCTCTTGCCGGTGTATGCCAGCAGCCACGGATTTGCTGTGGGCGTGGCGGCACTGATGGTGACCGTGGTGTTCGCAGGGGACATGCTGTTCCAACTGCCGCTGGGCTGGCTTGCCGATCGCGTCGAGCGCACTGGCCTGCACCTGGCGTGCGGGGTAGTAGCCATGGCCATTGGCATAGGGTTGCCCTGGTTGCTGAACATGACGTGGCTGTTGTGGCCGTTGCTGGTGGTGTTGGGCGCGGTCGCGGGCGGTATCTATACCCTGGCGCTGGTGCTGATAGGCCAGCGTTTCAAAGGGCAGGACCTGGTCACCGCCAATGCCAGCGTCGGGCTGTTGTGGGGCGTCGGCAGCCTGGTAGGGCCGCTGATCAGCGGTGCCGCCATGGACGTCGCGCCCCACGGGCTGCCCATGGCGCTGGCATTGATGGCCGGTCTGTTCGTGTGCTTTGCACGGCAGTCTCATCGGCGTGAGCAGCCGTCGTGCACACCCTCTGAAAACTAGCAGACTTCCGTGCAGGAACGGCCTTGCAGGTTACTCAAGTGGTTGCCAACTGGCGCCCCGGACGGCCATGCCGAGACCTAAGCGGCATCGATGTTGACCCAATACCGGGTGTGGTAATCGATACGCACCGGCAGGCTGCGGGCCAGTAGCTGCAGGATCTGATTGGTGTCGGCCAGCTGGTAGGTCCCGGAAACCTTGAGGTTCGCCACCGCTGGCGCGCAGCGCAGCAGGCCGGGGCGGTATCGGTTTAGCTCGGCGACGAAATCCGCCAGCGGCATTTGCCGAACGCTGAGTACACCTTCCGTCCAGCCCCAAGGGTCACTGGGCGGCGTGATGGCCTGATGGCCTCCATTGGCCTGCACGCGCAAGGTCTCGCCGGAATGTACCCGCACTGGCGTGGCACCGGTCATCACCGTGGCTTCGCCCCGGCGCACCGCCACCAGTAAGTCATGATCGCTCTGGCGCACCAGCAGTTGCCCGTCGAGGGTGCGCAGGGTGGCCACTCGGGTATTGATGAAGAACGGGCGCTTGTCGGCAGGGTTGCTGTCCAGGCTGACTTCACCGCGCAGAAGCGCCAGGCGGCGTTGGCCCGCCGTGAAACGCAGGTCGATGGCACTGGCGGTGTTCAGTTGGATGCGGCTGCCATCGCTGCCTTGCAGTTGTCGGCGCTCGCCGGTGGCCGTGGCACTGTCGGCCAGCAGCTCTGGCAGGCCCAGCGGCTCACGCGCCATCCACCCAAGGCCGCTGCCGACCACCAGCAAGGCCCCCAGCTTGAGCTGGTCGCGCCGGCTGATGCCTTGGCGTTCGCTGCCTTGGAGGGTACGACGGCTGAGGTCCTTGGGCAGCCCGGCGAGCTCATCGCCCAGGTTGCTGACGCGCTGCCAGGCCAACCCATTGTGAGGGTGCAAGGACAACCACCGTTGGAACTGCGCCTGGGCATCCGGGCCGGGGCTGCCGAAGCGTAGCCTGACCAACCAGTCGATGGCCTGGTCGACACGGGCCTGGGCCGGTGCTTCGTCAGGCGTCGGCATAACGCAACCGGTAGCAAGTCTTGAGCGCCTTGGCCAGGTCGCGCTCCACGGTCGCTTTCGAAACGCCTAGCAGCAAGCTGATCTGGATGATGCTCAGCCCGTCCAGTTGCGCATGCAGAAAGGCCTGGCGAGCACGCGGCTTGAGCTGGTGCAGGGCACGGTCGAGCCGCTCCAGGCTATCGAGGATGACCAGCCTGTGTTCTTCGCTCGGGATGTCGGTTTCGGGTAGATGTGCCAGGCTGTCCTGGTAGGCCCGCTCCAGCGCCCGGCGACGAAACTGGTCGATCATCAGGCCACGGGCGATGCTGCTGAGGTAGGCGCGAGGCTCTTTCAAAGGCGAGGTCTGCCGGGCGCGCAACAGCCGCACGAAGGTGTCCTGGGCCAGGTCGGCTGCATGTTCGCTGCAACCGACGCGACTGCGCAGCCAGCCGCGCAACCACGCATGGTGGGATTGGTAGAGCAGGGCGACCTCGGTCGGTTTGAGCGTGTCGGGAAGCTGCATCGTCGCCACGGTCGGTTCCTGTCAGGTGTGATTGTGAATGGTTCTCAATTCTATGCGGGTAGGGCTGTGGCGAGCAATGCTCCCTCAGGAATTACTTGCGCAAGATCTGGCAGTCGGCCGATGAGTGGCTGGGTTAAGCTGGCATCTCCTCTGGTCGATGGAGCCGCTTCAATGTTGATCGACGCCGAACCTGTCGCCTACCGGCAAGCGGCCGAGTACCTGAGTGGGCTGGATGCGGACTGGGCACGGCACATCGCCGCCGTCGGCCCCTGCCGCCACCGTACTACTCCGGGGCGCGAACCCTTCGAGGCACTGGTGAGGTCGGTCGCTTACCAGCAACTGCACGCCCGTGCAGGCGACGCCATCCTTGGACGACTGCTGGCGCTGTTTGGGCAAGAGGTTTTCCCCACGCCTAACCAATTGCTGGCAGCGGACCCCGCCGCCTTGCGCAGCTGCGGCTTTTCGGCCAGCAAGCTGGGCACGGTGCTGGGCATTGCCCAAGGTCGCCTGGACGGTGTCGTGCCAACCCGCGAGCAGGCGCTGGGCATGACTGACGACGAATTGATCGAGCGCCTGGTGACCCTGCGTGGGGTCGGGCGATGGACGGTGGAGATGCTGCTGATCTACAGCCTGGAGCGTCTGGATGTGCTGCCGGTCGATGACTTTGGCGTACGCGAGGGCTATCGGCGGCTCAAGGCTATGGAAAAAGCGCCGACGCCTGCACAGATGCGCGCGTTGGGCGCCGCCTGGCGACCCTATCGCACCATCGCTGCCTGGTACTTGTGGCGGACCTGAGCGCCTGCCGAACTGCACTTAGCCCGGAAGATGAACATGACAACCTATACCACTCCCGAGCAGCGCTGGCAGGCCGTCGCGGCGCGTGTTGCCGAGGCGGCGGACCATTTCGTCTATGCCGTGCGCACCACCGGTATCTACTGTTATCCAGGCTGCAAGGCCAGGCTGCCCCTGCGTAACAATCTGGAGTTCTTCGAGTCCCCGGCATTGGCCGAGGCAGCAGGCTACCGCGCCTGCAAGCGCTGCGCGGGCCCGCCTGCCATGTCGGCGCGTACGCGGCGCCTGGTCAGCAGTGCCTGTCGCCTGATCGAGGCGTGCGATCTACCGCCCAGCCTGGCGCAGTTGGGCGAGCGCCTGGCCGTCAGCCCGTTCCATTTACATAGGCTGTTCAAGGCGCAAACCGGCCTTACCCCCAAGGCCTATGCCGAGGCCTTCCGCGCCCAACGCCTCAGGACCAGCCTGGGGCAGGGGCAGGGCTCGGTCACCGATGCCATTTTCGAGGCGGGCTACAACTCCAGCAGCCGCTTCTATGCCGGCGCCGAGCAGCGCCTGGGCATGCCACCACGGCAGTTTCGCGCAGGTGGCGCCGGGGTGACCATCCGCTTCGCCGTGGGCCAGTGCTCGCTAGGTGCCATCCTGGTCGCCCAGAGCGAAAAGGGCATCTGCGCGATCTTGCTTGGCGATGAGCCCGAGGCGCTGGTGCACGCCCTGGAAGACCAGTTCTGCAACGCCGAGCTGGTGGGTGCCGATGCCGAGTACGAACGGGTCGTGGCGCAGGTCATCGGGTTCGTCGAGGCGCCGGCGCTCGGTCTGGACCTGCCGCTGGATGTGCAGGGCACCGTCTTTCAGGAGCGCGTGTGGCAGGCGCTGCGTGAAGTACCTGCCGGCTGCCGGGTCAGCTACAGTGACATCGCCCAGCGCATAGGCGCCCCCAAGGCGGTGCGGGCAGTGGCCAAGGCCTGCGCGGCCAACCGTATTGCCGTGGCCATTCCGTGCCACCGGGTGGTGCGCCGGGACGGCGACATCAGTGGCTACCGCTGGGGGATCGAGCGCAAACGGCAATTGTTGGCACGCGAAACAGCCCTCTCCTGATGTCCCGAAGCGGCGTAGAATCGCTTGCCAGATCGAATTGCAAAGAGGAATGTTCGATGAGGCGTGTCAGCCTTGCCCGCTTTAGTCACAGCCTGATGCTGTTGCTGGCGCTGATCGTGGCAGCGTCCAACCCAGCCTGGTCGGCGCCGGCCCCTGCGGCGACGGCGCAGGCTGCCGCCGACGCACCGGCACTGGACGAAACCGCGACCGTTGACCAGCTCAGCGACCGGTTGGACCAGATTCGCCAGGGCGTCACCAGTGACGCCAACGATGACCTGCTGGCGCAATTGCGCATGGCGGCCGTGCAGGTCCAGCGCCAGGCCGATGCCTTGAGCACCCAGCGTGCAGCCGATGCGCAGAAGGTGGATGACCAGTTGAAAGTCATCGGCCCGGCGCAGCCGGACGAGCCTGCGCCCTTGACCCAGCAGCGCAAGGCGCTGGAGGCCGAGAAGAAAACCCTGATGGCCCAGCAGGACCAGGCCACCAAGCTGACCCAGTCGGCGCGGGACCTGTCCACGCAGATCGTCAACCTGCGCCGCAGCCTGTTCAACTCGCAGATATCCAGCCGGGCAGCGTCGCCGTTGAGCCCTGCGTTCTGGCAGAGCATGATCCGCCCGACCCAGGACGACGTGGCACGGCTGCATGACCTGCGTGGCGAGATCACGGATGCGCTCGACAGTGCCCTGAGCGCCGAACACCGCTGGCTCTTCTTCGCCAGCCTGATCGCCTCGATCCTGGTATGGACCCTGGTGCGAGGGTTGCTGGAGCGGCTGTTGGCCAGGTCCATGGTGCGCTGGTTGCCAGAGGGGCGCTTGCGTCGCAGTGCCTTGGCCGTGGGCGTAAGCCTGGCGACCCTGGGCACCATTGCCGGCTCGGTATCGTTGCTGCGCTGGGGCGTTGAAAGCAGTGCGCAACTGGGTTCGGACCTGGCCAGCCTGACCGACCACATCCTTGCCCTGGTGGTGTTCAGCGCCTTCATTACCGGCCTTGGCCGGGCATTGTTGATGTTGCAGCGCCCCTCCTGGCGTTTGCCGGCGATTGCGGATGAAGTGGCCGAGGCCCTGGGCTGGTTCCCCAAGGTGCTGGCACTGGCCTTGATGGTGATGATGACCCTGGAGCGGGTCAACAGTGTGATCGGCGTCAGCCTGGCCCTGACCGTAGCGGTCAATGGCCTTACCGCTCTGGTGGTGGCGTTGATTTTCGCCGGCGCCCTGATGGCCTACCGCCGTGCTCGGCGTCGGCATGGTATTGACCGGGCAACGGGCCTGGCCGGTTTGATCCCGTTCGTGATGGTGGTGTGGCTGGCTGCGATCCTGCTATCACTGATCACCGGCTACCTGACCCTGGCCTATTACCTGACCGCCAAGCTGCTGTGGGTCAGCCTGGTCGTCACGTGCGCCTACTTGCTCACGACGTTCCTGAGTGATCTGTGCGAAATGCTGCTCTCGCCTCGCCAACCGGGTGGCCTGGCGCTGGCGTCCACGCTGGGCCTGGCACCACGGCACCAGGCGCAGGCGAGCACGGTGCTGGCCGGCATTGGCCGCACCGTCGTGGTGATCCTGGCCCTGCTGCTGACTTTGATGCCGTCGGGCACCAGCCCCAGTGAACTGTTGCTGAGCCTGGGGGACTGGGACGGCACGGGCGGCAAGCTGCTCGGCAACCTGAACATCGTGCCCCAGGACATCGTGCTGGCCCTCGGCATCCTGGCTGGCGGGATGCTGGCCATTCGTGTGGTCAAGCGCTGGTTGAGTGAACGCCTGCTGCCGGAAACCGACATGGACGCCGGCATGCGCGCCTCGCTGGTCACCCTGGTGGGTTACCTGGGCTTCCTCTTCCTGGCCATGCTGGTGATGTCGACCCTGCACATCAACCTCACCAGCCTGACCTGGGTGGTGAGTGCCTTGTCGGTCGGTATTGGTTTCGGTCTGCAGCAGATCGTGCAGAACTTCATCTCCGGCCTGATCCTGCTCACCGAACGCCCGGTCAAGGTGGGCGACTGGGTGAGCTTGGCGGGTGTCGAGGGAGATATCCGTCGTATCAATGTGCGCGCCACCGAGATCCAGATGTCGGACCGCTCCACTGTGATCGTGCCCAACTCGCAGTTCATCTCCCAGAACGTGCGCAACGTGACCATGGGTAATGCCCTGGGTGTGGTCGGTATTACCCTGACCTTGCCCCTGGACACTGACGCCAACCGGGTCCGTGAGCTGCTGCTGACCGCCTTCCAGGAGCACGAGGCCATCCTCGAAGCACCGGCGCCATCGGTGTCGTTCAAGGACCTGACCAATGCGGGCATGGTAATTGGCGTCAGCGGTTATGTGGCAGGACCGCGGTTGGTGGGCGGGGCCCGCAGTGACCTGCTGTTCACCATACTGGGGCGCCTGCGCGATGAAGGTATCGCCCTGTCGGCGCCGCAGAGCATGGTGCTGCTGCAGGACGGGCGACGCCCGGACGACGCTGAAAAAGACGCGTGACCTATGGGCTGCCTGGCAGCCCATCTTGACGTGCGTACACCACCAGCCGAAGGTGCCGGTCTTCATCGACGGTCAGCGAGGTATGCTCGAACGGCTGGGCCTGCCCATCAATGACCAGTTGGCGCACACCGCTGCAGGGCGCGTGCACGTCGTGGGTGCGCCAGCCGGCCTTGAAGGCTGGCGAGACGTGCTCCAGTTCGTCCACCAACGCGTGGATATCGGCCTCTCGCGTGGCCCGGGCAAAGTCGCGGCGAAAGCTTGCCAGCATCAGCGGGGCCTGGCTGTCCCAGTCGTGCAAGCGCCCATGCACTGTTGGGTCGGTGAACAGCAGCCAGAGCAGATTGCGCCGCTCAGGCGGGTGCGCGGCGAACCCGAACAGTGCGTCGGCCGGCCCATTGAACCCCAGCACATCCCAGCGCAGGTTGAGGACGAAGGCCGCGTGCGGCAGGTCGTGCATCAAACGCCGTACCAGCGACGGCAAGACACACCAGGTCTTGCCTGGTTCAGCGGGTGGACGGGCGTGTGCCAACAGGAACAGATGGCGACGCTCGGCGGCATCGAGTTTCAATACCCGCGCCAGGTTGTCCAGAAAACTGGCCGACACGCCGATGTCGCGGCCCTGCTCCAGCCAGGTGTACCAGGTCAGTCCGACACCCGCGAGCGCGGCAACCTCTTCGCGTCGAAGCCCAGGTGTGCGCCGGCGGCCGCCGCTTGGCAAACCGACGTCCTCGGGCAACAGGCGCTCGCGCCGCGAGCGCAGGAAGTCGGCCAGATCGGATCGTGTACGTTGCAGCGTTCGCATGGCGTGTCTCGTTGCTTTGAGTAATAGCATAAACGGTTAAATTGTAATGGGTTATGGGCCATCCCAGAATGCCTGTGTCTAAATTCTGGAAAGGCACGATGAACGCCAATACTCCTCTCCCGTTAACGCCCACACATCGCCTTGGAAGCCCGCCGTGGGTAGGTCTGTCGGTACTTTTGCTGGCAGGCTTCGTGACGATCTTCGACCTGTTCGTGGTCAACGTCGCCATCCCGAGTCTGCAGACCGGGTTGAACGCAAGCTTCGCGCAAATCGGTTTCATCGTGGCCGGCTATGAGCTGGCCTTCGGCGTGTTGCTGATTACCGGGGGGCGCTTGGGGGACGTATTTGGCCGTCGCCGGTTGTTCATCGTCGGTATGGCAGGGTTTACCGTGGCATCGGCGTTATGCGGCCTGGCGCCCAGTGCTGCTTTTCTGATCAGTGCGCGGGTTGTACAGGGGCTGGCCGCCGCGCTGTTGTTCCCTCAGGTCTATGCTTCGATCCGGGTCAACTTCGATGCCCAGGACAGCCGCCGCGCGTTCGGCTTGCTGGGGATGACGCTGGGGCTGGCTGCCATAGCGGGGCAGGTGCTGGGCGGCTGGATGGTGCATGCTGACCTGTTCGGATCAGGCTGGCGCAGCATCTTTCTGATCAATGTGCCTATTGGGTTGCTGGCCATCGTGGCGGCGCGCTACATCCCCGAGAGCCGCGCCCCCCAGCGCCCGGACCTGGACTGGGCAGGCGTGGCGCTGGTCAGCCTGGGCCTGGCATTGCTGCTTGTGCCGCTGATCGAAGGACCGGGGCAGGGGTGGCCTGCCTGGAGTTTCTGCGCGCTCGGCCTGGCACTGGCCTTGCTCGCGCTGTTCAAGCGACAGCAGGAACGGCGACGAGCGACCGGCAACTTGCCATTGGTGGATATGCAACTGCTGGCGCAGCGTCGCTTTGCACTGGGTGCGCTACTGGTGCTGGTGGTCTATTCCACATCCAGTTCCTTCTTTCTGTGCTTCGCCTTGTTGATGCAAAGCGGGCTGGGTCTGGATCCCTTCAGGGCCGGCAGCATCTTCGCACCCTGCAGTGTTGGTTTCGTGCTGGCATCGCTCGCTGCCCCGCGGCTGGTTGCGCGCTGGGGAATACGTGCCATCGTGGCAGGGGCAGTGCTGTATGCCCTATCGATCGGGTTGCTCATTGCCCAGGTGCAGACGGCAGGCGCGCAGTTGGTAGCCGTTCGGCTGATCCCGGTACTGATCGTGGTGGGGGCGGGCCAGGGGTTGGTGATGACCCCTTTGCTCAACCTGGTGCTGGCCTTGGTTGACGAAGCGAAAGCGGGCATGGCCTCGGGCGTGATCTCAACCGTGCAGCAGGTCGGTGCGGCGCTGGGGGTGGCCGTAGTTGGGATTTTCTTCGCGGCGGCCCTGCCAGGGGCGGAGGGCTCATTCGTTCAGGCCGGTCAGTATGTGCATGGGTTTGTGGCTGGCATGCTCTACAACCTGGGTGCCGCAGTGATGGTGATCGCCTTGCTGGTGATGCTGGCAGGCGAGCAGCGGTCTGGGGGAGGTGAGTAGGCACAATGCACCGGTGCAATGCTCTTGCTTTTTCCGGGCTTGAATAAAAACAGGAGCGTTCGGCAGGCCCTCGATTGGGCTACTGAACGCTCCTGCTTGTTTACGCCGTGGTTGTCAGCGGATCAGACGTTGAAGCGGAAGTGCATCACGTCGCCATCTTTGACGATGTAATCCTTGCCTTCCAGACGCCACTTGCCGGCTTCCTTGGCGCCGCTCTCACCCTTGTACTGGATGAAATCGTCATAGGCCACGACTTCGGCACGGATGAAGCCTTTCTCGAAGTCGGTGTGGATCACCCCGGCCGCTTGTGGGGCGGTGGCGCCTACGCGCACGGTCCAGGCACGTACTTCCTGCACGCCGGCCGTGAAGTAGGTCTGCAGGTTCAGCAACTCGTAACCGGCACGGATTACACGGTTCAGGCCAGGTTCTTCCAGGCCCAAGGCCTCGAGGAACATGTCCTTTTCCTCACCGTCGTCCAGCTCGGCGATTTCCGCTTCGATCTTGTTGCACACCGGTACGACCACAGCACCTTCTTCTTCGGCGATGGCCTTCACTACGTCCAGGTGCGGGTTGCTCTCGAAACCGTCCTCGGCGACGTTGGCGATGTACATCACCGGCTTGCTGGTCAGCAGGTGGAAGCTGCGGATCAGGGCCTTTTCGTCGGCGCTCATGTTCTTCATCAGGCTGCGCGCTGGCTTGCCTTCGGTGAAGTGCGGGATCAGCTGTTCCAGAATGGCCTTCTGCGCCAGGGCTTCCTTGTCGCCACCCTTGGCGTTGCGGGCCACTTTCTGCAACTGCTTTTCGCAGCTGTCGAGGTCGGCAAAGATCAGTTCGAGGTCGATGATCTCGATGTCGCGCTTGGGATCGACACTGTTGGAAACGTGAATCACGTTCTCGTCTTCGAAGCAGCGCACCACGTGGGCGATGGCGTCGGTTTCGCGGATGTTGGCGAGGAACTTGTTGCCCAGGCCTTCGCCTTTCGAAGCACCGGCCACCAGGCCTGCAATGTCGACGAATTCCATGGTGGTGGGCAGAATGCGGTTGGGCTTGACGATTTCAGCCAGCGCATTGAGGCGCGCATCGGGCATGGGCACGATACCGCTGTTCGGCTCGATGGTGCAGAAAGGGAAGTTCTCTGCCGCGATGCCAGACTTGGTCAGGGCGTTGAACAGGGTGGACTTGCCGACGTTGGGCAGGCCGACGATGCCGCAATTGAAACCCATGGGTATTCCCCTCTCTAAAGGAAATCAGGCCTTCTGGCTGTGCAGCTCGCGCATCGCCTTGGCGAAGTCGCCAGCGAGCACGTCCGGCAGCACACCGAGGGCAAAGTCGATGCTGGCGTCGAGCTTCTCCTGCTCGGCACGCGGTGCGCGGCCCAGGACGAAGTTGGAGACCAGCTTGGCATCACCTGGATGGCCAATACCGAGCCGCAGGCGATGGAAGTCGTTCTGGTTGCCGAGCTGCGCGATGATGTCGCGCAGGCCGTTGTGCCCACCATGGCCGCCGCCGCGCTTGAGCTTGGCAACGCCGGGAGGCAGGTCGAGTTCGTCATGCGCCACCAGTATGGCCTCCGGCTTGATCCGGAAGAAATTGGCCAACGCCGCCACGGACTGGCCGCTACGGTTCATGTAGGTGGTGGGGATCAGCAGGCGAACATCGTTGCCCTGATGGCTGAACTTAGCCGTCAGGCCGAAATATTTCTTGTCAACGGTCAGCGAGATGCGCTGGGCGCTGGCAATGCGTTCAACGAAAAGAGCCCCTGCGTTATGCCGGGTCTGTTCGTATTCGGGGCCGGGGTTACCCAGGCCGACGATCAACTGGATGGCGGTCACGTCAGGGGCTCTTCCTTGGAGTTGGTGGGTTACAGGGCGCGCGGCACTGTAACCCGATCAACGCCGGCGTGCGAGTGGATTACTCGGCAGCGCCTTCTTCCTCAGCTTCAGCGGACACGCGTGGGGCGTGAACGTTGGCAACTGCTTTGTCATCACCGTGGGCCAGAGCGACGAACTCTACGCCTTTCGGCGCTTTCAGGTCCGACAGGTGGATGATGGTGCCGATTTCAGCATTGGCCAGGTCGACCTCGATGAACTCAGGCAGGTCTTTGGCTTCGCAGGAAACTTCCAGCTCCGACTCAACGTGCGAAATTTCGCCGCCTTTCTTGACCGGGCCTTCTTCGTTGATGAAGTGAACCGGTACCTTGGCGGTCAGTTTCTGGCCAGCAACGACGCGGATGAAGTCGGCGTGCATGATGAACTGCTTGGCCGGGTGGCGCTGCATGGCCTTGATGATGACGTTCTGCTTGACGCCGTCAACGTTCAGTTCGATGACGTGGCTGAAGGCAGCTTCGTTTTCGAACAGCTTGGTGATTTCCTTGGCCACGATGGTCAGGGATTGAGCTTCTTTATCACCACCGTAGACTACGGCTGGGATGCTGGCGGAGTGACGCAGGCGGCGGCTCGCACCTTTCCCCAGGTCAGTACGCACTTGGGCGTTCAGATTGAAATCAGTCATTTTGTTTCTCCAAAATAGCCCCCCGAGGGCGTTTGCGACCAGCGCCAACGGGGATGGCAAAAAAGCCCCGCCCCAGCGGATGTGCTGGGGCGGGGCGCTTTTCGTCAGCGTGCGTTCCGCTTAGCGGAACATCGCGCTGATCGATTCTTCGTTGCTGATGCGGCGAACCGCTTCGGCGACAACCGGTGCGATATCCAACTGGCGGATACGGTCACAGGCTTGAGCAGCGGCGGACAGTGGAACGGTGTTGGTCACCACCAGCTCGTCCAATACCGACTTCTCGATGTTCTCGATCGCGCGGCCCGACAGGACAGGGTGCGTGCAATAGGCGTAAACCTTGGCAGCGCCGTGCTCTTTCAGGGCTTTGGCCGCATGGCACAGGGTGCCGGCGGTGTCGACCATGTCGTCTACCAGGATGCAGGTGCGCCCTTCGACGTCGCCGATGATGTGCATCACTTCGGAGTGATTGGCCTTTTCACGGCGTTTGTCGATGATACCCAGGTCGACACCCAGGGACTTGGCGACAGCGCGTGCGCGCACGACACCACCGATGTCCGGGGAGACGATCATCAGGTTCTCGAAGCGCTGGTCTTCGATATCGTCGACCAGTACGGGCGAGCCGTAGATGTTGTCGACCGGGATATCGAAGAAACCCTGGATCTGGTCAGCGTGCAGGTCGACGGTGAGTACACGGTCGATACCCACGACAGTGAGCATGTCAGCGACGACTTTGGCGCTGATGGCTACACGTGCCGAACGCGGA
>Ga0268257_1002234_pt1 | contig 14432 bp, 13 predicted proteins | sample AgamicAtPrz_FD_200249 | JGI IMG/M metagenome (GOLD analysis project Ga0268257, IMG submission 200249) | Agave microbial communities from Guanajuato, Mexico - At.P.rz (v2) (version 3) | ecosystem: Host-associated > Plants > Phyllosphere > Phylloplane/Leaf | place: Guanajuato, Mexico | collected...
CATTTGTGCTTTTTCAGCAATCGAAATGACAACAAGTTTTGGATTAAGCGAAACAGACATAAAGGCATTCGCAGTCATTCCATGTACATTTCCCGCTACTTCTGTTGCCACTACTGTTACTCCAGTTGCAAATTTCCCCATTGCGTTTCGAAACTGACGGTCATCCATAATTACACCTCGCTAAATATTATTATTTTTTAGCCTTTCTTTTCAAACGACGATACATCCGATATCCTTTCCGCATTGCATCCACCATTAAAAAAGGGATTGGTGGATGATATTTATATATATATGGTAAATAAATCTTATAATAAGCTTTTTTTAAATCTTTCCATTTCCTACAAAATCCTTTCTTATAAAAATCGGATATATCAACAATATATCCTCTACCCTCAAACATGACGACATTTTTCCCATGGACATCATAGGGATTCAATCCAACTGACCTTGCATAATCTAAACCGGAATCAATATCTTTTATAACTGATTCGGGAATTGGAACCCCCTTTACAAGGGCATCAAACAAAGTAATACCTTCAAGCTTTTTTAAGATTAAATAATTTTCCCCATAATCATACAGTGTAGAATAACTTTTATGATTTCCTAATCTTTTATATACTTCAATTTCCTTCTTAAGTTCCTCAGGATTTCGCCCATATACTTTTACAACCCATTCTGGCTTTGCATCAAGCGAAAATACCCCAGCATAATTACCACTTCCGATGGTTCTCCAGATCGGTGACTGATTTTCTATGATAATGGGGTCAAACGGACTGATTGTCGTTAATTGTATTTTCGGGAATAACTCTGTTTCTATTAAATTTATATACTCTGCTTTTTGCAAAATTGTACACCTTCTAAACCAAAATATAATGGAAATTTCTTTTATGCCATTATACACTAATAATTAGTATAAAGATTTAGAATTCATATAGAAATTCGGAAGCAATAAAGGCTAATAGAAAGGATTTGCTATGACTTTTCCCATTTTAGAAACCAAAAGACTTAAATTAATTGAAATAACCCATCAGCATGTTGACTACATATACGATATTTTATCCTTAGAAGAAGTGACAAGGTTTTATGGGACTAATCGTTTTACTCTTCCCGTTGAAGCATCAAGATTAATTGACATGTTTCATAAGAATTTTGTTGATAAGCGCGGGATCCGTTGGGGTATTAAATTAAAAGAAAATCAGCGTTTCATCGGTACAGTGGGTCTTAATGGTTTACATTTAAAAAATAAGCGTGCAGAGATTGGCTATGAACTCCATCCAAATTTTTGGAGAATGGGACTAAGCTCCGAAGCAATAAATGAAGTGATCCGTTTTAGCTTTCAACAATTAGATCTATATCGTATTGGTGCCGTTGTCTACCCGGAAAATGAAGCATCAATCAATTTACTAATGAAGATTGGTTTCACAAATGAAGGGATCCTGCGCGGCTATATTAATCAAAATGAGCATTTTCATGATACGTACGTCCTGTCGTTATTAAAACCAGAATGGATAGAAAGCCAGGGTTAAACTCCTGGCTTTCTTATTCCTCAAAATAATCCTTAACTTTTTTAGGGTTTTTTACTACAGTATCATTATAATACGGATTACATTCCGTAGCATCTTGTGGATCGAGATTTGTTTTGATCACTAACATTGGTGAGGGTGAACTTTCAGCGATTATTCGGTCATTTAATTGGTCAAAATCTGGCATATTTTTATTTCCTGGCTGTCTAGGATCCATTCTAACACCTCCTTGTCTTAGCTTGCTAATTTTGCCTTTATTAATTCCCCCGGAAAAGAAAAAAACTAGGAAGTAAAAACCTCCTAGTTACTTTTATTCTTCTTCGGAACCGACTAAGAAATCTGGATTTAACTCTTCGAATTCTTCGTCGTCAACGTCCAAGCCCCAATCATCGTCGTCTTTGTGTCCCTCTGAGCTGACAAGAACACAAACCTTGGTTTCGCCAATTACCTCTACGAGGAACTCTCTTTCAACATGGACGATGATACGATTGCCATTCGGGGAAATGACCGCTTCAACACAATTTGGCTGTTGCAGCACTCGAGCACAAATTTCATTGTCATCGAGGCAATCATGGTCGCGATACTTTAACTTAATGACATCTGTATACTGGACACGTTCTGTGACAACTTCTGTTTTGGTATTATCATTAAATGAATACCAAACATTGATGTCGTAAGAGCCATGTATCTCTACAGTTTTGCCTACCTTTTTCGCATTGTATTTATGGTTGATGATCCAACAGCCAAGTATACTTGTTGGACTATGCGCCGGGCTAATCGTATGATTGGACTGGGTGAATTTTCGTCCTTTCGCTACTACGGCCTTGGTAATTATCTCTCTATATTCTCCCATTTCGCGCGAACCCTCCTCATTCATTTTCATTTCATCGTATGCAAGATATAAGACTAGTGTGAAATTTATTTTGTTGAGTACTGGATAAAAGTTTAGTCATAGTTCATTTTATGCGGGAGTTATAGGTGTGTGCCTTGTATGCATGTACTTAAAAATGAAGAGTAATAAGATTCTGGTCAGTGGGGAAAATAAATGTAAGGAAAAAATAAAGCCAGGCTCTAATAAGCCTGGCTGAATTCTTAATGTTCGTGATCGCAATCGTCGTGGCCGTCACAAGATCCGCCGCCATTTTGCATGCTAGAACCAGTTTCTCCTAATAATACATCGCCGCCCGTAGAAATGATGATTTCATCGGTAACCGTATTTGAAATGGTTGAAGCAATAATTTGAAGCAATTCGTTTACATCTAATTGTGATTGTTTGAACTCCTGTACCACTGGAATTTCATCTAATTCTTGCTCAATCGAAGCAATTTTATCTTCAACCTTTTTTAAGGCTTCAGGTTTACCATAGTGCTGAAGATTTACAGCTTGCTTTTGTAAGCCTTTAATATCCGAAATTAAAGTGTGAACTTTCTTGTTTTCATTCAACTGTGCTTCTGCTCGCTTAAAGAAGTCAACCTCTTCTGTTTCTGCAATCATTCGAGCTAAGTCTGTTGCACGTGCAACGATATCATCTTTTGTATATTTCGCCACTTTACTTCACCTCTGCTGGTTCGAATTTCTCTACGATTTCTCCGTTTAATGACCATGTTCTTGCTTCAGTTATTTTAACCTTTACAATTTTTCCAATCGCTGATTTCGGGGCAACAAAGTTTACAAGCTTATTCCTAGACGTATATCCTGCTAGGACATCAGGATTGTTCTTACTTTCCCCTTCAACAAGGACATCGACGATTTGGCCTTCATGTTTTTTCATCGCTTCTAAGGAAAGCTCATTCACAAGGGCATTTAAGCGCTGTAAACGTGCTTTCTTCACTTCCATCGGAACGTTATCCTCCATTTTTGCTGCTGGAGTACCTTCACGTGGAGAATAAATAAAGGTATATGCTAATTCATAACCGACTTCACGATAGAGTGACATTGTTTCTTCAAACTGCTCATCCGTTTCATTCGGGTAACCAACAATAATATCTGTGGTTAACGCAACATTAGGAATGGCCGCTTTAATTTTTCTTACTAGTTCTAAATATTGTTCTCTAGTATATTTACGTGCCATAATTTTCAATACATCAGTAGAACCTGATTGGACTGGTAAATGGATATGGTCCATTAAGTTGCCGCCTTTAGCAAGCACATTAATTAAACGATCATCAAAGTCACGCGGATGGCTTGTTGTGAAGCGAATTCTCGGAATATCAATTTTTCGTAATTCATCCATCAGTTCACCAAGACCATAGGAACCATCTTCTAAATCTTTTCCATAGGCATTTACATTTTGACCAAGCAAGGTAACTTCTTGGTAACCCTGTGCAGCAAGATGACGAACTTCTTGAATAATTTCTTCAGGCCTGCGGCTTCTTTCTTTCCCACGGGTAAATGGAACGATACAGTACGTACAGAATTTATCACAGCCGTACATGATGTTAACCCATGCTTTAATATTCCCACGGCGGACTTTTGGAAGGTTTTCAATAACATCCCCTTCTTTAGACCATACTTCAACAACCATCTCTTTTGACATGTATGCCTCATTCAAGATATGTGGTAAACGGTGAATATTATGGGTACCAAAAATCATATCAACCTGGTGGTAGGTTTTTAGAATTTTGTTAACAACAGATTCTTCTTGTGACATACATCCACAAACACCTAATAGTAAGTCAGGCTTTTCTAATTTTAATGACTTTAAATGACCTAGTTCACCAAACACTTTATTTTCAGCATTTTCTCTAATTGCACATGTATTTAATAAAATGACATTTGCATCTTCAGTGCTGTCAGTGGGTTCATAGCCTAATGCTAAAAATATTCCTGCCATAACTTCCGTATCATGCTCATTCATTTGACAGCCATAGGTACGGATATAAAACTTTCGACCCTCGCCCATCCCACGGAATTCTTCTGGAATCGCAAAGTCATTATGGTACTTTACATCTTCTTTCCCACGTTTCTTAGCATCTTTCAATGATGGTGCAGTAATTACTTGTTCAAAGTACTTGCTGTAATCCTTGGCGGATTTTTTGTCCGAAGAATTAACAGACTCGACTTGCGTACCTTCTAAACGTTGTTTTTCATTCATTTGTTCAAATACCCCTTTCTATCCATATTACAATTTCATCTATTAATTTTTTAAGATTATAATCTTGTGCAACAATGAATTTGAAAATCCAGACATTATCCACACATTATAATAGTATAAAGGTTTACTGGCTTGAAAACAATAGAAAATCCCGTAGGCTAAAGCCACGGGATTCTCTATTATACATTAAATAAATTCAGATACTAATTTATCAAAATAATTTTGATCTAGGTCAAGATTTGCTTTGGCTAAAGGCGTCTCAGAATAGCCAGTGATTAATTCTTGATAAGACTTACGCTCTGTATTTTGATAAATAAGTCCTGTAACAAGACCATTATGTTTCATTAATGTCTGCATGGCCTCTTCGCGATTTGAAGGGTCATAACCTTCGACATCACTAAGCTTAGTTAGATTTTCTTTAAACCAATCATATGTGTTTACCTTATTATAAGTGACACATGGACTGAATACATTAATTAAAGAAAATCCTTTGTGTTTAATTCCTGCTTCGATTAATGCTGTTAAATCTTTTAGGTCTGTAGAGAAACTTTGCGCTACAAAGGTTGCTCCAACAGTCAAAGCCATTTCCATCGGTGAAATTGATTGCTCAATTGACCCCATTGGCGTTGATTTTGTTTTAAAACCCGTTGCTGAACGAGGAGAAGTTTGACCTTTTGTTAAACCATAAATTTGGTTATCCATTACGATATAAGTAATATCGACATTACGGCGAATGGCATGAATGGTATGCCCCATTCCAATTGCGTATCCATCCCCGTCACCACCAGAGGCGATAACAGTTAGGTCACGATTAGCCATTTTCACACCTTGTGCTATTGGAAGTGAACGGCCATGAATTCCATGGAATCCATAAGAATTAATGTAACCTGAAATCCGACCAGAACAGCCGATTCCAGAAATTACAGCAAGGTTTTCTGGCTCTAAGCCAACATTCGCTGCCGCACGTTGCATTGCCGCTTGTACGGAGAAGTCGCCACAGCCAGGGCACCAGTTCGGTTTTACATTGTTTCGAAAGTCTTTAAAAGTGGCCATGATTTAGAACAACTCCTTACATTTTGTATATACTTCGTGTGGTAGGAATGGATTTCCGTCATATTTAAGATGCTTTGTAATTTTTTCAGCATGTCCTACATTCATTTTCATAATATTCGCTAATTGGCCAGTTGCATTGTTTTCCACAACTACAACTTTCTTAGCAGAACGAACAAGTGGAAGAACTTCGTCCGTAGGGAACGGATGAATTAGACGGATGTGCGCATGATTGACTTTAATGCCATCATTCTCTAAACGTGTCATTGCTTCTTCAATAACACCCCGTGTTGAGTTAAATCCTACAAATAAAACATCCGCATCCTCGTGCTTAACATTTTTATATACAGGAGTATCAAAGCGAATATTTTCGATTTTGCGGAAACGCTTATCCATTTGTGCATTCCGGTTTGCAGCAGATTCAGATGGTTTACCAGTCTCATCGTGCTCAACACCTGTTACATGGTGAATACCATTCTTCATACCAGGGATTACACGTGGAGAAACTCCATCCTCTGTTACTTCATAACGTTTGAAGTACGCATTATTTTCATTAGCAGGTATTTCATCTGTTACCAATTTCCCACGTCTGATTTCAACCTTGTCATAGCTTAATGGTTCAACGGTTTGTTTACCCAAAGATAATTGAAGATCAGATAAAATAATGACAGGACATTGATACTCTTCAGCTAAATTGAATGCCTCAGCAGTATCATAGAACGCTTCTTCAACTGTACTAGGAGCCATGACAATTTTCGGAATCTCACCATGTGTTCCATAGATCATTGCCATAAGGTCTGATTGTTCTTGTTTAGTTGGTAATCCTGTTGAAGGACCGCCACGTTGCGTGTCAACAATTACTAACGGAGTTTCAGTAATACCTGAAAGTCCAATTGCTTCCATCTTTAATGATAATCCAGGTCCGGCAGAAGCAGTAATCGTACGTACACCGGCGTAGTTAGCCCCAATTGCCATTGTACAAGCAGCAATTTCGTCTTCTGTTTGAATTACTGTACCACCTAGTGCAGGTAACTTTTTAATCAAATATTCCATAATTTCAGATGCAGGTGTAATTGGGTATGCTGCCATAAAACGGCATCCGCCGGCAATAGCTCCAAGTGCAATAGCATCGTTACCAATCATAAACATCCGTTTTTTGCCGTCAGCCTTTTCAAGTTCCATGGTTTGGATACCTGAAGCAAGATTTTCCTTCATTTTTTCAAAGCCAGCTTTGATTGCATCCATATTCTTTGCAACTACTTGGTCGCCTTTTTTGCCAAAAATCTCACGAACTACTACTTCAAATACATTAATATCTAAGTCTAATACGGCAGAGGTTGCACCGATTGCTACCATATTCTTCATTAAAGAAGTTCCAAGTTCAGTAGCAATTTCAGTAAATGGTACCGCATACAATGATGCTTGCGTATCATCAGGTTTCTTTGGTGAAAATTTTGCATCAGCAAGGATTACACCATTACTGTGTAGTTCTTTGTAGTTTAAATCAATCGTTTCTTGGTCAAATGCTACTAGGATATCTAGGTCATCAGAAATTGAACGCACTTCTGTCGTACTTACTCTGATTTTGTTGTTTGTATGACCGCCCTTAATACGTGAAGAAAAGTGACGATAACCATACAAGTAATATCCCAGGCGATTCAGTGCAATTGCAAAGATTTCCCCAGTACTTTCAATACCTTCCCCTTGTTGTCCTCCAACTTTCCATGAAAGTTGATTGATCATGACTTACACCCCTTTGGATATGTAAAAATTAAGTAGAATAAATTGATTCATTTATTAGTTTAGCACTATTCCGAGTATTTCACTAGAAATTAGCCTATGATTACAAAAAGACTAAAAAATGTAACTTAAGATATGTACTAAACGCTTACAATTCTAGACCTATGCACTAAAAATTGCAACCCTTTAAAGCGAAATATTGTCTAAAATATGAATATTTTTTTATTATTTGAAACATACTTCGATTCGATAATGTCGACTGCTCTAGAAACATAAATCCTCCTCATTATATGGCAGTTTTCCTTATATTTATTCTTCATACGAATATCTAATATTTATATTCTAGAATTCATCATAGTCTATCTTAGAATAATGTTTATTTCATTCATTGTATGATTTTTGACTTGAAGCTAAAAAATACCTGCTTGATTATACAAGCAGGTAGTATTAATTAATATTTGTTTTTTCTTGTCAAAAGTCTATCTCTTTCAACGCGGTTCTACAATTAGTTTGATAGCTGTGCGTTCTTCCCCGTCAATTAAAATATCGGTAAACGCAGGGATACAAATTAAATCAACTCCGCTAGGTGCTACAAATCCTCGAGCAATCGCTACTGCCTTAACGGCTTGATTCAATGCACCCGCCCCAATTGCCTGTATTTCCGCTGCACCTCTTTCTCGCAGAACCCCGGCAAGCGCACCAGCTACAGAATTAGGATTAGATTTTGCTGAAACTTTTAATATATCCATTTCTAGCTCCTCCTTAGAAAATCCCGATCCCGCATGAGCAGTTTCATGAACAAATCAGGTTATAACATTCCACTGCTACTATATTCAGTTGTAAAATAACATATTCCGGCTTGGACAAAAAAAAAGCTCCAGCGCCTGGAGCTGGAGCTAAACTAATAGCAAAATCAATTTTTTTTTAAGTATTTGCTCTGTTTAAATTTGCCTGTTGATTTCCGCTCCAGGCGCTTCGCTTTCCGCGGGCGGTCCGGGGAGCCTCCTCGTCGCTACGCTCCTGCGGGGTCTCCCCTGCCCCGTCCTCCCGCAGGAGTCTTCGCGCCTTCCACTCCAATCAACAGGGTGCCAAACAATAAGATTTATCACAGCCTAAGAATAAAACGGATGATCGTCGTTTATTAATATAGGTTGTATTTTTTTTGTAAATCCTGTTTTTCGGTCTAACTCAATAACAACTGCACTAAGCTGATTTCTTCCTCCTGCAGCTACTTCAAATCGAACTGGCAGGCTTGTAAGGAACCTTTTAAGAACAGCCTCTCTCTCCACCCCTAGAATGCCGTCATACGGACCAGTCATGCCCACATCGGATAAATACCCTGTGCCATTTGGCAGAATGCGGCTATCGGCTGTCTGAACATGTGTATGCGTCCCCACTACCGCTGATACTCTCCCATCCAAGTACCATCCCATTGCCTGTTTCTCGCTTGTTACTTCCGCATGAAAATCCACAAAAATATACGGGGTTCTTTCTCTGGCAATTTCAATTAATTCGTCTGCCTTTTTAAAGGGGCAGTCCAATGGTGCCATGAAAGTTCTCCCTTGCAAATTAATGACGGCAACTTCTAAATCATTTACTTTAAAAAACGCCATTCCTTTTCCTGGTGTTCCTTCAGGAAAATTCGCTGGTCTAACCATATTTTTGGCTGAACCAATAAACTCAAAGATCTCACGGTTATCCCACGAGTGGTTACCAAGAGTTACAGCCTGCGCACCATATCCTAAAAATTCACGATAAATTTTTTCAGTAATTCCTTTACCGCCAGCTGCATTTTCCCCATTTATAATGGTAAAATGCGGACGATATTTTTCTTTTAATTTTGGCAAGTATTCCTTTACCATATCACGGCCTGGTGACCCTACAACATCACCTATAAAAAGTAGATTCATTTTTATTCCTCTCATCAAGAAAAATTGTTAATGTTTTAATTGTATCACATTCAAACTTTATTTAATCGAATAAGCACTCCCCCAAAAAAATAAAGCGGTGCATGTGCACCGCTTTATTTCGCATATTCAACAGCCCGCGTTTCTCGGATAACTGTTACTTTAATGTGTCCAGGATAATCAAGTTCTTCCTCAATGCGCTTACGAATATCTCGAGCTAATCGATGAGCAGCAAGATCATCAACGGAATCAGGTCTAACAATAATACGTACTTCACGTCCTGCTTGAATGGCAAAAGATTTCTCTACACCTTCATAAGACTCAGAGATTTCCTCTAACTTTTCAAGACGGCGGATATAGTTTTCAAGCGTCTCACTACGTGCACCTGGTCTTGCAGCTGATAATGCATCAGCAGCAGCAACTAAAACAGCAATGATAGACGTTGGCTCTGTATCCCCATGGTGTGATGCAATACTATTAATGACTACAGGGTGTTCCTTGTATTTTGTTGCTAGTTCAACACCAATTTCTACGTGGCTGCCTTCCACTTCATGGTCAATCGCCTTCCCAATATCATGAAGCAAGCCCGCACGACGTGCTAAAGTTTCATCTTGACCCAATTCAGCAGCAAGTAATCCAGATAGCTGTGCTACTTCCATTGAATGTTTCAAGACGTTTTGACCATAGCTTGTACGGAATTTCAAGCGGCCAAGAATTTTGATAAGATCTGGATGAAGTCCATGAACACCCACTTCAAAGGTGGTTTGCTCACCAACCTCGCGAATATATTCATCCACTTCGCGACGAGATTTTTCTACCATTTCCTCTATTCGTGCTGGATGGATACGCCCGTCTTGAACTAATTTCTCTAGTGCTAAGCGAGCCGTTTCGCGGCGAATAGGATCAAAACCTGATAGAATAACAGCTTCAGGAGTATCATCAATAATTAAATCAATTCCTGTTAACGTTTCTAGCGTACGAATATTTCTTCCTTCACGGCCAATAATACGGCCCTTCATTTCGTCATTTGGCAGGTTGACGACAGAGACAGTCGTTTCCGCAACATGGTCAGCAGCGCAACGCTGGATTGCTAGCGAAAGAATTTCCTTCGCTTTCTTGTCTGCTTCCTCTTTCGCACGATTCTCACTTTCCTTAATCATTATGGCAGTGTCATGGGTTAATTCCTGCTCCATTCTGTCGATAATGATGGCTTTCGCTTCCTCGCGCGTTAAGCTTGAAATTCGTTCGAGTTCAGTTTGTTGTTTTCGTACCAACTCGTCCACTTTGCTTTCCATCTCTTCAATATGCTGTTGTCTTTGGTTTAGAGAATCATCCTTCTTTTCTAAAAGATTTTCACGCTTGTTTAACGTTTCCTCTTTTCGATCTAAATTCTCTTCTCTTTGCAGTAAACGGTTTTCTTGTTTTTGCATTTCATTTCTTCGTTCACGAACCTCACGTTCTGCTTCTGTACGAAGCTTGTGAATTTCATCCTTTGCTTCTAGCAAAGCTTCTTTTTTCAATGAATCAGCATCACGTTTCGCATCTTCAAGAATCTGCTCAGCAGCATTCTTTGCACCTGCTACTTTTGCTTCAGCAATGGATTTATGAACAAAATAGCCAACAACGGCACCGACGATAAGGCCAAGCAAAATGGAGATGATAGTAATTAAATCCAATCGTTACACCTCCTCTTGCTATGAACTTTTGTTACATTTTTTAAGTGTCGGCATGTACATTGTTTAGACTCAACATACAGCAAGCACCAAGGCTTTTTTCGGATTGTAATAATACCAAAAATGTAAAATATACATGTTAATTGTAAAGGTGGGAATATTCATTGTCAAGGCTTAGTCCTATTGGCTTTTTGAAATATTTAGAATAGGACATCATTTTTCAATCCACAGGCCAAAATCTATTTCATTTTTATGATTATATAATTGTAAATAAAATATATTTTGTAAAAAAAGAGCAAAACCATAATTAGCTTTGCTCTTACATTAATTAATCAATTAATTCAAATTGTTCATCATCGTCTGTTTCAGTTACAAACTTTTCACCGTCTAAGCCATAATGTTCACGGATTTTCGTTTGAATCTGGAGACGAATATCAGGGTTTTCCTTTAAGTACAGCTTTGCGTTTTCACGGCCTTGACCAATTCTAATATCGTTATAGGAATACCATGAACCGCTCTTTTGAACGATATCTAATTCGGAGCCTAGATCAACTATCTCGCCTTCCTTAGAAATCCCTTCGCCATACATAATATCTACTTCTGCTGTACGGAAAGGCGGAGCAACCTTATTCTTTACGATTTTAATTTTGGTTTTATTCCCAACAATGTCAGTTCCTTGCTTCAACGCTTCCGCACGGCGCACTTCAAGACGGACTGTTGAATAAAACTTTAACGCACGACCACCAGGTGTGGTTTCAGGATTCCCGAACATTACACCAATTTTTTCACGGATTTGGTTAATAAAGATTGCGATTGTCTTAGATTTGTTGATCGCTCCAGATAGTTTACGAAGTGCCTGTGACATTAGACGTGCTTGTAAACCAACGTGAGAATCTCCCATTTCCCCTTCAATTTCCGCTTTTGGAACCAGTGCGGCTACAGAGTCAACGATAAGAATATCAATGGCTCCGCTTCGTACTAATGCCTCCGCGATTTCAAGTGCTTGTTCACCCGTATCAGGCTGTGATAATAATAACTCATCAATGTTAACACCCAATTTTTGGGCATAGGTTGGGTCAAGGGCATGTTCAGCATCAATAAATGCGGCTTGTCCACCATTTGCTTGAACTTCAGCAATTGCATGTAAAGCAACCGTTGTTTTACCAGAGCTCTCAGGGCCATACACTTCAATAATACGGCCTCGAGGATATCCACCCACTCCAAGCGCTGCATCAAGTGCTAATGAGCCGCTTGGACTCGTTAAAATCTTCGTGTCCGTCTTTTCTCCCATCTTCATGACGGAACCTTTACCAAATTGCTTTTCTATTTGCTTTAACGCCATTTCTAAGGCCGCTTTACGATCATTACTCACGAATCATTTCCTCCCTTATATATAAACACAAGCTAATTGCTATAATCTATTAAATTAATTCCTATAAATAATATAACCGCTTTTCGAATATTTGTCGAGTAAAAAAACGAACATTCATTCGTTTATTTTCAAAGCAACTTTGATGTAATTTTAGGTAATTCTCTATCCTTTTTGTAAATTTTTGCGACTTTGGCTAGCAGATAAAGTTAGGTTCATCCACTGTCTAACTTTTCCGAATATCCAAATCTATTCAAAAAAAGTCACAGAATACTATTTAGCATTCTGTGACTCTTTTAACAATTGTAGGAGAAAATGGCATCCATATTTTACGGCACGACCGCGGTTTGCTTCTCTGGTTCCGCCAAGGATAAGTTTTTCAACAATGGTTGGCTTTCCCTTTATTGCAATCCCAATAAATACAGTACCAACTGGCTTGCCCTCAAGTTCTTCAGGACCTGCTACACCAGTAAAACTAATCCCAAGATCCGTTTTGAATAATTTGGTCGCATTTTCAGCCAGTTCCCTAGCACATTGTTCACTTACTGCACCATGTGTTTCAAGCGTTTCTTGCCGAACTTTTAAAATCTCTTGTTTTACTTGATTTGAATAGCAGACAACTCCACCTGTGAACACGGAGCTTGCACCTGAAATAGAGGTCAGCCCCTGTTGGAACAGTCCACCGGTTAAACTTTCAGCCGCAGTAATTGTAAGTTTTCGTGTCTGTAAGGTCTTCATTACTTCTTCCAGAAGAGAAGTTTGATCATATCCATAAAAAAATGAACCTACACGCTGATTAATGGTATTTTCTAGATTATCGAGCAGTGACTGAGCTATTTTTCCATCTACATGCTTTGCAGTCAGCCTCAATGTAACCTCCCCATCCCCAGCGAGCGGAGCGATCGTTGGATTGCTCTGAGCATCAATTAAATCCATGATCTCGGTTTCCAAGGCAGCTTCACCAATTCCAAAAAACCTTAACACCCTTGAAACAATTACCTCTTTAGCTAGGTTTGCTTTAGAAAGTGCCTGACACCCGTATTGACTAAACATCGGTTCAAGTTCCTTAGGCGGGCCAGGAAGCAGCATATAGGTGTGGTCCTTAGCTTCAATAACCATTCCTGGAGCCATTCCATGATCATTTGGAAGAATATGTGCCCCGCTTAATACAAGTGCCTGTTTTCGGTTATTTTCTGTCATTACACGATTTGTTCGTTTAAAGTACAATTCTATCGAAGTTAACGCATCCTCATCAATAACAAGTTCTTTTCCAAGGTGGCGCGCAATTGTTTCCTTCGTTAAATCATCCTTTGTTGGTCCAAGGCCACCCGTAAAGATAATAAGATCTGCACGTTTCTCAGCTAATTCAATTGCCGATTCCAATCTTTCAGGATTATCACCAACTACCGTATGAAAAAAGACATTAATCCCAAGATTCGCCAATTGCTGAGACAAAAATCGTGCATTCGTATTTACAATTTGACCGAGCAATAACTCCGAACCAACTGCAATAATCTCAGCGTTCATCGTAATCATCATCCTTTCTTCTTAGTAAGTAAAGCTTACTTTGAATTTTTAAGGACATGACTATTTTTTGCAAAATAATCCCATCCAGACCAAATCGTAAAAATTAACGCTACCCACAATGCCACGATATCAAAACGAAATGGAATCATTGCAAAGATAATATTATGTAATAAAAGTGCTGAAATGGCGACAATTTGCGCCCATGTTTTAATTTTCCCAAGCATGTTAGCCGCAACAACTTCGCCTTCCCCTGCAAGCAAGAGACGTAATCCTGTTACCGCAAACTCCCTGCTAATAATAATAATCACGATCCATGAAGGTGCATAAACATCATTCAATTCAACGAGAACAATCAAGGCAGCCGAGACCAATAGTTTATCGGCTAGTGGGTCGAGAAATTTCCCCATATTAGTCACAAGGTTATACTTTCGGGCATAATGCCCATCAACCCAGTCAGTTGATGAGGCTAAAATAAAGATCAATGCACCTACAAAATGGGTCACTGGAAGGTCAGTTCCAAGGAGATGCATGTCGCCCCAATCAAAAGGA
>Ga0268257_1002244_pt1 | contig 14398 bp, 12 predicted proteins | sample AgamicAtPrz_FD_200249 | JGI IMG/M metagenome (GOLD analysis project Ga0268257, IMG submission 200249) | Agave microbial communities from Guanajuato, Mexico - At.P.rz (v2) (version 3) | ecosystem: Host-associated > Plants > Phyllosphere > Phylloplane/Leaf | place: Guanajuato, Mexico | collected...
CCTGTTAAAACAGTAATCTGAAAATTTCATGCTCTGCAACGGGCGACGCTTCAGCATTGCGCGGGTGACCGATGAACCATTTCCAGACCATCCCTGTTTGCGACACCGTGTCCTCGCGCGTGGTTCGACCAGCATTGCGCTATCTGGCCGCCCTGGCACTTGGGCTGACGAGCGGCTACTGCCTGGCCGGTGATGGGCCGCTGCGCTTCTCGATCATCGAAAGCGGCGTGATGCCCATGGTACTGATCCGTGATGGCAAGGCGGTCGACGGCATCCTGCATGACATTGCCGTGCAGCTCGCTGGCAAGGTCAACCGCCAGGCCGAGCTGCTGGTGCTGCCGCGCATGCGCGTGCACCGCGCGCTGCAGGACCAGCAGATCGATGTGCGCTGCTACGTCAACCCGAACTGGCTCAGCGACGCCTACCCCGGCTATGCCTGGAGCGTGCCGTTCATGACGCAACGCGATCTGCTGGTCAGCAGGTCCAGCCAGCCGATCGCCCCCACGCAATTGCCCGCACAATCGATCGGCACAGTGCTGGGCTTCAAATATCCGACCCTAAAAAATCTGTTCGAAAGCGGCCAGCTGCAGCGCGACGACGCCCGCACTCAGGGCCTGGTTCTGCGCAAGCTGGCAGCCGGACGTTACGATTATGCGATCAGCAACGAACTGGCGCTGCTGTGGTTCAACCGTGGCCGCGACCAAGCCAAGCAGCTCCACGAAGTCCACGAGCTGACCCGTGACGAGGTGGCCTGCCTGGTACGCGAGGCGCCGGACATGCCGACCCAGGCATTGCTCGACGCCATGCGCCAGATGCAGGAGAACGGCGAGTTCACCGCCATTTTGCAGCGCTATCGCTGAGTGCCGCCCAGGCCGGCACGCTTTGCGCGGCCTGCCAATCTGTGAATAATGCCCCGCCTGATTCGTCGCCCCGAGGTACACCATGAGTGGCTCCGCCCACGCCGCCCCACGCCTGAGCGCCGGGGCGATCCTGCTGATCGAACTGGCCCTGGCACTTGGCGGCTTCGCCATCGGCACCAGCGAATTTTCCATCATGGGCCTGATGCCCAACGTGGCCCAGGATCTGGGCGTCAGCGAACCCCAGGTCGGCCATGTGATCAGCAGCTATGCCTTGGGCGTGGTGGTCGGCGCGCCGATCCTCGCACTGCTGGGCGCGCGGCTGTTGCGCAAGCACCTGCTGTTGCTGCTGATGGGGGTGTTCGCGGTCGGCAACCTGGCCAGCGCCCTGGCGCCGGATTACCTGTCGCTGATGGTATTTCGCTTCTTCGCCGGGCTGCCCCACGGCGCCTACTTCGGTGTCGCCATGCTTGTGGCCGCCTCCATGGCGCCGCCGCACAAACGCGCCAAGGCCGTCAGCCGAGTGCTGATGGGGCTCAGCGTGGCGATTCTGATCGGCAACCCACTGGCCACCTGGCTGGGCCAGAGCGCCAGTTGGCGCTTCGCCTTCGCACTGGTCAGCGTGATCGCCCTGGCCACCGTGGCGATGATCGCCCTGCTGTTGCCGCTGGATCGCAGTGAAATGCGCAGCAGCCCGATCAGCGAGCTGCGGGCCTTCAACCGCGCGCCGATCTGGCTGGCCCTGGGTATCGGCTCGATCGGCTTCGCCGGCATGTTCTGCGTGTTCAGCTACATGGCGCCGACGCTGCTGGAAGTCACCCGGGTCAGCCCGGGGATGATCCCGGTGGCCATGGCGGTATTCGGCGTCGGCTGCATTCTCGGCAACATGGCCGGCGGCTGGCTGTTCGACCGCCTGCGCTTCAAGTCGGTGGCCTGGATTCTGCTATGGAGCGCCCTGGTGCTGCTGCTCCTGCCAGCGGCCACCCAGTCGATCTGGACGGTGCTGCCGGCGATCCTGGCCCTGGGCACCATCGCCGCGCTATCACCGGCCTTGCAGACCCACCTGATGGACGTGGCCACCGGCGCCCAGACGCTAGCCGCAGCCTCCAACCACGCCGCCTTCAATATCGCCAACGCCCTGGGCCCGTGGCTCGGCGGTCTGGCGATCAGCGCCGGCTTAGGCTGGACATCGACCGGTTACATCGGCGCGGCGACCGCAGTCGCCGGCCTGCTGGTGTTCCTCTGGGCCTGGCGGGTGCAGAAGGCCCAAGTGCCGACCTAAGCCGAGGTCGCTTCCAGCACCGGCTCGGCCGGAGCAGGCTTGCGCCAGGCATGCAGCGGTGCAGCGCCTTTGCCCGATAGCAGCCAGCCGGTGCGCGCGCCCACCAGGGTGGTCACTGCATGCTGGCGCCCCATGGGCAGATGCCGCGCCACGAACAGCGCGCTGTCGCGCAGTACCGCCAGCAGCGAACTGTGGGACTGGAACAGCGGCGTCAACAGACGGCTGGCCTGGCGGTAGTAGCGCAGATGGGCACGCCGCGCCGCACCATAGGCAGCAAAGCAAGCTGCCGGATCGACAGCCCGGCCAATAGTGCAAGCACCCAGAGCATCAGCCAACGCCACGGCATCGACCAGCGCCATGTTGGCGCCCTGCCCCAGCTGCGGGCTCATGGCGTGGGCGCAGTCACCGATGGCCAGCACGCGGCCGTCATGCCACTGGTGCATGCGCACGTCGGCGTAGCTGGCCAGCATCAGCCGCTCGGGCGTATTGAGGGCATGCAGGAAGGCTTCGGCCGGCTCGCCTGCCAGCTTGCGCACCGAGTCCTTCCAGGCGTCCAACCCAGCTTCTTGCCAGGCGCCATGGCTGGCCACCGGCAGGCTCCAGAACAGGCTGCTCAGCCGTGTGTGGCGGTCGGCGTGGGTGCAGCCGGTCGGCATGATGCCGAACATCTGCGAACAGCCGCGGTACCACTGGCGCAGGTCGGTGGAGTCGGCACCTTCAGGCGTCGGCACGATGCTCCACAAAGCCCCCCAGGGATAGGCCTTGACCGACTGGCGCACCTGCATCTGCGCACGCAGTTGCGAGCGGGTGCCGTCGGCCAGGATCAATGCTGCGTGCTCGCCCAGCACAGCTTCGTTGCCCTGCCCGTCGTCGGTGAGCAAGCGCACGTGGGTGGGCAACTGCACGAAGCGGGAAATCGAAATACCGGTGCGGATGGTCACCCCGGCAGCACGCGCAGCATTGAGCAAAGCGGTCATCAGCACGCCACGGTGGATGCCCAGGCCAAAGGAGTTGGCCTGCCAATGTTCATAACGGGTGTCGAGAATCACCCGCTGAGCACAGGCCGAAGTGCCGAACAGGCGGCTGACCGGCGCGCCGAGGGCGGTGCATTCGTCGAGCAGACCGATCTTGCGCAGCGCCGCCAGCCCCGAGGGCTGCAGCAGAATGCCAGCGCCGACCGGCTGCAGGTCGGCGACACGTTCGTAGAGGGTGACCGGCCAGCCCTGGCGGGCCAGCAGAATGGCGCTGGCCAAGCCTGCTGTGCCAGCGCCTACGATTGCGATGGGTAGATCTTTCAAAGGCACATCCTGTGCGGTATCAAGTGAAGGGCGATTTTACCTCGCCTGCTCGGGGAGAATGTCGAAACCGCCACGGTTCTGGCTGACGATGCGCAGATTGGTGACGCCGCCCGCCTCGACCTTCACCAGCACCTCGCGGTTGAGGCGGCCCTTGCCGCATAGGGTCTTGTCTTCGCTGTCGGCGGCAATGCCGACGATGCGATTGCCGGCCGGCACCTGGAAACGCCCGCGCTCGCCCACGGCGATACGTGCCGCCACCTTGCGATCGACCAACACGGCCACGTAGCAGCCGCCGCCCATCAGGCCCAGATCACGGGTGACCACCACCTCGCCGCCGCCCTGTACCGGCTCCTGCCAGGCGCGCAGGCGCTCGCTCGGAATGTCGGTGATCTTTTCGGGATCGGCCTGGTAAGACGAGCAACCGGCCAGGACCAGCAAAGGCAGTACGGCGAAGATCAGACGCATAGGTTCTCTCCAGAGAATCACGGGGATGTCGAGCGACAGGCTCTGCTCACAGACAAGCACATTGCCATAAGCGTGCAATAAATCCATCGCGCTAGCCTGCCTCCGTTCACGCCACCATAATGGCGCCCCACTCTTTTCAGAAGCGACCGCCATGGACACGCGCAAGAACATCGACGGGCTGGCCGGCGGCCTGATGGTTGGCCTGTGCATGATCTGGGGCATGCAGCAGGTGGTGCTCAAGGGCGCAGCCGATGACGTGGCGCCGATGCTGATGCTGGCCCTGCGCTCGGGCATCGCCGCCGTGCTGGTGGCCCTGCTGATGCTGTGGCGACGCGACGGCCTGGGCGTGCGCGCCGGCAATTGGCGGCCAGGGCTGGTGGTCGGCTCGCTGTTCGCTCTGGAGTTCATGCTGGTCGGCGAAGGGCTGCGCCATACCAGCGCCTCGCACATGGTGATCTTTCTCTACACGGCGCCGATCTTCGCCGCGCTGGGGCTGCATTGGCGGCTGCCGGCCGAACGCCTGCGGCCCTTGCAGTGGCTGGGTATCGGCATCGCCTTCATGGGCATCGTGGTGTCGTTCGCCGGACGCGCCAGCGGCGCGGAAACGGCGGATGCCGGCCGCCAGCTGTATGGCGATATCCTCGGCATTCTCGGCGCAATGGCCTGGGGCGCGACCACCGTGGTGGTACGCAGCTCGCGGCTGTCCAACGCGCCGGTCACCCAGACCCTGTTCTATCAGCTGCTGGGCGGTTTCGTACTGCTGATCCTGGCCTGCGCGGTGAGCGGCCAGCTGGGCTTCAACCCGACGCCAATCGCCGTCGGTGGGCTGATCTTCCAGGCTGTACTGGTGTCGTTCGCCAGCTTTCTGGCCTGGTTCTGGCTGCTGCGCAATTACCTGGCATCACGCCTGGGCGTGCTGTCGTTCATGACGCCGATGTTCGGCATCCTGTTCGGCGTGGTGCTGCTGGGCGAGCCGCTGGAAGCCAATTTCGTCCTCGGTTCCCTGCTGGTGCTGTGCGGCATCGTGCTGGTCAGCGGCTATGAGTGGGTGAGCCAATGGCTCAAGCGGCGCGCGTGATCGCGGGGAGCCCGTGCAGTCTTAACCGCTGATCAGGAGCGATGAGTATCGTAGCTGCGCTCCTCGCCCATCTGAAAAGCACTCAGCCACTGCTCAATGGGGAGCAGATGTGTACACCTAGCTCGTGCCCAGGATTTTTCGCGCGTATGGCGCGCTCCCGCATAATCTGGGGCGAGTAGGCATTTGCGTCAGCAGGTTCAGCGTGGAGATGAATGCGCATCGCCGCTACGCACCTCTAGCTATCATAAGAAAAGCTATGGATTGCCAACCACTTGTGGGAGCGGGTGGGGACGCCTAGTCCATGCCCGCGATTTAGCGCGCTGCTGGCGCGCCCCCCCACTCTGGCAAGTATCAGGCACTCTGAAAACGCTTCACCAGCCTGGCCTGCAGCTTCTCCAGCTCGGCCGGGTCGGCCTTGCCGCTGGCATGAGCCTGCAGCCCCTGTTCGGCGAAACGCGGAATCACGTGCATGTGGATATGGAACACCGTCTGCCCGGCGGGCGCGCCGTTGAACTGGGCGATCTGCACGCCATCGGGCTGCAGCTCGTCAGCCAATACGCGAGCGACCTTCTGCACGGCCAGGGTCAACTTGGTCAGATTGTCGGCGTCGATTTCCAGCAAATTGCGGGCTTCGGCGCGCTTGGGGATCACCAGGGTATGGCCGAACGACTGCGGAAACAGGTCGAGAAACACCAGCACGTCGTCGTCTTCATACAGCTTGTAGCAAGGCATCTCGCCGCGAATGATCTTGGCGAAGATGTTCTGCGAATCGTAATCGCCGTAAAGGCTCATGGGCTTCTCCATCGCGTTATGAACGTGCTCGCACCATACCGGCTCGGCCGGCAGGTGCGAAGTGACGTGAGTGCTCAGCGGCCCTTGCGCAGCAGCACCAGACCAATGATCACCCCCACGCAGCACAGGGAAATCAGGTAGTAGGCCGGGCCCAGCGGGCTCCACTTGACCAGCAGCGACACGGCCACCGGCGTGAGGCCGCCGAACACTGCATAGGACATGTTGTAGGAGAACGACAGGCCACTGAAACGCACCGGCGCCGGGAAGGCATGCACCATCACGAAGGGCACCGCACCGATGGTGCCGACGAACAGGCCGACCAGCGCGTACAGAGGGAACAGCCACTGCGGATTGGTGTACAGGCCGCTGTAGAAGAACCAGGCGCAGATCGCCAGCGCGCTGCAGCCGACCACCAGCACGCGGCCGGCGCCGATACGGTCGCACAGGGCGCCGCTGATGATGCAGCCGATGCTGAGCATGACGATGGCCAGGCTGTTGGCCTTCAGCGAAGTGACCGCGTTGAAACCGTAGAAGGTCTGCAGGAAGGTCGGTGTCATCAGGATCGCCACCACGATGCCGGCCGACAGCAGCCAGGTCAGCAGTGCGGAAATCGCCACGCTGCCGCGGTGGTCACGCACCACGGTTTTCAGCGGCAATTCCGCGGCCAGGGCCTTGCGCTGCTGCATCTCGGTGAACACCGGGGTTTCGTGCAGCCACTGGCGCAGGTACATGGCGAACAGGCCGAACACGCCGCCGATCAGGAACGGCACACGCCAGGCCCAGGCGAGCACTTCTTCGGCGGTGAACACGCTGTTGATCAGCGTAGCCATCAGCGAACCGAGCAGGATGCCGGTGGTCAGGCCGCAGGTCAGGGTGCCGCAGGCGTAGCCGATATGCCGCGCCGGCACGTGCTCGGAAACGAATACCCAGGCGCCAGGCACTTCACCGCCAATCGCCGCGCCCTGGATGATGCGCATCAGCAGCAGCATCAGGGGCGCGAGGATGCCGATCTGCGCGTAGGTCGGCAGCAGGCCCATGATCAGGGTCGGCACCGCCATCATCAGGATGCTCAGGGTGAACATGCGCTTGCGGCCGATCAGGTCGCCGAAGTGGGCCATGATGATGCCGCCCAGCGGGCGAGCCAGGTAGCCGGCAGCGAAGATGCCGAAGGTCTGCAGCATGCGCAGCCAGTCGGGCATGTCCGGTGGGAAGAACAGCTTGCCGACGATGGTGGCGAAGAACACGTAAATGATGAAATCGTAGAATTCCAGTGCCCCGCCAAGCGCGGACAGGGACAAGGTCTTGTAATCACTACGGGTCAGGGGGCGGCCGGGTGCCGACGAGGCTGCAGATTGCATGGAGGGAATTCTCGGGAGGTCTACGGAGCCCCGCGTGCTTGGCCCGCGGGGCGCTCACGATAGCAAATTCGTGGCGCGTGAGCAGCGCTGCAGCGCGGCAGAATTCGGGCTATCTGCAAAATTGTGTGCACACATTTCAGGTTGCAGACAGGTTCAAAGGGAGAAAAACGGACACACGCCGGGTCATACCCCGCAGTTCACATTCGTTAGCTCCCTCATTAAGGACCCTCATGGACTGGCTACACCTGCTCGTTCTGTCGCTGATTCAAGGCGTCACCGAATTCATCCCCGTTTCCTCCTCTGCCCACCTGATCCTGCCCTCGCAACTGCTGGGCTGGCCGGATCAGGGCCAGGCCTTCGACGTCGCCGTACACGTCGGCACCCTGATGGCCGTGGTGTTCGCCTTTCGTCAGCAGATCGCCGCGATCGTCAGTGGCTGGCTGGGGCACGTGCGGCACCGCCGCGCCACACCGGAAAGCCGCATGGGCTGGATGATCCTCCTGGCGACCATCCCGGCGGCAGTGGCCGGATTGGTGTTCGAGTCGCTGATCGAGCAGTACACCCGCTCCATGCTGGTGATCGGCACCACCACCATCGTGTTCGGCCTGGTGCTCTGGTGGGCCGACGCCAAGGGCAGCCGCGACGCCGACATGAGCCGCATGAACTGGCGCCATGCGCTGCTGATCGGTCTGGCGCAGATGCTCGCGCTGATTCCCGGCACCTCGCGCTCGGGCATCACCATGACCGCCGCGCTGATGCTCGGCTTCGACCGCAAGAGCGCGGCGAGCTTCTCCTTCCTGCTGTCGATTCCGCTGATTCTCGCCGCCGGCAGCCTCAAGGCCCTGCATCTGATCGAACAAGGCGATGGCGCGCACTGGGGCGACATGGCCTGGGGCATCGGCTTGTCATTCGTCTCGGCATTCCTGTGCATCAAGCTGTTTCTGGCCGCGCTGGATCGCGTCGGCATGCTGCCCTACGTGATCTACCGCCTGATCCTCGGCACCTTCCTGCTGTACGTGGCACTGTAAGTTGCCACCACGCTGGTAACCTGGCTGCAACGCTGGCACCCGGGTTACGAGTGGGCGCGACGTTACCTTCGGCTACATCCACCCGCCTCTGTCCGAGGCGAAGCACCCGCCCACGCTCGGCACTGCGCCCGGCATGCAAGGCACGCTTATTGCCTGACTCTCGCACCTGTAACGAGAAGGCGTGCCGTGATGCAGCATTCCCAGTTGACCACCCTCCATGCCGTCGCCCTGATCCTGGACACCCTCTGCCAGGACGACATCCGACCTGAAACGCTGCTGGCCGGCAGCGGTATCAAACCGGCCGACCTGCAGCGCTCGGACATGCGCATAGGCATCGCCCAGGAACGCCAGGTGTTCCGCAACGCCACTGGGCTGCGTCAGGACCTGGGCCTGCTGCTCGGCCGGCGTCTGCACGTGTCGTCCTACGGCTTGCTGGGCTTCAGCCTGTTGTCCGCCGCGACCCTGGGCGAAGCGCTGGAAGTCGCCCTCAGCTTCCCGGCGCTGCTCGGCACACTGTTCGAATTGCGCCTGCGCCGTGACGGCGATTTCGCCTGGATCGAAGCCAGCCAGTACCGCGATGCGCCGGAGCTGCTGACCTTCAACGCCGAACTGTGCATCGCCTCCCTGAAACTGATCTGCGACGACCTGCTCGGCCGCGCGCTGCCACTGCACGCTGCGCGTTTCACCCACCGCGCGCCGCGCTATCAGCGCCAGTACGCGAGGGATTTCGGCTGCCCGGTGCAGTTCAACGCAGCCGACAACGCCATCGTCTTCGAGGCCCAGTGGCTGGACCGCCGGTTGCCCCTGGCCGATCCGGTGACCCATCGCGACACCCTGGAGCGCTGCCGCCAGCTGAACCATGAATTCATTTCCCACCAGGCGCTGATCAACCGGGTACGCCAGTTATTGGTCGCCCACCTGCCAGCATCGCCAGGGCTCGATGGCGTGGCTCGCCAGCTGCGCTGCTCCTCGCGCACCCTGCGCCGGCAGTTGCAGGAAGTGGGCACCAGCTACCAGGGCCTGCTTGACGAGCTGCGCTTCGAGCAGGCGCGCCGCTTATTGGGCGAAGAGCGCCTGCCAATTGCCCATATCGCCGAGGCACTGGGCTACAGCGAAACGGCCAGTTTTCGCCACGCCTTCCAGCGCTGGAGCGGCACCTCGCCGAGCCGCTATCGGCGCCCTGCCCTGGCCTGAGTGCCCCCCGGTGGCCGGGCCGTTATTCATGTTGCCGGCCGCCCATCAGGCGCACTGATGCGGTTCGCCCGTGCGCCATTTGGTGGCCACATTTATCCCTTTTTGGCCGTTGCGCTCATTTCCTCCCTGCCGAATGCGGCCAAGAATGCGGTCATCAACAGTGGGAGAGCCGAATATGCAGACGATCTACAGCGACGACCACCACCTGCACCACGGGCGCTGCGAAATCATCGACGGTGAGCTCAAGCCCTGCTTCGAAATGCCCTCGCGGGCCGACCATGTGCTGGCCCGTGTACGTACGCAAGGGCTTGGCGAAGTTATCGAACCGAGCGACTTCGGCCGCACGCCGATCGAACGCATCCATGATCGTGACTACCTGAGCTTTTTCGAAGGCGCCTGGGCGCGCTGGGCAGCCATGGGGCGCGATGGCGACCTGATGCCCTTCACCTGGCCCGCCCGCACCTTGCGCAGCGTGGTGCCAGATAACCTGCATGGCCAGCTCGGTTACTACAGTTTCGACGGCGGTGCGCCTATCACGGCCGGCACCTGGCAAGCAGCCTGGAGCGCCGCGCAGGTCGCCCTCACCGGCCAGAAGCTGATCAGCGATGGCGCCAAGAGTGCCTTCGCCCTGTGCCGCCCACCAGGTCACCACGCCGCTGCCGACCTGATGGGTGGCTACTGCTACCTGAACAACGCGGCGATCGCCACCCAGGCGTTTCTCGATCAGGGCTGCAAGCGCGTGGCGATCCTCGACGTGGACTACCACCACGGTAACGGTACCCAGTCGATCTTCTACGAACGCAGCGATGTGCTGGTGACCTCTATCCATGGCGACCCGAGCTTCGAATTCCCGTTTTTCCTGGGCTACCACGACGAAATCGGCGAAGGCGCAGGCAAGGGCTTCAATCTCAATCTGCCGCTGCCTTCGGGCAGCGGCTGGGATCGCTGGAGCGCGGCCCTGGAACAGGCATGCGCCCGCATCGCCGAGTACGCGCCTGATGTGATCGTGGTGTCCCTGGGCGTGGACACCTTCAAGGAAGACCCGATTTCCCAGTTCAAGCTCGACAGCCCCGACTACCTGCGCATGGGCGAACGCATCGCCCGCCTCGGCAAACCGACCCTGTTCGTGATGGAGGGCGGCTATGCGGTGGAGGAGATCGGCATCAATGCGGTGAACGTATTGGAAGGCTTCGAGGGTGCTTAACTCTACAAACTGCCGACAACCATACATACAACGGAGCACATAACGATGAAAAATCTCCACAGTCTGTTCGGCAGCGCGCTATGCGGCGTTGCGCTGCTGGCCGGCAGTGCCATGGTCGAAGCGCGAGAATTACGGGTCTACAACTGGGCGGACTACATGCTGCCGCAGACCCTCAAGGATTTTCAGCAGAACACCGGCATCAAGCTGACCTGGGATACCTTCGAAACCAACGAAGCACTGGAAGCCAAGCTGCTGACCGGCAACTCAGGTTACGACCTGGTGGTGCCGTCCAACATGTTCCTGGACACCCAGATCAAGGCAGGCGTGTTCCAGAAGCTCGACAAGAGCAAGCTGCCCAACTGGAAGCACCTGGATCCTGCGCTGCTCAAGCTGCTGGAGACCAACGATCCCGGCAACCAGTACGGCGTGCCCTACATGTACGGCACCGTGCTGATCGGCTACAACCCGGACAAGGTCAAGGCCGCACTCGGCGAAAATGCGCCCGTGAACAGCTGGGACCTGGTGTTCAAGCCCGAGAACATGGAAAAGCTCAAGCAGTGCGGCGTGACCATGCTCGATGCACCCAACGAAATCCTGCCCATCGCCCTGCATTACCTGGGCCTGCCGCCGAACAGCACCAACCCGCAGGATTACGAGAAGGCCACCGAGCTATTGATGAAGGTGCGCCCCTACGTGACCTATTTCCACTCGGCCAAGTACATGACCGACATCGCCAACGGCGACATCTGCGTGGCCATCGGCTACTCGGGCAGCTTCTACCAGTTCGCCAACCGCGCCAAGGAGGCCGGTAACGGCGTCAAGGTCGAGTGGCGCCTGCCCAAGGAAGGCGCGCCGATCTGGTTCGACACCTTCGCCATCCCGAGAAGCGCCCAAAACGTCGAGGAAGCCCACGAATTTCTCAACAATCTCTTGGATCCCAAGGTGATCGCGCCGATAAGCGACTTCCTCGGTTACCCCAACCCGAACAAGGATTCCATGCCGATGGTGGACAAGGCGATCAGCGACAACCCGGATCTGACCCCAACGCCTGAACTGCAGAAAACCCTGTTCGGCATCCAGCCGCTGCCGCAGAAGATCGAACGGGTGCGCACCCGTGCCTGGGTAAAAATCAAGACCGGCAGCTAACAGCTGTTTTCACTCAACGATCCCGCGCCTGCCGCGGGATCGTGCTTTTCGGGCTGACCTGCTGCTCTACTGCCTGCTGGCGGTGACGGCACGCTATTACTTATTGCAGCCGACATACGCGCAGCAGAGCAGCACCGCGGTAGAATCCGCCGCGCCTCCCACCTCGACAAGGACTGTCATGCTCAAGCCCCACCTCACCACGCTGGCAGCTTGCCTGCCGCTGAACGCCCGCAACACGCCGGCGATTCTCGCTGTTTCACCATCAGCCGACAGCACTTCTTTGGTCTTGCCACGCCGGCACTCAAGCCCGCGTACCGACCAAACAGATCAATCGCTGACGCCAAACCATTGGCATACCACATACCAATAGTTTACGCTGATATAGCATTAAGCCAGCAAAGCAGCACACGCGTTTCGACTGCCTTCATCTAAAAAAACAACAGCCTTCGTTCAAGCAGGAATCATCGTGAACATCAAACAGAAGCTTACCTGGGGCTTTGCGGCCATCGCCTGTGTGCCCGTGGTGCTGGTCGCCATCGTGGTCGTCATCAACCTGCGCGAGCAGGCTCAGGATGACTTTCTCGACAGCAGCAGCCGAGAGATTCGCCAGATCGACAATGCGATGAACCAGTTCTTCGACGCCATCGCCCAGAACGTCGAATACCTGGCCAAGAGCGACCTGCTGCGTAACACCCAGAATCTGAAGAACTACACCGCCGCCGATGCCGCCCAGACGCCGCTACCGGCCAGCAACCAGGCGCTGCTGTACGGGCTGAACCAGTTCGCCACCAGCCACCCGACCACCGCCTACCTGCAGGTCGGTCACCAGGACGGCGGCTACCTGGTGTGGCCCGATGACCCCAAGCTCAACAGCTACGACCCGCGCCAGCGCCCCTGGTACAAGGCCGCTATGGCCGCGCCCGGCAAGATCGTGCGCACCCCGGCCTACTACTGGGCGCCCGATGACGTGGTGCTGATGGGGACCGTGCACACCATCGACAACGCCCAGGGCCAGCCCATAGGCGCCATCGGCCTGGACGTGTCGCTCAAGCAGCTCACCGACCTGGTCAAGCAGATCAAGCTCGGCGAAAGCGGCTACCTGATGCTGCTGGAGAACAGCGGCAACGTGCTGGTCGACCCGCGCGATGCGGCGCACAACTTCAAGCGCCTGGATGAGCTGGGTGACGGCTACCGCGAACTGGCGGCCGTGAAGAGTGGCTTCGCCGAGGTCGAGCTGGGCGGCGTGACCTACATGACCAACGTCTGGTCGTCCGAAAAGCTGGGCTGGCGCTTTATCGGCCTGATCGAGCGCGGTGAAGTGATGGCCAAGGCCACCAGCCTGACCTGGCAGATCGGCGTGATCGCTGCCGTGCTGGCCGCGCTGTTCGCCATCGTCGGTGCCAGCTTCGCCGGGCTGATCGTCAAACCGATCCGCAGCGTGGCCGGCGGCCTGGAAGGCATCGCTCAGGGCGAAGGCGACCTGACTCGCAACCTCGACGTGCGCGGCAACGATGAAACCGCCCTGCTGGCGCGCTGGTTCAACCAGTTCCTCGGCGCCATCCGCACCCTGGTGCAGCGCATCGGCAGCGCCTCGGCGGACCTGCAAACCGCCTCCGACGCCACCACCCGCGTCGCCCTGGACATGAACGATGCCGCCGTGCGCCAGCGCGAAGCCGTGGAGCTGGTGTCCACCGCCTTCAACGAGATGGTCGCCACCGCCAATGAAGTGGCCCGCTCGTGCAGCCAGGCGGCCAGCTCGGCGGACTCCGGCCAGCGCCAGGTGCATGGCGGCCAGTTGCAGATCGACGAAGCCACCGGCAGCGTCACCCAGCTCAGCGAGAACCTGCAGAAATCCGCCCAGGCCATGCAGGTGCTGGAGCAGGACAGCAAGAACATCAACGCCATCCTCGACACCATTCGCTCGATCGCCGAACAGACCAACTTGCTGGCGCTCAACGCCGCCATCGAGGCCGCCCGGGCCGGTGAGCAAGGCCGCGGTTTCGCGGTGGTCGCCGATGAAGTCCGCGCCCTGGCCAAACGCACCGCGGATTCGACGGGTGAAATCGACGGCCTGCTCGGCGGCCTGGCCAAGCGCACTCAGGACGTGACCAAGCAGATGCAGAGCAGCCTGAGCATGTCGCAGCAGAGCGTCGAGCGTATCCAGCAGGCCCGCGACAGCTTCGAGCAGATCCGCGCCTCGGTCGACGAGATCCGCGATCAGAACAGCCAGATCGCCACCGCGGCCGAAGAGCAGCACCAGGTTGCCGAGGACATCAACCGGCACATCGCGCAGATCCACACCGACGCCCAGCTCGTCGAGGAACTGGCCCATTCGGCACGCAGCGACTCACAACGCTTGGAGACCCTGTCCGGCGAGCTCAACGGCCTGGTTCGCCGCTTCCGAACCTGATACGCCACTCCCCCATCCCCGCCTCAACGCCTGCCCATCACACAAAAAACGCGATGGGCGGGCGCTCAAGTTTGCGCCCGGCACGCCGACTCAGTGTTCACAACGACTACAAATTCGCCAGCCATCCTTCTGCCTGCTTCAAAGCTTTAAAAAAACCCAAAAAAACGCTTTACGACACTGCAGGAACCATCGTGAACATCAAACAGAAACTCACCTGGGCCTTCGCGGCCATTGCCTGTGTGCCCGTCGTGCTGGTCGCCGTCGTGGTGGTGGTCAATTTGCGCAG
>Ga0268257_1002256_pt1 | contig 14313 bp, 11 predicted proteins | sample AgamicAtPrz_FD_200249 | JGI IMG/M metagenome (GOLD analysis project Ga0268257, IMG submission 200249) | Agave microbial communities from Guanajuato, Mexico - At.P.rz (v2) (version 3) | ecosystem: Host-associated > Plants > Phyllosphere > Phylloplane/Leaf | place: Guanajuato, Mexico | collected...
CCCGCATTTTGCTGATTGAAGACGACGCCAGCATCCGCCGCTTTGTGCGCCTGGCATTGGAGGACGAAGGCTGGCAGGTGTTCGAGTCAGAAACCGCCAGGCGCGGCCTGATCGAGGCCGCCAGCCGCCAGCCCGACGCCGTGGTGCTGGACCTGGGGCTGCCCGATGCCGATGGCAAGACCGTGATTGCCGAGTTGCGCGCCTGGAGCCAGTTGCCGATTCTTGTCCTGTCCGCGCGCGAGCGGGAAGAGGACAAGGTGGCGGCGCTGGACGCCGGGGCCGATGACTACCTGACCAAGCCCTTTGGCGTGCCCGAGCTGCTGGCCAGGCTGCGCGTGATGCTGCGTCGCCGCCAGCAGGCGTCGGCGTCAGACAAGCCCGGCAGCTGTGCGCGTTTCGGCGCGGTGGTGGTGGATCTGGCGGCGCACGATGTCAGGCGCGACGGAGTGGCCGTGCACTTGACGCCCATAGAGTTCCGCCTGCTGGCGGCCCTGATTGCCGGTCATGGCAAGGTGCTGACCCACCGCCAGTTGCTGCTGCAGGTATGGGGGGCGGAATATCTGGACCGCCCCCACTATCTGCGCGTGCACATGGCCAATCTGCGCCAGAAGATAGAGCTCGATCCGGCCCAGCCCCGGCATCTGGTAACCGAGTTGCAAGTCGGTTATCGCTTGGTGGGCCTGGAAGGCTGATTCCTTTATAATCGCCGTCCATCCGAGGAGCGTTGCAGCGTTCCCCCGGCCAGCCATGAGCTGGTCTGCGCGGGGCGTGAGGCTCGGATTTCATCCCGCAACGACGCTCGCCCACGCTTTCTGTGCGGTGAGCCGGTTTATTCCCCCTCTGCTGCAGAACGTGGTTTTTCATTCAAGATTTGGAGAAAACCATGAACGCTGCCGTGCGCTTCAACCCCGCTGATTCGGCCATTACCGATATTTCCCTGGCTGCCTGGGGTCGCAAGGAAATCAGGATCGCCGAAACCGAAATGCCCGGTCTGATGGCTGTGCGTGAAGAGTTCGCCGCTGCCCAGCCCCTGAAGGGCGCGCGCATCACGGGCTCGCTGCACATGACCATCCAGACCGCCGTGCTGATCGAGACGCTGACGGCACTGGGCGCACAAGTGCGCTGGGCCTCGTGCAACATCTTCTCGACCCAGGACCACGCAGCTGCCGCCATCGCCGAAACCGGCGTGCCTGTCTACGCCATCAAGGGCGAGTCGCTGGAAGACTACTGGAACTACACCCACTCTATCTTTGAATTCGGCGCTGCCGGCACCGAAGGCGAAGGCCCCAACATGATCCTGGACGACGGCGGCGACGCCACCATGCTCATGCACCTGGGCAAGCGCGCCGAGAAGGACCTGTCCGTGCTGGCCAACCCCGGTTCGGAAGAAGAACGCATCGTCTTCGCCGCCATCAAGGCCAAGCTGGCCGTGGACCCCACCTGGTACAGCCGCAAGTCGGCCCAGATCATGGGCGTGACCGAAGAGACCACCACCGGCGTGCACCGCCTCAACGAAATGTCGGCCAAGGGCACGCTGCTGTTCCGCGCCATCAACGTCAACGACTCGGTGACCAAGTCCAAGTTCGACAACCTGTACGGCTGCCGCGAATCGCTGGTGGACGGCATCAAGCGCGCCACCGACGTGATGATCGCCGGCAAGGTGGCCTGCGTGGCCGGCTATGGCGACGTGGGCAAGGGCTCGGCCCAGGCGCTGCGCGCACTGTCGGCCCAGGTCTGGGTGACCGAGATCGACCCCATCAACGCCCTGCAGGCCGCGATGGAAGGCTACAAGGTCGTGACCATGGAATACGCTGCCGACAAGGCCGATATCTTCGTGACCACCACCGGCAACAAGGACATCATCCGTCACGAGCACATGGTTGCCATGAAGGATCAGGCCATCGTCTGCAACATCGGTCACTTCGACAACGAAATCGATGTGGCTTCGATCGAGAAGTACAAGTGGGAAGAAGTGAAGCCCCAGGTGGATCAGATCGAGTTCCCCGACGGCAAGAAGATCACCCTGCTGGCCAAGGGCCGTCTGGTGAACCTGGGCTGCGCCACCGGCCACCCCAGCTTTGTGATGTCCAACTCCTTCGCCAACCAGACCCTGGCGCAGATCGAGCTGTTCACCCGCCCCGACGCCTACGAAGTGGGCAAGGTTTATGTGCTGCCCAAGATCCTGGACGAAAAGGTCGCCCGCCTGCACCTGAAGAAGGTCGGCGCCATGCTGACCGAACTGAGCGACGAGCAGGCCGCTTATATCGGCGTGAGCAAGCAAGGCCCTTACAAGCCTGAAACGTATCGCTATTAACTCCCCCTTAGGCGCTTTGCGCCTTCCCCCTCTCTGGCTTCGCCGGAGGGGGACGACAGCCTCGCTGCGAGGCGGCTCTTGCTCGCTGTCCCTTGTTTGGTGTGCGCCAGTATTGGGGCTGTGTTGATTTATTTGATAGCTTCTTGCGCTTGTCGTATCTTGATTTCAGATGAATTTCTGTCTGAAATTAAGACAGGGTAAGCGCAGGCAGCTATAAAAAACAGATTATCTTGCCTGCAGCGTATGGCTGCGGTTGATTTCAAAGGAAGCGACGCTATGCGCGCAGATGTTTTTTTGGTTGAAGCAGGTCATGCTGCCACCCGTTCCCAGGCCCAGCGCCTGATTGCCTCGGGTGTGGAGTGGCGCCTGACGCCGCTGGCGCCATGGAAGAAAGTGGCCAAGAACGGCGATGACATTCCTGCCGGTGCCGAGCTGCAGCTGCTGGACGCCGCCGAGGCCAAATACATCTCGCGCGGCGGGCTCAAGCTCGAGGGCGCGCTGGCCGCGACCGGCCTCAGCGTCAAGGGCTTGCGCTGTCTGGACGTGGGGCAGAGCACGGGCGGCTTCACCGATTGCCTGCTGCAGGCCGGTGCGACCCAGGTCATCGGCCTCGACGTGGGCCACGGCCAGCTGCACGAGCGCCTGAAAAATGACGAACGCGTGGTCTGCGTCGAGGGCTTCAACGCCCGCGCGCTGACGCCCGAGCTGCTGGAGAAGGCTTGCGACGAGGCGCTGTGCGAAGTCATCGAGGAAGAAGAGGACAACGACACCCAGCCCATCGCTCCCTATGCCTGGATGCGCAACGGCGGTCAAGTCGATGAAGACTATGACGACAGCGACGATGCCAAGGAACAGGATGTCGAGAGCTTCAAGGCCGAGCGCGCCGCCAAGGCCAAGGCCCGGGCCGAAGGTCTGGCTCCGGTGGAGTTGCGCCGCAAGCCCGGCACCGAAAATATCGACATCAGCCCGGCTTTCGATTTCGTGACCGGCGATCTGTCCTTCATCTCGCTGACCCTGGTGCTGCCTGCCGTGGTACAGCTGCTCAAGCCCCATGGCCAGCTGCTGATGCTGGTCAAGCCCCAGTTCGAGCTGCAGCCCGGCCAGATCGGCAAGGGCGGCATCGTGCGCGACACGGCCTTGTACGCCGAGGTCGAAAAACGCATTCGCGACTGCCTCGGAGATCTGGGGCTGAGCGTCAAGCAGTGGCTGGACTCGTCCATTGAAGGCGGCGACGGCAATCACGAATTCTTTGTCTGGGCGCAGCAGGGCGCCGAAGTCAAGGCTCCGGCCCCCGCTGCTGCCGACGAGGCCGCTGCGGCCAGGCCGGCCGTCAAGGCAGCCGCCAAGCGCCCTTCGCGTGCCGATATCAAGGCCCAGCGCGCCAAGCAGGAGCTGTATGAAGACCCCGAGGTGGCCAGCTTCGGCCAACCCGGCCCGGCCCGCAGCAAGCAGAAAAAGCGCAACGAACGTTGAGCGTTGAGTAAAAAGCGTGGCGGGTGCCGAGCCTTCGACGCCCGCACATGATCCAGGATTCAGAGACATAGACCGCCATGAGCTTTCCCGTCAGCTTCGAGTTTTTCCCCACCAAGACGCCCGAGGGCGCTGCCAAGCATGTGGGCGTGCGCCAGGCCCTGTATGCGCGCAAGCCCGAGTTCTGCTCCGTGACCTATGGCGCGGGCGGCTCCACTCAGGCCGGCACCTTCACCATGGTGCGCGACATTCAGAACGAGGGTGTGGGCGCGGCCTCGCACTTCTCCTGCATCGGCGCCACGCATGAAAAAGTGCGCGCCGAGCTGAACGAACTCAAGGCCATGGGCGTCAAGCGCATCGTCGCCTTGCGCGGCGACCTGCCCAGCGGCTACGGCCTGGGCGGCGAGTTCCAGTACGCCAGCGATCTGGTGGCATTCGTGCGCCAGGAGTTCGGCGACTGGTTTCACATCGAAGTGGCCGCCTATCCCGAAACTCACCCCCAAGCAAAGTCCCCTCGCAGCGATCTGGACGCATTTGTTGCTAAAGTGCGCGCTGGTGCAGATTCCGCCATCACGCAATACTTCTACAATGCCGACGCATACATGCGCTTTGTCGATGAGGTGAGGGCTCTGGGGCTCGACGTGCCGGTCGTGCCAGGAATCATGCCGATTACCAGCTCTACACAGCTGATGCGCTTCTCGGATGCATGTGGTGCCGAGATTCCGCGCTGGATTCGTCTGCGTCTGCAGGCGTTCGGAGATGACACCGCTTCCATTCGTGCGTTCGGTCTGGATGTCGTGACTCATCTATGCGAGCAGTTGCGCAGCCAGGGTGCTCCCGGGCTGCACTTCTATACGATGAACCAGAGCGTCGCCACTCTGGAGATCTGCGACCGTCTGGGCCTGTAAGCCAAAAGCTTGCCGGCCGCGAGGCGGCCGGTCTTGGGCGGCTCTCACTTGAGCTTTCAAGGAGATTGCGCCCGTGCAACCGAAATTTTGGCGCTTGCGTTGTTGTCAGTGGATAGGTCTTGCCGTCGTCACCGCGACCATGGCCGGCTGTGCTCCGCTGCAGGAAAAGCCCGAGGAACAGCCCCCCGTCGCTCAGAGCCAGCCTCGAAAAAAGGGCGCGCAGCCCACGGTCTCCGGCCCCCTGCTGCCCGACGCCTATGCGCGCAGCAACTATCGCGACAAAGGCCTGGGCGTCAAGGCCAACAAGCCCGCAGATGCCGACAAGGCAGACCTGCCCGAAGACAGCAGCAAGTATGAGCTGAGCCCTCCGCGAGAAAGCGACCAGGAGGGCCTGGCCTCCTGGTATGGCGGGCAGTTCCACGGCCGCAAGACGGCCAGCGGCGAGCGCTTTGACAGCATGGACATGACGGCAGCGCACAAGACCCTGCCTTTCGGAACGCGCGTTTGCGTGCGCAGCTCCGTGACCGGCAAGAGCGTGGTGGTGCGTATCAATGACCGCGGCCCCTTTGCGCCAGGTCGCATCATCGACCTGAGCAAGGCCGCGGCCCAGGAGCTGGGCATGCTGGGCCTGGGCATCAAGCCCGTGGAGCTGTGGCAGCTGGACGCCGATGAGGACGAGTGCCCGGCCACGCTCAATGCTTCGGGCAAGAAGCGCCATCCCAGTGTGGCGCAGGGCGCTTCCGCCTCCAAGACGCGCGCGGCGTCCGCGAATCAGCCCGCGCGCAAGGTCTCCCAGACCGCCAAGCGCAAGCGCTGAATCATTGTTGCTGTTGAAGGGGGGCTGCCAGTGAAGCTGGCGCGCCCGGACTGCAGAGGGCCGGCAAGGGCCGGCCTACAGCCGCGCAGTTAGCCGCCAGACTCCAGCGTAAAGCCTGCATTGCTGTCCTGACCCAGCAGCTTGACCAGCTGCGGCATGGCGGGCTTGAGCTGATCCTTGAGATTAAACGGCGGGTTGATCAGAAACATGCCGCTGGCAGGCAGGCCGCCGCGTTCTGAGGTCTTGTTGCTCTTGACCGTGAGCGTTGCATGCAGCCAGCTCTTGCCGGCCTTGGTTGCCATGGTCTTGAGCCGCTTGGGCAGATCGTGGGCCTCGGGGCGCGGGATGATGGGGTACCAGACGGCGTAAGTGCCTGTGGGAAAGCGCTTGAGACCGTCCGCCGCCATGTCCAGCACGCGGCCGTAGTCGGTCTTCAATTCGTAGCTCGGATCGCAGAGCAGCAAGGCGCGGCGCGATGGCGGAGGCAGGAATTTCTTCACGCCTTCGAAACCATCCTCGTGCAGGATGGCGACCTGGCGCCTGACTTCCAGCTGGGCCATGTTGCCGGTCAGAGAGCGCATGTCCGTGGGGTGCAGTTCAAAGGCCTTGAGACGGTCATGACCGCGCAGCAGCGCCTGGGTGATGAAGGGCGAGCCGGGATAGTTGCGGATGGCATTGCCCTGGTTGAAGCGACGCACCATCTGAAGATAGTCCTGCAGCACCGGGGCCAGCTCGGCCTCCTTGGCGGCAGCCAGGCGCAGCACGCCTTCCTCGGCCTCGCCGCTCTTGCTGGCGTAGTCGCCGTCCAGGCGGTACAGGCCGGCGCCGCCGTGGGTGTCGAGCACCGTCAGCGCAGCCTCTTTTTGCGTGAGGTATTGCACGGTGGCAATCAGAACGGTGTGCTTGAGCACATCGGCGTGATTGCCTGCATGGAAGGCGTGGCGGTAACTGAACATAGAAATGGATGGTAACCAGCAGGGCAAGAGGGGAACAGCACTTTTTACCCTGTGGTCTTTAAAGGCTGTCGGCGCCTGGATGCAGAGGGAGAAACAGGCACTAGGGGCTGTTTCACAACAGGCTGCTGCACGAAAACACGCAGATTCTGGCGTTTTTGTATAATGGCGGGCTTCGCAGCGATTTTATGGTTCCCGCGGCGAAGGCTTGGGCCAAGTTTAAATTGGTCCGAGTAACCCCGCCTAAGAGGCTTCCTTTAAAAGACCTGTCTTTTTCAAGAAGAAGCACCGACCGCGGAAAAGGGACCGCCAAACCTTCTTGAAAGAGAAAACTCATGTCTACATTCAGCGCAAAGCCCGCTGAGGTGCAACACGAGTGGTTTGTGATTGACGCCACCGATAAGGTGCTCGGACGTGTCGCCAGCGAAGTGGCACTCCGTCTGCGCGGCAAGCACAAGGCCATTTACACACCTCACGTTGACACCGGTGACTACATCGTCATCATCAACGCCTCCAAGCTCAAGGTCACTGGTACCAAGAACCTGGACAAGGTGTACTACCGTCACTCCGGTTTCCCCGGCGGCATCACTGCCACCAACTTCCGCGACCTGCAAGCCAAGTTCCCTGGCCGTGCTCTCGAGAAGGCCGTCAAGGGCATGCTGCCCAAGGGTCCTCTGGGCTACGCCATGATCAAGAAGCTGAAGGTTTACGGCGGTGCTGAGCACCCCCATACCGCACAGCAGCCTAAGGCTCTGGAAATCTAAGGAGACCTAGATGATTGGTGATTGGAACAATGGCACAGGCCGTCGCAAGTCCAGCGTCGCTCGCGTGTTTCTGAAGAAGGGCTCCGGCAAGATTACTGTGAATGGCAAGGACATTCAGCAGTACTTTGGTCGCGAAACCTCCATCATGATCGCAAAGCAACCCCTGGTTCTGACTGAGAACCTGGAGACTTTCGACATTCAAGTGAACGTCCATGGCGGCGGCGAATCCGGTCAAGCCGGTGCAACCCGTCACGGCATCACCCGTGCCCTGATCGACTATGACGCAGCTCTGAAGCCTGCACTGAGCCAAGCCGGCTTCGTGACTCGCGACGCTCGTGAAGTCGAACGTAAGAAGGTCGGTCTGCACTCCGCACGCCGCGCCAAGCAGTTCTCGAAGCGTTAATCCGTTTCCCCTGCAGAAAGGGCTCTTCGGAGTCCTTTCACGAAAAAGCCGCCTCGAATGCAAATTCCTGGCGGTTTTTTCATGGGCGGTCGCAGCCTTGTCCAGCGCTTGCGCAAAGCCCCCACTTGCACTGGCGACAAAGAGATACGGCCGGTATTCCCGAGCCCCTTGCTGTACCATTTCAGGCAATCAAGAAACTACGGAGTAATGCCATGAGCGCCGTTGCTGAAACCACGACCACCGAAATGCCTTCCCCCATCGTCTTCACCGACAGCGCTGCTGCCAAGGTGGCCGACCTGATTGCCGAAGAAGGCAATCCCGATCTGAAGCTGCGCGTTTTTGTGCAAGGTGGTGGCTGCTCCGGTTTTCAGTACGGTTTCACCTTCGACGAGATCACCAATGACGACGACACCACCATGACCAAGAACGGTGTCTCGCTGCTGATCGACTCCATGAGCTATCAATACCTGGTGGGTGCCGAGATCGACTACAAGGAAGACCTGCAAGGCGCTCAGTTCGTGATCAAGAACCCCAATGCCTCGACCACCTGCGGCTGCGGCTCCAGCTTCTCGGTCTGAGTGAAATGATTGTCCGCGCGCCGGCCGCTTTGGTCTGGCGCTCGCATATTGCTTAAGCCGCTGCTTGTCAGCGGCTTTTTTGTTGCCTTGCCGACTCGTTCCGGAGCTGCCCATGGGTGAGATGCCCACCGCGCACCATAGTGCCCCCCATAAAGAAAGACTGCTTTGGCTGGTGGCCATAGGCTTTTTCATGCAGTCGCTGGACGCGACCATTCTCAACACGGCGTTGCCGGCCATGGCGACCGAGCTGGGCGAGAGCCCGATGAAGATGCAGTCCGTCATCGTGGCCTATGCGCTGACCACGGCCATGCTGATCCCGGCCACGGGCTGGGTGGCCGACCGCTTTGGCACGCGGCGTGTCTACGGCTGGGCGATAGGCCTGTTTGTGCTGGGCTCGGTGCTGTGCGCACTCTCGCCCAGCCTGCCGTTTCTGATCGCGGCACGCGTGGTGCAGGGCGTGGGCGGGGCCATGATGCTGCCGGTGGGGCGGCTGGCCGTGCTGCGTACCTATCCGCGCGGCGAGTTCATTCGTGCCATGAGCTTCATCGCCATTCCGGGCCAGGTCGGGCCGTTGCTGGGGCCTACCCTGGGCGGCTGGATGGTGGAGTACGCCAGCTGGCACTGGATCTTCTGGATCAATGTGCCCGTGGGACTGATAGGGCTGTGGGCGACCTGGCGCTGGTTTCCGCGCAGTGCACCCGTGCCCGTGCACCGCTTTGACGGCAAGGGCTATGCCATGCTGGCCTTCGGCATGGTGGCCATTTCCATCGCGCTGGACGGCCTGTCCGGCATGGGGCTGGGCATGGCGCTGGTGGTGGTGCTCATGGTGTTCGGCCTGGCCAGTCTGGCCAGCTACTGGATGCATGCGCTGCGCGTGGATGAGCCGCTGTTTGCGCCGGGCCTGTTCAAGGTGCGCTCGCTGCGCGTGGGCCTGCTGGGCAATCTGTTCACCCGCTTCGGCAGCGGCGCCGCTCCGTTTCTGATTCCGCTGATGCTGCAGGTCGGCCTCAAGATGTCGCCCATGAACGCGGGCCTGATGATGCTGGCCACCGTCACCGGCAGCATGCTGGTCAAGCGCATTGCCGTGCGCACGGTGCAGCGCTTTGGCTACAAGCGCGTGCTGCAGGTCAATTCGGTGATGCTGGCGGTGATGCTGGCCTCCTTCGGGCTGGTGGTGCCTGGAACGCCGGTCTGGCTGCTGCTGGTGCAGCTGTTCATCTTCGGCGGCTTCAACTCCATGCAGTTCTCGGCCATGAATTCGGTCACGCTCAAGGACATGGAGGGCGAGTCTGCGAGCAGCGGCAACAGCCTGCTGTCCATGGTGCAGATGCTGGCCATGAGCATGGGCGTGGCACTGGCCGGAGCCCTGCTGACGGGCTTCAGCGATATGTGGCCGACGCACAGCGACGAGCGCATGCAGGCCATTCGCGCCACCTTTGTGACGGTGGCATTGATGACGCTGGCGGCGACGCTGGTGTTCAGCCAGCTCGATGCCGACGAGCCGGTGCGCCCGGCTCCGGATGGTGGCGATGCCTGAAAATTTGATAGCTTATAACGCTTGTCAATAAAAGATTTCAGATTGTTTTCAATTTGAAGTCGTTTATTGGAGGGTACTAATAGCTATTGATAGAGGAGCTCTACTCGGCTCTCGCTTCCTGGGATTTACCCGTAGGCTGCCGGGTTTTGTACGGGTTCACCCTTGATTTTGGTCACGGATATATGACGCGCTACATAGCCCCTATGAGCGCGTCTGTATGAGAAGCTGCCCATGCAGGCGTAGCCTTCGATCTTGACGAATGCTGCGTTTGGAATGCATCTTGCATGCAGGCATTCAATCTCACCCTGTCCCACGATCATGAGCACCAGTCAGAACTCTCAACCGATACGCTTCTTCCACCGCGGCGAGGTGGTGGAAGTGCAAGGCCCGCACCCCACACGCTCCGTGCTCCAATGGCTGCGCGAGGATGCCCATTGCACCGGCACCAAGGAAGGCTGCAACGAAGGCGACTGCGGTGCCTGCACGGTAGTCATCGGCGAGCTGGCCGAAGCCGGCGATACCGAGGCCGTCAACGGCCTGCGCCTGCAGACCGTCAATGCCTGCATTCAGTTTCTGCCCAGCCTGCATGGCAAGGCCTTGTTCACGGTGGAAGACCTCAAGAGCCAGTGCGCGGGCAAGTCTGCCTGCGCCGGCAAGCCCGCAGGCCCGCAAAGCCTGCATCCGGTACAGCAGGCCATGGTGGAGTGCCATGGTTCGCAATGCGGCTTCTGCACGCCCGGCATCGTGATGACGCTGTGGTCGGCCTATGAGCATCACCAGCAGCAGGGCAGCGAGCCCACGCGCCAGCAACTGGCCGACGAACTCTCGGGCAATCTGTGCCGCTGCACGGGCTACCGCCCGATTCTCGATGCCGGTCAGCGCATGTTCGACCTGCCTGCGGTGCGACTGGATACGGCGCCCGTGGTGGCTGCGCTGCAAGGCCTGCAGGCCGGCAATGCAGGGCTGAACTATGCGGCGCCCCAGGGCCTGCGCACGGACTTCTTCCATGCTCCGCGCACGCTGGCGGATCTGGCCGGTCTGTGCGAGGCCAAGCCCAAGGCCCGCATCGTGGCAGGCTCCACCGATGTGGGACTCTGGGTCAACAAGCAGTTCCGCGATTTGGGCGACATGATTTACGTCGGCGACGTGGCCGAGATGAAGCGCATTGAAGTGCGGCCCGACGCCGAGGGTGGCGAACTGTACATCGGCGCCGGGGCTTCGCTGGAATCGGCCTGGAGCGCGCTGGTGCAGCGCTGGCCCAGTCTGACCGATGTCTGGCTGCGCTTTGCTTCCACGCCCATCCGCCACGCGGGAACCATGGGCGGCAATGTGGCCAATGGTTCGCCTATCGGCGATTCGCCACCGGTGCTGATGGCGCTGGATGCCCAGATCGAGCTGCGCAAGGGCGAGCGCGTGCGCCGCATGCCGCTGACGGATTTCTATCTGGACTATATGAAGAACCAGCTGGAGCCTGGCGAGTTCGTGCAGGCCCTGGCTGTGCCGCTGGCGGCCATGCAGCGCCAGGTGCGCGGCTACAAGATCAGCAAGCGCTTCGACTGCGATATCTCTGCCCTGTGCGCCGGCTTTGCCATCGAGCTCGATGGCGAGATCGTGCAATCCATCAGGCTGGCTTTTGGCGGCATGGCCGCCACGGTCAAAAGAGCGGCGGCAGCCGAAGCGGCCCTGCTGGGCAAGCCCTGGAGCCTTGAAAATGTGAAGGCCGCGCAGGCCGCGCTGGCCCAGGATTTCAAGCCCATGAGCGATATGCGCGCCAGCGCCGATTACCGCCTCAAGGTGGCGCAGAACCTGATCCAGCGTCTGTGGCTGGAAACGCGCGCCGATCAGCCGCAGGGCACTGATGCGACCAGTGTCTGGAGCGTGATGCCCCACGTCGTTCCCGCCGCCGTGGAGCAAGGAGTCTGAAATGAACAACCCCCTTGAATTGACGAATGAACTGGTGGCGGAAGCCTTTGCCGATTACCGCAAGAATCAGGCCTATCGCATTGACGAAGTGACCGAAGCCAAGGCCCATGATCAGGGCGCACGCGTGGGCGTCAGCCGCAAGCACGAGTCCGCACACCTGCATGTGGCCGGCGAGGCCGCCTATATCGACGACCTGCCCGAGCTGGAAGGCACGCTGCATTGTGCGCTGGGGCTCTCGCCCGTGGCCCACGGCCGTTTGACGGCGCTGGCGCTGGAGGCCGTGCGGGCCATGCCCGAAGTGGTGGACGTGATCACGGCAGCCGACATCCCCGGTGTCAACGACTGCGGCTCCATCATTCATGACGACCCGATTCTGTGCGACGGCGAAATCCGCTACGTAGGCCAGCCCCTGTTCGCCGTGATTGCCCGCTCGCGCGATGCGGCAAGACGTGCGGCCGCCCTGGCCAAGGCAGCGGCCACCATCAGCGAGCTGCCGCCCGTGCTGACACCGCGCAAGGCCCATGAGCTGGGGCAGTATGTGATGCCGCCCATGCACCTGGAGCGCAGCACGCGCGAAGGCGGCGCGCGCGCCGCCATGGATGCCGCGCCGCACCGCCTCAAGGGTTCCTTCGATGTGGGCGGGCAGGAGCAGTTCTATCTGGAAGGGCAGATCAGCTATGCCACGCCCAAGGAAGACGGGGCTGTGCACATTCATTGCTCCACCCAGCATCCCAGCGAGATGCAGCATCTGGTGGCTCATGCTCTGGGCGTGGCTTCGCACAGCGTGCATGTGGAATGCCGGCGCATGGGGGGCGGCTTCGGCGGCAAGGAATCGCAGTCGGCGCTGTTCGCCTGCGTGGCGGCCGTGGCGGCAACCAGGCTGCAGAAACCGGTCAAGCTGCGTCTGGACCGCGACGACGACTTCATGATTACCGGTCGCCGTCACTGCTTCTGGTATGAGTACGAAGTGGGCTATGACGATGAAGGCCGCGTGCTGGGAGCCGAGATCTCCATGGTCTCGCGCGCCGGTCACTCTGCCGATCTGTCGGCGCCCGTGATGACGCGTGCGCTCTGCCATTTCGACAATACCTACTGGCTGCCCGATGTGCTCATGCATGGCTATATGGGCAAGACCAATACCCAGAGCAATACGGCTTTCCGTGGCTTTGGCGGACCTCAGGGCGCGATTGCCATCGAGAACATTCTGGATACGGTGGCGCGCAGCCTGGGGCGCGATCCGCTCGATGTGCGGCGCGTCAACTTCTACGGCAAGGGCGAGCGCAACATCACGCCCTATGAGCAGGTCGTGACCGATAACGTGATTCACGAGCTGGTGGCCGAGCTGGAGGAGTCCAGCGACTACCGTGCGCGCCGTGCGGCCGTGAATGCCTTCAACGCCGGCAGTGCCGTGCTCAAGCGCGGCCTGGCGCTGACACCGCTGAAGTTCGGCATCTCCTTCAATGTGGCCCACTTCAACCAGGCCGGCGCACTGGTCCATATCTATACCGATGGCTCGATTCTCGTGAACCATGGCGGCACCGAAATGGGCCAGGGCCTGAACACCAAGGTGGCGCAGGTGGTGGCACATGAGCTGGGCGTGGCATTCGAGAATGTGCGCGTGACGGCGACGGATACCAGCAAGGTGGCCAACACCTCGGCCACGGCGGCTTCGACGGGAGCCGACCTCAACGGCAAGGCTGCACAGGATGCCGCACGTCAGCTGCGCGAGCGTCTGGCCGAATGCGCCGCGCGCCTGCATGGCGGCGATGCCCATGACGTGCGCTTTGCCAACAATGCGGTGCAGGTCAATGGCCAGAATGTGCCGTTTGCCGAGCTGGTGCGCGCAGCCTATCTGCAGCGTGTGCAGCTGTGGTCGGATGGCTTCTATGCCACGCCCGGCCTGCACTGGGACGGCAAGCGCATGAAGGGTCACCCCTTCTTCTACTTTGCCTATGGCGCGGCCGTCAGCGAAGTGGTCATCGATACCTTGACGGGCGAATGGAAGCTGTTGCGCGCCGATGTGCTGCATGACGTGGGCCGCTCGCTGAACCCCGCCGTCGATGTGGGCCAGGTGGAGGGGGCCTTCATTCAGGGCATGGGCTGGCTGACCACCGAAGAGCTGGTCTGGCATCCGCAAACCGGAAAGCTCACGACCCACGCGCCCAGCACCTACAAGATTCCTACTGCCAATGACTGCCCGCCGGTCTTCAATGTGCGCCTGTTCGAGGGCGATAACTATGAAGACTCCATCCACCGCAGCAAGGCCGTGGGCGAGCCACCGCTGCTGCTGCCGTTCTCGGTGTTCTTCGCGATTCGCGATGCGGTGTCGGCTGCCGGCGAGCACCGCATGAACCCTCCACTGCAGGCGCCTGCCACGTCAGAAGCCATCCTGCGCGCAGTGGAAGCCGTTCAAGGGCACACTGGCTAGTTTTTCCTCACAGGTGTTGTCGCCTTGCGGGGCGGCAGCCATTCTGAGTCATGGCTGTTTGCCGCGGGGCAAGGCCATGTGCTGCGCCGCTCATTTGGCGGCGCAGGACCGGGCGCGTTCCTCGCGTTGCGCCTCGCATGCAAAACAACACGGAGACTATGCAATGAACTGGACAGAGCGGATATTCAAACTCAGGGAGCACAACACCAATGTGCGCA
>Ga0268257_1002258_pt1 | contig 14303 bp, 13 predicted proteins | sample AgamicAtPrz_FD_200249 | JGI IMG/M metagenome (GOLD analysis project Ga0268257, IMG submission 200249) | Agave microbial communities from Guanajuato, Mexico - At.P.rz (v2) (version 3) | ecosystem: Host-associated > Plants > Phyllosphere > Phylloplane/Leaf | place: Guanajuato, Mexico | collected...
ACTGGCTTTGCTGACGCACTCCGTGGCGAGCGGTCACGTGGCCGACCTCGTGACCGAGTACGGCCGCCAGCTCGGCCTCGGAACTCAGGTAGGCCATCAGCCCGCGGTGGATATAGATGTAGCCGCCTGGCAGGGCGAAGGCGTTGATGTCCGGACTGTCGATCACCGTGAAGTGATAATCCAGCTGCCCGCGGTGGCTGTGCCGCGCCACGCGCTCGCCGACCTGCTGCACATAAGCCTGCAGGGCTTCATCGGGATAGCGCGGGTACTGCTTGAGAATCTGCTGATGGGCGTCGCGACCGATGGACAGCTCCTGGGATTCACTCATCATCACGAAATCGGTGCGCCCGGTCGCGGGATTCACCGCGCAGCCCGCCAGGGTCGCCACCATCAGAATCAGCAGACACAGCCTCATCGCTGCACCTCCAGCATGGCGCCGTGGGTCAGCGGCAGCAGCCAGCGCGCCTGACCGACCTTGAGGCCGCCGCCGCGGGAGCGGTCGACCACCCAGCCACGCGCCTCGATCCGTTTGCCCTGCAGGTCGCGCAGATCCGCTGCAGCAAAGGTATCCAGCACCTGCGGTGCAATACGCAGCACTACCGAACTGCCCAATTCGATCCACACGCCGCCACGATTGCGCTCGACGCGCTGCACCTGCCCTTCGAGCAGCACGAAACCGCCGCTGCGTATCGCGCGGGCCGGCTTTGGTCGCAGTTGCGCCCAAAGCCCGGCGCGAGCGCTGCGTGCCTGGCGCTCGGCTTCACGCTGGCAACTCACCAGATTGACATTGGGAGTGATCGCCACTAGCTGGCCATAGCCCTCGGCAAGCAGTTGCGCCTCCAGATTGTTGCCGGCGCTGTCGTAGAGATGGGCCAGGGTACGGCCATAGCGATCCTGCCGCTCGCTACCGACCTTTACGCCCACCCGCCCACCATTGGCGGCGACCAGCGCGGTGAGGCGCTCACGGGCAGCCTCGGCGAACGGCTCGGCCGGTCTGCCCTTGCGTGCCAGTTCGGGGGCGTTGATGCCGATCAGCCGCACGCTGCGACCATCGGCCAGGCGCACCGTATCGCCGTCCACCACCCGCTGCACCTTGGCCTGGGGCAGCTTGCCGGGCACCGGACAGAACGCATGAGCGGGAAGGCAAAACACAGAAACGAAAAAGGCGCCCACCAGGGACGCCTTTTTCAATGATGCGAAAACAGCCATGTGGGCCTCTTTCGCTGCTCGGTCGCTTACTTGGCGCCGAACACACCGAAACGCTGCTTGAAGCGATCGATACGGCCGCCGGTGTCCAGCACCTTCTGCTTGCCGGTGTAGAACGGGTGGCACTCGGAGCAGACGTCCAGGCTCAGGGGCTTGCCCAGAGTGGAGCGGGTCTTGATGACGTTGCCACAGCTGCAGGTGGCTTCGATGGCGACGTATTCCGGATGGATATCGGCTTTCATGATTGTTCCTCAGGTTTCGTGCCGCCACCTGACACCATTGCCAGGTACCGCACTTAGGTTGGCCGCGGATCATACCAGAGCCGGCCCACGATGCAACTCGCCGGCCGCTACCGACCGTCGCGCCAACCCATCGCAAGCCCAGGCTTCAGGCGGTGAAAGCAGCGTAGGTAGTTTCTCAGCGGCCTGCTAAGATCGCGCCTCGCCTGCCTGGAGCCCTTGCGTGCCTGACGTCATCCTGCGACTCGCCCTGCCCTCGCCACTGCGCCGGCTGTTCGATTACCTCGCCCCGCGCGGCGTATCGGCCCGCGACCTGCAGCCTGGTGCGCGGCTGCGCGTGCCTTTTGGCCGCCGCGAGATGATCGGCGTGCTGATCGAGGTCACCGACCACAGCGAGGTGCCGGCCGACAAGCTCAAGCCCGCGCTGGAGCTGCTCGATCTGCAAGCCCCGGTGCCGCCAGCGCTGATGCGCCTGTGCCAATGGACCGCCCAGTATTACCAGCACAGCCTCGGCGACACCCTGAGCTGGGCGCTGCCGGTGCTGCTGCGCCAGGGCGAACCGGCCGAAGCGCGCCAGGAGCGCTTCTGGCTGATTGCCAAAGACGCCCGCCTGGACGACCCGCGCCTGGCCCGTGCACCGCGCCAGCGCGATGCACTGAAGACCATCGCCCAGCACCCCCATGGCGTCGCCCACCAGTTGCTCAGCCAGCTGCAGATCAACCGCGACAGCCTGCAACTGCTGCAGGACAAAGGCCTGGTGCGCGTCGAAGTGCGCCGCCTGAGCAGCCCGGAACGTCACGGCAATTGGCTGGCCCAGCCGGAACTGCCACTCAATGCCGAGCAGCGCGCGGCAGCCGAGGCAATACGTGCCGGCTTCGAAGGGTTCAATGCCTTCCTGCTGGCCGGCGTGACCGGCAGCGGCAAGACCGAGGTGTACCTGCAACTGATCCGCGAGACCCTGGAGGCCGGCAAGCAGGCGCTGGTGCTGATTCCCGAGATCAACCTGGGCCCGCAGACCCTGGCTCGCTTCGAGCGGCGTTTCAATGCGCGCATCGCCCTGCTGCACTCGGCGGTCAACGACCGCGAGCGTCTGGATGCCTGGCTGGCAGCACGCGATGGCGAGGCCGACATCATCATCGGCACCCGCTCGGCGCTGTTCACGCCCATGAAGCGCCCGGGGCTGATCATTATCGACGAGGAGCACGACGCCTCCTATAAACAGCAGGAAGGCCTGCGCTACCACGCCCGCGACCTAGCGGTGGTGCGCGCCCACCAGGAAAACGTGCCGATCGTGCTCGGCTCGGCCACACCGTCACTGGAAAGTCTGCACAACGCCCACAGCGGCCGCTATGCCCTGCTGCGCATGAACCAGCGTGCCGGCGGCGCCCAGCCACCGCGCTTCCTGCGCCTGGACATCAAGAGCCGCCCTCTGGATGCCGGCATGTCGCCCCCGCTGCAGCAGGCCATCACCCAGACCCTGGCCGCCGGCCAGCAGGTGCTGGTGTTTCTCAACCGCCGCGGCTTCGCGCCGACCCTGCTGTGCCACGAATGCGGCTGGTTGTCCGAATGCCCGCGCTGCGACGCGCGCATGACCGTGCACCAGCGCAGCCGCGAGCTGCGCTGTCACCATTGCGGCCACGCTGAGCGCCAGCCGAGCAACTGCCCGAGCTGCAACAACGTCGACCTGCGCCCGGTCGGCGCCGGCACCGAGCGAGCCGAGGAAAGGCTGGAGATTCTCTTCCCGGACGTGCCGGTGCTGCGTGTCGACCGCGACAGCACCTCGCGCAAGGAGGCCATGAATACGCTGTTCAACACCGTGCAGCGCGGCGAACCCTGCATCCTGGTGGGCACTCAGATGCTCGCCAAAGGTCACCATTTCCCACGCGTCACCCTGGTGGCGATCCTCGATGCCGACGGCGGCCTGTTCTCCGCCGACTTCCGCGCCAGCGAGCGCATGGCCCAGCTGATCGTCCAGGTCGCCGGCCGCGCAGGGCGTGCCGAGGAGCCGGGCAAGGTGATCATCCAGAGCCACCTGGCCGACCACCCTCTGCTCGTGCAACTCACCGAGCAGGGTTATTTCGCCTTTGCCGATCAGGCACTGAGCGAGCGGCGCGCGGCCGGCCTGCCGCCGTTCTGCCACCTGGCGCTGTTGCGCGCCGAGGCGCACAAGCCCGGCCAGGCGGAGAGTTTTCTCGATGAGGCCTGCAGCGAGGCCGAGCAATTGCTGAACGAACTGGCGCTCAGCGGCATCGAACTGCTGGGCCCGGTGCCCGCGCCCATGGAGCGGCGCGCCGGGCGCTACCGCGCGCAATTGCTGCTGCAGGGCAACGCCCGGGCGCCGCTGCACAAGCTGCTGGCGCACTGGCTGCTGACCCTGGAAAGCCTGCCCAGCGGCCGCGCGGTGCGCTGGTCGCTGGATGTGGATCCGATCGACCTGTTCTGATCGCAATCAACATCGCGCGACAACACCAGCGCGCTTTATCCCCGCCGCTGGTGGCTTGCCGCCTGCGGCTGCTTTTATAATGCGCAGTTTTCCACCCACGCTTTCGAGCGACGCCGCCCCTCGCGGCCGAACGAGCAGACCATGAAAGACAGCATTCGCCACCTGATCCAGCAAGCCCTGACCCGCCTGACCGCCGAAGGCGTGCTGCCCGACGGCCTGAGCCCGACGATCCAGGTGGAGAACACCCGGGACAAGACCCACGGCGACTTCGCCAGCAACATCGCCATGATGCTGGCCAAGCCGGCCGGCATGAAGCCCCGCGACCTGGCCCAGAAGCTGATCGACGCGCTGCCGGCCGATGCGCAGATCAGCAAGGTCGAGATCGCCGGCCCCGGCTTTCTCAACTTCTTCCAGAACAGCGACGCCCTGGCCGAGCGCCTGGAAGCGGCCCTGGCCGACGATCACCTCGGCGTGCGCAAGAATGGCCCGACGCAGCGCGTGGTCGTCGACCTGTCCTCGCCGAACCTGGCCAAGGAAATGCACGTCGGTCACCTGCGTTCGACCATCATCGGCGACGCCGTGGCGCGGGTGCTGGAGTTCCTCGGTGATGAGGTGATCCGCCAGAACCACGTCGGCGACTGGGGCACCCAGTTCGGCATGCTGCTGGCCTTCATGGAAGAGAACCCGGCTGCCGCGGAAAGCGAGCTGGCCGACCTGGAAGGTTTCTACCGCGCCGCCAAGAAGCGCTTCGACGAGTCCCCGGAATTCGCCGAACGCGCCCGCGCCCTGGTCGTCGAGCTGCAAGCCGGCGAGCCGGAGTGCATGCGCCTGTGGAACCGCTTCAACGCCATTTCCCTGAGCCACTGCCAGAAGGCCTACGACCGCCTGGGCGTCAAACTGACCCCGGCTGACGTCAAGGGCGAAAGCGCCTACAACGCGGATCTCGCCAACGTGGTCGCCGACCTGCGCAGCAAGGGCCTGCTCTCCGAGGACAACGGCGCCCAGTGCGTCTTCCTCGACGAGTACAAGAACGCCGAAGGCAACCCGCTGCCAGTGATCGTGCAGAAGGCCGGCGGCGGCTACCTGTATTCGACCACCGACCTGGCGGCCATGCGTTACCGCAGCCAGGTGCTCAAGGCCGACCGCGCGCTGTACTTCGTCGACCAGCGCCAGGCCCTGCACTTCCAGATGGCCTTCGAAGTCGCCCGTCGCGCCGGCTTCGTGCATGAAGGCATGGACCTGGAGCACATGGGCTTCGGCACCATGAACGGCGCCGATGGCCGCCCGTTCAAGACCCGCGACGGCGGCACCGTGAAGCTGATCGACCTGCTCGATGAAGCCGAGTCGCGCGCCTACGAGCTGGTCAAGGCCAAGAACCCGGAACTGGACGAAGCAGAGCTGCGCCAGATCGCCCGTGCAGTGGGCATCGGCGCGGTTAAATACGCCGACCTGTCCAAGCATCGCACCAGTGACTACAGCTTCAACTTCGAGCTGATGCTGAGCTTCGAGGGCAACACCGCGCCCTACCTGCTGTACGCCTACACCCGTACCGCGAGCATCTTCCGCAAGCTGGGCAAGGGCATCGAGGACATCGGTGGCCACATCGAACTTCACGCCCCCCAGGAAATCGAACTGGCCGGCAAGCTGGCGCAGTTCGGTGAAGTGCTGGGCAGCGTCGCCGACAAGGGCACGCCGCACCTGCTGTGCACCTACCTGTACGACGTCGCCGGGCTGTTCTCCAGCTTCTACGAGCATTGCCCGGTGCTCAGCGCCGAAGACGAAGGCACCCGCCAGAGCCGCCTGCGCCTGGCAGCCCTGACCCGTCGTACCCTCAAGCAAGGCCTGGAACTGCTGGGCCTGGAAACCCTGGAGCGCATGTAAGTGGCCGCCCGCAAGAAGCCAGCACCCAAGCGCGGCGCCAGCCGCTACAAGGCCCCGAGCAAACGCCCGGTACCCGGCTGGATCTGGCTCGCCTGCGGCCTGGCCGTGGGCGTGTTCGTCACCCTGCTGCTCAACCTCAAGCCGGGCGACGACGCGGTCAAACGCGAAAAGCCCCAGCCCGAGCGCGCCAGCAGCACAGCCAAGCCCAAACCGACGCCGACCACCAGCAGCCAGGAGCCGGGCAAGCCCAAGTACGATTTCTACACCCTGCTGCCGGAGTCGGAGGTCATCGTGCCGCCCGATGCCGTGCCACCGCCCACCACGCCAACGCCCGAGCAGAAGCCGGTCACGCCCGAGGAGGCCGCCAAGATCGACGCCGCCCGCGCCCAGGCCGCGCTCAACGGTGAAACGCCGCCGCCCGCGCCGCCGGTCACCAAGCCGGCGGAAGCGAACCAGGCGCCGCTGACCACCCAGTTCTACCTGCAGGCCGGCTCCTTCCCGAGCAAGGACAAGGCCGAAAGCATGCGCGCGCAGATCATCCTGCTCGGCCAGAACGTGCGCGTGGAATCCGGCACCGTGCAGGACAAGACCTGGCACCGCGTGCTGGTCGGCCCCTTCGCCAACCGCGAGCAACTGGCCAGCGCCCAGAAGACCCTGGCAGCCGGTGGGTTTGGCAACTTACTTTTGCAACAGCGCCAGCTACGCTGATCGCCTTTCGCCCGCCGCCGGTTGAAAAACCGCGGCGGGCCCCCATCTGAGTTTTCATCAGGGCCATTTCGCCCCGCAGCGTGGAGACTCTCCCTTGACCACCATCGTTTCAGTCCGCCGCCATGGCAAAGTCGTCATGGGTGGCGACGGACAGGTTTCGCTCGGCAACACCGTGATGAAAGGCAACGCCAAGAAGGTTCGTCGCCTTTACCACGGCCAGGTGATCGCCGGTTTCGCCGGTGCTACTGCCGACGCCTTCACCCTGTTCGAGCGTTTCGAAGCGCAACTCGAGAAGCACCAGGGCCATCTGGTGCGCGCCGCCGTCGAACTGGCCAAGGACTGGCGTACCGATCGTTCCCTCAGCCGCCTGGAAGCCATGCTCGCCGTGGCCAACAAGGACGCCTCGCTGATCATCACCGGCAACGGTGACGTGGTCGAACCCGAGCACGGCCTGATCGCCATGGGTTCCGGTGGCGGCTTCGCCCAGGCCGCAGCCCTGGCGCTGCTGCAGAAAGGCGGCGACGACCTGGGCGCCCGCGAGATCGCCGAAACCGCGTTGAACATCGCTGGCTCGATCTGCGTGTTCACCAACCAGAACCTGACCATCGAGGAGCTGGACTCGGCTGTCTAAGCCAGTCCGGATCGGAGCCCGCTCATGTCCATGACACCCCGCGAGATCGTTCACGAACTCAACCGCCACATCATCGGCCAGGACGACGCCAAGCGCGCCGTGGCCATCGCCCTGCGCAACCGCTGGCGGCGCATGCAGCTGCCGGCCGAACTGCGCGCCGAGGTCACGCCGAAAAACATCCTGATGATCGGCCCGACTGGCGTTGGCAAGACCGAAATCGCCCGCCGCCTGGCCAAGCTGGCCAACGCGCCGTTCCTCAAGGTCGAAGCCACCAAGTTCACCGAGGTCGGCTACGTCGGCCGCGATGTCGAGTCGATCATCCGTGACCTCGCTGATGCCGCCCTGAAGATGCTGCGCGAGCAGGAAATCATCCGCGTGCGTCACCGCGCCGAAGACGCCGCCGAAGACCGCATCCTCGACGCCCTGCTGCCGCCAGCGCGCACCGGCTTCGCCGAGGAAACCGCGCCGAATGGCGACTCCAACACCCGTCAGCTGTTCCGCAAGCGCCTGCGCGAAGGCCAGTTGGACGACAAGGAAATCGATATCGAAGTGGCCGACAGCCCGGCCGGCATCGAGATCATGACCCCGCCCGGCATGGAAGAAATGACCAGCCAGTTGCAGAACCTGTTCTCCAACATGGGCAAGGGCAAGAAGAAGAGCCGCAAGCTCAAGGTCAAGGACGCCCTGAAGCTGGTGCGTGACGAGGAAGCCGGTCGCCTGGTCAACGAGGAAGAACTCAAGGCCAAGGCTCTGGAAGCCGTCGAGCAGCACGGTATCGTATTCATCGACGAGATCGACAAGGTCGCCAAGCGCGCCAATGCTGGCGGCGCCGACGTGTCCCGCGAAGGCGTGCAGCGCGACCTGCTGCCACTGATCGAAGGCTGCACCGTCAACACCAAGCTGGGCATGGTCAAGACCGACCATATCCTGTTCATCGCCTCGGGTGCCTTCCACCTCAGCAAGCCGAGCGACCTGGTGCCCGAACTGCAGGGTCGCCTGCCGATCCGCGTCGAGCTCAAGGCGCTCAGCCCAGAGGACTTCGAGCGCATCCTCAGCGAACCCCACGCCTCGCTCACCGAGCAGTACGTGGCGTTGCTGCAGACCGAGGGCCTGGGCGTGGAGTTCGTCGACGAGGGTATCAAGCGCATCGCCGAGATCGCCTGGCAGGTCAACGAGAAGACCGAGAACATCGGGGCCCGTCGCCTGCACACCCTGCTCGAGCGCCTGCTCGAAGAGGTGTCGTTCAGCGCGGCCGACCTCGCCGGCCAGCAGGGCGGCGAGATCATTCGCATCGACGCCGCCTACGTGAACAGCCACCTGGGCGAATTGGCCCAGGACGAAGACCTGTCGCGCTACATTCTCTGATAGCCTGACCTGCACGGCGCCGCCTGGCGCCGTGCAGTCTTTCAGCCCGCCTGGAGCCCGTCGTGCTCATCCCCACTTCGATCAAGCTGCACAAGGCCTCGCGCATTCTGGAACTGCATTACGGCAGCGAGAGCTACCGGCTGCCCGCCGAGTATCTGCGCGTGCATTCACCCTCGGCCGAAGTGCAGGGCCACGGCAAACCGATTCTGCAAACCGGCAAGATGAATGTCGCCTTGATTGGCATCGAGCCCGCCGGCAACTACGCCCTCAAGCTGACCTTCGACGACGGCCACGACAGCGGCCTGTTCAGCTGGGATTACCTCTACCAACTGGCCCTGCGCCAGGACGAACTCTGGCGTGACTATCTGGACGCCCTGGCCGCCGCCGGTCAGTCCCGCGACCCGAACGAGTCGGTCGTACGCCTGATGCTCTGACGCCGTTCAGATCGTCGATTCCCTACCTCGCTCCCACCTGGCCGATCTTGCGCTAGCGTCTAAACTCGGGTAACCAGAGCACTTCAGGTTCACCCGCCATCCTCTGGATGCCGCAAGCGCCACTACCACTGCCAATCGCAAGCCTCGCCAGGATCGACGTCATGGCTAAAGCCAATGGCTGCCTGCGCGGGCAAAGGGAGCGTTGTCGATGAGTGAAAAGCAGAACGATGACCTGAAATACAAGCCCACCAAGAGCACCATGGGGATCAACCCGGTCATCGGTATACGCGGCAGGGATCTGCTGACTTCCGCCCGACTGGTACTGACCCAGGCCATGCGCCAGCCGCTGCACAGCGCCCGGCATGCCGCCCACTTCGGCCTGGAGCTGAAGAACGTGCTGCTCGGCCAGTCCAAGCTGCAACCCGACGAAAACGATCGCCGCTTCAACGACCCGGCCTGGAGCCAGAACCCGCTCTACCGTCGCTACCTGCAAACCTATTTGGCCTGGCGCCAGGAACTGCACGACTGGGTCGAGCACAGCTCGCTGTCCGAGCAGGATGTCAGCCGCGGCCACTTCATCATCAACCTGCTGACCGAGGCGATGGCGCCGAGCAACAGCCTGGCCAACCCGGCAGCGCTCAAACGGATCTTCGACACCGGCGGCAAGAGTCTGCTCGATGGCCTTTCGCACATGGCCAAGGATCTGCTGAACAACGGTGGCATGCCCAGCCAGGTGGACATGAAGGCCTTCGAAGTGGGCCGCAACCTGGCCACCACCGAAGGCGCCGTGGTGTTTCGCAACGAGGTGCTGGAGCTGATCCAGTACACGCCGGTCACCGAGCAGGTCTACAAACGCCCGCTGCTGGTGGTGCCGCCACAGATCAACAAGTACTACGTATTCGATTTGTCGCCGGAAAAAAGCCTGGCGCGCTTTCTGTTGCGCAGCCAGGTGCAGACCTTCATCGTCAGCTGGCGCAACCCGACCAAGGCCCAGCGCGAATGGGGCCTGTCGACCTATATCGAGGCGCTCAAGGAGGCTGTCGAGGTAGTCTGCGCGATCACCGGCAGCAGCGATGTCAACGTGCTGGGCGCCTGCTCCGGCGGCGCCACCACCGCCTCGCTGCTCGGCCACTACGCAGCCATCGGCGAACAGAAAGTGCATGCCCAGACGCTGCTGGTCAGCGTGCTGGATACTCAGCTGGACAGCCAGTACGCGCTGTTCGCCGACGAGCAGACCCTGGAAGCGGCCAAACGCCGTTCCTACCAGGCCGGTGTGCTGGAAGGCAGCGACATGGCCAAGGTGTTCGCCTGGATGCGCCCCAACGACCTGATCTGGAATTACTGGGTCAACAACTACCTGCTCGGCAACGAGCCGCCGGTGTTCGACATTCTTTACTGGAACAACGACACCACCCGCCTGCCCGCCGCCTTGCACGGCGAGTTCATCGAGATGTTCCAGACCAACCCGCTAACCCGAGCCGGCGCGCTGGAAGTCTGCGGCACGCCCATCGACCTCAAACAGGTGACCTGCGATTACTACGTGGTGGCCGGCAGCAACGATCACATTACGCCGTGGACGTCCTGCTACAAGTCGGCGCGGCTGTTCGGTGGGCAGTGCGAGTTCGTGCTGTCCAGCAGCGGGCATATCCAGAGCATCCTCAACCCGCCCGGCAACCCCAAGGCGCGCTACATGACCAACCCCGACATGCCGGCCGACCCGAAAGCCTGGCAGGAGGACGCCACCAAGCACGCCGACTCCTGGTGGCTGCACTGGCAGCAATGGCTGACCGCCCGCTCCGGAGAAACCAAAAAGGCGCCCGCCAAGCTGGGCAACAAGCGCTACCCGGCGGCCGAGGCGGCACCGGGCACCTACGTGCACGAGCGCTAAGCGCGCGACGACAACCGACAGGGGCGCCACATGTCATCAGCCTTCGTGTTTCGCACCATCGTGCTGGATCAGCAGACGATCCGCACCGCCGTGCGCCCCGGCAGCCCGGACAGGGTGCCACTGCTGATCTTCAACGGCATCGGCGCCAACCTGGAACTGGTGATGCCCTTCGTCAACGCTCTGGACAAGGACCAGGAAATCATCGCATTCGATGTGCCGGGCGTCGGCGGCTCCTCCACGCCAAGCATCCCCTATCGCTTTCCCGGCCTGGCCAAGCTGGCGGCGCGCATGCTCGATTACCTGGACTACGGCCAGGTCAACGCCATCGGCGTGTCCTGGGGCGGCGCCCTGGCCCAGCAGTTCGCGCGCGACTATCCGGAGCGCTGCAAGAAACTGGTGCTGGCCGCGACCTCGGCAGGCGCGGTGATGATTCCGGGCAAGCCCAAGGTGCTCTGGCGCATGGCCAGCCCGCGCCGCTATCTGCAGCCGTCCTACGGCGTGCATATCGCCGCCGACATATACGGCGGCGCCTTCCGCCGCGATCCCAAGCTCGCCCTCTCCCACGCCAGCAAGGTGCGCTCGGGCGGCAAGCTCGGCTACTACTGGCAGCTGTTCGCCGGCATGGGCTGGACGAGCATTCACTGGCTGCACAAGATCCGCCAGCCAACGCTGGTGCTGGCCGGCGACGATGACCCGATCATCCCGCTACTCAACATGCGCCTGCTGGCCTGGCGCATACCCAACTCCGAACTGCACGTGATCGACGACGGCCACCTGTTCCTGGTGACCCGCGCCGAGGTGGTGGCGCCCATCATCATGAAATTCCTCGCCGAGGAGCGGCAGCCGGCGATCATGCACCCTCAGAACGTGACGGCTCGTGGGCAGCACTGAATACCGCCTGCGCGAGGACGCGCTGACCAGATGAAAACCCGGGACCGTATCCTCGAAGCCACCCTGCTGCTGTTCAACGAGCGCGGCGAGCCCAACGTCTCGACTCTGGAAATCGCCAACGAGCTGGATATCAGCCCGGGCAATCTCTACTACCACTTCCACGGCAAGGAGCCGCTGACCCTGGCGCTTTTTGAGCAGTTCCAGACCAAGCTGGCGCCGCTGCTCACGCCCCCTGAGGATGTGGATCTCGACGCGCAGGACTACTGGCTGTTCCTGCACCTGATCGCCGAAGGCATGTCGGCCTACCGCTTCCTGTTCCAGGATCTGTCCAACCTCAGCGGGCGCCTACCCAAGCTGGCCGCCGGCATGCGCCACTGGCTCGCCAGGCTACGCCATACGCTGGCCGGCCTGCTGGCGCGTCTCAAGGCCCAGCACCTGTTGGTCAGCGAAGAGAAAGCCCTGCAGCAACTGGTCGAGCAGCTCGTGCTGACATTGCTGTTCGCCCAGGACTACCAGCGCATCGTCGCCCAGCCGGCCGACAGCCGCCTGGTGGTCTACCGCGTGATGATGCTGGTCGCCCCGCACCTGCAGGACGAAGCGCGCCACACCACCGAGCTGTTGGCCCTGAGCTATCTGCAGGAAAGCGCCCGCTGAAATAAAAACGCCCGATACGGGATCGGGCGTTTGTAGCGGCGACTTAGCAGCTCAGGACTGCGTGCCGGTAGGCGTGGTGGTGGTAGCCGGAGTTGCCGCTGGCGCTGCTGCGGACGGTGCGGGCGTAGTGGCGGGCTTGCTCGCTGCCGGCTTCTTCGCTGCCGGTTTGCTGGCTGCCTTGGTAGCGGGTTTCGCGGCAGGTTTGGCTGCCGACTTAGCCGCTGGCTTGGCAGCCGCTTTGGCGGCAGGCTTGGCCGGGGTCTTGGCGGCAGTAGCCGGTTTGGCTGCAGCCGTCTTGCCGGCCGGCGCCTTCTTGGCCGCTGCGGGTTTGGCGGTAGCTGGCTTGGTGGCGGGTTTGGCAGCGGCAGTGCTGGCTGCCTTGCTCGGGGTCGACGCTTTGGTCGCCGGCTTTGCCGCAGCCTTTTTCACTGCAGGCTTGGCGGCTGCCTTGCTGGAAACGCCGGTCAGCGCCTCCAGCTGACGGGTCAGCAGATCGACCTTGTCGTTGAGCGCCTTGACCTCGTTGCGGCTCGGTACACCCAGTCGCGAGATCGCATTGTTGAGACGCTTGTCGAAGGCTTCCTCGAGTTCGCTCCACTTGCCGATCGCCTTGTCCTTGACCTCATCGACACGCGAACGGGCGCTGCTGACGGACGAGTCGACCGACGATTTCACCGCATCGGCCTGCTTGCCCACGTTGCTCTTGGCGGCTTTCTCGGCCTTTTCGCCATCCTTGACCAGGGTATCGAACAGCTTGGTGCCGTCCTTGCTGACCTTGGAGTAAGCGCCCAGGCCTGCCAACCAGATCTGCCGCGAGTACTTTTCAACCTCGCCGATCCACGAGCTGGTCTGTTTCTCGGTTTTCTTTTTGACAGCCATCCTGCTCTCCTTATTGGGTACGCGCGACACGCTCGAGCAACGCGCTCAGCTCATCCAGCTTAGCAGACAGGCCCTGGATATCCTGTCGGGCGGGAATGCCAAGACGGTTCAGTGCACCAGCGACGCGTGAGTCGAAGGCCTGCTCGATCTTCTCGATTCGGGCGGCGACCTGATTCTTCACAACGGACACTTTGCTTCTGGCTTCGTCGATCTGGCCATTGGCCTCCTCGACCTGTTCATTGACCTGCTCACGGCCGCGCCGTTCCGCCTGCTCCCCGAGGCGCACCAGGCTGTGGAAATAATCCAGCCCTTCCTGACCCGCCTTGGCATAGGCGCCCAGACCGGCGAGCCACAGCTTTCTGCCCCCCGAGGGTTCATCTTTGGCGGTAGAGCGACGAGTAGAGAGGACTGGCTTCTTGCTGACGGTAGCGTTGGACATGGAGCACCTCACAGTAGCTTGGGAGATGGCCTGTGCAACACAGGCTTATCAGCACCGTAAAGGGCAAAACTAGAAAACGCATACTAATCACGCGATCAGGATCGCGCGGGGCGTTCAGGGGAAACGAGGAGGTTTCGGGCGAAGCCTGCGAGCGCAAGGCTCGCAGGCTTGGGACAGCCTATCAGTTGCTGGCTGGCGGCGTTGCGCCGTTGGCAGCGCTGGTGGCCGGAGTCGAGGCAGCGGCTGGCTCGGTCGCCGGCTTGCTGGAGGCGGAAGCAGCAGGCTTGCTGGCTTCAGGCTTTGCGGCTGGCTTGGCTGCAGCCGGCTTGCTCGCAGCCTTGGTGGCAGGTTTGCTAGCTGCTGGTTTGGCTGCCGCCTTGGCCGCCGGCTTGGCAGCGGTTGCTGGCTTAGCGGCTGCGTTGCTCGCTGGCTTGGCAACCGGTTTGGCTGCGGCCTTGGTGGCGGGTTTAGCAGCAGCAGGCTTGGCCGCTGCCTGCGTAGCCGGTTTGGCCGCAGTTTTGGCGGCAGCCGGTTTCGCGGCGGACTTGGCCGCAGGCTTGGCAGCAGTCTGCGCAGCCGGCTTGGCAGCGGGTTTCGCCGCAGCCTTAGGCGTGGCTGGCTTGGCAGCGCTCTTGGCGACCGGTT
>Ga0268257_1002260_pt1 | contig 14297 bp, 9 predicted proteins | sample AgamicAtPrz_FD_200249 | JGI IMG/M metagenome (GOLD analysis project Ga0268257, IMG submission 200249) | Agave microbial communities from Guanajuato, Mexico - At.P.rz (v2) (version 3) | ecosystem: Host-associated > Plants > Phyllosphere > Phylloplane/Leaf | place: Guanajuato, Mexico | collected...
TGCGCCGCCAGTACCCGGACAGCCCCTTCGCGGTGGTCTTCGACGCCAAGGGTGGCACCTTCCGTGACGAGCTGTTCGCCGACTACAAGGCCAACCGCCCGCCGATGCCCGACGAGCTGCGCCTGCAAGTCGAGCCGCTGCACGCCAGCGTGCGCGGCCTGGGCCTGCCGCTGCTGTGTGTGGAGGGCGTGGAAGCCGACGACGTGATCGGCACCCTGGCCCGGCAGAGCGCCGCCGAAGGCCGTGACGTAGTGATCTCCACCGGCGACAAGGACATGGCGCAACTTGTGTGCAAGCACGTCACCCTGGTTAACACCATGACCGGCAGCGTCTACGACATCGAGGGCGTGAAGGAGAAGTTCGGCGTCGGCCCCGAGCTGATCATCGATTACCTGGCGCTGATGGGCGACAAGATCGACAACATTCCCGGCGTACCGGGCGTCGGCGAGAAGACCGCCTTGGGCCTGCTGGTCGGCGTCGGCGGCGGCCTGGACGTGATCTACGCCAACCTCGACAAGGTGCCCGGCCTGCCGATTCGTGGCGCCAAGACCCTGCCAGCCAAGCTCGAAGAACACCGCGAGATGGCCTACCTGTCCTACCAGCTGGCGACCATCAAGCTGGACGTGCCGCTGGACCTGAACTGCTCGCAACTGATGCCCGGCGAGCCGGATGTCGAGACCCTGACCGCGCTCTACGAGCAGCTGGAGTTCAAGGGCTGGCTCGACGAGCTGCTGCGCCAGAACAAGGCGGCCGCACCCAAGGCCAAGGCGGCTGCGCGATCCGAGATGGCGCCACCGGCTGGCGATCTGTTCAGCGCGGCTGCCAGCACGGACGCGGGCGAGGTGCCGGCGGTGCAGGCCGCTGACACGCCGGCCACTGCTGAAGAGCAGCCATCGGTGGTTGCCGGCGAGTACCGCACCATCCTCGACCAGGGCGAGTTCGACACCCTGCTGGAAGACCTCAAGCAGGCCGAGCTGATCGCCTTCGACACCGAAACCACCAGCGTCGATGCCCAGCAGGCGCAGTTGGTCGGCCTGTCCTTCGCGGTCAAGGCTGGCGAGGCGGTGTACGTGCCGGTGGCGCACAGCTACATGGGCGTGCCGCAGCAACTGGATCGCGACGCGGTGCTGCGTGCGCTCAAGCCGATTCTCGAAGATCCGGCCAAAGCCAAGGTCGGCCAGCACGCCAAGTACGACATCAACGTGCTGGCCAATGCCAGCACGCCGATCAACGTGCAGGGCGTGGCCTTCGACACCATGCTCGAATCCTACGTGCTGGACTCGACCGCCACCCGCCACGACATGGACAGCCTGTCGCTCAAGTACCTGGGCCACAGCACCATCCGTTTCGAGGACATCGCCGGCAAGGGCGCCAAGCAGCTGACCTTCGACCAGATCGCCCTCGAGCAGGCCGGGCCGTACGCCGCCGAGGATGCTGACGTGACCCTGCGCCTGCACCAGAACCTGTGGGCGCGCCTGGAAGAGATGCCGAGCCTGGCCGGCGTGCTGCGCGATATCGAGATTCCCCTGGTGCCGGTGCTGGCGCGCATCGAGCGCAATGGTGCGCTGGTCGATGCCAAGCTGCTCGGCGAGCACAGCCAGGAGCTGGGCGAGAAGCTGGTGGCACTGGAGCGCCAGGCTTTCGAAGTCGCCGGCGAAGAGTTCAACCTCGGCTCGCCCAAGCAGCTGGGCGCCATCCTCTATGAAAAGCTCGGTTTGCCGATCATCAGCAAAACCGCCAAGGGCCAGGCGTCGACCGCCGAAGCGGTGCTCGCCGAACTGGCCGAGCAGGATTACGAACTGCCCAAGGTGCTGATGCAGTATCGCAGCCTGAGCAAGCTCAAGAGCACCTACACCGACCGCCTGCCGGAGCAGATCAACCCGCGCACCGGGCGCATCCACACCAGTTATCAACAGGCCGTGGCGTCCACCGGGCGGCTGTCGTCCAGCGACCCGAACCTGCAGAACATCCCGGTGCGCAGCGCCGAAGGCCGGCGCATTCGCCAGGCCTTCGTGGCGCCGAAGGGCTACAAGCTGGTGTCGGCGGACTACTCGCAGATCGAGCTGCGCATCATGGCGCACCTGTCCCGCGACGAAGGGCTGATGAACGCCTTCCGTGACAATCTCGACGTGCATACCGCCACGGCCGCAGAAGTCTTCAAGGTCGAGCTCGATCAGGTGACCAACGACCAGCGGCGCAGCGCCAAGGCGATCAACTTCGGGCTGATCTACGGCATGGGCGCGCAGAAGCTGGCCAAGGATATTGGCGTCGATGGCAAGACCGCCAAGGCCTACATCGAAACCTACTTCACCCGTTACCCGGGCGTGCGCGAGTACATGGACCGCACCCGCCACCAGGCGGCTGAGCAGGGCTACGTGGAAACCCTGTTCGGCCGGCGCCTGTACCTGCCGGCGATCAAGTCGAGCCGCCCGCAGGAACGCGCTGGGGCCGAGCGCACGGCGATCAACGCGCCGATGCAGGGCACGGCTGCGGACATCATCAAGAAGGCTATGGTCGCTGTGGATGAATGGCTGACCGAATCCGGCCTGGATGCCCGGGTGATCCTGCAGGTACACGATGAATTGGTACTGGAGGTTCGCGAGGACCTGGTCGAGCAGGTCAGCGCGCAGATTCGCCCGCTGATGGGCGAAACCGTGAAGCTCGATGTGCCGCTGCTGGTCGAAGTCGGCGTGGGCTATAACTGGGATGAAGCGCACTGAACGGCAAATAAAACGGGACGCCGTTGCGTCCCGTTTTCAATTAGTACTGGCCGGTCTTAATTGGAATAAAGACCAAACAAAGGGATCTAAGCACCGCTGAACTTTACTTCTGCCCACCCGGTCAGAGTTTGGGAATGGCCCATAAAGCCCTTCGATGCTCCTTTGTTGTGTTAAGTGTTGGCAGACATCTGAGCCCCGCCCTAGCGGTTCAGACCCTTAAACCCCGATCTTCTCCCTCCCCATACGAAGTTCGGGGTTTTTTTTGCCCGCAGGAAAGTGCTGGCAGCCTTCGTTCCCCGTTTTCTTTTCTGGAGCCTAGCCGCTCCTGGCCAGAGCGCAACGCAAAACGCCCCGCATTGGCGGGGCGTTCAAGAAGTAGCCTGGCGTTGAGCGCAGCGATACCCAGGAGACGCTGATAAGCACGACAACACTCATCCTGCTCCGGGGTATCGCTACGCTCAACCACGGGCTACGGGAGTGAGGTTATCCCTGGGGTTGCTCTTCTTCCTCGTCGCCCAGCAGGCCCAGCCAGTGGCCGAGCACAGCCTGCGCCTCTTCCACACCAATGCGCTTGGGTGCCGAGAACAGCTGGATGCTGACGTGCTCGCCCCAGCCCTTGCGAATCTCCTGCTGCACCTTGAGCAGCGCGTTCTTGGCCGCGCCAAAGGCCAGCTTGTCGGCCTTGGTCAGCAGGATGTGCATGGGCATGCCGCTGGCGCCGGACCAGTCGAGCATCATGCGGTCGAACTCGGTCAGCGGGTGGCGGATGTCCATCATCAGGATCAGCCCGCGCAGGCTTTCGCGGCTGCCGAGATAGGCTTCGAGGTGCTTCTGCCAGTGCTGCTTGAGCGGAATCGGCACCTTGGCGTAGCCGTAGCCGGGCAGGTCGACCAGGCGGCGTTCGTCGTCCAGGCGGAAGAAGTTCAGCAGCTGGGTGCGCCCCGGGGTTTTCGAGGTGCGCGCCAGGCTGGCGTGGGTCAGGGTGTTCAGCGCGCTGGACTTGCCGGCGTTGGAGCGGCCGGCGAAGGCTACTTCGTAGCCCTGGTCGTCCGGGCACTGGTCGACCTTGGCGGCGCTGATCTGGAAGGTGGCTTGCTGACACAAGCCGATTACGGGGTTCTTCGCGTGCATCGGGGTATCCGGTGGAGGGGCGTGCATCGCGGCAGTCTAACAGGCTGGCGACGCGCTGACCCGCGCCGCCTGACTGCCGCCATGGCACGTCAGCTCAAAGTGGCTGCGCCCACAGCGTCACGTCGAGGCGGTATTCGGCGCCCGGGGCGAGGATCAGCGAGTCGTCCAGCACGTTGGCGTGCTCGATGCAGAGCATGCTCTGCCAGGCGTCATCGGCGAATTGCGACAGGCGCTTGGCCTTGTCGATCCACGGGTTCCACACCACCGCCGAGGCCGAGCCCTGGCTGCGCATCAGGATGCGCCGCTTCCAGATGGGGTCGACGATGCTCAGTTGCGGCGGGGTATCGAGGTAGATGCGGTCGGTTTCACCGCTGAATGTCACCGCGCCGTCCTGTCGTACGGTTTTCCAGTCCTGCAACGTGTCGACGTAGCCGCAGCCCTCCAGCCCTTCGATGCGCACCTGGCGAATGTCGCTGACCGCGAAGTAGGTGTGCAGCGCCTGGCTGATCGGCAGTTCGCTATCGCCCAGGTTGCGGGTGGTCAGACTAAGTTTCAGGCGCTCGCCGAGGTGAATGTCCAACTGCAGCTCGGCGGCATGCGGCCATTCGGCGATCGGCTCGGCGGCGGTGTCGAAGGCGAACGACAGGGTCACGCCGTCTTCTTCGGTGTTCAGGCCGATCAGTTGCCAGTCGCGGTCACGCACCAGGCCGTGAGCCGGCGCGTCGGCCGGACGCGAATAGGCGTTGCGGATCGCCTCGGGGTTGCGCTGCAGGTCGCCGAACCAGGGCCAGCACACCGGCACGCCGCCGCGCACGCTTTTTCCGGTTTGATAGGCCGCCTCGTCACTGAGCCAGATCAGCGGTTCGCCCTGGGCCGGCTGATAGCGCAGGATCTGCGCGCCCTGTTCGCTGACCACGAGTTCGGCGCCGGCATGCTGGATGCGCCAGCAGGCCAGATCGCCCAGTTGAATGCGTTCGTTGGAGGTGCTCATGGGGGCTGCTCCTGAATAGGTTGGCTGTTGGGCCACGGCGCCGCGGGGAGGTTCGCCAGCGCCATGAAAAACGCCCGTCGAGACGGGCGTTTTGCGTTGCCGCACAGTTTACGAGCCGTAGACCTGGGTCGGAAGCCAGGTGATCAGCGCCGGGAACTGGTAGGCGATGACCAGCATCATCAGCTGGATGATGATGAACGGAATCACCCCGCGGTACATGGTCGCGGTACTCACCGTACGGGGTGTGACGCCGCGCAGGTAGAACAGCGAGAAACCCAGCGGCGGGGTGAGGAACGAGGTCTGCAGGTTGAGGGCGATCATCACCCCCAGCCAGACCGGGTCCAGGCCCATGGCCAGCAGCACCGGGCCGACGATGGGCACCACCACGAAGATGATCTCGATGAAATCGAGAATGAAGCCCAGCAGGAAGATCACCAGCATGACCAGGAAGAAGGCGCCGAGTACGCCGCCTGGCAACTGCTTGAACACGTCCTCGATCAGCGCTTCACCGCCAAAGCCACGAAATACCAGGGAAAACAGCGAGGCGCCGATCAGGATCAGGAACACCATGCTGGAAATTTCCGTGGTGCCTTGGGCCACGCTGCGCAACTGCGGCAGGCTCAACTGGCCCTTGAACAGCGCCAGCAGGGTCGCGCCGACGGCACCGATGGCAGCGGCCTCGGTGGGCGTGGCGTAACCGGCGAGAATCGAGCCGAGCACCGCGACGATCAGCGCCAGCGGCGGCACCAGGGAGCCGAGCAGCTTGCCCCATTGCACCTCGCCCAGCTCTTCCTTGGGCACCACGGGCATCTTCTTCGGCTGAAAGATCGCCACCAGGATCAGATAGACGACGTACAGCACCACCAGCAGCAGACCCGGTATCAGTGCGCCCATGAACAGGTCGCCGACCGATACCGTCTTGGGTGAGAAGATGCCCATGCGCAGCTGCGCCTGCTGGTAGGCGCTGGACATCACATCACCCAGCAGCACCAGCACGATGGACGGTGGAATGATCTGCCCCAAGGTGCCGGTGGCGGCCAGGGTGCCGGTCGCCACAGCGGGATCGAAGCCGCGCTTGAGCAGGGTCGGCAGGGCCAGCAGGCCCATGGTTACCACCGTGGCGCCGACGATGCCGGTGCTGGCGGCGAGCAGTGCGCCCACCAGGCACACCGAAATCGCCAGGCCGCCGCGGATGCCGCCGAACAGGCGCGACATCGACTCGAGCAGGTCTTCGGCGACCTTGGATTTTTCCAGCATCACGCCCATGAACACGAACAGCGGCACGGCCAGCATGGTCTGGTTGTTCATGATGCCGAACAGGCGGTTGGGCAGGGCGCTCAGGTACCCGGCGTCGAAGGTGCCGGTGACCACGCCGACACCGGCGAACAGCAGCGACACCCCGGCCAGGGTGAAGGCCACCGGGTAGCCGCCCATCAACACCAGGCAGATGCTGACGAACAGCAGGATCGACATGACTTCAGCCATGTTTCACCTCCTGCTCCGGCAGCACGCCGCACAGCAGATAGATCGCCTTGATCAGGTTGGAGATGCCCTGCAGCGTGAGGCTGACCACCAGCACCAGAATGATGCTCTTCTGCAGGTAGACGAATTTCAGACCCCCCGACTCGCTCGAGCCCTCGCGGGTCGACCAGGAATTGGCCACGTAGTCCCAGCTCGCCCAGCCCAGGAACAAGCACACCGGCAGCAGCAGGAACAGGGTGCCGAGCACCTCCACCAGCGCCTGCCGGCGGCCGCTGAACTGCTGATAGAAGATATCCACACGCACATGGGCGTTACGCTGCAGTGCCCAGGCCGAGGCGCCCATGAACACCAGCGCGTGGGCGTAGAGCACGGCTTCCTGCAGCGCAGTGGCGCCCAGGTTCATGCCATAGCGCAGGATTACCACCAAGGCCGTGCCGAGTACCAGAAACAGGGTCAACCAGGAGCAGGCCTGACCAAAGCGGAAGTTCACGGCGTCGATGACCCGTGCGATCCCCAAGGGAAGTGAAGGCGTGTTGGACATGATGCGTCCTTATAGTTATCGGAAAAGAGCAAAAAGCGGGGGATTTTAGGCAGCGCCTCGCGTATCGGGCAATGCCGCGCGGGCGTGCCTACGAGAGTTGGAAGGCGCTTGGAGAATGGCGTTCTTGAGCCTTCCGGTGTCATTGATGGCACTTGGCTAGACACGGGTTGAAACACTTGCCGGGTCTGCCCGACCGGTGGGCGGGAATAGGATAGCGCGCGGGCGGTTGGCGGACCGCCGCGGTTACATAGAGGCCTGAACGGCCCAAGGTGATTATTACAACAACAAGGAGCTACCTATGAAACGTCGCCAAATTCTGGCTGCAGCAGGTGTCGGCATTGCCGCCGGAGCGCTGGTCGGTTGCAAGGAGGAAGCCGGCGCCGCCGACACTTCCAAACCGGCCGCCGAGGCCAAGACCTTCAACTGGAAAATGGTCACCTCCTGGCCGAAGAACTTCCCCGGTGTGGGTGTGGGCGCCGAGCGCTTCGCCAAGCTCGTCGAGCAGATGAGCAACGGTCGCCTGAAGATCAAGGTCTACGCCGCCGGTGAGCTGGTGCCGGCCTTGGAAGTGTTCGATGCCGTCTCGCGTGGTACCGCAGAAATGGGCCACGGCGCGCCTTACTACTGGAAGGGCAAGGTGCCGGCAGCACAGTTCTTCTGCGCCCTGCCATTCGGCCCCAACGCCCAGGAAATGAACGCCTGGCTGCACTACGGCGGCGGCATCCAGCTCTGGGAAGAGGTCTACAAACCCTACGGCGTATTGCCGATGGCCTGTGGCGCCACCGGGGTGCAGACCGCCGGCTGGTTCAACAAGGAAATCAATTCGGTCGACGACCTCAAGGGCCTGAAGATGCGCACTCCAGGCCTGGGCGGCGAAGTGCTGACCAAGGTCGGCGGCACGGTGGTCAACATGCCTGCCGGGGAGATCTTCACTGCCCTGCAGACCGGCGCCATCGACGCCACCGAGTGGATCGGCCCCTACAACGACCAGGCGCTCGGTTTGCACAAGGCGGCCAAGTACTACTACACGCCGGGCTGGCAGGAGCCGAACGTCACCTTCGAGCTGGACGTCAACCTCAAGGCCTGGGAAACCCTGCCGGCCGATCTGCAAGCCATCGTCCGCGCCGCCGCCCGCGACGTCAACGGCGATATGCTCGACGACTACAACGCCAAGAACATGGAGTCCATGGAGCAGCTCAAGAAGGAGGGCGTCGACGTGCGCCGCCTGCCGGACGAGGTGCTCGCCAAGCTCAAGGAAGTCTCCGCTGAAGTGGTCGACGCCACCGCCGCCGCGGATCCTGCCGCGCAAAAGGTCTGGGAGCAACAGAAGGCCTATCTGGCGCGGCTGTACGAGTATGCCGAAGCCAACGAGAAGGATATCTACGCGATTCGGTGATGGGCGGATTGAAGGCGGAAGCTGCCATCGTGGCCTACCTGTGGGAGCGGGCTATACCCGTGATTTTTCGAGGGCATGGCCCGCTCCCACGGCAGCCGCCTATCAGTTAGTTTCGTAGGGTGGGTGGAGGCGCCTATTCGTGGTTTGAGGCGTTCGCGTTTTCAGGGCGCCGTAACCCACCAAGGTCAATACGCCGCCCATCACCCGATGGATTTACGCGTATAGACAAAAACGCCGGCTGTGAGGCCGGCGTTTTCGTTTCACGAACCGCGGTCAGGGCCGCTTGCGGTTGCTGATCATGGTGCCATTACCCACATCGGTGAAGATCTCCAGCAGCACCGCATTCGGCACGCGGCCGTCGATGATGTGCGAGCTAGTCACGCCACCCTGCACCGCTTCAAGGGCGCACTTGATCTTCGGCAGCATGCCGCCGTAGATGGTGCCGTCGGCGATCAGTTCGTTTACCTGCTCGGTGCTCAGGCCGGTCAGCACTTCGCCCTGCTTGTCCATCAGGCCGGCGATGTTGGTCAGCAGCATCAGCTTCTCGGCTTTCAGCGCTTCGGCCACCTTGCCGGCCACCAGGTCGGCGTTGATGTTGTACGACTCGCCTTTGGGGCCTACGCCGATCGGTGCGATCACCGGAATGAAGTCGCCCTTGACCAGCATGTTCAACAGGTCGGTGTTCACTCCGGTGACTTCGCCAACGTGGCCGATGTCGATGATTTCCGGCTGGGTCATTTCCGGTGTCTGCCGGCTGACGGTGAGCTTGCGTGCACGGATCAGCTCGGCGTCCTTACCGGTCAGGCCGATGGCGCTGCCGCCATGACGGTTGATCAGGTTGACGATGTCCTTGTTGACCTGGCCGCCGAGCACCATTTCCACCACGTCCATGGTCGCCGCGTCGGTAACGCGCATGCCGTCGATGAAGTGGCTTTCGATGGAGAGGCGCTTGAGCAGGTCGCCGATCTGCGGGCCACCGCCGTGAACCACCACCGGGTTGATGCCCACCGCCTTCATCAGCACGATGTCGCGCGCGAAGCCTTCCTTCAGGTCATCACTTTCCATGGCGTTGCCGCCGTACTTGATCACCAGGGTCTTGCCAACGAAGCGACGGATGTACGGCAGTGCTTCGGACAGCACCTTGGCGACGTTGGTGGCGGCTTCACGCTCTAGGGTCATGCGGGGCTCCAGTGCTGGACGGGTCAGAACGGTAGTTGGACGTCAGGGGCGACGCGGTGCATCTGCGAGCGGAACAGCTCCTGAATCCGCTCCAGCTCGGCCTGGCTTTCCGCTTCGAAGCGCAGCACCAGCACCGGCGTGGTGTTGGATGCACGCACCAGGCCCCAGCCTTTGGGGTAATCGACGCGCACACCGTCGAGGTTGGTCACACTGCCTTCGCCCCACTGACCTTCACGCTGCAGGCGCTCGATGATCGGGAACTTGGTCTGCTCGGTGACCTGCACGTTGATTTCCGGGGTCGACACGTCGTTGGGGAACGCGGCGAACACCTGCTCGGCGGTGCGTTTGTCCTGGCTGAGAATCTCCAGCAGGCGCGCGGCGGCGTAGATGCCGTCGTCGAAACCGAACCAGCGTTCTTTGAAGAACACGTGGCCGCTCATTTCGCCGGCCAGCAGGGCGCCGGTTTCCTTCATCTTCTTCTTGATCAGCGAGTGACCGGTTTTCCACATCACCGGGCGACCGCCGTAGCCGCTGATCAGCGGGGTCAGGCGGCGGGTGCATTTGACGTCGAAGATGATGTCGGCGCCCGGGTTGCGCGACACCACGTCCTTGGCGAACAGCATCAGCAGGCGATCCGGGTAGACGATGGTGCCGGTGTTGGTGACCACGCCTACGCGGTCGCCATCGCCGTCGAAGGCCAGGCCGACATCGGCGTTCTCTTCCTTGACCTTGGCGATCAGGTCGACCAGGTTCTCGGGCTTGCCCGGATCCGGATGGTGGTTGGGGAAGTTGCCGTCGACCTCGCAGTACAGCGGGATCACGGTGCAGCCCAGCGCCTCGATCAGCTGCGGGGCGATCACCCCGGCGGCGCCGTTGCCGCAATCGACCACCACGCGCAGTGGCTTGGCCATGGCGATGTCGCTGCGGATCTGCTCCAGGTAGCGCGGCAACAGGTCGACGCGTTCGACGCTGCCTTCACCGCTGCTCAGGTCGTTGTTGTCGATACGGTTCTTCAGCGCCTGGATCTGCTCATTGGCCAGGGTATCGCCGGCGATGACGATCTTGAAGCCGTTGTAGTCCGGCGGGTTGTGGCTGCCGGTGAGCATCACCGCAGTCTTGCCAGCCAGCACGTGGGCGGCGAAGTAGACCACCGGAGTCGGCACCATGCCGACGTCGCTGACGTGGCAGCCGCTGTCGGCCACGCCCTGAATCAGCTGCTCCACCAGGCTCGGGCCGGACAGGCGGCCGTCACGGCCAACGGCGACGTTGGGCTCGCCCTCGGCCAGGCTCTGGGAGCCGATGGCGCGGCCGATCCAATAGGCGGTTTCCGGGGTCAGGCCTGCGCCCACCACACCGCGGATGTCATAGGCTCGGAAGATGTCTGCTGGGAGTTTCGGGGCTTGCGGCGCGCTCATGATCGGTGTCTGCTCCAGTCCCAGGAGATCCTGGTCGTCGTCGAGGATATCGATATCGAGAATATCGGTGTCTTGAAACAGCGGATTCACGAAATCCGCCGGCTTGGCTGCGACGCGGCTACTGGGTGCTTCACTGGCAACGGGCTCCGGGCGGGTCGCCACGGGCTCCTGGGCGCGACGGGGCAGTCGGCTCAGGTTCTGCGCCAGGTTGTTCAGGGCGGGCAGGCTCAAGCTGAAGGCTTTGACGGCTTTGCCCGCGGAGAGTTCTTTTACCAATTCGCTCAGTTGCGCGACGTCGCGCGCCAGGCGCTGCTGCAGGCTGCGGTTGACCAGCAGCAGGCCGACCAGCGCACCGGCCAGGGCGACCAGCAGGGCGAACCCTAGCAGCGCGGGCGACAGGCCCGTGGCGCCAAGGCCGGCGGCCGGCGTGAAGTTCAGCGTCCAGTGCGGATTACCGGTGGCGAACGCCTGGGGCGTGCCCTCGGCCTGACCGCGCTGGGCCAGCACCTGGGCAGCGCCGGCGTCGAAGCGCTGCACCAGCTGGATCTGCCCGACGTCCGCCGGCAGCGGCGGCAGGTTGCCGAGCAGGCGGTTGAGGTCGACGGCCAGCAGCAGGGTGCCGACCATGGGCTGTTTGTCGTCCTGACGCACCGGCGCCACGCTGTAGGCCAGCCAGCGCTCACCGACCTTGTAGGCTTCCACGGCCGGCGCCTGACCGGCTTCCAGGCGGCGCAGCAGGTCCAGCGCAGCGAAATTCATCGGTGCGGCGCGCGAGCTGTCCGGAACTGCCTGGCCAGGAAGGTTGAGCTGGGCGTCGACCACGCCATTCCAGTAGCGCAGGCCGTTCTCGGCATTGCGCACCTGGGCGTCGTCGCGGCTTTGCAGCGCCTGGGCCAGCGCCGGATTGCGCGCGGCGGCCAGGGTGTCGGCACTGAGCTGCTTGAGGGCCTGCTGCAGGCTGGCTGCCTGGCTGCTGCCCCAGGCCTGGCTGAGCTGTTGCTGCTGCACCTGCTGCGCCGGACTCACCGCGGCGAACCACAGGATGGCGCCGGCCAGGGCCACGCCAAGGGCGGCGGCGATCACGCCGGGCAGCAGATCGGCCGAGGCCTTGGCCTGGCTACGAGGAGCGGGTTGCGAGTCGCCGGGGCGTTCTTCCTTGGGCGCGCGTTTGAAGCCTTTCATCCGACGTCTCCTGGCGAACTAGAAGGGGATCACTTGGTACCCGAGTGGCCGAATCCACCGGCGCCGCGTTCGCTGTCGCCGAATTCCTCGACCACTTCGAAGCGCGCCTGGATCACCGGCACCAGCACCAGCTGCGCGATACGCTCGCCGATGCTCATCTTGAAGCTGGTGTCGCCGCGGTTCCAGCACGACACCATCAGCTCGCCCTGGTAGTCCGAATCGATCAGGCCGACCAGGTTGCCCAGCACGATGCCGTGTTTGTGGCCCAGGCCCGAGCGCGGCAGGATCAGCGCGGCCAGGCCCGGATCGGCGACGTGAATGGCCAGGCCGGTGGGAATCAGCACGGTCTGGCCCGGCTCCAGGGTCAGGTCTTGCTTGAGCATGGCGCGCAGGTCCAGGCCGGCGGAACCGGGCGTGGCGTAGGCGGGCATGGGAAATTCACTGCCGAGGCGTGGGTCGAGGATCTTGGCTTGTAAGGCGTGCATGGGGCGATCAGGGTTTCCGTGAAAATGAATGTCAGGATTTGGGCTGCTGCGCGGCGATGAAGCTCACCAACTGGCGGGCGATCTTGCCCTTGCTGGTCTGCGCGAAGCTGGTCTGCTGCAGCGCGCGATCGATGATGGTGATCGCGTTGTCCTCGCTGTTGAAGCCGATGCTCGGGTTGGCCACGTCGTTGGCGACGATCAGGTCGAGGTTCTTGTCCTTGAGTTTGCGCGAGGCGTACTCCAGCAGGTTCTCGGTCTCGGCGGCGAAGCCGACGCTGAACGGGCGGTCGTCACGGTGCGCCAGGGTGGCGAGGATGTCCGGGTTGCGCACCATCTGCAACAGCAGGCCATCGCCGCTGTTGGGGTCTTTCTTCAATTTGTGCTGGGCGACAACTTCCGGGCGGTAGTCGGCTACCGCCGCGGCGGCGATCAGGATGTCGCAGGGCATCGCCGCTTCGCAGGCAGCGAGCATGTCGCGGGCGCTGACCACGTCGATACGGTGGACCCGGTCGGGCGTTGGCAGGTGCACCGGGCCGCTGATCAGGGTGACCTTGGCGCCGGCTTCTACGGCCGCTTCGGCGAGGGCGAAACCCATCTTGCCGGAGCTGTGGTTGGTGATGTAACGCACCGGGTCGATGTTTTCCTGGGTCGGGCCGGCGGTGATCAGCACGTGCTTGCCGGTCAGTGCCAGGTGCTCGAAGCAGTCGGCGGCCATGTGCGCCAGGTCGTCGGCCTCGAGCATGCGGCCCAGGCCGACGTCGCCACAGGCCTGGCTGCCGGAGGCCGGGCCGAACAGTTTCAGGCCACGGCTGCGCAGCAGTTCGACGTTGGCCAGGGTGGCCGGGTCGCGCCACATCGCCTGATTCATGGCCGGCGCCAGGGCCACCGGCGCATCGGTGGCCAGCACCAGGGTGGTCAGCAGGTCATCGGCCACGCCCTGGGCCAGGCGCGCCATCAGGTCGGCGGTGGCCGGGGCGATCAGCACCAGATCGGCCCAGCGCGCCAGCTCGATATGGCCCATGGCGGCTTCGGCCGCCGAGTCGAGCAGGTCCAGGTGCACCGGGTGGCCGGACAGCGCCTGCAGGGTCAGCGGAGTGATGAATTCGCGACCACCCTGGGTCATGACCACGCGCACTTCGGCGCCCTGATCCTTGAGGCGACGGACCAGCTCGGCGCTCTTGTACGCCGCGATGCCGCCACCCACGCCGAGGATGATGCGTTTGCGATACAGCCGCTGCATAACTCTGCCTTTGTCGTGTGTAGTTACAGACGCAGGTGCCCGAGACCTCCCCAGGCCCGGCGCCCTGCGAAAAACCGGGCTACGATAGCACAGCGGCAGCAGGGGAGCAGCGGCGCGCCGGGCGAGCGATAGCCGGCGCTGGAGTGATGGACAGGGAGCGTCTGATGAGCATTCGTGAGTGGCCTGCGGCAGAGCGCCCGCGGGAAAAACTGCTGGCCCAGGGAGCGGCCAGCCTGACCGACGCCGAACTGCTGGCGATTTTTTTACGTACCGGTGTGGCGGGGCAGAGCGCGGTGGACTTAGCGCGCCACCTGCTCGCCGATTTCGGCAGCCTGCGCGCGCTGTTGCAGGCCGACCTGCCGTCGTTCAGCCGGCGCATGGGTTTGGGCCCTGCCAAATTCACCCAGTTGCAGGCGGTGCTGGAAATGGGCCGTCGCCACCTGGCCGAGCAGTTGCGCCGCGACTCGGCGCTGGAAAGCCCCCAGGCGGTGCGCGATTACCTCAAGGCGCAGCTGCGTCACGAGCCCCATGAAGT
>Ga0268257_1002261_pt1 | contig 14294 bp, 13 predicted proteins | sample AgamicAtPrz_FD_200249 | JGI IMG/M metagenome (GOLD analysis project Ga0268257, IMG submission 200249) | Agave microbial communities from Guanajuato, Mexico - At.P.rz (v2) (version 3) | ecosystem: Host-associated > Plants > Phyllosphere > Phylloplane/Leaf | place: Guanajuato, Mexico | collected...
GGATGCATTCCTTCCTTCGGTGGAAGTTCACTTATTTGATTTTAATGAAAATATTTATGGTGAAAAAGTGATTATTGAATGGCATCTTCACTTACGTAATGAACAAAAATTTTCAGGAATTGAAGAGCTCGTCGCACAAATTGAACGTGATAAGCAAAATTCGCTTATTTACTTTAACAAATAAGAAATTCTTCTTAATTATCGTCTTAAAAGGTGTTTTTCCTACAATAAACTTTGTTATTGCCTTGCTTTTTGGCGTAAAAAGTTGTATTCTTATTAACGTATTAAAAATAACCTCTACTTGGCAAGACGAATCACCAACGCTTGCTCGGTATCAGGGGATTTGTAAAATTTAGGAGGTGAATCCGGATGGCAATCACTCAAGAACGTAAAAATGAACTTATCAATGAGTTTAAAACTCATGAAAGCGACACTGGATCTGCAGAAGTTCAAATCGCTGTCCTTACAGAATCAATCAACAATTTGAATGAGCACTTACGTACTCATAAGAAAGATCACCACTCACGTCGCGGTCTTTTGAAAATGGTTGGTAAACGTCGTAATCTTTTAACATTCCTACGTAACAAAGATGTTCAACGTTACCGTGTGTTAATTAATAAGCTTGGTCTACGTCGTTAGTTTACAGAAGCGGGATTATTCCCGCTTTTTTATTAGGTTAAAAAACTTTATTGCTAAATAAAGAATTTTTTATACATATTTTTAAGTCATGACTTTTTTGTGCATACTATTAAGGTGATTTGCATTGATAATATAAGCTTTTTAAGCTTTTTAATATTAGTTTAGAATGATGAGTACAGCGAGGGTAGAAATTTTCGCTTCATCCTCCTAAGTGATTTAGATAGAGAGGGGTAAAAATATGGAACAATTGAAACATGAGTATTCCATTGTTTGGGCAGGTCGTAAATTAACTGTCGAAATTGGACAATTAGCCAAACAGGCAAACGGTGCTGTCCTAGTTCGTTATGGGGATACAGCAGTATTGAGTACGGCAACAGCATCAAAAGAACCTAAAAACTTAGACTTTTTTCCATTAACTGTTAACTATGAAGAACGTTTGTATGCAGTTGGTAAAATTCCTGGGGGCTTCATTAAACGTGAGGGTCGTCCAAGTGAAAAAGCAATCTTAGCCAGCCGACTGATTGACAGACCTATTCGTCCACTATTTGCCGATGGGTTCCGCAATGATGTTCAAGTTATTAGTATTGTCATGAGTGTGGATCAGGACTGTTCAACAGAAATGGCAGCAATGTTTGGTTCTTCGTTAGCACTAAGTACTTCAGATATCCCATTTGAAGGGCCGATTGCTGGTGTCGTTGTTGGTCGGGTTAACAATGAATTTGTCATAAATCCAACCGTGGAACAAGCTGAAAAAAGTGATATTCATTTAACTGTGGCAGGTACGAAAGATGCCATCAACATGGTAGAGGCAGGGGCGTTAGAGGTTCCTGAGGAAACGATGCTTGAAGCGATTATGTTTGGTCATGATGAGATTAAGCGCCTCATTGAATTCCAAGAAAAAATCGTTTCTGAAATCGGAAAGCCAAAAAGAGAAATAACTCTTTATGAAATTGATAAGGACCTCGAGGCTGAAGTGAGGGAAATGTGTGAAGCTGATATGGTAAATGCCATCCAGGTTCAAGAGAAGCATGCCCGTGAAGACGCTATTAAAGAGGTGAAAAACCGAGTTATTGCTAAATATGAAGATCAAGAAGCAACGGATGAAGATTTAAAACAAGTTAAGCAAATATTGGACAAGATTGTTAAAGGTGAAGTACGTCGTTTAATTACAGTTGAGAAGGTTCGTCCTGATGGCCGTAAAATCGACGAAATCCGTCCGCTTTCTTCACAGATAAGTATTTTACCTCGCACACACGGTTCCGGTCTGTTCACACGTGGACAAACTCAGGCCTTAAGTATTTGTACACTTGGAGCAATGGGAGATGTACAAATTCTTGATGGACTTGGAATAGAGGAAGAAAAACGCTTTATGCATCATTATAATTTTCCTCAATTCAGCGTAGGTGAGACAGGTCCAATTCGTGGACCAGGTCGCCGTGAAATTGGTCATGGTGCCCTTGGTGAACGTGCACTTGAACCAATCGTTCCGTCTGAAAAGGATTTCCCATACACGATACGTCTTGTATCTGAGGTACTTGAATCCAATGGTTCGACTTCACAGGCAAGTATATGTGCTAGCACTTTAGCAATGATGGATGCTGGTGTACCGATTAAAGCTCCTGTAGCCGGAATTGCAATGGGTCTTGTGAAATCTGGTGAGCACTATACTGTGTTATCTGATATTCAAGGGATGGAAGATCATCTTGGAGATATGGATTTTAAAGTGGCCGGTACAGCTAAAGGGGTTACTGCCCTTCAAATGGATATTAAGATTGAAGGACTTTCACGTGAGATTTTAGAAGAAGCCCTTCAACAGGCAAAGGTTGGCAGAATGCATATTTTGGATTCAATGCTAGCTACGATTTCTGAACCAAAATCAGAGCTTTCGCAGTTTGCACCGAAAATCTTGACGATGACAATCAATCCAGATAAAATTCGTGATGTTATTGGACCTAGTGGAAAACAGATCAATAAGATTATTGAAGAAACTGGTGTTAAAATTGATATTGAGCAGGATGGTACAGTATTTATTGCCTCAACAAATCAAGAAATGAACCAAAAAGCCAAGAAGATCATCGAAGATATTGTTCGTGAAGTCCAAGTAGGCGAATTGTATCTTGGTAAAGTAAAACGAATTGAAAAGTTTGGAGCTTTCGTAGAAATCTTTGCTGGAAAAGATGGTCTTGTTCATATATCTGAACTTGCCGAAGAACGTGTCGGTAAAGTGGAAGACGTTGTCAAAATCGGGGACGAACTTTTAGTTAAAGTAACTGAAATTGATAAGCAAGGTCGTGTAAACCTTTCCCGAAAGGCTGTCTTAAAAGAACAGCGTGAAAAAGCCGAAGAAAACAAATAATAAGAATCTAAATAGTTAAGTCAGGGTAATTACCCTGGCTTTTTACATATGTAAATCATACACTTTTTTCTTTTAAATTTTGCAATATTGTATTGAAGAACCTGAAGTTCTACCTTGTCCCTTTTATACATAATCTTATGGAAAGGGGGAAAGTTAGATGAAAAAGGTTTCTATCATAATAATTATTTGTATTGTCGGATGGATCACAGTAAGTAATCCATTTGTTAGCGAATACTTAACAATTAAAAAGGAATCATCTTTGCCAGCAGCAAAAGTGTCAGACCCTCTTTACCAAAGTATTATTAAAAATGCCCATACATACGATATAGCGCCTAAAGATGCGGCCATAGACAGGGTTTGGAAAGCAATTCCGGGCTATAATGGACGGAAGGTTGACATTAAAGCATCATATAAGAATATGAAAAGTAAAGGCGTTTTTAATGAAAAAAAACTTATCTTCACGCAAATAAAACCGAAGGTCCACCTCAAAGATTTGCCTCCATCCCCAATTTATAAGGGGAATCCGGATAAACCAATGGTATCATTTATTATTAATGTAGCGTGGGGGAATGAATATTTATCTGAAATGCTTGCTACGTTAAAAAGACATAATGTATCAGCGAGTTTTTTTCTGGAAGGAAACTGGACTAAAAAAAATCCCGATCTTGCTAAATTGATTGTTAGTTCAGGTCATGAAGTCGGCAATCATTCTTATTCTCACCCTGATATGAAACAACTGACTGCTGCGAGAGCCAGGGAACAAATAGTGAAAACCAACGAAATTATTGAAGCCGCTACTGGTAAGAAATGTGTTTGGTTTGCCCCTCCTAGTGGCAGCTATCGGGATGAAACCGTAAAAGTGGCCGCTGAATTTAATATGATGACCGTTATGTGGACGGTTGATACGGTTGACTGGAGAAAACCAACTCCTGATGCGCTTGTTTCCCGAGTCATGTCAAAAATTGATAATGGTTCAATGGTTCTCATGCATCCAACAGAGTCCACAGCAAAATCACTTGATCGCTTAATTACTCAAATTGAACAAAAAAACCTAAAAATTGGCACTGTTTCAGAATTATTGAGTGAAGAAAGAGTGGACCAATAATAATGGGTAAGAAATACTGAAAATTGGAGAAAATACACTATTATAAGTATAATGATAGATGGAGAATCAGCTGCGTTTATAGACTGGAGGAAGTCGATGATTAATAAATACACATGCCAAAATGGAGTAAGAATCGTTTTAGAAAATATTCCTACCGTACGTTCGGTAGCAATTGGTGTTTGGATAGGTACTGGTTCGAGAGATGAGAACCCCGTGAACAATGGAATTTCCCATTTTCTTGAGCATATGTTCTTTAAAGGCACTACAACTAGATCAGCAAAGGAAATAGCCGAATCCTTTGATAGCATCGGCGGACAGGTGAATGCTTTTACCTCTAAGGAATACACATGCTATTATGCTAAAGTCCTTGATACTCATTCACAATTTGCATTAGATGTACTCGCGGATATGTTCTTCAACTCAACATTTGTTGAGGAGGAATTGAACAAAGAGAGAAACGTAGTTTTAGAAGAAATAAAAATGTATGAAGATACTCCTGATGATATCGTTCATGATTTATTAAGCAGAGCAGTTTTTGGAGACCATCCACTTGGCTATCCGATCCTAGGGACGGAAGAAACACTTAATACCTTTACTGGAGAAACACTGAAAGAATATATCCATGAGCGATATACTCCAGAAAATGTGGTCATTTCCATTGCCGGAAATGTATCTGATTCATTTATTAAAGAGGTCGAAAAGTATTTTGGATCCTATAAAGGTGCGGACCAAAAAGTAAATGAAAATATTCCAACCTTTCATTCGAATCAAATTTCTCGTAAAAAAGAAACTGAGCAGGCCCATTTATGCATCGGTTTTGAAGGATTAAAGGTGGGTCATGAAGACATTTACAGCTTAATTACCTTAAATAACATATTAGGCGGAAGTATGAGTTCGAGATTGTTCCAAGAGGTTCGTGAGCAAAGGGGCTTAGCATACTCAGTATTCTCTTACCATTCTGCATACCAAGATAGTGGGATTGTGACAGTATACGGCGGAACTGGTGCGAAACAGCTAAATGTATTATTTGATACCATCCAAGAAACACTTAATACCTTAAAGAGAGATGGGATTACCGAAAAGGAATTAACTAATAGTAAAGAGCAGCTTAAAGGCAGTTTAATGCTTAGTCTTGAAAGCACAAATAGCCGGATGAGCCGTAATGGTAAAAATGAACTTTTATTAAAACGACACCGTTCCCTTGATGAAATAATTGAACAGATTGATTCAGTTACAAAAAATGGTGTAGATGAAATGGCGAGAAATATCTTTACAGATAAATATTCTGTTACATTAATAAGCCCAGACGGAGAATTTCCTAATAAACTTTCATAAAAAGATGAGGTATTCATATTTGGATACCTCTTTTTTGTATGGAAACTCCACTTTTAAGTTCTGTAAGCTTTTCTTTAGTCTAAATAAGGACTTCCTCTTATAAACTTATAGTAGGGAGAAGGAAGGGGGCTTTTGCATTGAGGTTGAGTGAATTAAGCGGAAAAGAAATAGTGGATGTTAAAAAGGCAGAACGACTGGGAGTACTCGGGCAAACCGATTTAGAAATTAATGAAGGGACAGGCCAAATTCAGGCATTGCTTATTCCTTCTATAAAATGGTTTGGTTTTCGAAAACAAGGGGAAGAAATTAGGGTTCCGTGGCAGCATATAAAAAAAATAGGCTCTGATATGATCATTATCGATGTACCAGACGAAGATTAAAACACACAAAACCTAAGTTGGCCCAAGCAAGTTTCATCTTGCTTGGGCTTTTTTTATTTAGTACGTATGGAAAACTCACCGAATGAAGAGAACCGACATAAGATGGTGAAGTGATATAAAGAAAAGGATTCTCCTAGTAGGATTTTTAAAAAAAGAAGGTGAATGTTTTCATGCTGACAGGGATGCAGATTGCCGTGATTGGCGGGGATGCCAGACAGCTGGAAATCATCCGCAAGTTAACCGAATTAGATGCGAGATTATCGCTTATTGGTTTTGAACAACTTGACCACGCCTTTACTGGTGCCGTCAAGGAAAAGTTGGATGAAGTCGATTTTTCAAATATGGATACCCTTATCCTGCCAGTTCCCGGTACAAATTTAGAAGGTCAGGTAGAAACAATCTTTTCAAATGAAAAGGTAATTTTGACAGGAGATTTGCTTGCAAAGACACCTGAGCATTGTACGATTTATTCTGGAATTAGCAATTCCTATTTAAATGGAATTACTAAGGATGCTAAACGAACTCTTATTCAATTATTTGAAAGGGATGATGTGGCCATCTACAATTCAATTCCGACGGTTGAAGGGACTATTATGATGGCGATTCAACATACTGATTTTACAATACATGGGTCGAATATTACGGTTCTAGGCTTAGGGAGAGTGGGTATGAGTGTGGCAAGAACTTTTGCGGCACTAGGAGCAAAAGTTAAGGTAGGAGCAAGGAAAAGTGAGCATTTAGCAAGGATTACTGAGATGGGATTAACACCATTCCATTTAAATAATCTAGTTAATGAAGTGAAAGACACCGATATTTTAATAAATACAGCACCACATTTGATCGTAACAGCGATGGTTATTTCAAAAATGCCTTCACATACGCTCATTATTGACTTGGCATCCAAACCAGGAGGTACTGATTTTCGTTATGCAGAAAAAAGAGGGATTAAAGCATTGCTAGCACCGGGGCTGCCGGGAATTGTCGCTCCGAAAACGGCAGGTCAAATTTTAGCCAATGTTCTTGCCCAACTGCTTCAAGATGATTTAAGAAAGCGAAAGGGGAAAGTGAAATGAGTTTAAAAGGTAAAAGAATTGGCTTTGGCTTAACCGGCTCGCATTGTACGTATGACGCTGTATTCCCAGAAATTGAAAAGTTAGTGCAAGCCGGTGCAGAGGTAATGCCAGTCGTGACTTTTACAGTTAAAAATACAGATACCCGCTTTGGAAAAGGGGAAGATTGGATCCAAAGAATTGAGGATTTAACAGGAAACAAAGTAATCGACTCCATCGTAAAAGCAGAGCCGCTTGGACCAAAAATTCCTTTAGATTGTATGGTAATTGCTCCATTAACAGGGGTTTCAATGAGTAAATTCGCTAATGCCATGAATGATAGCCCAGTGTTAATGGCAGCAAAAGCAACACTGCGTAATTTAAAGCCCGTGGTGCTGGGGATTTCTACAAATGATGCACTGGGTTTAAATGGGGTAAATTTAATGAGATTAATGGCTACCAAGAATATATACTTTATTCCGTATGGTCAGGATGACCCAATTAAAAAGCCCAATTCGATGGTTGCGAGAATGACCCTGCTTACAGAAACGGTAGAAGCAGCAATCGAAGGTAAACAAATTCAACCTGTATTAGTTGAAAGATATAAAGATTCTGACTAATAATTCCCTCATTCATCAAAATAGGTTATTTCTTTAAAGGAATATGTTAAAATAAATTATTCAATCATCAGTGGGAAAATTCAACCCACTGATGAGATAATAAAATAATTATTAAACAAAGCTGGATGTTATATATGGCAATTTCCTTTTAAAGTATGATAACCAGTAATGTACAACGATGAATATGGAAGGGGAACTAGTAATGACACAACAAAATGGATTTCACGTTGCTGTTGTTGGAGCAACAGGAGCAGTAGGACAACAAATGATACAAACATTAATGAAAGAGAACTTCCCAATCAGAAAACTTACCCTATTATCTTCAGCTCGTTCAGCAGGGAAAAAAGTAGAAGTTAATGGACAGGAATATACCATTGAAGAAGCTAAGCCTGAGAGTTTTGAAGGCGTTGAGATAGCCCTTTTTAGTGCAGGAGGCAGTGTTTCTAAGGAGCTTGGTCCAGAAGCAGTTAAGCGTGGTGCGATCGTGGTGGACAACACTAGTGCGTTTAGAATGGATGAGAATACCCCTTTAGTTGTCCCTGAAGTGAACGAAGAGGACCTTCATCAACATAATGGAATTATTGCTAACCCCAATTGTTCCACTATTCAAATGGTTGTTGCCCTTGAGCCAATTCGTCAACAATTTGGTTTGAAAAAGGTGATCGTCTCCACTTATCAAGCTGTTTCTGGTTCAGGTGCTGCAGCTGTGGAGGAATTAATGCAGCAAACGCAGTCAATCTTAAACGGAGAAGCATATGAACCAAAGATTTTACCAGTGAAGTCAGATAAAAATCACTATCAAATTGCTTTTAACGCGATTCCACAAATTGATAAATTTCAAGATAACGGATATACATTTGAAGAGATGAAAATGATTAATGAAACCAAAAAAATCATGCATTTACCAGAGTTACAGGTTTCGGCAACTTGCGTTCGGCTTCCTGTAGCAGTTGGTCATTCTGAATCAGTTTATTTTGAAATTGAAGCGGATGATGTTAGTGCGAATGACATTAAAGCATTGTTAAAGGATGCTCCAGGTGTTATTTTACAAGATGATCCAGAAAATCAACTATATCCAATGCCTGCAAATTGCGTTGGGAAAAATGATGTTTTTGTCGGTAGAATTAGAAAAGATATCGATGAATCTCGTGGTTTTCATATGTGGGTTGTCTCTGATAACTTGCTTAAAGGAGCAGCATGGAACTCTGTCCAAATCGCAGAAAGTTTAGTAAAATTAGGTATTGTAAAATAAAGTTACATCACAAAGGCAGGTTTTGGTGTCCCCATGAAAATTATTGTTCAAAAATTTGGCGGTACATCTGTTAAAGATGAAGAAAGCAGAAAATATGCTCAAGGCCATATCGAAAAAGCCTTAGCTGATGGCTATAAAGTGGTAGTTGTTGTTTCCGCGATGGGAAGAAAAGGTGATCCTTATGCAACAGATTCATTACTTTCTTTAGTCGGTGGAAATTTAAGTAAAATATCAAAACGCGAACATGATCTATTATTGTCATGTGGTGAAGTTATTTCCAGTGTAGTGTTTGTTAATATGTTACTAGAGAGCGGAATAAATGCTGTATCATTAACAGGTGCACAAGCAGGTTTCCGTACAAATAATGACCATACAAATGCAAAAATTATTGATATGCAATGTGATCGGTTGCTTAGTGAGTTAGAGAGTAATGATGTTGTCGTGGTAGCAGGCTTTCAAGGAGCGGCAAAAAATGGTGATATGACAACCATTGGCCGGGGTGGAAGTGATACTTCAGCGGCTGCCTTAGGAGCTGCCCTAAACGCTGAATATATTGATATATTTACAGATGTGGAAGGAATTATGACAGCCGACCCGCGTATTGCTGAAAATGCACGACCGCTATCTGTTGTAACTTACACTGAAGTATGTAATATGGCTTATCAAGGGGCAAAGGTCATTCACCCTAGGGCAGTTGAAATCGCTATGCAGGCTAAAGTTCCAATCCGGATTCGCTCGACTTATTCTGATAATTTAGGAACATTAGTTACTTCCTTAAATAAAAATAATCGTGGCAGTGATATCAAGGAACGAGTTGTTACCGGAATCGCCCATGTTTCAAATGTTACGCAAATTAAAGTCTTTGCAAAAAAGGATCAATATTACTTGCAGGCTGAAGTTTTTAAGGCAATGGCCAATGAAGGAATCAGTGTAGATTTTATCAATATTTCTCCTAATGGAGTGATCTATACAGTTACGGAAGAAATGACGGACCGTGCAATTACAGTTCTAAATGAATTAGGCCATGACCCCGTCGTTGAGCGTCATTGTGCGAAGGTTTCTGTAGTTGGTGCAGGAATTGCCGGTGTCCCTGGCGTTACCTCCAAAATCGTGACTGCCTTATCGGATTATGGGATTCGTATATTGCAATCAGCAGATAGTCATACTACGATTTGGGTACTTGTAAAGCAGGAGGACTTAGTTAAATCGGTTAATGCCCTTCACGACGCCTTTCAGTTGGAAGATGAATCAGTAGAATTTAATTATACTGATTTATAAAAGTTATCTTCAAATGAATAGTAAATCCCTTAGATGAATGTGGATTTAATTATGCTTGACGGTATTGAGAGGAGTAGAAATATGGTTCATTTCGGGCGAGTATCGACTGCAATGGTAACTCCCTTTGATAAAAAAGGTCATATTGACTTTGCTAAAACCACGCAATTAGTGAATTATTTAATTGAAAATGGAACAGATTCCCTTGTAATTGCAGGAACTACTGGTGAATCACCAACCTTGACAAAAGAAGAAAAACTGGCATTATTTGATCATGTTGTTAAAGTTGTAAATAAACGCATTCCAGTAATAGCAGGAACAGGAAGCAATAATACTTACGCATCCATTGAATTGACAAAAAAAGCTGAGCAGCTGGGTGTGGATGCGATTATGATTGTTGCCCCTTATTATAATAAACCCAATCAGGAAGGCCTGTATCAGCATTTCAAGGCTGTTGCAGAAGCAACTGCCTTGCCGGTAATGGTTTACAACATACCTGGCCGTTCTGCAGTTAATATCCATCCTGAGACGATTATTCGACTTTCAAAGATAGCGAATATTGTTGCGGTTAAGGAAGCAAGCGGTGATCTTAATGCTATGACACATATCGTTGCAAATACAGATGATGATTTTGTTTTATATAGTGGGGATGATAGTATGACAATCCCTGTTCTTTCTATTGGCGGGGTAGGTGTAATTTCGGTTGCATCACACGTAATTGGGAATCAGCTGCAGGAAATGGTTAAAGCATTTTTTAACGGTGAAAATGAAAAGGCTGCTAAAATGCACCAACAGCTTCTCCCAGTTATGCAAGGTTTATTTGCTGCTCCGAGTCCTGCTCCTGTAAAAACAGCGTTACAGGTTGCAGGATTAGATGTCGGGTCGGTAAGGCTCCCACTCGTAGGGCTGACAGAACAAGAACGTACAACATTAATTTCATTATTAAAACAATTAAAATGAATTGAAAAAGCCAACCGAAAGAAATAGTCGGTTGGCTTTATTATTTCAGTAAACCTCCATTATTACTTTTTTGTTGGAAAGGTTTTCAAAAATCAAGTATAATAATCATAACTGATTTGGATCGGAAATAAGAAAAGCGGATGCACCCAAAAGAGCGGAGCTACAGCTAGACATTTTTCGGAGTTCAATAAAACAAATTTAGCTACAACATAGGAGGATTTACAAATTGATAAACAAAATTAATAACTCCATTAAGGTAATCACACTTGGTGGTGTAGGAGAAATCGGTAAAAATATGTATCTGGTTGAAGTGGACAAGGACATATTTATTATTGATGCCGGCTTAATGTTCCCCGAGGAAGAAATGCTAGGCATAGATATTGTGATTCCTGATATTACATATTTAAAAGAAAATAAGGAACGGGTAAAGGCAATATTTTTAACACATGGTCATGAAGATCATATTGGGGCATTATCGTATGTTCTCCGTAATATTGATGTACCTGTTTATGGAACTAAGCTTACACTGGCTCTTGCAAGTGCAAAACTTAGAGAGCAAGATTATTTTAGTAAAACCAATTTTATTGAAGTTCAGTCTGATACGATTGTTAATCTAGATGCAGTAGGTGTAAGCTTCTTTAAAACCAATCACAGTATTCCTGATTCTGTAGGGATTTGCATTCATACCACTGAAGGAATCATTGTCTATACAGGTGATTTTAAATTTGATCAAGCGGCAACAAAGCTTTATAAACCTGAAATAGGAAAGATGGCTGCTATCGGGGAACAAGGGGTCCTATGCTTATTGTCTGATAGTACAGAAGCTGAAAAGCCTGGCTATACAGCATCAGAAGCAATTGTTGAGCGCGAAATGTCCAATGCCTTTTATAATGCACCTGGAAGGATTATTGCAGCATGCTTTGCCTCAGATATAAATAGAATTCAGCATATTTTTAACGCAGCCAAGGAAAACGGACGTAAAGTCACCGTGGTTGGAAAAAGCTTGGAGAGAATTTATCATATTGCCCTTGATTTGGGATATTTAGAAGTAGATGAGGATTTAATTATTCCTGTTAGTCAGATAAAAGAATTTCAAGATCGGGAAATTGTCGTATTAATGACTGGAAGTCAAGGTGAACCAATCGAGGCTTTGCAAAAAATGGCAAAGCAAATGGATAAAGTGGTTAACATCCAAAAAGGAGATACCGTATTAATTGCCGCTTCCCCATTAAGAGGTAGTGAAGTATTTTTATTTAAAACTATCGATATGCTCTTTAGAGCTGGTGCTAATGTTATATCGGGTAAAAGGACCATCCATGTATCAAGTCATGGCAGTCAAGAAGAATTAAAATTTATGATTAACTTAATGAAACCAAAATATCTGGTTCCTGTACATGGTGAATACCGGATGCTTAAGGCCCATCGGAAATTAGCTTTGGAATGTGGGCTAACTGATGAGCAAATTATTATCCCTGACCGTGGTGATATTCTTGAATGGAAGGAAGGCAGGCTCGCCGTGGCAGGCAAGGTTCCTTCTGGGAATATTCTAATTGACGGCATTGGTGTAGGTGATGTTGGGAATATTGTGCTTCGTGATCGAAGGCTCTTATCACAGGATGGAATCCTAATTGTTGTTGTGACATTAAAAAAACAAGACAAGAGTATAGCAGCTGGTCCTGAAATTATTTCTAGAGGATTTGTTTATGTTCGCGAATCAGAAAAATTGATGGAGGAGTCAACAAAACTAGTTCGTGACATTGTAGAGAGAAATATTGCGAAGGACTCATTTGAGTGGTCAAGTTTAAAGCAAGAAATTAGAGAAGAATTAAACCGTAACCTATTTGAAAAAACAAAAAGAAGACCAATGATTCTTCCAATCATTATGGAAATCTAGAAAGAAAGCACTGGAATGCCAGTGCTTTTTATTTTTGGCATGAAATTACCTTATAAGATAATACTAACCTATATCATGCTTGAAGGGAGTATTAAGGATGAATAACGATTTACAAAAGGATAAAACTGCAAGTCAAGAAGGCGGGGAACCCCAAAAAGAAGATAAACCTTCTTCTGCATTAATAGAAAAAATTCAGCAATTAGGACAAACAAATGTCCCACAGCTTTCAACAGATTCTAAAATTCATTGTCTGACAATTATCGGTCAAATTGAAGGACATTTGGCACTGCCACCACAAAACAAAACAACAAAATATGAGCATATCATTCCTCAACTTGTAGCGATAGAACAAAACCCTAAAATAGAGGGCGTTCTCATCATATTAAATACGGTTGGAGGTGATGTTGAAGCAGGTCTGGCAATATCCGAGATGCTTGCGACTCTTTCAAAGCCGACGGTTTCCATTGTATTAGGAGGTGGGCACTCCATCGGAGTTCCGATTGCTGTTTCCTGTGACTACTCCTTTATTGCTGAAACGGCAACAATGACAATTCACCCAATAAGGTTAACAGGTCTTGTGATTGGTGTGCCGCAAACCTTCGAATATATGGATAAAATGCAAGACCGGGTAATTAACTTTGTAACAAAGCATTCAAAAATTAGTGAAGAAACATTTAAAGATTTAATGTTTGCAAAAGGAAATTTAACCAGGGACATTGGAACAAATGTAATTGGTGTTGATGCTGTTAAGACAGGTTTAATTGATGAAGTAGGAGGCCTCGGTCAGGCAATGAAAAAGTTAAATGAAATGATTGAACTCCATAAAGAAAAGGATAAAGGGCTGATCCAATGATACTTTACACAATGATGCCGCCCGAATTAATTTTCCCTAATGAGACAGAATCACCCAGCAAACAACAAATGGTCAGCTATCAGGGCATACCCCTCTTAGTAGAGTTGATTGATGGTCAAAATGTTCAAGTCATTCGGAATCTAAGTACAGATCCTCAGCATTTCTTGGATAACCAAATATGCCCGGGAGCAAAAATTTCTTTCACAAACCTAGAAGGATTGTCCGCTATGTATTAGTAGATTATGGTATAATCAAGTGAACACACAAGAGCAGCCAGCAAGGCTGCTTTCTTCCTTTTTACCCTCTGATAAAGGGATGTTTTATAGTAAAGGAATGATATACCATAATAAACACAGGGTGATTAGATGGCAAAGAAAAAGAGAAGACAACCTAAAAAGAGAGATAACCATTTGAAAAAGACCGTTCAATTTGAATTATCCGCATTGGCCATTTTAGCAGTTGCAATCATATCGATAGCAAAACTTGGTGCAGTAGGGAAAGCAACCGTGATCTTCTTCCGATTTTGGATGGGTGAATGGTATATGCTCAGTTTAATGGGACTAGTGGTATTAAGCG
>Ga0268257_1002262_pt1 | contig 14291 bp, 13 predicted proteins | sample AgamicAtPrz_FD_200249 | JGI IMG/M metagenome (GOLD analysis project Ga0268257, IMG submission 200249) | Agave microbial communities from Guanajuato, Mexico - At.P.rz (v2) (version 3) | ecosystem: Host-associated > Plants > Phyllosphere > Phylloplane/Leaf | place: Guanajuato, Mexico | collected...
GGTGGTGCTCTAACCAGCTGAGCTACGCGCCTGTCGTCGATGGGATGAATTCTAGCAGCGGAAAAATGGTGGTTTGGGCAAAGTCGCGACTTTTTTGCGTTCGAGCCCCATTTTTCTCATTCTGCTACCCGCTCAGGGCTTGGCTGGGGACCGCTGATTCGCTACTAAACTTTGATGTGTTTTCCATCCAATGAATCGGCAACCCCATGACAAAAGCACAAGCAGGCATTCTGGCGTCTCTTCCTGAGCAGGGACGCTATGTTTTTTTCACCCTGGCCGGTGCAGGTACAGATTTGCAGGACAGCCTGAGGAAATTGCAGGCAAATGTTGACGGTCAGCAGGTAGTGGTGGGTCTGGGCCTGCAGGTGCTGCAGCAACTGGACAGGAAGCTGCCGCTGATGCGCGAGTTTCCCCCGCTCAAGGGCCCTGAGTTCGCAGCGCCCAGCACACCTTACGCGCTGTGCCTGTGGCTGCGTGGCGACCAGCGCGGTGAACTGATCACTTTGACGGCCAGGCTGGCGACCTTGCTGGCGCCGGCCTTCAAGCTTGATCATGTGGTGGATGCCTTTGTGCACCAGCGCTCGGATAACGGCCACGGCCGGGATCTGACTGGCTATGAAGACGGCACCGAGAACCCCGAGGAGGATGAAGCCGTGGCAGCCGGTATTGCTGCAGAGCAGGGGGCTGGGCTGGATGGCTGCAGCTACTGGGCCTTGCAGCAGTGGGAGCACGACTATTCGGCCTTTGAAAGCATGAGCACCACTCAGCAGGACCATGCCGTGGGTCGCCGCCGCAGCGACAACGAGGAGCTGGACGATGCTCCGGAGTCGGCCCATGTCAAGCGCACGGCGCAGGAGAGCTTTGAACCTGAAGCTTTTGTGGTGCGCCGCTCCATGCCCTGGTGGAGCGTCAGTCCGCAGGGCAGCGATCACAGCGGATTGATGTTCTCTGCCTTTGGTTGCAGCTTTGACGCGTTCGAGGCCCAGATGCGCCGCATGCTGGGCATGGATGACGGTATCAGCGACGGGCTGTTTCGTTTCTCCAGGCCGCTGACGGGTTGCTATTTCTGGTGCCCGCCGGTGTCTGGCGGCAGGCTGGATCTGACGGCGCTGGGCCTGCAGGCCTGAGTCAGGACGCGAGGGTAAAGAAAAACGGGCCAGATGGCCCGTTTTTTTGTATTTCACCCATAAGGGGATGGAAGCGGGAGTGCCTAGTTGGCCTTGCCTGCGGTGACTGATGACTGGGTCGCAAACGTGATCTGCGACAGTCCGGCGTGGCGGGCCGCCTCCATGACGGTCACGACCGACTGGTGCGGGGAGTTGGCATCGGCGCTGATGATGACCACGCTGTCACGGCCTGCCGTTGCCGCGCCGGAAAGAGCGGCGGCGACGGAGGAGACGCTACGGTCATCCACGCCTTGCTTGTTGACGGAGTAGCGCCCGTCGGCAGAGACGCCGACGATGATTTCCTTGGGCCGGTCGCGTTGCTGGTCGGCGTCTGCCACGGGCAGGGTCAGTTGCAGCTCGGTGAACTTGCTGTAAGTGGTGGAGAGCATCAGAAAGATCAGCACCACCAGCAGCACGTCGATGAAGGCGATCAGATTGATCTCGGGCTCATCGCGGTGACGAGGACGGAAGTTCATGATGGATGCGTTCCGCTTCTTACTTGGCAGGCTTGAGGCGGCCCAGATGGCGCACGAACTGCTCGGACGCCAGCTCCATGCCCAGCAGGTAGCCGTCCACCCGCGCGCGGAAATAGCGCCAGAAGATCAGCGACGGAATGGCCACCATCAGACCGAATGCCGTGTTGTAGAGCGCGATCGAGATGCCATGAGCGAGCTGGGCGGGATTGCCGGCGCCTGAGCTGGCACCGGGCTGGGAGCCGAAAATCTCGATCATGCCGATCACCGTGCCCAGCAGGCCCAGCAGCGGCGCTGCCGAGGCGATGGTTGCCAGGGCGCTCAAATACCTTTCGAGCTTGTGGGCGGCGGCGCGTCCTGCGCCTTCCATGGCCGAGCGCAGCTCTTCCTCGCTGCTTTCGGGATGTGCCTGGCGAGTGCGAAGGCCGGTGGCCAGCACCTCACCCAGTACCGAGCTTTGCGCCAGTTGCTGGGTGGTTTCTGCACTGGGCAGGTTTTTGTTGGAGACCGAAATCGCTTCGTTGAGCAAATTGGCAGGCGCAACCTTGCTGGCTTTCAGCGAGGCAAAGCGCTCAAAAATCAGGGCCAGAGCCAGAATCGAGCAGGCAATCAAAGGCCAGATAGGCCATCCTGCGGCTTGTATGATCGACAGCAACGTTGCTCTCCCTCGTCGTTCTGAAATTGCAGCCGACGATTATCACCCACTGTCGTGCTGTTGCGAGTCGTTTTTGCGGGCCTGATATGTTGACTTGAGTCAGCGCCGCAAGATCGTCAGGCGAGGCTTGAGCGATTGGAGCTTGTTCAGGCAGCAGGGCACGCGGTGCTTGCGTTTCTTTGCGAATGCTTTCGCGTATAGCACAGAAATCTGTGGATAACTTTGTGATCTAGTCGTCGTGCCGGCAGGTTGTTTGCGTTGCAGTGAAGGCTTGTTACGAGTTTGACAGCAGTGTGAATGGCAATAAATTGTTTTAAATCAATAAGATGGGTTTTGTTCTTAAGGTGATTTTTAGATTCGTACCGGATTTGTCGCCGACAAGGCTGGACGCCGACATCTGTGGAGAATCAGGCCCGCGTAAGACCTCGCTGACACCGCATGAATTCAATGTTTGAACGATCAAACCCAGCAGCCACGCAGCATGTATGGGAAGTTGGCGCGCTATGCCACGCCATTGGTGATGCCTTGCAGGCGCGCTTCAATCCAGTTGCGGTGCGTGGCGAACTCAGTGGCTTTTCGCGCGCAGCCAGCGGGCATTGCTATTTCAACCTCAAGGATGCGAGCGGGCAGATTCGCTGCGCCATGTTCCGCCGTGCGGCCGAGCAGGTCGGTTTCTCGCCACGTGATGGCGAGCTGGTCGAAGTCAGGGGGCGCCTAGGCGTCTACGAGCAGCGCGGTGATTTGCAACTGGTGGTGGAGACCATGCAGCGAGCCGGGCAGGGGGCTCTGTTCGAGCAGTTTTTGCGCCTCAAGGCCCAACTGGAGTCAGAGGGGCTGTTCGACCCTGCACGCAAGAGGCCGCTGCCTCCTTTGCCGCGCGGCATCGGCCTGGTCACGTCCCTGGGGGCGGCCGCCTTGCATGACGTGGTGACGGCGCTGCGCCGTCGTGTTCCGCATATCCCGGTGGTGATCGTGCCAGCTCTGGTACAAGGCGCACAGGCGCCGCAGTCACTGGTGCAGGCATTGTCAAAGCTGTATCGGCTGGCACAAGACGGACAAGGCCCAAGCGGCAATCTGACTGCTGACTCCGCACGGCAGCCGGTGATTGACACCATCTTGCTGGTGCGCGGTGGCGGTTCGCTGGAAGACCTCTGGGCCTTCAACGACGAACAGCTGGCGCGCACCATTGTGCAAAGCCCGGTGCCGCTGATCAGTGGCGTGGGCCATGAGACTGATTTCACCATTGCCGATTTCTGTGCCGATCTGCGCGCGCCCACGCCCACGGCAGCGGCCGAGCTGGTGACCCAGCCGCGCGAGGTCTGGTTGGGCGCGTTGGGCCTGATGGGAGACCGTCTGGACAACGCCGTGCAGCGGGTGATGGATCGCCAGGCCCAGCGCCTGGATATGGCGGCCCAGCGCCTGGGCCGGCCCAGCGAGCAGCTGACACGCAACCAGTTGCAGCTCAGCCGACAAGCGCAGCGTCTGCGCCATGCGATGCTACTTAAATTACAGCATCTATCGCAGAGCCAGCAAGCGTTTCAGGCTAATTTTCCCAATATTCTCCGGCGCAGTCTGGAGCAGCAAAGGCACAAGCTCGATCACATCGACCTGCGCTTGCAGTTGCTGGACCCTCGCCTGGTGCTGCAGCGCGGCTATGCCTTGCTGACGGATGAGCAGGGCAGGCCTGTGACAAAGGTTGGACAGGCCGTGCCGGGAGCGGCGCTGAAGGCCCAGTTGTCGGACGGGGCGGTGGATGTGGTGGTCACTCAGCCGCGTCTGCTATGAGGCTTGCCAGCCACAAGCGGGCCACAAAACACCTCCACGCTCACCGGGTTCTTCATCAGAACTCTTTTGCAATCGGCGCAGGCAATGCAGCAGGGTCCAGCGTTCATGCGCTGTAATCCGTGAGCGCATGCTTTTTCCTGCGTGCGCAATAGTCCTGATGAATGGCGCGCAGCCTCTCAGTTCTTTCTACAATGGTTCGGTTAGTGCAATACTTGACGTCTGCAGTACAGCAATGTGCTTGCCGCCCTGGCCGGCACAACGGTCACCGCTCAGGCGCCATGGCACTGGACGGCTCCCAAAAATTTCAACCACGAGGAAAACCATTATGGAACGCACCCTGCCCCCCCTGCCATACGCTATTGATGCACTGGCTCCGTTCGGCTACAGCCAGGAAACGCTGGAATTCCATCACGGCAAGCACCATAACGCCTATGTGGTGAACCTGAACAATCTGCAAAAGGGTACCGAGTTCGAAAACATGGATCTGGAAGAAGTCGTCAAGAAGTCTTCCGGCGGCATCTACAACAACGCTGCCCAGATCTGGAACCACACCTTCTTCTGGAACTGCATGACTCCCAACGGCGGTGCAGAACCTACCGGCGCTCTGGCCGATGCCATCAACAAGAAGTGGGGCTCCTACGCCGAGTTCAAGAAGGCTTTCGTGGCTTCCGCTGCCGGCAATTTCGGTTCTGGCTGGACCTGGCTGGTGAAGAAGGCCGACGGTTCCGTGGACATCGTCAACATGGGCGCTGCCGGCACCCCCCTGACCACCGCCGACAAGGCGCTGCTGACCGTGGACGTGTGGGAACATGCTTACTACATCGACTACCGCAACCTGCGTCCCAAGTTTGTCGAGACCTTCCTGGAAAAGCTGGTGAACTGGAAGTTCGCTGAAGCCAACTTCGCTTGATGCTGCACAGCTGCGGTCTCTGACCGCAGGCCGTCTGCATTGACGAATGGGCCCACGATATTACTATCGTGGGCCCATTGTTTTTTGCGTTGGTGTGCCGGGAGCGACGGCGAAGGTGGCCGGACGGGGCCCGGTCATGCCTCGCCGCCATTGCCCGCCGGTGGCCCGATCTGCATAGCCTGGCTTCATTCAAGTTCGTCTAGCGGGCCGTTCAGGAACTCCTCTCTGTCGGAGTCGATGGAATCGGCTGCCGCCTGCAGGTAGGCGCCGAAGCTGGGCGCGATCCACTGGATCTGGTCGGGGTCGTGTACGTAGGCGATGACCTGGCCACGCTGGCCTTCAGGACCGGGGTGTTGATCGACCAGCAGCACGATATCTCCGTAAAAGCTGGCAAATGGCTGCCAGCCGGTCTGCCACCAGCGCCCGCTCAGGCGTGGGTCCTGTGACGCAGGGCCGGCCAGGTCCCACATGCGTTGGGCTCGCTTTTCCATGCCGGCTGCCTGGGCCGTTGCCTGTGCTGGCGTGAGAAGGTCCAGCGCATCCACAAAGCCCGGCCGCTGGAACAAGGGCTGGGTGCTGTCGGAACTGCTGCCCGCCGTCAGACGCCAGAGGGCGGCGAGATCGGGATCCAGCGGCCCGAGCTCTGCCGCCAGAGCAGCCAGCTCTTGCTCGCTGGCCGGAGGCATCGGATCGAAGGGCAACTGGAATGCGGCATACACGGCCTGCAAATGCGCAAGATACTGATCAGGTCTCATGGTGATTGGGGCGCCTTCATCAAAGGTGGACAGATTGGAGCGAGGGGGCCGTGGGACTCGGATATCGGATGGAGGAAGTTGAGGGAGTGACCCATGTTCGCAGGAAACTGCGACCGATCGGGGCTTGGGAGACCTCGCGATGGGAGAGCTTCCAGAGGGTACGCCAGTCAGAGGAGTATTTCTGCGCTGAATGGGCCGACGCCGGTGATGCCGCATGTTCTTTGGCGAGGTTTTGCAGCTAGTTCGGCGGACGCAGTGGCGCATCGATCGGCTTTTCGTGAGCCGGTCGCTTTGAGATACGAGGAGATTCAGCTTGGGGCAGCTCGTCCCTGGCTCAGAGGACGCTCACCGATGGACTATGGCTGGTCGTTCGATATTGATCGCGTTCGAAGATCTGTAGCCAGATGAGGCGCAGCGTCATTGGTAGAAACTGGACGGCGGGGTCTTGAAGTGGCGCCTGAACATCGCAGCAAACGCACTCGGGCTGGAGTAGCCGCAGTCCAGGGCCACATCGATGAGCTTGTCGCCCTCGGTGATCCGGCGCAAAGCGTGGAGCAAGCGCGCCTGTTCACGCCACTGGGCGAAAGTCATACCGGTTTCCTTGGCAAAAAGCCGGTGCAATGTTCGCTCGGCCACGCCTATGGATTGAGCCCAGTCGGCGGCACTGGATGTATCCGAGGGGCGTTTGGACAAGGCATCGCATATCGAGCGTATCCGCGTGTCGACCGGCATGGGCAGGTGCAGCGGTATGGTGCTGGAGACTCGAAGTTCGCAGACCAGCAAGTCCAACAGCAAGGCTTCGCGGCCTTCGACTTGCACGGTTGGCGCAATTCTGACGGCTTCGACCAGCAGCTCGCGCAATAACGGCGATACGTTGATGACGCAACTTTCGGCGGGCAGATTCGCAATCTTTGTCTCGTCGATGTACGCGGTGCGCATCAGCACATCACCGGACATGGTCACATTGTGTCTCAGCCCCGCGAGCATCCATAGAGCCCGGTTGGGTGGAACCACCCAGGAGCCGATGTCCGAGTGCACAACCATCACACCATCGGTGGCGTAGAGCAGTTGCCCCCTCGGGTGTGAGTGCCATCCGGTAGAGCTTCCCGTCGGCCAGGCGTTCTCCATGACTACCAAAGGGCGCGGCAGGTTGTCGAAGTGCTTGTGCTTTTCTGATGGATGGGCGTGCATGGCAGAAACTCTACAGAAGTTGGCAGATCAGCGTGCGACTGCCGTTCAGCTTCTCGGTACGCTTCAGTGCGGGCAGTGACCTTGACCTTTCTCAAGGCCTAGATGCCCGAATCCATTTTGTCCATTGGGTCTGTCGAACTTCTCGTTCGCAGGCTTCCATCTGCTCTATGAGCCTTTCCATGTCTGCGAAATCTGCAACGCTCGACGCGCCGGCCGTGTCATCTTCTGGATCAGTGGCGGAGCAAAAGCCACACGGCTTTTTGCTGCCCATCGTCGGAGGCGCGGCCTTTGCCCATCTGCTCAACGACCTGATCCAGGCCATGCTGCCGTCGATCTATCCTCTGCTCAAGTCGAATTTCTCGCTCAGCTTCGGGCAGATCGGCATCATCGCCCTTGTTTATCAGGTCACAGCCTCCCTGCTGCAACCCTGGATCGGGATGTACACCGACAAGCATCCCAAGCCCTACCTGCTGCCTTCTGGCATGGTGATGACCTTGATTGGCATTGCACTGATCGCCACAGCAAATTCCTTTCCCATGCTGCTGATCGCCTCGGCCGTCATCGGCGTGGGCTCTGCCACTTTCCACCCCGAAGCATCGCGCATAGCGCGTCTGGCGTCGGGTGGCCGCTTCGGCACGGCGCAGTCCACCTTCCAGGTCGGCGGCAATACCGGAAGCGCTATCGGGCCGCTTCTCACGGCCGCCATCGTCATACCGCTCGGCCAAGGCGGAGTAGCCTGGTTCATGCTCGTGGCACTGGTCGCCATCTTTGTGCTGTATCGCCTTACGGTGTGGGTGCAGCACCATGGTCAGGCCAAGGCCAAGAGTCTGGCCAGGAGCCATGGAGCCGGCCTCAGCCGGGCCCATGTGATCCAGGCCGTGATCGTCATCTGTATTCTGATGTTTGCGAAATTTGTCTACATCGCATCGTTCACGAATTACTTCACCTTCTACTTGATCGAGCGCTTCGACCTCAGCGTGCAGCAAAGCCAGATGTTCCTTTTCATGTTCCTCGCTGCCGTCGCCGCTGGAACGTTCGCGGGCGGCCCGGTGGGTGATCGCATAGGGCGTAAGGCCGTCATCTGGATTTCCTTTCTCGGCGTTGCTCCGTTCGCCCTAGCGCTTCCCTACGCAAACCTGTTCTGGACGGCGGTACTGGCCATCACCGTGGGTCTGGTGATGTCATCGGCATTCGCAGCACTCGTTGTCTACGCACAGGAGGCTGTTCCCGGCCGCGTGGGATTGGTATCTGGCCTGATGTTTGGTCTGATGTTCGGCATTGGTGGCATCGGCGCCGCCGGCTTGGGCGAACTGGCAGATATAAAGGGCATCGTCTGGGTCTACGGAGTGACATCGTTCCTGCCTTTGCTGGGTCTGGCCACAGCCTTTCTCCCCAGCACGCACCACAAGGCGTGATCTTCAGGCCTGTGACGATCGCTTCCGGGCCATGTCCTGCAAGGGCGCGCGGCTTCCAGATGCCCGCAATGCAAGTCCGCTGATGGACACCTGCTTCGCGCAGGCAGAGTCAAGGTCTAGCTGCGGGCGATCCGGCCAGAAGCCGTCGGTCACAAACGTCAGCCTTTGTGCACAGGAGCAGCGGTACTATCGAACCCAAAGCCGTCACCACCTTCCTGGCGAACCAGCCAATCAAGTCCAGGGCCAGCATGCCTGGGCATTGGTCTGGTTGCTGTTTACCACAGGCAATGTTGAATGCTCAGGCTCGGCTCCCATTGCCCGAGCTTGAGCTGCGAGCCCAAAGTGTCCACGTTGAAAGCAATGCAGCGGTGGACCCGGCGGGCATTCTGTAGCGGTGTTGTTCAAGCACCGACGGGCCAACTTGGCAGGAGTGAAAACATGTCATATATCGATGGTTTCGTGATCGCAGTCCCCACCGCCAACAAGGAAAAATTCATCGAGCACGCACGCAAGCTCGATCCGATATTCATCGAACTGGGTGCAATCCGCGTGATTGAGGGGTGGGGCGATGATGTCCCCGAGGGCAAGGTCACGGATTTCCGGCGCTCCGTCCTGGCCACGGCCGAAGAGACGGTGGCTTTCTCCTGGGTTGAATGGCCGGACAAGGCCACGCGCGATGCCGCCATGAAGAAGATGATGGAAGACCCGCGCATGGACCCGTCAGCTCCCGGCAACCCGCCTATGCCCTTCGACGGCAAGCGCATGATCTTCGGTGGCTTTGAACAGGTCGTCGAAGTGAAGGCATGAACCCTGCGCCGTGCCACTGATTGAGGGTTGCTGATTGGCTCGCTAACGGCCTCACTTCACATGTGGCTGCGGCATCGGCTTGCGCCAATCCCCGGCGCAAGCGCAGCTGGGAATGTGCAACGCCCGACCTGGAACAAGGCTGGGCGTCTTTTCATGACGATGGCACGCGAGGCTGGGCAGTAGCCCCATGCGGCCCAGATCAGGCTCGGAGCTTGTGGCTGATGAATAGCTTGAGCCGTCTGTAGCCCAGCACGATGCCTGTGAATGCCAGCGCAAATGCACCCAGGCTGAGCAAGACCAGCATGAAATCTCGCGGCCAAGCGCTGCGCAGCATCCACGGCAAGTCCCAGCTGTGCAGGAAATTGAACAACCACCTGCCTGTACGCTGGCTACGGTCCAGGCTCAGCACCACATCACCGGAGTACGGGCTGATGTAGACGATGGTGTTGCCCGGATCCTCGAACTGCGCCCTGAGTACGGGTAGCTCGCGCGCCGCTGCCGCATACATGGAGGCCTCGCCCCGACGGTAGTAGTAGGCGTCGTATTCGTTCAACCAGGCGGTGGAGCGTATGGCAAAGGGCAGCAGCCTCTGCGCAGCCTGCTCCAGCAGAGACTGCTCAAGTGTGCGCTCCACCTTGGGAGCCACAGCATTTGCGGGCAGCACGCGGGTGTCACCCGCTCCGTCAAAGGCCAGCAGATAGGGCTGCCCGTTCAGCCATTTCCATTCGACCTCGCGCGTGTCAAAGCCCTGGGCATCGAGTAGTCTCAGTGCTTGGTGTGTGGAGAGTCCAAAGCTCGTGGCACCAGGGACTGCATGCTGGTAGGCGCGCAGGTCGGGACGGTTTCCCTGCGGACTGAAGAGTCCTAGTGGATTCATGGACATCAGGCCGCTAAAAATCCAGCAGGTCATCACTGCCCCGAATACGAGGCCTGTGATGTGGTGCCAGCGCATCTGGAACTCCCGATAAGGAGTCTTGGAGCCAGATTTGTAGCGGCCATTGAAGCGCCATCGCCAGATGCCCACCAAGATGCCGGTGATGGCAGACAAGGTGCCAAAGGCGGAGAGGCCGATGACCAACCAGCTCCATGCGGGATCCCTGGAGCCATCGCGGAACATGTATACCCAGTGGAGCCAAGCCCCCACGTAGTTCCAGTAGCGTTGATGACGCGGCACATCCATGACCACCTCACCAGTGCTTGAGGAGATGTACAGCAGGCTTGATGCGGAATTATCCATCTGGACCTTGATGAGAGGCCGATGGGGATTCAGCAGGGCCGAGTGCGTCCAGCGATCGTCCTGGGTTCGACCTTGCAGAACGCCATTCGCTCCAGACGCGAATGCCCGAGCGCTATGCAGTGCGGTTGCGTCATCGGGTGGCGGAGCAACAGCGCCCGTCCCGGCATCAACGACTCGCAGCGTGCCGTCAGCCTCCTTGAGCCGGTAGCTGGGGCGGCCTGCAATCGTGGTGAGTGTGAGCTGCTGCACCTTGTCCGGAGATGGGCTGTGCTTGAGCGCGGACTCGACCGGCAGGCAGCACTGACCGGTGCTTAGAGAGGGCAGTGCGCGCAGATGCTCGGACGGCAGCAGCTTGGGGTAGCCGACAAAGAGCATGACTACTCCGCTGAAGACCCATAGGGCCATCAGCACGCAGGCAGCCACTGCTGTCCATCGATGCACCAGGAACACCAATCGTTTGGCATGGGCGGAAGTCCACATCAGCGGCCCGATCAGAAACGATGGTTCAAAGTCAGCTCGACACGTCGTCCTTCCCCGACAAACCACTGGGTATTGGTGTAGTAGGAAGTCGTGAAGTAGTGCTTGTCGAAGAGGTTGAACCCGCGCAGTGTGAGCGTGGTGACCTTGGTTGCCTTCCATTGCAGCGCCAGGTCAGCGGTGGTGTATGCCGGCAGCTTCAAGGTGTTTGCGTTATCTGCATAGCGCTTGCCCACATGGCGCAGACCGCCGGACAGCGTCCAGTCAGGCACGAGCTTCCAGCTGACCCAGACATTGGCAACGCGTTCCGGTACGTCCGTCGGCACATTGCCGTTACGCGAGACCGTAACGCCGCCTGCCGACTCGCTGAAATCGTCATAACGAGCCCTGAGCAAGGCGATGTTGGCATCGATTTGCACCGTCTTGCCAAGCGGCATCGATAGCGTGCCTTCAATCCCCCTGGACGAACGCTCGCCGACCTGCACGCGCAAGGCAGGGTTGGCGGGGTCTCGTGTCAGCAGATTGTTCTTGGTGATGGAATATGCGGCAAGCGTCCAGTCTCCCTTGCCCTCCCAGAACGATTGCTTGACGCCAATCTCGAACTGTTTTCCGGTCGATACATCGAAGGTGGAATTGGCCGCCGACAGCAGAAGCAGGCCGCTGATGGGATCTGCCGCCCTGGAGGCTTGTGCATAGAGTGACAGATCGGGGTTCAGCTTGTAGACGGTGCCAAGGCGCCATCCTGTATTGGAATAGCTTCGCTTGAAGGCCTGGTTGCCGGCGACCAGATCCTGGCGTGAGAGGTCCGTGTGGTCGAAGCGCGCGCCCGCCACGACAGACCAGCGATCGGTCAGTTCCAGCCTGTCTTCCGCGAACAGCGCATACTGCTCAGCCTTGTTCTGGTAGCGGGGAATGAAAGGGACGGAGCTGTTGTAGTTGCCGGGGACCGGGTTGTAGGGATCCACGGAGCCCGAGCTGCCTGTGTAGGTGTTGTTGGTGTGCTGAAACGATGCCCGATTGACGTCGAACCCCAGGGAGACCTGATTGGCGCGCCCGAACAGACTGCCGCTGAAGCTCACATCCGTCGTGTTGCCTGTCTGGGTCTGGTCGTGACCGATTTCCGTATTGTCCGAGCGGTCGATCAGCCCCGTGGCCGTGTTGTATCGATAGGCTTCCGCATTGCGCCAATAGCGATCACTGCCGATGTGATAGAGCTTGCTGCGCACCACCACCTTGCTGCTGGGGGCCCATTGGGCGAGCAACTCGGTCCAGCGGTCTTTGTACTGAATGCGGCTGTCCGCGACGTTGTAGTTGCGCTCGCGGATGGCTGGGTCCTGGACCCCATTGATCAGCGGTGTGCCGAAGTAGCGCATGGGCTTTTGCCGGCCCTGTGCATGCGACAGCTGCAGGTTGAGATCCGGTGTCACATCCCAGCGCAATGCGCCGGAGACTGTGCGATTGCTGGAGTCCCCGCGGTCCACCCAGCCCTGTGATTGATCGCCGCTGACATCCAGGCGGTAGGACCACTGGTCGTTGATTGCGCCGCCGCTGCCAAAGGCCAGCGCACGCCTGCCATTGGTTCCTGCCGCGGCCTGGAGCTCGTTCTGAACAGGCCCGCGTGCCGGCTTTTTGGGGATCACGTTGACCACGCCGCCAATCGCGCCGTCACCATAGATCACGGATGCCGGTCCACGCAGAACCTCAATACGCTCGATGGACCAGGTGTCGAAGGGAAAGCTCACCCCGACGCCGCCGTACTGACGTGTGCCGTCGTATAGACGCATGACCGAGGTGGTGTCCGTGAAACCTCTTGCCGAGAGAGAGCTGCCGCTATTGCCCGGATGTCCGAGGCTGGTGATGCCGGTAGATCGCGTGATGGCGTCGACGAGAGCCGTGTCGCCGCGAGCCTCCAGTTGCTCGCGCGTGGTGACCTCGACACTGGCCGGTGTATCGCGTGCACTGAGGTCAAGCCGGCTACCGGTGCTTACTGCGCGCTCCAGAGAGGTATTGCCCGAAGAGTGAACGGTGACCGTGTCCAGGGTGACATCGGCCTGTGCCCAACCCGCTGAAGAGGCCGCGAGAAGAGGCGCGGCTAGCGATAGCTGGGCAACGGTCAGCGCCACATGCCGGCGTTGGAATGGTAGGGACGAAACAGAGCGAGCGCTGCCATCAGGCGTCGCACCAGAAGAGTAAGAGGTCATGGAAAAACTGCGTGCAAGTGGAATCGGCCGGGCAGGGCTGAGCCCGACGGCGATAAGGTGCGGCCGTCTCAGTAGACGGGCACAGCTGACTTACACGAGTGCTGGTGGTCCTCGCGGGGGCAAAGCGGCCCCCACCAGCGCGGCAATGCGCGCAGAAACCACGGGATGCAGTGCCAGGCCGAGCGGCTGTGGCTGTACAAGATGCTGGGAGGTATAGGCCGGAGGTGCTGTGATGGTCAGGCACAGGGGGCAGTCCAGCGAATGATGCAGACCGGGTGTGGCTTGCCCGTCGTCATCCAGCATGATCACCTGCATGCTGCCGCTTGAGGTACAAACAACCTCGATGACTTTGGGATGCACGATGGGTGATGCGACTGCAATTCCCAAAGTCAGCATGAACCACGCCAAAACCAGGCGGGTCAGTGACAGGGAGTTACGCAGCGCTTGCATGGTCGCGCATTATGAAGCCTTCGCGCGGGAACTGAGCAAAGACCTGCGTTTGCCGCGTTTGAGCAGAGTCGAGTCACCCTAATCCTCCAGCATTCTTGCCCAGGCCTGGCTCTCAAAGGCCTGCGATAAAAAAACGCCTGGTCTTCCAGAGGCCGGGTGTGCCTTTGCTCCTGACCGCGGCAAGCGGTTTCAGGGGCTGCATCGTTCAAGTCTCTGCGGTCAATGATTTTGCGACGGCCGTGTCGCCAGGAGCGGGGCGTCAGCAGGCCGGTGTAGCCAGTATTTGACGAAGTGATAGCGAGAGAGACCACAAGCCTCAGCGATGCACCGGAAAAGGTGTCGCCGACAGGCCGTCGGTCGTGACTGTCTCCATAAAGAAAAAGTGGCCGCTAGGGCCACTTTTAAATCGCAAACTGCGAACGGTCTTGATCCTTGATCCAGTTCGGCGGCTTTCCTCGGCCGGTCCAGGTCTGGCCAGTCACTGGGTCGCGGTATTTGGGAGCCACTGTGCCTGCCTCGCGCTTTTGCTTTTGCTTGGCTGGAGGAAAGACATCGTCCTGTGTCAGGCCGAAAGCCTCAATCAAATTCTTGATCTTTTGCACCGCGTCTGCGACTTCAGTCTTTCGGGCCGCAGCAATCTGTTGCTCAAGAGCCTCGCGTTGCGCCAACAAATCCTTATAAGAATGTGTACTCATCTAAAAGAGGTCCTATGTAAAGTTATGAACCAGCACTAAAGGGATGCACCCATACATGAGATACGTCGTTTATG
>Ga0268257_1002264_pt1 | contig 14282 bp, 15 predicted proteins | sample AgamicAtPrz_FD_200249 | JGI IMG/M metagenome (GOLD analysis project Ga0268257, IMG submission 200249) | Agave microbial communities from Guanajuato, Mexico - At.P.rz (v2) (version 3) | ecosystem: Host-associated > Plants > Phyllosphere > Phylloplane/Leaf | place: Guanajuato, Mexico | collected...
TAGCCTGAACCTGAAAAAGCAGTATATCTCTGACCTGGTTGACTGGATTGAAGCCAACCTGACCGATGAGCTTAATATCGATCTTATCACCCTGAAATCAGGCTATTCCAAATGGCATATGCAGCGTATGTTCAAGGAGATGACCGGCCAGACGCTGGCCTCCTACACGCGCAAACGCCGCCTGACTTTATCCGCTATGGCGCTTCGCTTAACCAGTATGCCGCTGATCGACATCGCCGTGCGTTTTGGCTTCGACAATCAGCAAAATTTTACCCGCGTGTTCAAAAGTCATTTCTCGCTGACGCCTGGCGCCTATCGTCGTATTCCGGAAATGCGCATGAAAGCTTTTCACAGCCGCATCTCTGCGCCGCGCCCGTGGGTTAAAACACGGCTCGCCGAGAAGCCGGAAATTCGTCTGAGTGGAGAGGTGGTGGAGTGGGAGTGCCGCTTTGGCGAATATATTGACCATCACAATCATATTGTGGCGCAGCATACACGCGACTTTATTGCTTTTGCCGGTCAGCACGCTACGCGCGGCTGGCTCGGTTTTCAGTTCAGTCCCGGCGTCAGCTCGCTCGATCAGCAGCATATCAGCCTGTTTCAGGCGCTGGAGAGTGAGCACGCTGACGTTCTGCCGCAGCATGTGCAGAACTGGACCGGCGAGAGCGGGCTGTATGCAGAGATCGACTGGCATGGCGCGCCGGAAGAGATCAACGCCTTCACCGCCGAGATTTACTACAACCATCTGCCCGCGCTCGGCGTGGCGCGCCGGCCCGGTAAAGATCTGCTTAGGCTCGATTTGAAATACAGTACGCCGCAGCTGCTGCAGGGCACCTTTCATATTCCGGTAGCACTGGAATAAACAGCAAATTGTGCGGAGAAACGTGACAAACCGCACAATTTTATAAACCCTGCGCCGGTAGCGGCGTAAAATTCTGCTCCGAAGTCTGACCTGCCGCGCCACGCGCTGGCAGCGCAGCATCAGGCTGGATGGCTCTCTGCATTCCCGGTCCGCTCCGGATCTTTACATGAAACCCTAAATCATCATGCGACTTTTACCGTTGTTCTTGTCCGCGGCGCTTGCCGTTTTTTCATCGCTGGCCGGTGCGCAAATGGCTGAGCCATTTTCACCTCCCGGCGGCCTGCATCCGCACCAGCAGCGCTGTGCTCAGCAGGAAATTGTGGGTGATAACGCACTGCCTCAGTATGAAAACAGTGAGAACGTTTCTTTCTGCTGCAGCGATCTGCACGCCTGACACCTGCCGCCGCTCTCCGCTAATGCGGCAACCGCATTTTTCGACATTGTTTCCCGGCGCGGTCACCGCTATCGTTTCGCCACGTAATGAGAATTATTTACATTAATTTAGCGTGGCGGCACAGGCGGAGTGCGCTGCTGCCGCTGCCGGGAGAAGTGAATTGTCACAGAAAAAGAGTCGTGCACCGCAGCGAGTGCGTAATGAGCTGCGCTTTCGTCATCTGACGGTAGTCAGCAAAACCCGTGTTGCCGGCGTCTTCTGGCGCATTGTATTTACCGGGGCCGATCTGGCAGGCTTTCATTCACCCTCGTTTGACGATCACATCAAAGTCTTTTTTCCCTCCGGGCCGGGCTGCGATGTTGCGCTGCCGCAGCTGAGCGAAGAGGGCATCGTCTGGCCTGAGGGCGTGCGTCCCGCCGCGCGTGACTACACGCCGCTGGCGTTTAACGGCGTCGACTCTCTGACGCTCGATTTCTATATGCATGATGACGGAGTGGCGAGCGGCTGGGCAGCTGCGGCTAAGCCTGGCGACCGGATTGCGATGGGCGGGCCGCGCGGCTCCTGCATTATGCCGGTGGATTACGCCTGCCAGGTGTATGTCTGCGATGAAACCGGGCTGCCTGCTTTTAAGCGGCGCTATGCGGAGCTGCAGGCGCAGCGCGTTCACCTGCTGGCGTTTACGGATGCCGCTATCGGACACGACTATCTGGGAGAGATGGAGGGCGTTACCGTTCACTGGCTGGGCAGCAACCGTATGGCGACCACTACGCCAGCGCAGCTGACGGCAGAACTGGCTGCTATCGATTTTACCGGCGATGACTATTTTGTCTGGCTGACCGGAGAAGGCAATGCGGTGAAGCAGCTCAGCGACTATTTTACGCAGCAGCGCGGCGCGGATACGGACTTTGTCCGCGCCGTCGCCTACTGGCATCAAAAGTCACCTGAAAAGTAAGCAGCGGCAGATATTCCGCTGCCGGCGAGCGGCGCTAGCGCCGTTTGTCGGCATGGCCCAGTGAACGATCCGGCCAGCAGTAGTCGCGCACGCGCTGTTTCAGCGTGACCGCATCCGGAAAACCGCCGTCGCGTTTGCGCTCCCAGATAACCTGACCATCCACGCTGATCTCAAAGACGCCACCGGTACCAGGCTGCAGCGTGACCGCGCTGAGATCGTCGCTGAACGTCTGCAGCAGCTCCTGAGCCATCCACGCTGAACGCAGCATCCAGTTGCACTGGGTGCAGTAGTGCAGGGTAATCGCGGGCTTAGACATCGTTAACTCCCTGACGGCAATCCACTATCAGCCGGCCGCGCACGTTGCCCGCCAGCAGCTGTTCGGCACCTTCCTGCGCTTCGCTAAGCGGGATGATGCGGGTTATCTGCAGCAGCAGCGCGCTGTCAGCCTGTTCTGCCAGCCGCTGCCACACCTGCTGGCGCAGCGTCTGCGGACACATGACGCTATCGATACCGGTCAGCGTGACGCCACGCAGAATAAAGGGGGCCACGCTGCCCGGCAGATCCAGTCCCTGTGCCATTCCGCACGCGGCTACCACGCCGTCGCGCCGCATCCCTGCCAGCACATTGGCCAGCGTGTGGCTGCCCACGGTATCAATGGCGGCAGCCCAGCGCTCTTTTGCCAGCGGTTTACCCGGTTCACTGAGTTCAGCACGATCGATCACCGCTGTGGCGCCCAGCGTATTGCACAGGTAGTCGCGCTCAGCCGTGCGTCCGCTGGCGGCGACCACCTCATATCCCAGGCGTGCCAGCAGGCTCACCGCAAAACTGCCTACGCCGCCGCTGGCTCCCGTTACCAGCACCGGGCCGTGCTGCGGGGTGATGCCCTGTTTTTCCAGCGCCATTACGCAGAGCATCGCGGTAAAGCCGGCGGTGCCTATCGCCATCGTCTGCTGCGGGCTGAGCGCATCCGGCACGCTGACCAGCCAGTCGCCGGAGACGCTGGCTTTCTGCGCCAGTCCTCCCCAGTGCTTTTCACCCACGCCCCAGCCGGTCAGCAGCGCCAGATCGTTCTGCTGCCACGCCGGATGGCGGCTGTGGGTCACGCGGCCCACAAAGTCGATGCCTGGCACCATGGGAAACTGGCGGACGATCGGCCCTTTGTTGCAGATGGCGAGCGCATCTTTGTAATTCAGCGTGGAGTAGCTGATATCGAGGATAACATCCCGATCGGGAAGCTGTTGCTCGGAGAGATCCTGCAGGGAGGTGCGATACCCCTGCGCATCATTTTCAATGACCAATGCTTTGAACATGCCGCCTCCGGCGATGGGAAGTGTGCAGCTAATAGTACCCCTGATTGTGAGCGGCAGCAAAAAATGCCATTATCGCGACCGGCGGGTGTCCTGCACCGGTCACGCCGTTCCTTTCTGTGCCACTGGCACCCACTCATCCTGTTATGCCGGGGATTTGAGTTATGAACCCATTGAAAATAGCCGCCAGCGTGGCAATTGCGCCGGGCCTGAGCCTGAATACCACCCGCGATGTCGTGACGCTCGACACGACCGACTTTACCGACGTTGCCGCGGTGGTGCTCTCGCTGGCGGATACGCGCAGCGGCGTACTGATGCTGCTGCGCCAGACCGGATTTAACCTGCCGGTATTTGTGGCTAACGCGTTTGATACCGCAGTGCTGGATCTGCCTGGCGTGACCGGAGAAATCAACGGCGCAGCTGAAGAGTGGCAGGCGCTGGAGCAGGCTGCGCAGCAGTATGAAGCAGCACTGCTGCCGCCTTTCTTTGATACCCTGACGCGCTACGTCGATATGCAGAACAGCACCTTCGCCTGCCCGGGCCATCAGGGCGGGGCGTTTTTCCGCCGCCATCCCGCCGGGCGGCAGTTTTATGAATTTTATGGTGAAAACCTGTTCCGCTCTGATATGTGTAATGCAGATGTCCGGCTGGGCGATCTGCTGATCCATGAAGGCTCGGCGAAAGATGCGCAAAAGTTTGCAGCCCGTGTCTTTAACGCCGACAAAACCTATTTTGTGCTGAACGGAACATCAAGCGCCAATAAAGTCGTCACCAATGCGCTGCTGACACGCGGCGACCTGGTTCTGTTCGATCGCAATAACCATAAATCCAATCACCACGGCGCGCTGCTGCAGGCGGGCGCCACGCCGGTCTATCTGGAGGCGGCGCGTAATCCGTTTGGCCTGATTGGCGGCATCGACGCGCACTGTTTTGATGAAAACTATCTGCGGGCAGAGATCGCAAAGGTTGACCCTGAACGCGCCAGGCAGGCGCGGCCATTCCGGCTGGCGATTATCCAGCTCGGCACCTATGACGGCACCGTTTACAACGCGCGTCAGGTGGTGGACCGCATCGGTCATCTGTGCGACTACATTCTGTTTGACTCCGCGTGGCTCGGCTATGAACAGTTTATTCCGCTGATGGCGGCGGGTTCACCGCTGACGCTTACCCTGACGGAAGACGATCCGGGGATCTTTGTCACCCAGTCAGTACACAAACAGCTGGCGGGCTTTTCGCAGACCTCGCAGATCCATAAAAAGGATAATCATATCCGTGGCCAGCAGCGTTTTTGCCCGCATAAGCGGCTGAACAACGCCTTTATGCTGCACGCCTCAACCAGCCCGTTTTATCCGCTGTTTGCCGCGCTGGATATCAACGCGCGTATGCACCAGGGCGAGGCAGGGCGCAGCCTGTGGCACGACTGCGTCATACAGGGCATTGATGCGCGTAAAGCGATTCTGCAGCGCTGCACCATGATTAAACCGTTTCTGCCTGCTCAGGTACACGGCGCGCCGTGGCAGCAGGCAGACAGCGCCGCTATCGCCCGCGATCCGGCTTACTTTAGCTTTGAGCCCGACGCAGAGTGGCACGGCTTCAGCGGCTATGCGCCGGGCCAGTATCAGATTGACCCCTGCAAGCTGCTGCTTACCACGCCGGGCATCGACGCACGCAGCGGCGCGTACAGCGACTTTGGCATTCCGGCCACCATACTGGCGAACTATCTGCGTGAGAACGGCATCGTGCCGGAGAAGTGCGATCTCAACTCCATTCTGTTCCTGCTGACGCCGGCAGAAAGCGCGGAGAAGATGGCGCATCTGGTGGCGATGCTGGAGCAGTTTGAACAGCAGGTGCGCGAAGATGCGCTGCTGGCAGAAGTGCTGCCGAGCCTGTATCGCAAGCATGCGGAGCGCTATCGCGGCTATACGCTGCGCCGCCTCTGTCAGGAGATGCACGATCTCTACGTCAGTTTTGCCGTTAAAGATCTGCAGAAAGCGATGTTCCGCGCTGACTGTTTCCCGCCGGTAGCGGTCAATCCGCAGGATGCGCATCAGGCATATATCCGCGGTGAAGTGGAGCTGGTGCCGGTCGCAGAAGCGGAAGGGCGTATCGCGGCGGAAGGGGCGCTACCTTATCCACCGGGCGTGCTGTGCGTCGTGCCCGGCGAAGTGTGGGGCGGGGTGGTACAGCGCTACTTCCTGGCGCTGGAAGCGGGCATCAACCAGCTGCCGGGCTTTTCACCGGAGCTGCAGGGTGTTTATATCGCGGAACAGAGCAGCGGCTATAAGCAGCTGGTGGCGAATATGCTGACCTGAGCGTATCGCGCCCTGACCCGATCGGGCAGGGCGCGACAATCCGGCGCATTTAATAGCGGTGATAGCTGCGCTGCGCCTGGTTAACTTTATAGAGATAACGACGCGACTCGGCAGAAGGATGGCGGCTGGTCAGCGTCTGGTAGACATCGGCTGGCGACATATCGTTGATCAGCGAAAATGCGCGATCTTTATCGCTGGAGAAGACGCGCAGTACGCTGCCGGCACCGCCGTTATACGCGGTGATCACCGCATAGCGACGCGAAGTCGGATCCTGAATGCCGCCCAGATAGCTTTTCTGCAGCAGCGACAGATAAGCCGTACCGGCATCGATGTTGTTTTCCGGGTCCAGCAGATAACTGCGGCTCGGTTTGCCCCATTTACCTTTCATGCGGAAGACGTCAACGCCGGCAGTATGCTGCACCACCTGCATCAGCCCCAGCGCATCAGCGTGGCTGACCGCATAGGGGTTAAAGCTCGATTCGGTCTGCATAATCGCCAGAATCAGTGAGGCATCGACACCATACTGCTCAGCCGATTTGCGCACCATCGGCAGATACTTATGCGCACGCTTGTCGAGATGGTTCGGCACCATCGGAATGGTTACCGACCAGATCACATGCAGCCCGGCGGTGCGTTTTTGCAGTTTGTTCTGGATCAGGTAGTCCGCAAAGCTGGCGGCGCGCCCCTGCCAGCGGATCGGCTGCCCGGTATTATCCAGCACCTGGCCATACAGCAGTGGCTCTTTACTGATCTTAATATCGTTGGCGTCAGAGTAGAGATCGACATTGCCCGGATCGTCGCCGATCAGCAGGGTGGTGACGATCGCCTGGCGCAGGCTGGCCATGGGATCGGTACCGGAGATGGTCTCAATGGTGATACTACCCTTGTCGAAGTTGATGTGACTGCGGGTGTAGTAGCTGTCACTGTACTTCACATAATCTTTCGGCCCGGCGATAAGGACTTCATTAATGCCCCAGATATTTTCAATATTGGCGGCAAACTGTCCCATCAGAATGTCAAAGCCGTTGGTATCTTTAACCCACTCTTCGTGATACTGCGATTTTTTTTGTCCGGAGCAGGAGATTAATAGCGGCGCGATCGCCAGCAGGGCTATCAGTTTTTTATTCATCGTGAATCTGTGCCTGACTCAAAAAAGCGGGCCTCAAAGGAAGGCCCGGAACGGTTATTTTTCTGGCGGGGTAAAACCTTCGATATGCACATCTTTGCCTTCAAACAGGAAATTGACCATCTCCTTTTCCAGCACTTTGCGATCTTCCGGATTCATCATGTTGAGCTTTTTCTCGTTGATCAACATGGTCTGTTTCGACATCCACTGCTGCCAGGCTTCTTTAGAAATCTCATTATAGATGCGCTTGCCCAGCTCGCCGGGATAGAGCTGAAAGTCCTGGCCTTCAGCGTCACGTTGCAGATAGGTACAAAAAATGGTGCGGCTCATTACTCTTCCTCTTCGATCGCGCGCGATGACAGTGACAGCTGCTGCGGATGGCGTAATTCATGCAGTAAACGCTCTACCGGGGCAGCAAGGCCCACTGACGGTGGTTGCGCTAAGTTATACCAGAGACCGCCCGCTTCATCCATCAGCGACCCGGCGGATGGCTCTGCCAGCCACATCGGCACAATATCCAGATGGAAATGGCTAAAGGTGTGGCGAAATGCCGTCAGCTGCTGCAGGTCGCCGCTAATACCGTGCTGTGTCAGCCACTCCCGCAGTGTATCCTCGCTGCTAAACTGCGGAAAGCAGTAAAGGCCGCCCCACAGTCCCGTGGGCGGGCGCTGCGTCAGCCAGACCTTATCGCCATTCTGCATCAGTAAAAACCAGCCGCTGCGCACCGGCAGAGTGACTTTGGGCTTTTTGCCCGGATAGTCAGCCCAGCTCTGGCTGGCATACGCCTCGCAGCTGCTATTGAGCGGGCAGATTTCGCACTTTGGCCGTGAACGGGTGCAGACCAGCGCACCCAGATCCATCATCGCCTGATTAAACTGGCTGACGCCCTGCGCTGGCGTCACTGCTTCGCTGATCTGCCACAGCTGCTTTTCAACCTCTTTTTTGCCAGGCCAGCCGCCTATGGCGTAGTAGCGCGCCAGCACGCGTTTGACGTTGCCATCCAGAATCGGAAAGTGCAGGCCAAGCGACAGTGACAGGATCGCCCCGGCGGTGGAGCGGCCTACGCCTGGCAGGGCTGCAATCGCCGTGAAGTCGGGCGGGAACTCGCCGCCGTGCTGATCCACGATCTGTTTAGCCGCTTTATGCAGGTTGCGCGCCCGCGCATAGTAGCCAAGGCCGGTCCAGAGATGCAGTACTTCGTCGAGCGGCGCGGCAGCAAGATCGCCCACGGTGGGGAAGCGCGCCATAAAACGTTCAAAATAGGGAATAACCGTGGCAACCTGCGTCTGCTGCAGCATGACCTCCGAAAGCCACACTTTATAGGGCGTCTTTTCCAGCTGCCATGGCAGCGTTTTACGGCCAAAGCGGTCATACCACCTGAGCACCTGTTGCGCGAATTGCGACGCCTGCATCATATGAAGGAAATTTTCCGTGTTTACTCTACAATCAGGCAGGAATTGCAGCACAGAGCGTCAGGGGTGTAAACCGGAAGATTGCAAAGGCTTGCTTCTGACCTTTAACTTTGCATAATGCCCGTTTCCCCGCACAGGCTAACCAGCAGGCTTCAACATGATAAATGACGTCATCACTCCGGAATTTGATGAAAACGGGCGGCCGCTGCGCCGTATCCGCAGCTTCGTACGCCGCCAGGGGCGGTTAACGAAAGGCCAACAGCTCGCGCTGGATCAATACTGGCCGGTGATGGGCGTTGAGTATCAGCCCGCGCCGCTGGACATGACCGCGCTGTTCGGGCGCGACGCACCGCTGGTGCTGGAGATCGGTTTTGGTATGGGCGCCTCGCTGGTCACCATGGCGCAAAATAATCCGCAGCAGAACTTCCTGGGCATTGAAGTGCATGCGCCGGGCGTAGGTGCCTGCCTGTCATCCGCGAAAGAAGCGGGCGTGGAGAATCTGCGGGTCATGTGCCATGACGCGGTAGAAGTGCTGGAGCATATGATCCCGGATAACTCCCTGCGCATGGTACAGCTTTTCTTCCCGGATCCGTGGCACAAAGCGCGTCACAATAAACGCCGTATCGTGCAGGCGCCGTTTGCTGAACTGGTGCATCGCAAGCTGAAGCTCGGCGGCGTGTTCCATATGGCCACCGACTGGGAAGATTACGCGACCCATATGCTGGAGGTGATGAACAGCGTAGCGGGTTACGTTAATCAGTCAGCCACCCAGGATTACGTGCCGCGTCCTGAGACGCGTCCATTGACTAAATTTGAGCAGCGCGGGCAGCGACTGGGCCATGGCGTGTGGGATCTGATGTTTGAGAGGGTAAAATAATGGCCGTACAGCGTAGTCGTCGTTTACGTAAGAAACTGCATATTGATGAGTTTCAGGAGCTGGGTTTCTCCGTAGCATGGCGTTTTGCCGACGGAACCACCGAAGAGCAGATTGATGCCACGCTGGATCAGTTTATCACTGAGGTGATCGATCCAAACGGTCTGGCCTATGACGGCAGTGGTTATCTGGTGTGGGAAGGCCTGGTCTGCATGCAGCAGACCGGAAAGTGCACCGATGAGCATCGTGAACTGGTGCGCAAGTGGCTGGAAGGGCGTGAATTGTCTGATATCCAGATAACGGAACTCTTCGACGTCTGGTGGGACTAAGTTGTAGTGCGACATTCGGCTGCGCATGAAGGCGCGCCCTGTAATGTAATGTGTTGTAGGGGCGCCATTCATGGCGCCCGTTGAAGCACCGCGCCAGGGGCGCATTAATGCGCCCCCTACAATGTAATTGCCATTAAAACACCGCGCCGATACGCGAAAATCTGTAGGGGTGCCATTAATGGCGCCCGTTGAAACACCGCGCCTGGGGCGCATTAATGCGCCCCCTACGGTGTAATTGCCATTGAAACACCGCGCCGGCACGCGGAAATCTGTAGGGGCGCCATTCATGGCGCCCGTTGTAACCCTGCGCCAGGGGCGCATTAATGCGCCCATACGATGTAATTTGCCGTAGGGTCGCCATTCATGGCGCCCGCGCCATTGGCCGCACAATACCCACTCCGCACAGCACATTCAGGAGATCTCATGATTCGTAAGGCTCTGTTCGCCGCGCTACTGCTGACGGCAGCGCAGGCACACGCTGACTACCAGTGCAGCGTTAATCCGCAGGATGATGTGGTGATCACCCCGCAAAGCGTTCAGGTTGTCGGCAGCAACGGCAATCTCACGATGACTCCACAGGGTGATGTCACCTTTAACGGCAAAAAGGTTACCGTTGATAACGCGGCACGTCAGCAGGCGATTGATTACCAGAGCGCGCTGCGTCGCGATTTGCCGTGGGTCAGCAACGGCGCAAAAACGCGCCTCGAGCGCGGGCGCGCCGCACTGGATAAAGTGATCGTTGAGAAACTGGGCAGCGACAGCAATGTGCGCAACCGCCTGACCACGCTGGATGGCCAGCTGAAGCAGCAGATGAATCGCATCATTGAGCAGCGCCAGAATGGCCTGACGTTCCACCACCAGGCAATAAACCAGGTGCGCGCTGACGGACAGAAGCTGGTACAGAGCACGCTGGGCGGCGTACTGCAGGATAGCCTGAATGAGATGGGCACGCAGCAGGCGACCAGCGGCAGTAATCCGCTGCAGGCGCTGATGGGCAATCTGGGTGGTCTGCAGCAGTCGATTCAGACTGAATGGAACAACCAGGAGCGCGATTTCCAGAACTTTGGCCATGAGGTCTGCAACCGGGTCATCGCGCTGGAAAACCAGCGTAAAACGCTGGTGAAGAGTATTAACTAGCAAAAAAAGAGCGGCCGCCGGGCCGCTCTGATTACATAAACAGTTCCAGCAACGAATTCAGGAACAGTTTGCCTTTCTCGGTGATCTGCCACTCGCTGGCGCTCTCAGTGACATAGCCTGCGGCGATAGCCTGCTCCATCTGTGGGCGGATCGTCTGTTCATCCAGCCGGGTATAACGCTGAAACTCCGCGCGCGGCGCCGCTTCCAGCAGGCGGAACCGGTTCATAAAGAACTCAAACGGCTTATCTTCGTCCGCCACTTCATGTTGCTTATCAAGATAGTTGCCCTTCATAAAGCCGCGCGGATGACGGGTTTTGACCGTCCGCACAATGCGGCCATCCGCCTGCGTCAGCTTACCGTGCGCTCCGCAGCCGATACCGAGATAATCACCGAAGCGCCAGTAGTTGAGATTGTGCTCACAACGATAGCCCGGCTTCGCGTAGGCTGAGGTTTCATACTGCTGATAGCCGGCAGCCGTCAGCAGCTGGTGCCCCTGCTCGTAGATATCCCACAGCGCATCATCATCCGGCAGCTGCGGTGGTCGGGAACCAAACAGCGTGTTCGGCTCAATGGTCAGCTGATACCAGGAGAGATGCGGCGGGTTAAGCGCAATTGCCTGACGGAGATCGTCCAGCGCCTCTTCCAGCGACTGGTCAGGCAGGCCATGCATCAGATCCAGATTAAAACTGCGCAGCCCGAGCGCGGCGGCCAGTTCAGCGGCGCGTTTCGCCTCCTGCGGTCCATGAATACGCCCCAGCCGCTCCAGCTTCTGCGGACTAAAACTCTGCACGCCGATGGAAATGCGATTGATCCCCGCAGCCTGATAGCCGCTGAAGCGATCGGCTTCCACCGTGCCGGGATTCGCTTCCATGGTGATCTCCGCATCAGCCGCCAGCGGCAGGCGCGCCCGTACGCCATCCATCAGCGTCTGCATCGCGTGGCTGCTCAGCAGGCTTGGCGTGCCGCCGCCAATAAAGATGGTGCGTACCTCGCGTCCGGCGGTCAGAGGCAGGTCCTGCTCAAGATCCTGCAGCAGGTGCTGCACATACTCCAGATGCGGGACTTCCCCTTTCAGCGCGTGTGAGTTGAAGTCGCAGTAGGGGCACTTCTGTACGCACCACGGAATATGGATGTAGAGGCTCAGCGGTGGTAACTCAGCCATTGCGCATCGCGTCCAGCAGCAGCGTTAACGCTTTACCCCGGTGGGAGAGGGCACGCTTATCCTCTTTGCTCAGTTCAGCGGCGGTTTTACCCGCTTCCGGTACAAAGAAGATGGGATCGTAGCCAAAGCCGCCTTCACCAGCCGCCGTACGGGTAATTTCGCCCGCCCAGCTGCCGTGAAACACCAGCGGTACCGGGTCAGCGGCGTGCCGCACATAGACCAGCACACAGTGAAACTGCGCCTGACGCGCGCCATCCGGCACATTTTCCAGCGCCAGCAGCAGCTTCTCCAGATTTTGCTGGTCGCTGGCTTCTGCGCCAGCATAGCGCGCGGAGTAGATGCCGGGCGCGCCGCCCAGCGCATCTACCGCCAGACCGGAATCATCCGCGATAGCCGGCAGGCCGGTTATCTGCGCCGCGTGACGCGCTTTAAGCAGCGCATTTTCAATGAAGGTCAGGCCGGTCTCTTCGGCTGACTCCACGCCAAGCTCCGTTTGCGCCACGATATCCAGCCCGAAATCAGCGAGCAGATCGGCCAGTTCGCGAACTTTGCCCGGATTACCGGTTGCGAGAACAACTTTTTGCATAACAGTTCCAGATTAACAAATTACAGCAGATACCAGAGACCCGGGAACAGGTCCATGCCAAGGAAATTCAGCGCATAGAGCACCAGAATGACAATCATGGCGGAGAAGTCGATACCGCCCATAGCGGGCAGCATACGGCGAATAGGTGCCATCAGCGGTTCGGTAAGCTGTATCAGCACGTGATCCAGCGGCCCGCGTCCCTGACTGATCCAGCTCATCAGCGAGCGGATAATAATGACCCAGAACACCAGATTACCGGCTGACTTCAGCAGCGACAGCAGTCCTACCAGCAGATTGGTGGGATCAACCGAGAAAGCGCCGACCTGAATCAGCAGCAGAATCGGGTACTTCAGCGTGGTCAGCACAAACGCCAGCAGCAGCGAGGCGGTATCGATGGGGCCGATAGCGGGCAGCACGCGACGCAGCGGTTTGATCACCGGCTGCGTAATCTTCACCACAAACTGCGCCAGCGGATTGTAGAAGTCGCAGCGTGACCACTGCATCCAGATACGCAGTAGCAGTACCATGACGTAGAGATCGATCAGCGTTTTGACTAAAAACGTCAGTGTTAACATGGAGTTCCTCAGTTATTGTTGTGAAGGTCGCGCATAATCCCGCGCGCCAAACAGGGCGGTGCCAATTCTTACCATAGTGCTGCCGGCCGCGATTGCCGCTTCCATATCGTCGCTCATGCCCAGTGAAAGCGTATCAATGGCGGGGTAGTCGCGCTGCAGCGCATGAAACGCACTGGCCATCTGCTGGCAGACGGCCAGCTGGCGTGCATAATCCTGCTCGGGAGCCGGAATCGCCATCAGGCCGCGCAGGCTCAGGCGGGGCAGGGCGGCGATAGCAGCGGCCAGCGCCGGAACAGCCTCCAGCATGATGCCAGATTTACTGTTTTCGTCACTGATATTTACCTGAATTAACACGTTCAGCGGCGGCAGGTGCGCCGGACGCTGGTCGTTAAGCCGCTGCGCAATACGCAGGCGATCGACGGTATGACACCAGGCAAAATGTTCGGCGACCAGACGGCTTTTATTGGATTGCAGCGGACCAATAAAGTGCCACTGCAGATCGCCTTCCGTCGTCAGTGCCGCAATCTTTTCAACCCCTTCCTGCACGTAGTTTTCGCCAAACGCGCGCTGCCCGGCGGCAACCGCTTCTGCGACAGCGCTCGCAGGTTTGGTTTTGCTTACTGCAAGCAACGTAATCTCTTCTGGCGCCCGGCCGCAACGCACGGCAGCGGCAGCGATACGCTCGCGTACCTGATGTAAGTTGTGCTCAATGGAAGTCATAGTCAGGAGAAATAAATGGATTTAGATGAAATTGTGGCCCTTAGTGTAAAGCATAACGCCGCCGATCTGCACCTGTGCAGCGGACATTTACCGCACTGGCGGCGGCAGGGCGTGCTGGAGCCGGTGCCGCAGCAGCCGCCGCTGCCATCTGCGTGGCTGGAGAGGTTTGCTACGCGGTTTCTCAGCGCTGCGCAGCAGTCGGAGCTTGACGTCACCGGACAGGCTGACTTTGCCCTGACGCTCAGCAGCAGCGTACGGCTGCGTGCCAATCTTTTCACCCAGCGGCACGGATTATCACTGGCGCTGCGGCTGATTGCGCAGACGATCCCGCCGCTGGCGCAGCTGCGCCTGCCGCCTGCCGTGCAGCAGCTCCTGCAGCTGCAGGAGGGACTGGTTCTGATTAGCGGTGCAACCGGCAGCGGCAAGTCGACGACGCTGGCTGCACTGGTACAGGCGCTGAACCAGCAGCAGGCGCGGCATATCATCACCCTGGAGGATCCGATCGAGTTTGTGCACCGGAGTCAGCGCTCGCTG
>Ga0268257_1002269_pt1 | contig 14261 bp, 11 predicted proteins | sample AgamicAtPrz_FD_200249 | JGI IMG/M metagenome (GOLD analysis project Ga0268257, IMG submission 200249) | Agave microbial communities from Guanajuato, Mexico - At.P.rz (v2) (version 3) | ecosystem: Host-associated > Plants > Phyllosphere > Phylloplane/Leaf | place: Guanajuato, Mexico | collected...
GGTGTCGGGCGTGAACCAGAACGAGGAAGCGGCGAACCTGATGCAGTACCAGCAGCTTTACCAGGCGAACGCGAAAGTGATCCAGACGGCGGCGACGCTGTTCCAGACCGTGCTCGGCCTGTTCAACTGACCCGATTCGAGGGATAGAAGCGATGCGAATTTCCAGCGCCCAGTTCTTCCAGCTGAACGTTTCACAGATGAACGATCAGCAGGCGCAGCTCGCGCAGCTGTACCAGCAGATTTCGAGCGGCACGAGCCTGCAGACGCCGGCCGACAACCCGGTCGGCGCGGCGCAGGCCGTGCAGCTGTCGATGACGTCGGCGACGCTGTCGCAGTACACGACCAACCAGACCACCGCGCTCGCGTCGCTGCAGGCCGAGGACCAGGCGCTGCAGAGCGTGAGCAGCGTGCTGACCGGCGTGCAGACGCTGATCGTGCGTGCCGGCGACGGCTCGCTGGCCGACAGCGACCGCTCGGCGCTCGCGACGCAGCTGCAAGGCTATCGCGACCAGCTGGTGACGCTCGCGAACTCGAACGACGGGGCCGGCAATTACCTGTTCGCCGGCCTGAACAATTCGACGGCGCCGTTCACGGCCAGCCCGAACGGCAGCATCAGCTACGTCGGCGACTCGGGCACGCGCCAGGTGCAGATCGCCGATTCGAGCAGCGTGTCGCAGGGCGACACCGGTTCGGCGGTGTTCATGTCCGTGCCGTCGCTCGGCAGCGCGCAGGTTCCGTCGGCCGGCGCCGGCAACGTCGGCACCGGCGCGATCGGCGCGGTGACGGTGACGGACCCGTCCGCCGCGACCAACGATCACCATTTCGCGATCACGTTCGGCGGCACGCCCGCCGCGCCGACCTACACGGTGACCGACAACTCGGCCAAGCCGCCGACCACGACGCCCGCGCAGGCCTATACGTCGGGTGCGTCGATCGCGCTCGGCAGCGGGATGACGGTGGCCGTATCGGGCACGCCGAGCACGGGCGATACGTTCGCCGTGACGCCCGGCCCGCAGGCGAGCGGCGGCGCCGACATCTTCTCGACGCTCGACTCGATGATCGCGGCGCTGAAGACGCCGGTGACCGGCAACCCTGTCGCGGCCGTGTCGCTGAAGAACGCGCTGATGACCGGGTCGATCAAGGTCGGCAACACGATGCGCAACGTGACGACGATCCAGGCATCCGTCGGCGGCCGCGAGCAGGAAGTGAAGGCGATGCAGGCCGTCACCCAGACCGCGTCGCTGCAGACGACCAGCAACCTGACGGACCTGACCAGCACCAACATGGTCACGACGATCAGCCAGTACCTGCAGGTGCAGAACGCGCTGACCGGCGCGCAGAAGGCGTACGTGCAACTGCAGAACCTGTCGCTGTTCCAGTACATCAATCCGTGATGCACGCGGCGCCGGCTTCGATGTGAGCGTGCGCTTACTTCGCGGCCGGTGCTTGCCGCTGCCAGCCGCGCATCGTGCGCGGACGGGCGCTTCGCCGGGGCCGCGCGGTCGCGCACCGGCTCTCTCGCGCGGCCTGCCGCGTTCTCGTTTGGCCGGCTCCGCCCGCCGGTTCGCTTGCCAGCCCCATTTCCGCTCCGTAAACTCGCGCCAGATTCCAGACCGGCGCATCCTTCGCAGCCGGCGACCGACGACCGACAGGAGCGCTTTTCCCATGTCCGATTCCTACTTCCCGCGCTGGCGGGTCCAATCGACCGGCGCGGCCTCGCGCGTGGTCGGCCCCGACGAGCGCCTCGCGTGGCCGCAGATGGTCGCGATGGGCGTGCAGCACGTCGTCGCGATGTTCGGTTCGACCGTGCTCGCGCCGTTGCTGATGGGCTTCGATCCGAACCTGTGCATCTTCATGTCGGGCATCGGCACGCTGCTGTTCTTCGTGCTGGTCGGCGGGCGCGTGCCGAGCTATCTCGGCTCGAGCTTCGCGTTCATCGGCCTCGTGATCGCGGTGACGGGCTACGGCGGCAGCGGCCCGAACCCGAACATTCCGGTCGCGCTCGGCGGGATCGTCGCGTGCGGCGTCGTGTACGTCGCGCTCGGCGCGCTGGTGCAGGCGATCGGCACGCGCTGGATCGAGACGCTGATGCCGCCCGTCGTCACCGGCGCGGTGGTCGCGGTGATCGGGCTGAACCTCGCGCCGATCGCGGTCAAGGGCGTGTCCGGCTCGACCTTCGAGTCGGTGATGGCGCTCGTCACGGTGCTGTGCGTCGGCGGCGTCGCGGTGTTCGCGCGCGGGATGATGCAGCGCCTCTTGATCCTCGTCGGGCTCGTGATCGCGTACGTGATCTACGCGATCGCGACCAACGGCATGGGCCTCGGCAAGCCGATCGATTTCGCGATCGTCGCGCAGGCCGCGTGGTTCGGCGTGCCGAGCTTCCGCGCGCCGGTGTTCGATCCGCACGCGATGCTGATGCTCGCGCCGATCGCGGTGATCCTGGTCGCGGAGAACCTCGGCCACATCAAGGCCGTCAGCGCGATGACGGGCACCAATCTCGACCGCTACGTCGGCCGCGCGTTCATCGGCGACGGGCTCGCGACGATCGTATCGGGCAGCGTCGGCGGCACGGGCGTGACGACCTACGCGGAGAACATCGGCGTGATGGCCGTCACGCGGATCTATTCGACGCTGGTGTTCGCGGTCGCGGCGCTGATCGCGATCGGGCTGGGCTTCTCGCCGAAGTTCGGCGCGGTGATCCAGACGATTCCCGGCCCCGTGCTCGGCGGCGTGTCGATCGTCGTGTTCGGGCTGATCGCGGTGACGGGCGCGCGGATCTGGGTCGTCAACAAGGTCGACTTCTCCGACAACCGCAACCTGATCGTCGCGGCCGTCACGCTCGTGCTCGGCGCCGGCGACTTCTCGCTGAAGATCGGCGGCTTCGGGCTCGGCGGGATCGGCACCGCGACGTTCGGCGCGATCATCCTGTACGCGATCCTGCGCAAGGAGAAGGAACCGGGGCCGGTGGTGTGAGCGGGAGCGGGCGGTGCAATGCCGCCCGGCAGCGCGGGTTGACGGTACAAAAACATCGGGACCGCAGGTGTTCGTCCGAGACGTTCCAAGCGATGTCAGATCGGGCGGAAAATACTGGAATCAGCCATTTTGTTGGGCGTCTGTTTCTGGCTTCACATTCTGTAACGGTGTTGGATCTCAAGAGCCGGCCCTGGTCTCGATGGAGACGCTGGTCGGCGCTGATACGGCGCTCGCTCCGCACGACACGTTAGCATTCGTTCAATATTCCTGACACTTCTTCCCGTGTGTCGTCGCGGGGCTTTGTGGTATACGTCTGAGCTTATCGCGGCATGGGCGCGATGCTCTCATCATCCGTCCCCCTTTGCCGGAGTATTCCGGGGCATACGAGCAGCCCACCGGCACGTCGCGCGCAGACCGAGGGACGAGAACAATGCAGAACACGGCACAGGCCCTGAGAGACCTTGCGCTGGGCCCGCAATACAACCGGCAAGTGCAAATCAGCTTTCCGGACGATAACGCGCCTTACGGAATCCTGCTGCCGAACGCATTCGAGGCGGTTGAAGCGTTATCGAAGGATTTCGCGTACAAGATCGAAATCCTGTCGGATAACGATCATCTTGCACCGAAAGATTTCATCGGCAAGCGCATTACGATCAGTCTGGCGCGCGGCGACGGAAGCCTGCGATATTTCAACGGCCATATTTTCGCGTCCGGCACGTTCGCACGGATGGCGGCTGGGTATTCTATGAGGCGCACGCAGGCCCGTGGCTGCGCTACCTGAAGTACAGCCAGCACAATCGTTTGTTTCTCGACCAGAACCTGCACGACCAGACAGCGACGGTTTTTCAGGACTACGGCGTGTTGCCGGAATGGGCGTGGCACGTCGGCGAAGACGATCCGCGCATGACGATGGCCTGCCAGTTCGATGAAGACGACCACAATTACGTTCATCGGCGCTGGGAGCATGCGGGCTACCTGTACTGGTACGAGCACACGGCCACGTCGCACAAACTGACCGTTTCCGACCCGACGCGTCCCGCGCCCGCGATCGACGGCAAGATTCACGAAATCCGCTTCCACAATGGCGAGGGGGCGGAAGAGTCGAACAGCATCCGGAGCTGGTCCCCGTTCCAGCAGACGACATCGACGCACGCGGAACTGTCCCGCTTCGACTTCAAGACGCCGACGCCGACCCACGTTCAAACGAGTCTGTTGAGTCCCGATGCCGCGCTGCCGCAGCTCGAATGGAACGAGTACGCAGGCGCGTACGGCTACCGGAACATGGAGCATGGGTATCAGATCGCGAATCGCCGAATGGAGGAAATCGAGGCGACGATCAAGCGCTTCGACGCGAAGGGCAACAATCGCTTCGTGCAGCCGGGGCGCTGGTTCCAGCTGACCGACCGTTACGGTTCGGCGCTGAGCCGCGACCCGAACGACGACGAATACCTGATCGTCTCGGTTCGGCACGTGGTGACCAACAACTATTTGCAGGACACGGGCGTGCTGGCGGAATACCGCAGCGAGTTCACGTGTGTCCCCAAGGCGACGCCGTGGCGGCCGGGGCGCGGCTACAACAGCATCGACACGAAGATCCTTGCGCCACAGACGGCAACCGTCGTCGGCCAGTCCGGCACGAGCATCCACACCGACGAACACGGCCGCGTGCTGGTTCAATTCCATTGGGATCGCGACGGCAAGTATTCGACATGGGTGCGGGTCGCGAGCGGCTGGGCCGGCGGCGGCCAAGGGATGGCGGCGCTGCCCCGTATCGGTTCCGAAGTGATCGTGCAATGGCTCGATGGAAATCCGGACCACCCGATCATCACGGGCCGCGTGATGAACGCGCGCAACGTGCCGTCGTGGAAGCTGCCGGACGAGCATCCACTGATGGGGATTCGCAGCCGGGAACTGATCGGCGCGGATGGCAACGCGTCGTCCGGCCGAAGCAATCAACTGATCTTCGATGACACGGCGAACGCCATTCAGGCGCAACTTCGGTCCGACCATGCGGCGAGCCAACTCTCGCTCGGCAAGATCACCCGGATCGAGGACTGGCAGGGGCGCAAGGATGCTCGGGGCGAGGGCTTCGAGCTGCGTACGGATGAGGTCGGCGCGATTCGCTCCGGCAAGGGCATGGTAATCAGCACCGAGGTGCGTCCTGCTGCGCAGGGGCACCTCTCGGACGTTAGCGAACCCGCATCGCGACTGACCAAAGCACAAACGTTACACGGGCAGCTTGGCAAGCTTGCGCAGCACTATCAGGCGCAGGACAACGGAGCGGACCAGACACCGATCGCCGATGTGCTGAAATCGCAGGTGGAGGGTATCCAGGGCGCGGGTGCGACGGGCAACAGCGACAAGGGCGACTTCCCGGAACTCAACGAAGCGCACTTGCTGCTGGCCGGCGCGGCTGGCATCGCCGTGACGACGCCCGCGACCGCGCACGTCACGGGCGGCCAGCACGTAGCCGTGACGGCCGGCGAAAGCATGTCGGTCGCGACGGGGAAATCGTTCTTCGCCAGCGTATCGGACAAGTTCTCGCTGTTCGTGCACAAGATGGGGATGAAGCTGATCGCCGCGAGCGGCAAGGTGCAGGTGCATGCGGAAAACGACGAGCTGGAGCTGCTGGCGAAGAAGGTCTTGTCGATCATCAGCACGACGGACTGGATCAACATTACCGCCAAGCAGGGCATTCGCTTGACGGCCGGCAACAGCCAGCTCGAAGTCAGCGCGAAAGGCATCGTGGGCTATACGCCCGGTGAAAACAAGATCCATGCGGGCAGTCACGATACGGTGGGGCCGCAGAGCGTGCCGGCCAACTTCCCTGGCAATGATCTGTGTGAACAGGTTGCCAGTGGCGCAGCCCAGGCTGGCCAGGCATCGGTCGCACTGACATGAGCGAAGGCATATGACTATTGCTCCCCTGCAAGCAGCCCCTAACTTCTCGGGGCCGCTCACACACGGTTTCCTGTTGGTGGAACCGACGACACTAGTTCATGCACCTGAGCTGCTGGCACTGGATATGCAGCCGTGTACTCCGCGCGCGCTGGCACACCGTGAGGAATTGATGCCCCAACTCGTCGATATCTCCGCGCTGGACGACGAAGCGCGTGCGCTGGCAACCGCGTGCTGGGTAGCAGAAACACATATTGAACGCCCGCCTGTGGTGTGCGCATGGCTCAGCAGCGATGCGCCCGCCGACGCGATATGCGAACACGTTGCACGCTATCTGGTCGGTCCGGGCGCAGACGGTAACCCCACGTTCTGGCGTTACTACGATCCACGTGTGCTGAGCCTGACACACGCGGTGCTCGATTCGTCTCAGCAACGGGCATTGTTTGGCCCGATTCAGGCGTGGCAGTTCGCGTGGGCCGGACATTGCTGGTGCGTTACGCGTTCCGGCGCCGACACAGCGGACACCGATCAACCGTCCGGCTGGCCGCGTCGCGAGCAATGGCCGCGCATCAATTGCAGTGAAGCCGCAGATCGGGTGCTACGCCGGCTACCCACCATGTCTGTCGAGCACGCCGCGCAATTCCCCATCGCACTGGACAGGGTGTTCAGTGAGGCGATTCTGAGCGGCCACGCTATGGATGTCGATGCGCTTGTCGAGTATGCATTGCAACACTTGCGACTCGATATTGCACTTGACTCTGAAACTCGAGGATCAAAACCATGACGACCAAAGGTTGCCCGCTGTGCGATCGCCAATCGCTGCTGATCTATCCCGTACGGTACGCAATCGCTTGTCCGCGTGGCGCAGCGAAAGCCCCAGCGCTGTCCGGTAATTTCAAAATTGACGGTCGGGCACCTCAAGCAGTTGCCTCCGCCAAATTCACGTTACGCGCGCTGCGTCAAGGCTATCTATACACCTACGACGAGAAGCGCAAACGGCTCAGCGCTTACATGGTTCTGGATGATGGCAGTCTTTGGTATTTCCCACCCGACACGACGCCACCTCCGGGCGACTCCAAAAGCGCACTCACTCAAAGTTGTATCGCACGTGCCGAAACGGACTTCGAGTCGCTGGGGCGATGTGTCAGTGTTCAGCATACGCCTGGAAGTGACGAGGCGAGCAATCTCTGGATTGGCTGGTCGAACGTGCGGTGGACCAAGGACCTCGTACACAACAAAATCAATGAAGACGCTTGGCGCAAGCAGCATATGCAGTGCATCAACGTTCCCGCGATGCTGGCCGGGGGCGCCACCGATACGGGCGAATTTCAAGCCACGCAGAGCAAGATCGCGCATTTTGCGATGGATGCTCAGGCGATGAAGGCAGCGTTCGGCTTTAGCAACCGCACACCCAAGGACGAGATCCGACTACGTCAGCGCAACGTCGCCAAACGAATCGGTGATGCAATGGCTGAATCTCCGAACAAGAAAGGCTTTGTGGTCGCGGTCAACGACCCTGTCGGCGTCGCTAACGATCTCGCGGAACTGACGGTTCCCAACCTGAACAATGGTTTCGACGAACAGATGTATTGGAAGTGGACATCGGCGCAACTGCTCCAACGTGCTGAAGCGGGAATTCGAGCGAATGCGAAGGCCGTTACTGGACTGACCTATGGAACTTCGAAGACCATCGCCGATGCCAATGCCGTCAATATGAAGGTCGGCGCTCCCGTCGCGCCGGATGCGGTCGGTTTTTTTCACGTCATGCGCTCGTGGATTAGGACGGGAAGTCTTGAGCAGGCGATGAAGGAGGAAGACCGAAAGACGGGGGACGTTCCCGCGACGCAGGAAGAGGCGGCGAACGAGGCGTGGGAGGACGCAGCGTTCAAGGTCGGTCCCGATGGGAAGCGAACCAGCGTGCTCGATGAAGAGGCGTTGAAACGCTTCCCACAGGAGTATCAGCAAGCGCTCGAAGCGTTCAAGCCGAAGTGGCAGCCGCTTGTGCAAGCGCATGCGGAATGGCTCAAGTCGCAATTGCTCGCCGAATGGATGGCTGGCGTTCACGATTCGCAGGACCTTCGGAGCGGCTACGCATACAGTGAGTCCTGCGCACAGGCCATTGGTGCCGCTGTCGGCACCGAAGCCTGCAAGAAAGTGCTCGATGACTGGCTGAACGGTCAGGCTTCGAACATCCGCAATCTGTACGTGCGCGCCCTGATGTTCAATCAGGACACGCTGATAAAAGCGGCGGACGCACAGGTGCACGGTTCTGATATCCAATACGAGAACTTCCTGAATCTCTACAAGGAAGCGTTCAAGAAGATCGAAAATCTGGGCAACGCGGCCAGTCTGCGCGATCGACTCATCGTGACGACCGCCAATCAGATCGTCGGCGTACTCACGAAGACCACGCGCGGTGCCGCGCTCGGCTTCGTGACTATTCGTTTGGCGATACAGTCCGGAGTTCGACTCAAACCGTCACAAGTCAGCAAACTTGCCATTCGCGACTGGGCGTTGCAGCAAGCCCGGGAGTTGGACGTCAAATTGGACGGAAACCGGACGGAACAGCGCGCCTCGGCGACCCAGGTCGGGAAACAGGTCCTGAGGACGGCGCCACCGAGTGATCCGAATGTCGTCGCCTACGAGATGGACGTCGACGCTCTGGTTCGGGACGGGAAGCTAGAGGCTGACGCGATCAAGGCCGTCAGGGTTCCGGGCGTGGATACCGCCAAGAAGTGGCTCAACTCGGCCCGGGAGTTCAATCTCGGCGTCGCGACGGTGATATTCCAGATGGCGACGCTTACCTTCGCGGCGAAGGATTGGGCGGGCAGCGATCAGTTCAACCAAGGCGAAACCGGTTTGAAGGCAGTCGGCGCTGTCGTTTCGATCGTCGGGACCGTCATCGAAACCGCGTCGGAAACAGTGGCGAAAGCGCCGGCTCATCCGCTATCGGCGTTCATCATGAAGCAGTGGGCCGGTGCCAGCGAATGGGCCGAAGTCGGAGCGAAGGTTGGGCGCGGCCTTGGTGCGCTAGCAGGCATCGTGCTAGCGGGGTATGACATCTTGAAGAACATGCCAGAGGCATATGCCAATAAAGAATATGGTCTGACTACTCTCTACGCTTTCAGCGGGATTCTAGGCGTATACGTTGCGGTTGCTGCATTCTTCAGCCTGCCCCTATTCTGGCCTGCTTTGGTCCTATCCATCTTAGTGGGTATCGCGATCGCGATTTTCAAAGCGTCGGCGCTCAAAGACTGGGTCTCTCGCTGCAAGTTCAGCAAGGGGGAGCACTACGATTCGCTTGAGGCGGAAATCAAGGCATTTAACTCGGCGGCGGGAGGCTAACAGGTGGACGAGCGCGTCATGAAAAAATGTATCGGCAAACCAGTGCCACAGTGGGATCTGGCGCATCGCTTGCTGATCAATCGAGCCGTTGGTCCAGATGTCCAGGATTTCGGTGCAACGTTCAGCGTCAATTCAACTTATATGGATGTAATCGAGCCGTCTTTTCTCGAACGGCAGTGGTTCATTACTGGCGCTGTACTGGCCTTTTTGGGTATGGGAATTGGTCCATACGTCTATCTTCTAACGCACGCCGATCCAGCTCCTGCGTTTTGGATGTTTGTATTTAACTGCCTAGCGATTGTGCCTGTCGTCCTTTTCGGTTCGATAGTCTGGAAACTCGGGCGCGGCCTGTTCTTTGGTCTCCGCTATCGCCCGATCCGTTTCCATCGCGAAGCTCGCAAGCTTTTTGCGATTCGCGCACGACGCTTTTTCGCGAAACCCAGCGAAGGTGACATCGTTTGGGAAGCACCGTGGACGGAAGATTCGATCTTTTGTCTGCACCGCGAAGACACGTCCTTCGGCACGATTTTCCACATTCGGCACTATACGGTCGACGACCACGGCAATGTCACTCGCGTGTTCTCGATAGGTCGGGAATGGACCGGCAAGCAGCAGGTTGAAATGGCACTCGCGCAGTGGAACTACTGGTGCGCGTACATGAACGGCGGGCCGAACGGTTTGCCCAAACCGATGCTGTTTCACACGCAGCGCGAGACGCCACGCGAGTCGTTCCTGTTTTCTCTGTATAGCTTCGGGATGCGCGCGCCGGTCTTCATTCGTTTGCTGATGATGCCGCTGATTCTGATCTTTACCGTCATGCGAATCATTGCGAATGCGACCTGTCGCGATCCTGTCTGGCCTGCCGCCATCGAGCAAATCTCCGCGATCGCGCCCGATGATCTTTACGCGGAACCGCGCTCAGGGACGCCTGTCGGATGGGGAGACACCGTGTTGGCCCAGCAGCGCGGCGAGTATCCGAATGGGTCGAAAGCGCGGGTCGAAGACTGGAGGGGTGAACCCGACGGCGGAATGTACGCGGCAGCTTGGCTCGAGAATCCTGCTGCCAACATGGCAAACTCGGCAGTGCGAAGCTAACGGTGCTTGACGAAGAGGATTTCCGGCATGATTGAAAGGCACATCGTAGCGGCGCTAACCACGGCACTTGTGTTGTTCGCTGGATGCTCGTCAAGTGCATCTGCGAAATACGATGCTGCGGAAAAAGCAGTCAAATCAGCATTGGTCGATGCCCAAGACATCGATTTTTTTGATTTATACGAAAACACGCTTGATTTGCACGGGATAAGTTCGACGCCGAACTACACGCGCACGTTCATTTGCGGATACGTCACCTACAAAAATCGGGCCGGCCAGCTGGTTCGCGCGCGTTTTATCTATGTGACCCGTTCGGATGATCCGTCACTTGCCGACTATGGCCCGCTCAGCCTGGAGAAGCCTGAGCTGAATTACGGAATTCGTGATGAGGACAATGGAGGCAGGTACGCGACCGCGTTCGAATTCTCCGGATGGAATCGAATTTGCGCCAATGCTCGGCATCCGAAAACTTTTAGCGGAGTCGCTCCGAAGAGCGACGGTTGACCTGGATGCGGGACCGATCAGGTCTTGCTTGTTCAACGGCATGACAATGCAAACGATGCGGAAAGGATGATGAAGGATGAAAACGGACGTGGCGTGATCCGCCTGAATGACAAGACGACGCACGGAGGCCACGTGATCACCGCGAGTGACGATCTGAAAGCGCAGGGCATTCCCGTCGCGCTCGAAGGGCACCTGACCGAATGTCCGAAGTGCGGCGGGCAGTTCAGGATCATTCCCCAAAACAGTACGCGCAACCATCACGGTACGCCGGTAGCCTTTCACGATGATCCGACGGAGTGCGGAGCGCGACTGATTTCGTCGCTTGAATAGAGGTCATCGCGTATGGGCGGTTCGGTAGATCCGATGAAGGAAACGGCATTGATCGGCGAATCGTCGCCCGACGCGCAGGTTGTGCATCATTGGCTTTATTTGAACCGGCCACGCCACTTCCCGGAGCCTGGCAAGCGCACGCGGGCGGAACGGCTAGCGGAAATCGAACATCTCTATGACCGACACGTCGTCGGCCCGGCGATTCTCGACGCCGAGGCGGCCGAATCTCTCCCGTCGTACGGACCGCAGCATGAAATGATCCGGATGCAGCCATACGGCCCACAAGGAGGATTGCGCAAACTTATCTTCGTCGGCCCGACACTCGTGCGTTCCGACCGACTAGGGCTGTAGCTGAATGGATCACCTGCTGTCGCATTACGAATATGAACTCGGGTTGTTCGCGCGGGCACTCGGCGATTTCGCGATCCGCTATCCAAAGATCGCGGCTCGGCTCGGCATCCAGAGCGGCCGAAGCGACGATCCGCATGTGGCCCGTCTGATTCAAACCTTTTCGTTTCTGGCCGCACACCTCGATTCGAAGCTGGCCGACGACTATCCCGAGTTCACCGAGGCGCTGCTCGAGGTCGTCCACCCCCACTATCTGCGCACCATACCGTCGTGCGCGATTGCCTCGGTCGAACCACGGACGATCGTCGGTCAACTGACGGAGCCGATCATCGTGCCGCGAGGCATGGCGTTGAATGCGCGCACCGCCCCGATACGGTTCCGGTCGGCCTACGACGTGACCCTCTCGCCATTGCAAATCCGGTCCGCGCGGTATGCCCCGGCGCTGCTGGCGCCGTCGGCCGTGAGATTGCCGACAGACGCAACCGGCGTGCTGTCGATCAGCTTCGCGTCGGCTGCCGGTCCATTCACGGCGGGTATTCCGGACGGGCCTGTCCGGATCTATCTTTCCGGCGAACGGCCCTTCGTCTCGTCGCTGCTGGACGCTTTGCTGCTGCGCGCGGCGGCCGCGTATGTCGAGGTCGATCAATGTGGGCGCTGGCGGGCCATATCGAAGGTGCCGTTCGAACCGGTCGGTTTCGCCGATGACGACCGCTTGCTGCCGGACAACCGAACCACCAGCCGCACCGCGACCACCTACCGCTACTTGCTGGAATACTTCGCGTTTCCCGAACTGTTCGATTTCGTCGATCTCGACATCGGCCGCGTGCGGCGGGCAGCAAGCGCTCCCGACGCTCGGGAACTAACGTTGCACGTCGTATTGCGCGATACGCCTGCCGACTCGGTCGCCGCGCTGGCGCTTGCATCGCTGGACGCGGCGGCGTTCAAGCTGTTTTGTACGCCCGTCGTGAATCTCTTTTCTCAACCGGCCCTGCCCATTGTGTTGAAGGGGCAGGACGCCTATCCGGTCCAACCCATGCGACTGGCGAAACATTCGCCGCTGGGCGTGTATTCGGTCGACGCGGTCTATCTCGGCGAGTTATCAAGGAAGAAGGACAAAGACGAGGACGTATCGCTCGACAGTGATCGGCCTAGAACCCTGGTGCGGCCCTATCAGGCGCTGAGTCACGATCCGCGCCCGGATTCGGCGGCGGTCTATTGGGTTGCGTTTCGTGACCGCGATGCGGGATCGCCCGGTCGTCAATCCATGATGCTGTCGCTGGTCGGACTGGACGGACAGTCGGTCCGGCCAAAGCTGCCCCAAATCGATGTGGTGACGACGGTGACAAACGGCGACTTGCCGGCGCGCTTGTCGATCGGCAATCCGGTGGGCGATTTGCTGCTCGAAAGCAAGGCGCTGGATTGTCCGATCCAGTTGATTACCCGACCGACGTTGACGGCTGATCTGCCGCGTGGCCACGGTGCGTTGTGGCGCGTGTTGTCGACGCTTGCGCCGCATCCGCTGGATCTGACGCGGGACGGGTTATCGGGGCTGAAAGCATTCCTGCGGCTCCACGCGGTGCGCACGACGCCGTTCGCGCTGCGCTGCATCGACGCGATTACCGAACTGGACTACAAGCCGGCAATGAAATGGATGTCGCTGGATAATCAGTTCCCGTCGTTCGTGCGCGGCATCGAAATCATGTTGTCGCTTGACGAGACCGCGCTGCGCGAAGTCAGCCTGGTCGTGTTCACGAAGCTGCTCGAACGGTTCTTCGCGCCGTACGGGCCGACGAACAGTTATGTCCAACTGGTGGTCCGTTCGGCGCAGACCGGCCAGGAATTGACGCGAGGCGCGGCCATGCCCGGTACGCAGCCGCTGATCTGAACGCATCGGCCAGGATTCTCGTCATGAGGCGGCGGGGTGATCCGGATCAGCCCTGACCAAGCGCTCGACCGTATGTTGTCTGACCCGGGGGGGCGGCGCAACGCTGCCGATCGCTTGCATTACGCGCCAGTATTCGACTGCCCCTGCAGCCACGCACAGAACTGCGCGACGAGCGGATCGTCGGCCGGCGCGCCCGGCGCGATCCACCAGTAGCTGCGCGTCGCGATACGCGGCCCGTCGAGCGGCATCACCAGCCGCCCGCTCGCGAGTTCGTCGTCGATCAGCGGCAACGGGCCGAGCGCGACGCCCAGCCCGTCGACGGCCGCCTGCAGCGCCAGGTAGAAGTGGTCGAACGACTGTCGCTTGCGGCCCTTCATCGCGACACCCGCCGCCGCGAACCAGTCGCGCCAGCCTTCCGGCCGCGTATCCGAATGCAGCAGCACGTGCCGCGCGAGATCGTCCGCGCGCGTGATCGGCGCGCGCTTGAGCAGCGCGGGGCTGCAGACCGGAATCACGCTTTCGTCGAGGAAGTGGCCGCTCGTGCAGTTCGGCCAGTGGCCGGGCCCGCGGCGGATCGCGACGTCGAAGCCGTTCAGCGTGTCGAGCGGCGCGTTCGACGTCGACAGCTTCAGCTCGACGTTCGGCACGTCGCGCTGAAACCGCGACAGGCGCGGCAGCAACCATTTCATCGCGAAGGTCGGCAGCGCGTTGATGCGCAGCACGCGCGCCGCGCCCGTGTTGCGCAACTGCTCGGTCGCGTGCGCGATGCTGTCGAACGCCGCGCGTACGGTGTCCAGGTAGCGGCGGCCTTCGTCGGTGAGCTTCACGCGCTTGCCGTAGCGGTGGAACACCGGCTTGCCGAGCCACGCCTCGAACCCGGCGATCT
>Ga0268257_1002270_pt1 | contig 14256 bp, 12 predicted proteins | sample AgamicAtPrz_FD_200249 | JGI IMG/M metagenome (GOLD analysis project Ga0268257, IMG submission 200249) | Agave microbial communities from Guanajuato, Mexico - At.P.rz (v2) (version 3) | ecosystem: Host-associated > Plants > Phyllosphere > Phylloplane/Leaf | place: Guanajuato, Mexico | collected...
TGCTTCAGATGCTTGTAGACCGTCGCGCGCCCCATCCCGAGCACGTTCGCGACGTAGTTCGCCGCGCTCTTGCCGCGAAACGCGCCTTCCGCGTACAGCGCCTCGACGAGTTCGCGCCGGTGCTCGCGCGTGAGCCCGTTCAGCCCGACCTGCCGTTCGCGCAGCCAGCCGTGCAGGAACGTGTTGATGCGCTCCTGCCAGTCGTCGCGGAACAGTTCGTCGGGCTGCGCGACGACGCCCGCGCCCTTGATGAACAGGTCGAGCGTCGCGCGCACCTCTTCGAACACCGCGATGTTGAAGTTGATGCACATCATCCCGGCCGGCCGGCCTTCGTCGTCGAACAGCACGTTGCTGACGCAGCGCATCCGCCGGCCGTCCCAGTTCAGCTTTTCGTACGGGCCGATCACGCGCTCGCGCGCCGAATGATCGATTTCCTCGAGCGCGGAATCGTCGCCGACCTCGCGCTTCGACAGGTTGTTCGCGAGATACAGCACGGTCTGGTCGTGCAGGTCGTGGATCACGACTTCCGCGTACGGGAAGAACAGCGCGGCGATACCGTCGGCGATCGGCGCATAGCGGGTGAGCAGCAGGTCTTTGACGGGAGATTTCTTCTTGCGCATCGGTGTCGCGATCTCGGGTGGGCGGGAGCCGGGCAGCGTGTCGGGCCGGCAGGCCGGCGCACCGTCGGCCGGCATGCCCGTGCGCCCGCGCGCGGCCGCCGCGGCGGTTGCGCCATTGTATCGGCCCCGCGCGCGCGTGCCGCTCATCCGCGCGTCAGATGCGTGTACAGCGCGTGCGCGATCGCGATGTCCTCGAGCCCGAGGCCGATCGAGCGGAACAACGCGTGACGTGTGCGCGACGGCGCCGCGCAGGTGCCGGCGACGAGCGCGGGCAGGTCGCTGACGATCCGGCCGGCATCCCAGCCGTGCTCGGCTGCCGCGATCTGCATCTCGCCGGCGCTCGCGGGCGTCGTGTGCCGGTAGTCGCAGTAGACGTCCATGTCCGGCAGCCACGCGGGCGGGATTTCGTGCGCGCGCGCGACGTTCGTGCTGATCGACGTGACGAGCGCGGCGCGCGTGAGCATTCCGTCGCCGAGCACGGGCGTGCCCGACGACGTGCACAGCATCACCACGTCCGCGTCGCGCACGCAGGCCTCGACGCTCGCCGCCGCGCGTACGCGCGGGTCGAGCGCGGCGAGGCTCGCCTGCAGCGCCGCGTCGCCGGCCAGCGCGGGCGAGTACACGCGGATCGTGTCCCAGTCGCGCAGCGCCGCCGTGTGCCGCAGGTGCGCGAGGCCGGCCGCGCCCGCGCCGACGATCGCCAGATGGCGCGCGTCGCGCGGTGCGAGGCAGTCGACCGCGAGCGCCGTCGTGCCGGCCGTGCGTTCGACGGTCAGCAGCCCCGCGTCGCACCACATCAGCGGCTGGCCGGTTTGCATCGACATCAATGCGGTCCATGCGGTGACAACCGGTTTGCCGCCTGTCACGACATACGGCGACAGCTTCGCGCCGAACACCTGCTCGTCGGCGAGCGCGCCGAGATACGTGATGAAGTCGCCGGCCTGGTCGGGAAACAGCGTGAGCGTCTGCGGCGGCTGCACCGCGCGCGCCGCGGCAAGCGACGCGAACATGCGGCGCAGCGTGCCGAGCACGTCGAGCGACGGCAGCGCCGCGCGCACCGCGGCTTCGTCGACGGTCAGCGGCAGGGCGGGGACGGTTTGCGTCATCGGGACATCTCCGGTTCGGGCTGGACAGAAAGTCTCGAAAGACGGCGTCCGGCGGGGTTTGTTATGGACTAAAAGTCTAATGTAGACAAACGAAGTCGGGAGGATTTTTCTTTTCGAGACGTCGTGTCGTTGCCGGATTCATAAAAAATGCCATGGAATCAACGGTATATTTGAACGGGTGACGAATTTTCGAGGTCGAGCAACAAGGCGACCTGCTCGTAACCCCTATAGTCTATAGTAGACTTTGAGTCTATATTTTGCGTGCAGGACCGAACACGTCGCCAGGCGGCTGCCGCCTGCCTCGAATGCCGACCCGGCGCCTGACCGAGCGCGTCGCGCGACCGATCTTCATCGCCTCACTCCAGAACAGAAGGACCGTCGTGAACTGGAAACTTTCCCTTTGCGCCGCCGCGGCGCTTGCGTGCGCGGCCGTCACGGCCCATGCGGAACAGACCACGTTGCGCTTCGGGATCGAAGCCGCTTATCCGCCGTTCGAGAGCAAGACGCCGGCCGGTCAGCTGCAGGGTTTCGACGTCGACGTCGGCAACGCGGTATGCGCGAAGCTGAACATGAAGTGCGCGTGGGTCGAGAATGCGTTCGACGGGCTGATCCCGGCGCTGCAGGCGCGCAAGTTCGACGCGATCAACTCGGCGATGAACATCACCGCGAAGCGCAAGCAAAGCATCGACTTCACGCCGGCGATCTACGTGGTGCCGATCGTGATGGTCGCGAAGCACGGCTCGCCGCTGAAGCCCGACGTCGCGAGCCTGCGCGGCAAGCACGTCGGCGTGCTGCAGGGCTCGTCGCAGGAGGATTTCCTGAAGGCGCACTGGGCCAATGCGGGCGTGGCCGTCGTGTCGTACCCGGATCAGGACCAGATCTACGCCGATCTCGTCGCGGGGCGTCTCGACGCGGCCGTGCAGGAAGCGCAGACCGCGCAGGACGGCTTCCTCGACAAGCCGGCCGGCCGCGACTACCAGATCGTCTGCGAGCCGCTGAAGGATCCGGCGACGCTTGGCGAAGGCACCGGCTTCGGCATGCGCAAGAACGACAAGGCGCTGCAGGCGAAGATCGTCGCCGCCCTCGATGCGCTGAAGAAGGACGGCACGCTGAGCGCGCTGTCGCAGAAGTACTTCAAGCGCGACATCATCGCGAAGTAAGCGCCGCCGCGTGCCGGCCGCAGGGGCCGGCGCACGGCGCATCCCATCTCGACGCAGTGCGGGGAACCATGGATTTCGACGTCATCGTTCTGGGGGCCGGCATCGTCGGCGTGTCGTCGGCGCTGCATCTGCAGGATCGCGGGCTGCGTGTCGCGCTCGTCGACCGGCGCGCACCCGGCGAGGAAACCAGCCACGGCAATGCAGGGCTGATCGAGCGCTCGTCGGTCGTGCCGTATGCGTTTCCGCGCCGGCTCGGCACGCTGCTGCGCTACGCGCGCAACCGCTCGGTCGATCTCTATTGGGATTACCGCGCGCTGCCCGCGTATGCAGGCTGGCTCGCGCGCTTCTGGCGCGAATCGTCGCCGCAGCGGCTCGCGGCCGCCGCGCGCGACCTGCTGCCGCTGGTCGCGGCGAGCGTCGTCGAGCACGATGCGCTGCTCGCGCGCACCGACGCGCAGCCGCTCGTGCACGACGGCGGGTGGATCGAGGCGTTCCGTTCGCCCGTGTTGTTCGACGCGCAAGCGCGCGCGCAGCAGCGCGTGGCCGATGCGCACGGGTTGCGGATGACCGTGCTCGACGCGCATGCGCTGCGCGCGCGGGAGCCCGGCATCGGCGATGCATTCTGCGGCGCCTTCCACTGGCAGGACCCGAAGACCGTGTCGAGCCCCGGCGGGCTGACCAAGGCGTATGCGCGGCTGTTCGAGCGCGACGGGGGCACGTTCGTGCTCGGCGATGCGACGACGCTCGTTCAGGTCGATGACGGCTGGCAGGTCGGGTCCGAACACGGGGCGATCTCCGCGCGCTCGGCCGTGGTCGCGCTCGGGCCGTGGTCCGATCATGTGTTCGCGCCGCTCGGCTACCGGATTCCGCTGCGTGCGAAGCGCGGCTATCACATGCATTACCGGCCGACGCGCACGCCGCTGAACGTGCCCGTGTGCGATACCGAGGCAGGTTTCGTCGTCGCGCCGATGGAGGGCGGCCGCCTGCGGCTCACGACGGGCGTCGAGATCGCGCTGCGCGGCGCGCCGCCGACCGGCGTGCAGCTCGCGCGTGCCGAACCGCTGGCGCGCGACGCGTTCGGCATCGGCGAGCGGCTCGATCCTCAGCCGTGGCTCGGGATGCGGCCGTGCACGCCGGACATGCGTCCGGTGATCGGGCCCGCGCCGCGCCATCGCCATTTGTGGTTCGCGTTCGGCCATTGCCATCACGGGCTCACGCTCGGGCCGGCGACCGGCCGCCTGCTCGCCGAAATGATGACGGGCGCGCCGACCTATATCGATCCTCGTCCGTACCGGCCCGCACGCTTCGGCTGAACCTGCGGCACGCAGATGCGGTTTCGGCCGCCGGCACGCGCCGGCGGCAATGCGCATGCTTTACAGTTTTTCATTCTGCTGTCCGGGTTGTCGAAATCCACGCAATCGGAATGATCTGCGTAATCGACAAGAAAGAAAATCGCGCGATAAAATAAAATCAGCGAATTCGCGATTTATCAATGCATTTTCATATTGCTGAAATACGTAATGGGAAGCCGGCTCTGACGGTATAGGGCGGCATCGCGGCCGCGCGTTCCGGCGTGACGGGAATGTACCGGAACACGTTACTGCGGGGCTCGCAAACGTTACGTTACATCCGCGTTCCGATCGCCTTTTTCGTCAGACGATTCCGGTGCCGCAACCCGCGAATTTCCGCTGAAATCGATTAAAAAAGCATTATTGCCAGTCAATCGGCGGATGAATCATCCGATTTTTGGAATTGGCACGCTTCGTGCAATCCGTCCCCATGCTTGTCAACGTAGTGCCAACCGAGATGGGGAAAATAACGATGGGACAGAATTTTAAATTGACGGGTGTGGCGCTGTCGGTCGCGACGGTGTTCGGGGTACTGGCGTCGGGTTCCGCGATGGCGGGAGCCCTCGATTCGCTGCCGATCCCGCAAGTGATCGTCAATCCGCCGACGAACACCGTGTCGGTGGGGCTCGTCGCGACGGGCACGTCGCCGCTGGGCTCGGTCACCGTGACCGCGGGCGGGGCGGGCGCGATCCAGACGTCGCTCGGCGATCCGGGGCAAGTGTTGTCGGGCGCCGTGGGGGCGGCGACGGGGGCACTCGGCGGTGGCGGCGGCACGGTGCAGCCGCTGGCGGCGGTGCAGGGGGCGGTGAATCAGGTGACGGGGGCGTTGAGCGGAGGCAATCCGGCGGGTGCGCTGACGGGCGCATTGAACACGGCAACCGGCACGCTGAGCAGCGCGCTCGGCACGGCAACGGGCGCACTGGGCGGGATCGGCGGTGGCTCGAACCCGTTGGCGCCGGTTCAAGGTGTCGTGAATCAGATAACGGGCGCGTTGAGCGGAGGCAACCCGGCGGGTGCGCTGACGGGCGCGTTGAATACGGCAACCGGCACGCTGAGCAGCGCGCTCGGCACGGCAACGGGCGCACTGGGCGGGATCGGCGGTGGCTCGAACCCGCTGGCGCCGGTTCAAGGTGTCGTGAATCAGATAACGGGCGCGTTGAGCGGTGGCAACCCGGCGGGTGCGCTGACGGGCGCGTTGAATACGGCAACCGGCACGCTGAGCAACGCGCTCGGCACGGCAACGGGTGCATTGGGCGGGATCGGTGGTGGCTCGAACCCGCTGGCGCCGCTGCAAGGTGTGGTGAATCAGGTAACGGGTGCGCTCGGTGGCGGCAACCCGGCAGGTGCACTGACTGGTGCCCTGGGCACGGTGACGGGCGCCTTGGGCGGCGTTGGCGGCGGCAATCCGGCTGGGGCATTGACCGGCGCGCTCGGTACAGTGACCGGCGCGTTGGGCGGTAGCGGCGGCGGCAATCCGGCAGGCGCACTGACCGGTGCTCTGGGTACGGTGACGGGCGCCTTGGGTAGCGTTGGCGGCGGCAATCCGGCAGGCGCATTGACCGGTGCTCTGGGTACGGTGACGGGCGCCCTGGGCGGCGTTGGCGGTGGCAACCCGGCAGGCGCATTGACCGGCGCGCTCGGCACAGTGACGGGCGCCTTGGGTAGCGTTGGCGGCGGCAATCCGGCAGGCGCATTGACCGGTGCACTGGGTACGGTGACCGGCGCCCTGGGCGGCATCGGCGGCGGTAACCCCGCAGGCGCACTGACCGGCGCGCTCGGCACGGTAACCGGCGCGCTGGGCAACCTCGGCGGCGGCGCGAACCCGATCACCCCGATCCAGGACGTCGTGAACCAGGTCACCGGCACGCTCGGCAGCGGTAACCCGGCCGGCGCCCTGAGCAACGCGGTCAACACGATCACCGGCACGCTCGGCAACGTCGGCGGCGCAGGGAGCCCGCTCGCGCCGGTGCAAGGCGCCGTCACGCAGCTCGCCGGCACGCTCGGCAACGGCGATCCCGCCGGTGCGCTGACGAATGCGCTGAACTCCGTGACGGGCGCGCTCAGCGGCGCGAACCCGCTGGCACCGGTGCAGGGCGTCGTGAACCAGGTCGTCGGCACGCTGTCGGGTGCAGGCGGCGGCAGCCCGATCACGCCGATCACGAACCTCGTCAACGGTCTGCAGAACGCATTGCCGGGTGGCAATCCGGCCGGCGCGCTGACCGGTGCGCTCGGCTCGGTGACCGGCGCGCTCGGCAACCTCGGCGGGACGAATCCGCTGGCGCCGGTGCAAGGCGTCGTGAACCAGGTCGTCGGCGCGCTCGGCGGCAGCAACCCGGCCGGCACGCTGAGCAACGCGATCGGGACGGCCACGGGCGCGCTCGGCAACGCGGTCGGCTCGGTGGCGGGCGCGCTCGGCGCACTGGGCGGCACGAGCCCGCTGGCGCCGGTGCAGGGTGTCGTGAACCAGGTCGTCGGTACGCTCGGCGGCAGCAATCCGGCCGGCGCACTGACGGGCGCGCTGAACTCGGTGACGGGCGCCCTCGGCAACCTCGGCGGCTCCAACCCGCTGGCGCCGGTGCAAGGCGTCGTGAACCAGGTGGTCGGCACCCTGTCCGGCGCCGCCGGCAACAGCCCGATCGCGCCGATCACGAACCTCGTGAGCGGCCTGACGGGCGGCGGCAACCCGGCTGGCGGGCTGACCGGTGCGCTCGGTTCGGTGACGGGCGCACTCGCGTCCGGTCCGGCGGCGCTCGGCCAGACGGCCGGCGCGCTGTCGGGCGCGGCCGGTTCGACGGCGGCGGCAGGCGGCAGCCTGCTCGGCTCGGGCGCGAACGCGGCCGGCGGCACGGCCGGCGCGGTCGGTTCGCTGCTGACGACAGGTGCCAACTCGACGGCGACGGTCGTCAATGCGGTCGGCACGTCGGTGGGCACGGCGCTCGGTTCCGCGCCGAGCCTGTCGGTGACGCCGCATTCGGGCAACAGTTCGCCGAACAACCCACTCGCACCGGTGACGACGCTGCTCCAATCGCTGACCGGGGCACTGCCGAGGTAACCGGCCGAAACCGCACGACGGCGCCGCATCGGCCGTCGTGCAATACGCTCGCGCAACGCGGCATGACAGCGATGTCATGCCGCGTCGTCATTTCCGGCTTCCGCGTGCTTACGTCGCATGAATGATGCGTCGCCGCTCGTCGCGCCGCCGCATGGAATAACCGGCCGTCGCCGTCCGTTTACATACCGAGTTCCGGCACGACCGGCCGGCGGGATAATGATCGCGACGAAGCCGATCGCCCCGTCCGGCGGCACCGTGTCGCGACACGACGCCAAGGAGAACGGGAATGAAACGGATGCTCTTCGCTGCCGCGCTGATGGCGGCGATCGTGCGGCCGGCGGCCGCGGAACCGCCCCAGGTCGGCGACGGGAAACTGGTCGACGAAGCGCACATGACGCTGTACGTGTTCGATCGCGATGCGCCGGGCAAGAGCATGTGCGACAGCGCGTGCGCAGCCAACTGGCCGCCCGCGCTCGCCGACGCGTACGACAAGGCGTCGGGTGCGCTGAGCCTCGTCGCCCGCGACGACGGCAAAAAGCAATGGGCGTACCGCGGCCGCCCGCTGTATCGCTGGAAGATGGACCACAAGGCCGGCGACGCGAGCGGCGACGGAATAGGCGGCATGTGGCACGTCGCGCGGCCGTGACCGCGCGGCGACGCGCGAGGCGCCCCGATGAGCTATGAATCGGACCTGCTGGTGTGGCTTCCGCATCTCACGCGCTATGCGCGTGCGCTGACGGGCGAGCGCGCGTGGGCTGACGATCTCGTGCAGGACACGCTCGAGCGTGCGCTGAACCGGCCGCCGCGCGACGGCGGCAACCTGCGCGCGTGGCTGCTGACGCTGTTGCGGCACCGCTTCATCGACCAGTTGCGCGCGCGGCGCGAGATCGCGGTCGATGATGCGACGGCGCCGTGGCAGACGATGGCCGCGCCGGCCGGCGAGGTCGGCGGGCTGGAGCTGCGCGACGTGCAGCGCGCGCTGTACCGGCTGCCGGTCGAACAGCGCGAGGTGCTGCTGCTGGTCGCGCTCGAGGAGTTGAGCTATCGCGATGCCGCGCAGGTGCTCGGCGTGCCGGTGGGCACGGTGATGTCGCGGCTCGCGCGGGCGCGCGCACAGATGCGCGCGTTGCTGTCGGACGCGCCGTCGACGCACGGCGCGGCCACGTTACGGGTGATCGGGAAGCCATGATGGACGATCCGCGCAAGCCTTCGAACCAGCAGGACGACGATGCGTCGGCGCAACTGCTGTCCGCGCTGCTGGACGGCGAACTGTCCGGGCACGAGCGGCGCGAGGTGCTCGAGCGCCTGCAGTCCGATCCGCAGGATGCCGAACGATTCGCGCATTACCGCGCGCAGCGCGATGCGCTGAAGGCGCTCTTTCCGTTGCCGGGCGCCGCGCCCGCGTTGTTCGTGCAGCGCCGCGCGCCGCGCTGGCGGGCCGCCGCGCATGCGTTCGCGGGGCTGGCGGCCGGGCTGCTGATCGGTGTCGCGCTGCATGCCGGCTGGGCGGCGTTCGGCCGCGAACCGGCGTTCGCCGCGCGCGCCGATGTCGCGTACGCCGTGTACGCGGCCGAACGCGAGCATCCGGTGGAAGTCGGTGCGGCCGATCCCGCGCGCCTCGCCGCGTGGCTGTCGGCGCGCGTCGGCCGGCCGGTGCGCGCACCGTCGCTCGACGAATACGGTTACGCGCTGCTGGGCGGCCGGTTGCTACCCGGCGACGCGGGGCCGGCCGCGCAGTTGATGTACCAGCGCGCGGACGGCGCGCGCGTGACGCTGTACATGACCGCGTACGATGCGCGGCGCCTCGCGCCGCAGGCGCGGTCGGCCGACGGCCGTTACACGTATTTCTGGTCGGATCGCGGCATGGGTTATGCGCTGTCCGGCCGTGGCGACGAACGGCGTCTGCGCGAGCTCGCGATCGACGCTTGCGGTGCGCTGGGCGGGCCGACCGACGCGTGGAAGAGCTGACGCGCGGCGCCCGCGGGGAGCAGGCGATGAAGAGGGCGATGATGAAGGGGCTCGTGCTGGCGGCGTTCGCCGCGGGCACGGTGCTTGCACACGCGGATGGCGACACGCCCGTGCGCGTGCCGGTCGACGCGGACGGCGTGCAGCGCGTGACGATCGTCGGCGGCAGCTATTTCTTCCGGCCGAACCACGTGATCGTCCGCGCGCACGCGCCGGTCGAACTGACCGTATCGGCCGAGCCCGGCGTGGTGCCGCACAGTTTCGAGATCGACGCGCCGCAGGCCGGCATCGCGGTGCGCACCGAGCTCGGCACGACGCCGAGGACGTTTCGTTTCACGCCGGTGCAGCCGGGGCGATTCGCCTACTATTGCACGCACCGGCTGCTGTTTTTCAGCAGCCATCGCGCGCGCGGGATGGAAGGCGTGCTCGATGTCGAGGCGGCGCCGTGATCGCCGCGTTGCTGGCCGCGAGCCTGATAGGAGCGAGCATGACAGCCGATCCCGTGACCGTCGCGCAGGCGCATTTCGACCACGTCCGCTCGTACCGCGCGACGATCCGCTCGTCGGCGCGCGACGGCGAGCACACCGAAATCCGCTACGCGTACCTGAAACCGGGCTTCGTCCGGATGGATTTCGTGTCGCCGCATCGCGGCGCGGTGCTTGCGTACGATCCCGGCGACGGCAAGGTGCGGCTGCGCCCGTTCGGCACGCATGCGCCGCCCGCGCTGACGCTGTCGCCGTCCAATCCGCTCGTGCGCGACCGCGCCGGCCACCGGGTCGACCGCTCGGACGTCGGCGAACTGCTGCGCAACGTTCATGCGCTGCAGCAGGGCGGCGCGACGGTGACCGAAGGCGAGGAGGCCGTCGGCGGCCGGACCGCGCTACGCGTGCTGGTCGCCGGCGCGCCCGCGCACGCCATCGACGGCGTGCATCGCTACCGGTTGTGGCTCGACGCGGACGGTTTTCCGCTGAAGGTCGTCAGCTACGCAGGCGATGACGACGTGCCGCTCGAAACCGTGACGCTCGACGACGTGGAGATCGACGTCGCGTTTCCCGAGCGCTTCTTCGCGCCCTGACGGCGCGCCGATCCGCGTTCCCGAACGCGCATGCCGGAGGCTGCATGGCGGAATACCGGTTTTCGACGACCTGGCGGGTGGATGCGCCGCTCGCGGCGGTCTGGGACGCGATCTACCAGGTCGACCGCTGGCCCGACTGGTGGAAGGGCGCCGTGCGCACCGTCGAGCTCGAGCCTGGCGACGCGCGCGGCGTCGGCGCATTGCACCGATATACCTGGAAGGGCGCGCTGCCGTACCGGCTGACCTTCGACATGCGCGTGCATCGCGTCGAGCGGCCGCATGCGCTGGAAGGCCATGCGAGCGGCGCGATCGATGGCGACGGCCGCTGGACGTTCGCCGCCGACGGCGCACGCACCGTCGTGCGCTACGACTGGCATATCCGCACGCACCTGCGCTGGATGAACTGGCTCGAGCCGCTCGCGCGCCCGCTGTTCCGATGGAATCACGACGTCGTGATGCGCGAAGGCGCGAAGGGGCTGGCGCGGCGGCTCGGTGCGACCGTCGAGACGGATGGCCGGACCTTCCGGCCGCTGTCGGGCGCGGACTGCGCCGACGCGTGAAATCGGCCCGGCGACGCCGGCGAGCGAGCACGTCGCGGCGGACGAAATCGGCGCTCGCACGGTTTTTTTGATGCGATGTCGCCGGTCGCAGGAACTCCGGGCTTACCCGGTGTCCAAACGGGGCTGGATGGGATCGGCGGGCCGCACGGGGCCGCCTGTCGGATCGGCTGAATTCTTCATGTCATTGTTTTAAAACGGATTTTTGTTGTTTTTCGTGTGTTTTCCCCGCCGCGTCGCCGCCCCGAAAATTCCCCCGGTTTCCCTTCTTGAATTTGTCAAAACCCGTCCATATAATTAGCACTCGCTGCACGAGAGTGCTAACAATTCTCTGCCGGGCGACAAGCCGGGCAGATTCCCTAAGCGTTCTTCAATCTCAGTCAAGAGAGGAGTGAATATGAACCTTCGTCCTTTGCACGATCGCGTGATCGTCAAGCGCCTGGATCAGGAAACCAAGACCGCCTCGGGCATCGTGATCCCCGACGCAGCAGCTGAAAAGCCGGATCAAGGCGAAGTCCTGGCCATCGGCCCGGGCAAGCGCGACGACAAGGGCGCCCCGATCGCACTCGACGTGAAGGTCGGCGATCGCGTCCTGTTCGGCAAGTACGCTGGTCAGACCGTCAAGGTCGACGGCCAGGAACTGCTGGTCATGCGCGAAGAAGACATCATGGCCGTGGTCAACGCGAAGTAAGCGTCCACTGACGGTACATATTCCCAAGAATTCAAGGAGTTAGAAGATGGCAGCTAAAGACGTCGTATTCGGCGATTCCGCCCGTTCGAAGATGGTCGAAGGCGTGAACATTCTCGCCAACGCAGTCAAGGTCACGCTGGGTCCGAAGGGCCGCAACGTCGTGCTCGAGCGCAGCTTCGGCGGCCCGACGGTCACCAAGGACGGTGTGTCGGTCGCGAAGGAAATCGAGCTGAAGGACAAGCTCCAGAACATGGGCGCGCAAATGGTCAAGGAAGTCGCTTCCAAGACCAGCGACAACGCAGGCGACGGCACGACGACGGCAACCGTCCTCGCGCAATCGATCGTCCGCGAAGGCATGAAGTACGTCGCATCGGGCATGAACCCGATGGACCTGAAGCGCGGTATCGACAAGGCAGTCGCAGCGGCGGTCGAAGAGCTGAAGAAGATCAGCAAGCCGTGCACGACGAACAAGGAAATCGCACAGGTCGGCTCGATCTCGGCGAACAGCGACACGTCGATCGGCGATCGCATCGCTGAAGCGATGGACAAGGTCGGCAAGGAAGGCGTCATCACCGTCGAAGACGGCAAGTCGCTGGCCGACGAACTCGACGTCGTCGAAGGCATGCAGTTCGACCGCGGTTACCTGTCGCCGTACTTCATCAACAACCCGGAAAAGCAAGTCGCCGTCCTCGACAACCCGTTCGTGCTGCTGCACGACAAGAAGGTGTCGAACATCCGTGATCTGCTGCCGGTACTCGAGCAAGTCGCGAAGGCTGGCCGTCCGCTGCTGATCATCGCTGAAGACATCGAAGGCGAAGCGCTCGCAACGCTGGTCGTCAACAACATCCGCGGCATCCTGAAGACCGTCGCGGTCAAGGCACCGGGCTTCGGCGATCGTCGCAAGGCGATGCTGGAAGACATCGCGATCCTGACCGGCGGCCAGGTGATCGCGGAAGAAACCGGCCTGACGCTCGAGAAGGCAACGCTGGCAGAACTGGGCCAGGCGAAGCGCATCGAAGTGGGCAAGGAAAACACGACGATCATCGACGGCGCAGGCGAAGCCGCGAACATCGAAGCACGCGTGAAGCAAGTGCGCGCGCAAATCGAAGAAGCGACGTCGGACTACGACCGTGAAAAGCTGCAAGAGCGCGTGGCCAAGCTGGCAGGCGGTGTTGCAGTGATCAAGGTCGGCGCTGCGACCGAAGTCGAAATGAAGGAAAAGAAGGCACGTGTCGAAGACGCACTGCACGCCACGCGCGCAGCTGTGGAAGAAGGCATCGTGGCAGGCGGCGGCGTTGCGCTGATCCGCGCACGCACGGCAATCGCAAGCCTGACCGGCGCGAACGCCGACCAGAACGCCGGCATCAAGATCGTGCTGCGCGCAATGGAAGAGCCGCTGCGCCAGATCGTCACGAACGGCGGCGAAGAAGCCAGCGTCGTGGTGGCGGCGGTTGCTGCAGGCACGGGCAACTACGGCTACAACGCAGCAACGGGCGAGTACGTCGACATGGTTGAAGCCGGCGTCGTCGACCCGACCAAGGTCACGCGCACCGCACTGCAGAACGCAGCGTCGGTTGCAGGCCTGCTGCTGACGACGGACGCAGCTGTCGCGGAACTGCCGAAGGAAGACGCACCGATGCCGGGCGGCATGCCGGGCGGCATGGGTGGCATGGGCATGGACATGTAATCGACTTCGGTCGAAGGTGTCCGGGGCGCGCAGCGATGCGCGTTCCAGCCAAAAGAAAGACCCGCAGCGATGCGGGTCTTTTTTTATTTGCGCGTGGAATTCGGCGCGCCGTTCGCGGCGGCGGGATCTGCCCGCCGCGTCGCCGCTCAATGCCGATGCGACGTCCTCGCCACCAGATCCGCCTTCACGGCCGGCGGCGTGTCCGACTCGTCGTTGCTGCGCGCCCAGAAAAACCGGTCGGGCAGGTACGCGCCCATGCCGGGCCGGAACGCGTCGCGCACGGCCTGGTACAGATATTCCTGCGCCTCGCGCACGGCTTCGGGCGGCTCCTGGCCGTTCGCGAGCAGCGCCGCGATGGCCGCGCCGAGCATATCGGTGATGCCCATCAGCCGGTGCGGCGAGCGATCCCACATGTCTTCGCGAAGCTGGCCTTCCTCGCCGTACAGCGTATTGACGAGCCGGTGCGAACCCGTTTCCGACGACAGGATGTATTCGCAGCCCTGCGACAGCAGATGCGACACGGCTGCGTCGAGATTGGGCGCCTCGGCATCGCCGTCCGGCTGCGCGAGCGCGATCAGCGTCGCGTGGTCGGCCACCAGTAACGTGGTTTGCGGCGCCAGCAGATCGGCGATCGATTCGCGCAGGTCGTCGGCGGCGAGCACGTGTTCGTCGTCGAGCGTGAAGTCCGGCGCGAGCACGAGCGGCACGCCGTCGTAGTCGGCGACGACTTCGGCGATCGCGCTGACGACTTCCGCGCGCGTCGCCGCGCCGATCTTGAACGCGGCAACCGGCATGTCTTCGAGCAGCATGCGCGCCTGCGCGGCGACGACGTCGGGGTCGAGGCCGGTGACTTCATCGCAGGCGGCAGAGTCGCGCACGGTATAGCCGGTCAGGACGGACACGCCGTGACAGCCCATGCTCGCCAGGGTCATCAGATCGGCTTGGAGGCCGGAGCCGCCGGTGGGATCGGACAGGCCGAAGGTGAGGACGATCG
>Ga0268257_1002276_pt1 | contig 14195 bp, 15 predicted proteins | sample AgamicAtPrz_FD_200249 | JGI IMG/M metagenome (GOLD analysis project Ga0268257, IMG submission 200249) | Agave microbial communities from Guanajuato, Mexico - At.P.rz (v2) (version 3) | ecosystem: Host-associated > Plants > Phyllosphere > Phylloplane/Leaf | place: Guanajuato, Mexico | collected...
CGAAGAGGGCAAGCCGATCGTCGAGGACCTGCTGTTCAACAACCTGATCGTGCAGTGATCAGGCGGCGAGGCTGCGGCGAAAGCGCGCCAGGGCCACGCCGAAGAACACCAGGCCGATCGCGGCCAGGGCCGCCACATCCGGCCACACCACGTTCAGCCCGGCGTCGCGGAACAGGATCGCCGCGCCGAGGCTGACGAAGTGGGTCGAGGGCGAGCACTGCATGACCCACTGCAGCCACTGCGGCATGCTGTCCAGCGGCGTGCTGCCCCCCGAGAGCAGCAGCATCGGGATGATCACCGGGATCGCCAGCAGGCCGAACTGCGGTGTCGAGCGCGCCAGGGTGGCGAGGAAGATGCCCAGCGCCGTGCTGGCGAACAGGTACAGCGCGGTCACCCCCAGGAACAGCCCCATGGAGCCCGCCAGCGGCACGCCCAGGGCGCCCTTGACCACCACTTCCAGCGAAATCCAGGTACAGGCCACCACCACCAGGGCGTTGCTGGCGATCTTCGCCAGCATGATCTCCAGCGCCGTCAGCGGCAGCACCAGCAGGTGATCGAGGGTGCCATGCTCACGCTCGCGCAGCAGCGCGGTGCCGGTGAGGACGATGGCCAGGATGGTGATGTTGTTGACGATCTGGATCACCGCCAGGAACCAGCCGCCTTCCAGGTTGGGGTTGAACAGGGCTCTCGGGTTGAGCAGGGCCGGGCTGCTGGTGCTGCGGCCTGCATACTCCAGCAGTTCGCGTTCGAAGATCCGGCCGATGTAGCCGGCCCCCATGAAGGCCTGGCTCATGGCCGTGGCATCGACGTTGACCTGCAGCTCCGGCGAGCGCCCGGCCAGCAGGTCGGCCTGGAAGTTCACCGGCACGTTGATCACGAAGGTGTATTGCCCGCTGTCCATGGCCTGGTCCAGCTGACTTGCCGGCAGTGCCACGGCGGGCTGGAACTCGGGCGGCTGCAGCGATTCGGCGAGCTTGCGCGAGACGGCGCGGTGGTCTTCGTCGACCACCGCGACACTGGCGTTGTGCACGCCGATCACCGAGCCTGCGGCGGGCATGTAGATCGCCACGCTGAAGGCGTACAGCAGGAACAGCAGCAACACGCTGTCGTGGCGCAGGCTGGTGAGTTCCTTCAAGCCCAGGCGCAGGGTGTGGGAGAGGCGGCTCATCTCAGGCCTCCTGTTTTTTCAGCATGGCCAGGCTCAGCCCGGTGAAGGCGGCGAAGAAGCCCAGCAGCGCCAGGCACTGCGGCCACAGCTCGCGCAGGCCCAGGGCCTTGGTGAAGGTGCCGACGGCGATGTCGAGGAAATAGCCGGCCGGGAACAGCTGGCCCATCAGCGCCGCCGCGCCGTCCAGCGACGAGCGCGGCACGATCAGGCCGGAGAACTGGATGGTCGGCAGGCTGGTGATGATCATGGTGCCGAGGATCGCCGCGATCTGCGTGCGGGTGAACGCCGAGATCAGCAGGCCCAGACTGGTGGTCGCCAGCAGGTAGGCCAGGCCGCCGCAGGCCAGGGCCAGCGGGCTGCCCTTGAGCGGCACGCCGAACAGCCAGCGGTTCATCGCCACCAGCAGTGCCAGGTTGACCAGGCTTACCGCGAGGTAGGGCGCCTGCTTGCCGAGCAGGAACTCCAGGCGGGTCAGCGGGGTGGCGTAGAAGTTGGTGATCGAGCCCAGTTCCTTTTCCCGGACGATGCCCAGCGCGGTGAGCATGGCCGGGATGAAGGCCAGGATCAGCGCCATGACCCCGGGGCCGATGGCGTTGACGCTGACCACGTCCTGGTTGTAGCGAAAGCGTGTCTCCAGGCGTACCGGCTGCTGGCGCGCCACCGGGTGCGGGCCGAGGGCGGCCAGCTGCTCCAGGTTGGCCTGGTGCACGGCTTCGACATAGTTGCGGCTGGTCTCGGCGCGGAACGGCATGCCGCCATCGAGCCAGGCGGCCACCACCGGCTGGCGCCCGGCATGCAGGTCGCGACCGAAGCCCGGCGGGATTTCCAGGGCCAGCTTGATCTCCGAGCGTTGCAGACGCTGGTGCAACTGGCGGGCATCGCGGATCGGCGACTGCTCGGCGAAGTAGCGCGAGCCCCGGAAGGCCTCGAGGTAGGCGCGGCTCTGCGGGCTCTGGTCCTGGTCGTACACGGCGAAGGCGAGGTTCTCCACATCGAGTGAGATGCCGTAGCCGAAGATCACCATCATGAACAGCGCGCCAAGCAGGGCGAAGGCCAGGCGTACCTTGTCGCGCAGCAGTTCCTTGCCTTCGCGGCTGGCCACCGCCAGCAGGCGGCGCAGGCTGAAGGCCTGACGCAAGGCGGGCGCCGGGGCGGGGGCCTGTTGCAATCCTGTGTCGGCCTGCGTCTGGACGGGCGCTTCCTGGGCCTGTTCGAGGCAGCGCACGAAGGCGTCCTCCAGGGTCTGGCCGCCGAACTGGCGCTGCAGGGCCTGCGGGGTGTCGCAGGCCAGCACCCGGCCGGCGTGCATCAGCGAGATGCGGTCGCAGCGCAGGGCCTCGTTCATGAAGTGGGTGGACAGGAAGATGGTCACGCCCTGCTCGCGGGACAACTCCACCAGCAGGCGCCAGAAGTCGTCGCGGGCCGCCGGGTCGACTCCCGAGGTCGGCTCGTCGAGGATCAGCACTTCCGGGCGGTGCAGTACCGCCACGGCCAGCGACAGGCGCTGGCGCAGGCCCAGGGGCAAGGCGCCGGACGGCTGGTCGGCGATCGCGCCGAGGTCGAAACGTTCGATGAGCTCGGCGATGCGCGGTGCGCTGTCGGCCTTGGCCAGGTCGAACAGGCGGGCGTGCAGTTCGAGGTTTTGCCGGGCGCTCAGCTCGCCATACAGCGAATAGCTCTGGGACATGAAGCCGACCCGCTTGCGCGTGGCCAGGTCGCCGGCATCCACCGGTCGGCCGAGCAGGCTGGCGCTGCCCTCGCTGGCCGGCATCAGGCCGGTGAGCACCTTCATGGTGGTGGTCTTGCCGCAGCCGTTGGAGCCGAGGAAACCGAAGATCTCGCCGCGGCCGATGGCGAAGCTGACCTTGTTCACTGCGGTGAAGTCGCCGAAGCGCAGGGTCAGGTCGTGGGCCTCGATGGCAATCGGTCCGCCGTCGGCCTGGCGTGGCGGAATGCGCAGGGGCTCGGGCTGTGGTCGGCCGGCGCCCTGGAAGTGGGTGAAGGCGTCGTCCAGCTTGCCGCTGGGCGTGGCCGCCGCCAGTTCGCGGCTGAGGCCGGCGGCCAGCAGGCGGCCAGCGTCGAGCATCAGGCAATGCTCGAACTGCTCGGCTTCCTCCATGTAGGCGGTGGCCACCAGCAGGGTCAGTTGCGGGCGCTGGGCGCGCACCTGCTCGACCAGCTCCCAGAAACGCCGTCGCGACAGCGGATCGACGCCGGTGGTCGGCTCGTCGAGGATCAGCAGGTCCGGCTCGTGGATCAGCGCGCAGCACAACCCGAGCTTCTGCTTCATGCCGCCCGAGAGCTTGCCGGCCGGGCGCTCGGCGAAGCGCTCCAGGTCGGTGGCGCGCAGCAGGCTGGTCATGCGTTGCTCGCATTCGGCGCGGCCCAGGCCGAACAGGGTGGCGAAGAAACGGATGTTCTCGCGGATCGACAGCTCCGGGTACAGGTTGTTGCCCAGGCCCTGGGGCATGAAGGCGACCTTGGGATACAGCGCGGTGCGGTGGCGGCGCTGGCGGATCGAGCCGCCGAGCACCTGCAGCTCGCCCTGTTGCAGGCGCTTGACCCCGGCGATCAGCCCGAGCAGGGTCGACTTGCCGGCGCCATCCGGGCCGATCAGGCCGCAGCGGGTTCCGGCCGGCAGGCTGAACGCGAGGCTGTGCAGGGCCTGCAGGTCGCCATAGCGATGGCTGACACCCTCGGCCCGCAGGGCGATCGCCGCGTTCATTGCAGGTTGGCCGGCCAGCCCACGTCGGCGGTGCGCACGTACCCGGCGCCGGGCATGCCCGGCTTGGCCTGGGGCACGGCGCTCGGTTCGGTCAGGCGCAGCTTGACCCGGAACACCAGTTTTTGCCGCTCATCACGGGTCTCGACCTGTTTCGGGGTGAACTGCGCCTTGGCCGCGACGAACGCCACCTTGGCCGGCAGGGCCTTGTCCGGCAGGGCGTCGAGCACGATCCGCGCTTGGTCGCCGACGGTCAGGCGGCCGGTGGTGGCGGCGGGCAGGTAGAGGTTCATGTACTGGTCGCTGGGGTCGATCAGCATCAGCACCCGGCCACCGGCGCCGAGCACTTCACCGGGTTCGGCCAGGCGCAACTGGATGATGCCGTCGATAGGCGCGCGCAGGCTGCTGTCGTCGATTTCGCTGGTGAGCTGGGCGACCTGGGCCTCGGCGGCGCCGATGGCGGCCTTGATCGCCGCCAGCTGGGCCCGGGCCGCGACCACGGCCGCAGTGGCGGTGTCGTAGCGGGCCTGCTGCTGGTCGAGCAGCTGCTGGCTGGCGAACTTGCGCTGGTAGATCTCGCGTACCCGCTTGAGCTCCTGGCTGGCCAGCAACAGTTCGCTCTGGCGCAGCTGCACGCTGGCCTGGGCGGCGGCGTAGTTCTCGCGGGCGCGCAGCACTTCGGCCTCGGCCTGGCTGCGCTGGGCCTCCATCGTGCGGGTGTCGATGCGAGCCAGCAACTGGCCGCGGGTGACCTTGTCGCCTTCGTCGACCAGCACCTCGGCCAGGCGCCCGGGGATCTTGCTGGCGATCTGCACCTCGGTGGACTCGAGGCGCCCGTTGCCCATGCTCAGGCCGTCGGGCAGGCGGTCGTGGAGGGACTTCCAGTAGCCCAGCCCGCCTGCCGCCAGCAACAGCAATACCAAGGCGGAGGCGAAGATTCTGGGGGTTTTTCGATTCATCGGTCTGCATCCTGCGGCTGGCACGCCTTATCCTGGCGCGACGCGCTTCCTTGCGCGTTGATATTGGTCAAACCCCTGACAATAGCCGCACAATCAGCTCAGCGCGAGGATCGCCGCCCATTGTTCTGCGGTCACCGGCATCACCGACAGGCGGCTGCCCTTCTGCACCAGAGGAAGTTCCTCCAGCGCCGCCTGCTGCTTGAGCAGGCCCAGGCCGAGTACCTGGCGGAAGGTCTGCACGTGCTCGACGTCCACCGCGCTCCACGGGTTCTTCTCGGCGCTGGCCTTGGCGTCATGGTAGTGGCTGTGCGGATCCAGGGCGGTCGGGTCCGGGTAGGCGGCGCTGCTGATCCGGGCGACGCCGGCGATACCCGGTTGCGGACAGCTGGAGTGGTAGAAGAAGAATTCGTCGCCTACGCTCATGGCCCGCAGGAAATTGCGCGCCTGGTAGTTGCGCACCCCGTCCCAGCGGGCGTTGCCCACGCGTGCCAAGGCTTCGATGGAGAGCTCGTCGGGCTCGGATTTCATCAGCCAGTAGGCCATGGATGCTGCTCCTGAAAGAGTTTGAAATAACTCGTTGCATGAAACCGACAGTCGGTTGGCGTCAACGTTTGCCTGGCGACTCATGTTGTCGGAAAATGCGCCGATTTTAAGCTATACGCTCCGGCCGCCATCAAGAAAGCCGCCGAGCCTGGACAGTTGTTCTTGGGGGACGATCAATGAAACAACGTAAACCGGACCTGCTCTGGATCCTGGCCTTCATCTTCGGGCTGGGCGTGGTCACCACCGGTTACGCGCAAGGCTTGTGGGAACGCAAGCTGGATGCCGCCTACCAGCAGGCGCCCGTCGATCCGGCGCAGCAACAGCACCGCTGATCCCCCTTCGCGCACCTCACTTGGGTGCCAGGTACCAACCACGGTCCGAGACCGTGCCTTGCAACGGTACATCCCAGCTCGCCTGGTTGAGCCGCTCCACTTTCTGGCATTCATGCGCCAGCCCCAGCAGCAGTGGTTTTTTCCACGCCTTGCGCCGGCCCTGGTAGGCCAGGCTGCGGTCATAGAAACCACCGCCCATGCCCAGGCGCCCCCCTACCTCGTCGAAACCGACCAGCGGCAGCAGGATCAGGTCCAGCGCCCAGATCGGCCGTTGCCGCTTGCGTTCGATCACCGGCTCCAGGATGCGAAAGCGGTTGGGGCGCAGTGCCTCGCCGGCCTCGAAGCGCTGGAACACCATGCGCGTGCGCGGCCAGGCGTGCAGCACCGGCAGGTAGACGCGCTTGCCGCGCTTGTGTGCTTCGCGCAGCAGCAGGCGCGGGTCGATTTCGCCGTCATTGGGCAGGTACAGGGCGATATGCCGGGCACGGCGGAACAGCGGATCCTGCGCCAGTTGACGATACAGGCCTTCGGCGGCCTGGCGTTGCTGGGCAGGCGTGAGGGCGCGGCGGGCGTTGCGCAGGAGGCGGCGAAGCTGGGGGCGGGTAAGCGGCGCGGTGTCGGTCATGGCACGGGCGATCCCAGAAGAAACGAAAAGCCCGCCGTTGGAGGCGGGCAGTTCTGAATGCAGGCTCCCCGACAAGACCGCTATCGGTGTAGCCCTTGAACCCGAAAGTTCAAGGTGGAGATTGCAGGGGGCGTTAAGGCTTTCCGTCGGGCGGACATGCACACCTGCCCCAGCGTGCAACCCCCGTGGTTGTGCGTATCGGCTCAGGGACATAACCGACTGGCGCATCCCCCAGGGAGTGGCGCCAGTATACCAATCTCAGTCGTTTTTGCTAACCGGATCGTCGGACAGGGCCTGGTCGACCCGCTCCAGCAGGTCGCGCACCTGCTCGCGGGTGGTGCCGCCGCTGGTCACTTCGGGGCGTTCCTGGCGGTGCAGCAGCTCGTGGGTGATGTTCAGCGCGGCCATCACGGCGATGCGGTCGGCGCCGATCACCTTGCCGCTGCTGCGGATCTCGCGCATCTTGCCGTCCAGGTAACGGGCGGCGCCGACCAGGTTGTTGCGCTCCTCGGGCGGGCAGATGATCGAGTATTCCTTGTCGAGGATCTGGACGGTGACGCTATTGCTTGAACTCATGAGTCTTGCTCCAGGGCCTTGAGGCGCAGGATCATCGATTCGATCTTGCGTTTGGCGATCTCGTTCTTTTCGATCAGGTGGGCGCGCTCCTCGCGCCAGGATCGTTCCTGAGCTACTAAGAGTGCGTTTTGTCGCTTTAGTTGCTCGACCCGTTCGATCAGCAACTCGAACCGGCTCATCAGCGCTTGCAGGTCGTTCTCTTGCATGGGTTGCACTCGATTCCTTCACTCGCCTGACGATCATGCCTGCCCCAAGGGCGCGACGGCCAGTGCCGATGGTCTTGGCGCGCCTGCCGGTGCTAGGATACAAGGTCTCCATTCTAGTCATTGCGCCGTCTGGCGCCTAGCTGCCCATGCCCAATACCCAATCGCCCTACATCGCCTTTGCCATGTTGCTTTCGAGCAATGGCCACCCCGTCACCCCCGCCGAGCTGCATGGCCTGCTGATCGGCCGCAGCTGCGCCGGCGCCGGCTTCGATCCCGATGCCTGGCTGGCCGACGCCGCCCAGTTGCTCGAGACCGAGCCCGGCGACTCGGTGCGCAACGCCCTGGTCGGCCTGCAAGAGATGGTCAAGGCCGAGCTGACCGGCGAGGACGTCGCCATCGTCCTGCTGCTACCTTCCGATGATGCCGCACTCAGCGACCGCGCCACCGCGCTGGGCCAGTGGTGCCAGGGCTTCATCACTGGTTTCGGCCTGAACGCCGGTGGCAAGGACCTGTCCACCGATGCCAAGGAAGTGCTCCAGGACCTGGTGGCCATCTCGCAGGTCCAGGAAGCGCTGGAAGAGTCCGAGGACGGCGAGAGCGACTACATGGAAGTCATGGAGTACCTGCGCGTCGCCCCGTTGCTGCTGTACACGGAGCTGGCCAAGCCGGAAGCGCCCGCGCCAAAGCCATCGCTGCACTGATCTGAACGGGGTCGTTTGCCCATGAGCCACATACCCAAGGCGGAGTACGCCCGTCGGCGCAAGGCGCTGATGGCGCAGATGGTCCCCAACAGCATCGCCATCCTGCCGGCGGCCGCGGTTGCCATCCGCAACCGCGACGTCGAGCATGTCTACCGCCAGGACAGCGATTTCCAGTACCTGAGCGGCTTCCCCGAGCCCGAGGCGGTGATCGCCCTGATTCCGGGGCGAGAGCATGGCGAGTACGTACTGTTCTGCCGCGAGCGCAACCCCGAGCGCGAGCAGTGGGACGGCCTGCGCGCCGGCCAGGAAGGCGCGGTGCGCGATTTCGGCGCCGACGATGCCTTCCCCATCAGCGATATCGACGAGATCCTGCCGGGCCTGATCGAAGGGCGCGAGCGGGTCTACAGCAACATGGGCAGCAACCCCGAGTTCGACCGCCGGCTGATGGAGTGGATCAACGTCATCCGCTCCAAGGCCCGCCTCGGCGCCCAGCCGCCGAACGAGTTCGTTGCCCTGGATCATCTGCTGCACGACATGCGCCTGTATAAATCGGCGGCGGAAGTGAAGGTCATGCGCGAGGCCGCGGTGATCTCCGCCCGGGCCCACGTGCGCGCCATGCAGGCCTGCCGCGCCGGGCTGCACGAGTACAGCCTGGAAGCCGAGCTGGACTACGAGTTCCGCAAGGGCGGGGCGAAGATGCCGGCCTACGGCTCGATCGTCGCCGCCGGGCGCAATGGCTGCATCCTGCACTACCAGCAGAACGATGCGCCGCTCAAGGACGGCGACCTGGTTCTGATCGACGCCGGTTGCGAGATCGACTGCTATGCCAGCGACATCACCCGCACCTTCCCGGTCAACGGGCGGTTCTCGCCGGAACAGAAAGCCATCTACGAGCTGGTGCTCGCGGCCCAGGCGGCGGCGTTCGCCGAGATCGCCCCGGGCAAGCACTGGAATCACGCCCACGAGGCGACCGTGCGGGTGATCACCGAAGGGCTGGTGGCGCTGGGGCTGCTCAAGGGCGAGGTGCAGGCATTGATCGACAGCGAGGCCTACCGCGCCTTCTACATGCACCGCGCCGGACACTGGCTGGGCATGGATGTGCACGACGTGGGCGAATACAAGGTCGGTGGCCAGTGGCGCGTGCTCGAACCGGGCATGGCGCTGACCGTCGAACCCGGCATCTACATCGCCGCCGACAACCAGGCGGTGGCGAAGAAGTGGCGCGGCATCGGGGTAAGGATCGAGGACGACGTGGTGGTGACCAGACAAGGCTGTGAAATCCTGACTTCAGGCGTGCCGCGCACGGTCGCCGAGATCGAGGCGCTGATGCGCGACGCCCGCAAGGATGTCGCATGAACCGGGTCAACCTGGCGATCATCGGTGGCGGCCTGGTGGGCGCGAGCCTGGCCCTGACGCTGCAGGCCGCGGCCAAGGCCCGTGGCTGGAAGATCCTGCTGATCGAGCCGTTCGCGCCCGGCGACAGCTTCCAGCCCAGCTATGACGCACGCTCCTCGGCGCTGTCCTACGGCACCCGGCAGATCTATGAGCGCTTGGGGTTGTGGCAGACCATCAGCCGCCGCGCCGAGCCGATCCGGCAGATCCAGGTGTCCGACCGTGGCCGCTTCGGCGGCACCCGCCTGGACGCCCTGGAAGAAGGCGTGCCGGCGCTCGGCTACGTGGTGGAGAACGCCTGGCTCGGCCAGTGCCTGTGGCAGGCCATCGACAACGAAGTGATCAGCTGGCGCTGTCCGGCGCAGGTGCAGGCGATGCAGGCCATTGCCGGCGGCTATCGCCTGCAGCTGGATGACGATACCTCGCTGGAATGCGACCTGGCGGTGGTGGCCGACGGCGGCCGTTCGGGCCTGCGCGAGCAACTGGGCATCCATGTGCGCAACACGCCCTATGACCAGAGCGCGCTGATCGCCAATATCACCCCGGGCGAAGCCCACGCCGGCCAGGCTTTCGAACGTTTCACCGAGCAAGGGCCGATGGCCTTGCTGCCGCTGGCGGACAACCGCTGCGCGCTGGTCTGGACCCGCCAGGGGATGGACGCCAGGCGCCTGGCCGAGCTCGACGAACGCAGCTTCCTGCGCGAGCTGCAGGAAGCCTTCGGCTACCGCCTTGGCGCCCTGCGCCAGGTGGGTGCCCGTCACCTCTACCCGCTGTCGCTGGTCGAGGCCGAGGAGCAGGTGCGTCCTCACCTGGTGGTGCTAGGCAACGCCGCCCACAGCCTGCACCCGATCGCCGGCCAGGGCTTCAACCTGTCGCTGCGCGACGTGCAGTCGCTGGCGGACGCCCTGCTGGCCGGCCCGGCGCTGCCGGGTGACCTGGCCACGCTGCAGGCCTATCACCAGCGCCAGCGCCTCGACCAGGCCCTGACCATCGGCTTCTCCGACCAGGTCACCCGCCTGTTCGGCAGCAGCCAGACGCTGCTGGCGGCCGGGCGCAACCTCGGCCTGCTCGGCCTGGACCTGCTGCCGCCGGCGAAAAGCTGGTTCGCCCGCCAGGCCATGGGCCTGGGCACCCGCCCCGATCCGCGAGGCCGCCCATGAGCGATGCGCGCAGGCTCGCACGGCGGGCGCGGATGCTGCGCTGGCTGCTGAACTTCTACCCGCCCTACCTGGGCGCCGGTATCCACATCCAGGAAATCAGCCCGGACATGCGCAGCGTCAAGGTGCGCATGAAGCTGACACGGTGGAATCGCAACTACGTCGGCACCCAGTTCGGCGGCAGCCTGTACGCGATGGTCGACCCGTTCTACATGCTGCTGCTGATCGAGCAGCTGGGCCGTGAATACATCGTCTGGGACAAGGCCGCCAGTATCGATTTCATCTCGCCGGGCAAGGGCCCGGTGTATGCCGAATTCCACGTCGACGACGCGCTGCTGGACGAGATCCGCCAGCAGACCGCCAGCGGCAAGAAATACCTGCCCCGGTTGCAGGTGGAGATCCGCGACGGTGCCGGCGAGCTGGTGGCGCGGGTCGACAAAACCCTATACGTGCGGCTCAAGCCGCAAGCGAGGCAGGCGTAAGGCATGGAAATGCGCGCAGATCTGTTGATTGTCGGTGCCGGTATGGTCGGCAGCGCCCTGGCCCTGGCCTTGCGCCACAGTGGCCTGGAGGTGCTCCTGCTAGACGGCGGGCCGATGACGGTCAAGCCGTTTGACGGCGAGGCACCTTTCGAGCCGCGGGTCAGCGCCCTGTCGGCGGCCAGCCAGCGCATTCTCGAGCGCCTCGGCGCCTGGGACGGCATCGCCCGGCGGCGTGTCTCGCCGTACTCGGACATGCATGTCTGGGACGGCAGCGGCACCGGCGAGATCCATTTCTCCGCCGCCAGCGTGCATGCCGAGGTGCTGGGTCATATCGTCGAGAACCGCGTGGTCCAGGACGGCCTGCTGGAGCGTCTGCACGACAGCGATGTCGGGCTGCTGGCCAACGCTCGCCTGGAGCAGCTGCGCCGCTCCGGCGATGAGTGGCTGCTGACCCTGGCCGATGGCCGCAAGCTGCGCGCGCCGCTGGTGATCGCCGCCGATGGCGCCAACTCGGCGGTACGCCGCCTGGCCGGCTGCGCGACCCGTGAGTGGGATTACCTGCACCATGCCATCGTCACCAGCGTGCGCTGCAGCGAGGCGCACCGGGCAACGGCCTGGCAGCGTTTCACCGACGAAGGCCCGCTGGCGTTCCTGCCGCTGAGCCGCGATGGCCGCCAGGACTGGTGTTCGATCGTCTGGTCGACCACCCCGGAGCAGTCCGACCAGGCCATGGCGATGGATGACGCGACCTTCCGCCAAGCGCTGGAACGGGCTTTCGAGGGGCGTCTGGGCGATGTGCTGGAGGCGGATCCGCGGGTCTGCGTGCCGCTGCGCCAGCGCCATGCCAAACGCTACGTTGAGGAGGGCTTGGCGCTGATTGGCGATGCGGCCCATACCATCCACCCGTTGGCCGGGCAGGGGGTCAACCTGGGCTTTCTCGACGCCGCGGTGCTGGCCGAGGAGCTGGTCCGCGCCTGCGAGCGTGGCGAGCGCCTGGCCGATGTGAAGGTGCTGAGCCGCTTCGAGCGGCGACGGATGCCGCACAACCTGGCGTTGATGGCGGCGATGGAGGGCTTCGAGCGCCTGTTCCAGGCCAATCCGCTACCCCTGCGTTGGCTGCGCAACAGCGGCTTGAAGCTGGTGGAGCAGATGCCCGAGGCCAAGGCGCTGTTCGTGCGCCAGGCGCTGGGGTTGTCCGGGGACCTGCCGGAGCTGGCCAGGGCGTGAGTGCCGGGGGCCGGCTGGCGGCCCCGGCAATGGATCAGGCGGCGCGCATCACGCTCATGCGCCCGATCAACGGTAGCTTGCCGAGCAGCCCGAACAGCGGCGCAGTCCAGCGCACCAGCGCCGCGCTGGCCTTGGCCGCCAGGGGCGTGTGGCAGCTCCAGCCCAGTGCCAGCAGCGCCATCAGCAGGCCGCCGATGTAGTCGTCCTGCCCCCAATGGGCGCCGGCCACCAGACGTGGCAGCATGAACAGCAAGGCCAGTGCCCAGATCACCAGGTGCTGTACCAGGCGGCGGCTGAACAGGCTCATGAACAGCGCCCAGATCAGCAGCACCGAGGCGTGGTCACCCGGGAAGCTCTGGCTGGAACGGTCCTTCAATTCCCACTTCGCTTCCATGTGCGGATAGAAGTCGCTCAGGTGCACGGCGTTGTCGAACACCATCGACGGGCTGTTGTGTTGCCAGCCCATTGCGCTGACCCACTTGGAAAACAGCGCGCGAATCACCACTAAGAGGAGTAGGGTGACCAGGAAGCCGAAAAACGCCTGGCGTACTTGGGTGGCCTTGAATACCCAATCGCCGCGGATCAGCAGCGACAGCATGATCAGGCCGACCAGGATGTCGAAGGGGCGCAGGCTGCCGACCGCCCAGATCGACCGCCAGACCAGGTTGTCGGCCAGGGGCGCATTGAGGCTGTGGAACAGCCACTCGTCGAAAGTCAGGCACAGGATCTGGCCAACGGGCCACAACCAGAAACACAGTAATGCGATGGGTAGCAGGGTGCAGGCTGCCAAGGGGCCCCAGGACCACCTTGCTTGGAACAGTGGTCGATTGTCCATAAAATACCTCGATATCCAGCAGGATTTGAGCGTCTCGTAGAGCGCTCTACGACGGACCTTTCGGTCTCCTGTAATTATTTTGTAATCATTTTTAGAAAGCCAGACAACCATGAGCGACTTGCCAGATACCGATTTCACCCAACGCTTCCTGTTCGACGACCGCGACGTCCGCGGCGAGATGGTCGCGCTGGAACGCAGCTACGCCGAGGTGCTGGCCAAGCACGATTATCCGCAGCCGGTGCAGCACCTGCTGGGTGAGCTCATGGCCGCCGCCGCGCTGCTGGTCGGCACCCTGAAGTTCGACGGGTTGCTGGTGCTCCAGGCGCAGTCCCAGGGCCCGGTGCCGCTGCTGGCCATCGAGTACACCAGCGAGCACGACATCCGTGGCCTGGCCCGCTACGAGGCCGAGCAGATCAAGGCGGATGCCAGCCTTGCCGACCTGATGCCGGGCGGTCACCTGGTGCTGACCATCATTCCGGTCAACGGCCAGCGCTACCAGGGTACCGTAGAGCTGGACGGCAAGGACCTGTCGGAGTGCTTCACCAACTACTTCGTCATGTCGCAGCAGGTGAATACCTGCATCTCCCTGGCCGCCGATGGCGCCCGCGCCCGTGGCCTGCTGGTGCAGCAGCTGCCGGCCGAGATCCACAAGGACAGCGAGGAGCGCGAGGAAAGCTGGGCCCACGTCAAGGCCCTGGCCAACACCGTGAAGGTCGACGAACTGCTCGGCCTGGACAACGAAACCGTGTTGCACCGCCTGTACCACGAGGACGCGGTTCGCCTGTTCGATATCCAGCCGCTACGCTTCCGTTGCAGCTGCTCGCGCGAGCGTTCCGGCAACGCCCTGGTCAGCCTCGGCGAGCAGGACGCCAAGGCGCTGGTGGCCGAATGCGGCGGCCAGGTCGAGATCGATTGCCAGTTCTGCAATGAGCGCTATGTCTTCGATGCAAGCGATGTCGCGCAATTGTTTGCCGGTGGCGGCACCGAGGCACCATCAGAAACTCAGCACTGAAACGGTTCACTACAGGATAATCTCCTGTCGAATTGCGCAAAAACGCAGTTCTGACAGGAGGGGCCTACTTTTTTTGGGCGTTTCTGGCATAATCCGGCCACTTTTTTCGCTGTAGTAGTTTTTTCGAGACGACTACAAAACGTTTGGAGCACTCGGCCTCGGGCCGGATGGGGTATCTCATGACGCAAGCCAACAACACCGTGTACACCGACCTGAGCGTCGATGAGCTGGTAAAAGAAGCGCTGTCCCGCGGTGAAG
>Ga0268257_1002277_pt1 | contig 14191 bp, 9 predicted proteins | sample AgamicAtPrz_FD_200249 | JGI IMG/M metagenome (GOLD analysis project Ga0268257, IMG submission 200249) | Agave microbial communities from Guanajuato, Mexico - At.P.rz (v2) (version 3) | ecosystem: Host-associated > Plants > Phyllosphere > Phylloplane/Leaf | place: Guanajuato, Mexico | collected...
AGTACCTGCAGCCGTCCGAGCACCACCTGCCGGTGCGGGCGTACGTGCATCCGGATACGTTCAAGATGTACGAGGAAGAGGCGTACAAGATGGGCTTCACGCACGCGGCCGTCGGCGCGATGGTGCGCTCGAGCTATCACGCCGATCTGCAGGCGCATGGGGCGGGGGTGGTCTGAGCGCTCGCTGACGCTCAATGAATAAAAAACCCGCGACGCGGGTTTTTTATTCAGTTTTTGTTTCAATATCCCGCGAACAGCTATTTCTGGCGGCCCAGGCGTTAAATAATCTGGTACGAGAAATTGCCATGCTTTTCACGAACGCACCAGAAATGCTCTTACCCGGTTCATTGCCTCGGAACAGTCCTTTTCTCTAAACAGGCGCGACGCCATCTGGGCAGGGTCACCGAAGAAGAAGCGCTCATATAGGATTTGGCGCCCGCCAAATGCCGAGATCGCCGTGTCCCACGCCAACCGGTACAGCGCAATCCGATCGTAGGCGTCCATGCGGGCTGCTTCGTAATAACGTCTGATGTCGGCGGCAAGCGGTCCATTGAGAGATATCGTGGACGGCATCGAAACGAGGCCGCTGGCTCCCAATTGCTGAATGATCTCGACCATTCTGGGATAGAGGCGAGGATACAGATTTCTAGCAGCGTCTAGCGGATCCCAGGCCGGAACGAGCATCCCGAAGGCATTGTTGTGGGCACCGGCTTCGGCCGCATACCTGAAGGCCTTCAAAGTTTCAAGGTTGACCCAGATTTCGGCCATTTTTTCATGAACGTGCTGAAATCTTTCAAGCCCGGATCCTTCGATCATCAGGGAGACCAGACCGAGGAGAAACTCAGTCTTGACGATATTCTTGCAAACTACTTGATAAGCCATGTGCGCAGTCGCACCGGTGGCCATATAGGCCATATTGCAAATGTCGATATCTCGATAGCAAAAGACGCGTTCCCAGGGAACAAACACATCGTCAAAGATCGCGACTGCGTCCATTTCCTCGAATCGAGCGCTAAGCGGGTGATCCGCAGTGCTGAATCCGTAATCTACCGAGTCGCGGCAGACGAAGCGCAGGCCGGGCGTCGCAGTCGGGAGCGCGCAGCCAAATGCATACGACTTCGACTGGTCAGAATGATCCATCAAGCGCGCGGGAAAGAGCGCAATCTCATCGGCGAACGGCAGAGTCGCCAGCAGACGTGCGCCGCGTATTACGATACCGTCATCTCGTTCCTGGCACACGTGAGTGGCAACCGCAGCATCAACCTGGAATGCTGGACCGACCAGGCGGTCCGGGCGTGGATTGAGGAGCGTGTGGGTCAGCGACAGGTCGTTTTCGCGAATGAAATCATGGTATCGGATCGCATTTACGCCATATGCTCGATCGGAAGCGCCGAACACTGCTGCACTTCCTGAGAAAGAGGATATCGCGCGATTCAGATACGCGGGTTCTCGCCCGAGCATCCCCATGCTGTATTGGGCGCTATGCTGAAGGGCGTTGCCAAGCGAAACAAGGTCTGAGGCGGTGCGGGGAATGCCGAACGAGCGATTGACCGTCGTACCTCTGGGGCCCGTCTCAAGCAGGATTTCCTCGGCGTTCCATTGGTAATCGTAGAGCCCGGCCAAGGTCGCCACCCCATTTTTGAATGCGGGGTCGATGGTAACGTCGGTGACCCGCACACCGCGGTGCCAGATTTCGGCAGGATGTTTGCGCAAGCGCTGGATAACATCGGCGCTGCGTCGAGCACCAGCAAATGGGGGGGAGGTCATCGGTGAATCATTCATGTTTATCATAGGCAAACGATTGCAGGAAGCGTCGACGCATTGTTATGCGTGATTCGGTTGATCTGCTGTTGTTCTGCCTTCGCGATCCTTTTCGTCATAGCAAAGCGCTGCTATTTGCCACCGATCGTCGAAGATTAACCATAGCTCTAGAAAATCAAACGTGGTAAGTATTCTTCCATCGCGTCGCATCGAGCCGATGCCGGAAAACGACGCCCATTGTGGTTTTTGCGTGATTTCCATGATTTCGTCGTGAACGTGCAGGCCAAAATTACGCCAAGTTTGCTCGGAAAGATGCCGCTGTATATATGATAGTTGCTGGGGCTTCGTCAATATCCGACTTCCTCGTTTTATGAAGAAATGGCTGCTTTCTACGAAATTAAGCTGATCGATGTCGCCGTTCATGTAGGCGTCGATCCAAACATCCCGCATCTGTAATAAGCTGTATTTGTGCTTCATGAGATTCGGTTGGGTTGAATGTTTTGCTTGCTAGATTATTGATATTTGGTGTTGATTTGATAATTAGGGAGGTTGAACGTTGGGCGTCGCTTTTTGTGAATCTCGATGGCATTTTCCATGCACTCTTCCAAGTTAATCTCTCGGATTGCGTTGATTATGTTTTCTCGGAAGATATAAAAATCGGGTGAATCCGGATCGAAATTAACGGCGCCGCGAAAAATATCGTTAAGTCCAAGTTGATTGACTATGGCGTGAACGATATCCAATTTTCTTGGAAAATCGAGGCCAAATGTTATATGCATTGAGTGCGGTGAGACGGTTTCGACGTTGTGCCAGTATCCGGAGGGTAAATATAAGCTGGATCCCGTTGGCAGATTTTCCAAGAGATCAGGCGAGCCGGTTGGAGGGTCGAGATAGAAACTCTTGTCCCCTCTGTTTGGGGAAATATACGTTGGCTTATAGATGTGCCAACGCTTTTTTCCAGACAGTTGCACTGAAATAATATCGTGATCGTCAAAATGGCACCCAAAGCTTGTTGCGGATTGAGTGGAAATATAGAGATTTGCCCAAGATTGGCATTTTAGGATGTGTTCGATTTCGGTAGTCAGTGAAAGGACGGATGGAAAATAATCCTGGCATCCGTCGATAATTATGGTGCAGCCATCATCCAGCGCGCGATACAAAAAATCGGGCATGATTGTCGCGAACCTTCCGCCACGTGGATTTGAGTTGTATCTTATAAATCCGCAATATCCGCGGGCGTATTCCATGTCGGCGCTGCTAATTCTTATTCTGGGGTAGTCTAGTAAGCCACTTTCTAGTAGAGCGTTTACGGCGTTCCAATCAGGAAGGTCTTTTTGCATCACGGCGCCAAGCAGATGTGGGCGAATATGTAGCACATGTTTGATGAAAAAATTGAGATCGAAGTTTGGGAAGAGGGTTCTATTCACGAGTAATCTCCAGTGTTTTCAGATCGGAATTCACCGTGAGGACGAAGGCGTTGAGCGGGTTGTTCGAAGTGTCGAACAATTGGTGAGGGTTCTGGTGAAGAATAAGAAGAACGTAGACGCGATTCGACAAATCCGCAATTAAAGAGGCCAAACTGATTGCGCCAGCAGTGTCCAACCCCGAGAACGGCTCATCGAGAATAATCAAATCGGCTTTTTGCAAGAGCGCTCTGGCGACTCCCAGTCGCTGCCGTTCGCCCCCGGATAATAGTCCCCCTTTTTCGCCAACGATAAAATCTAGACCATCTGTGCTGCAAAATTTATCCAGCCCTACAGACGACAGTGTTGAAATCAATTCTTTGTCATGGGCGTTGGGGTTTCCGTAGCGTAGGTTGCTACGGATGGATTCATTGAAGATGATGCTTTCTTGCGATGTAGAGGAAATCGATCGGAGCAAAGAATCGCGCGCGATAGACGACATATCGACGCCGCATAAAAAAATCTTCGCGGCCGGCGGAGTGATTTCGCCTCTCATGAATCGCGTGAGTGTGCTTTTGCCGATCCCACTGTCCCCTCTCATCGAATTAATGTGACCTTTTCGAATGAAGATATCGCCAGTGACGGGGTATGCTTGCCCGTCTCGATAGCCAAATAGAATAAGATTTTGGACTTGGTAGTGAATGTGATCCGTTGTTTGGATGTTAACTGCAATAAGCTGGCGCTGGTCTATCTTCGGTTGGGTGAGTGCGCCCGATATTCTTTCAATATCAACTTTGGCGTGTAGGATATTTCTATAGTTGAATCCGAGTGAGTTTATCTGTGAAATCATATGGGCCAATCCCGTGGAAAGCATGATCGTGGCGCCTATGCTTCCGATGCCGTCACTGTCGAACCATGACAGAGCTACGTACGCCATGCCGCCGCAAAGTATGGCTGCCCAGATGCTGTCTTTCAGTAGATCCGTTGCGTGATCAATCCGCTTTTTCGCCAGCATCGTCAAGAGCAGTGAATGCTTCCCCGCGCGCATCGAGGTCGCCTCCGGCGAGATCGGTGCGGCGTTGATGAAGCTGTCATGCATGAAGGCAGAGCATGCCGCATCTGCTTCCGATATGTTCCGAATGAGTGGCACGCGAGTACGAGTAACCTTGATGATGTAGGTCGAATAAATTGCGCCGCATAGTACGAGCGCCAGACTTGCGCTTGGTCCTATCAAGAATAGGGTGAACGCAATGATCGAAATAAATTCGAGAGTGATGGATAGCGTGGAGCGCAGCGTGTTGTTCAGAAACGAACGTACCGACCCGATCGCGTCTTGAAGCCTCTTTTGCAACTCGCCGGAATTTTTCTGTCTTGAGGAATTGGAGTCCAGATTGATGACATGTTTATACCATGCGTCTCTGATGTCATTTTCCAATCTCACCGCAAGGAGGTTGGACGCGAATGTAGTAATCCCTCCGCAGATGGGAAGCAGTAGGCGTTGAATTGAAAAAAATAAAACGAATAAGTAGATGCCGTGCGTGCTGTTATCCTGAATGCTTTCTGTCAACAATTTAAGAAGCGCGCCCAATGAGGTATTGAGCGTTGCTGTAGCGGCGGACGCGATGAGAATGACGGAAAGCAGGCCGCGATATCGATATATCAATGATGGCAGGCGAGACGCATGTTTAGTGTGTCTATTCAAAATAGGCGCAATGGGAAGGATTGCCGAGCGGGAGCGTCATGAACGAGACGTGGCACCATGCGGTCGTGTTGGCGGGAAGTGAGTGACGCCTTCGCTTGCGACTTGCAGGGTCCGGACGGTATGTCCATGACGCGCGTTGAAATCGTGATCGACAATTTTCCGATCAGGAATACAAACTCTTATTTGAGTTGCATGAGCAATAGACGCCGCAACCGTGCCCCCCACAGTACATGGATGGATTCTGCCGCTGGATGATTCCTTCGATCAACGCAGTCGGAGTCAAGGATCTTGCTGCTTCGAGGTCCATAGGAAATCCGATGTGGACAAGATCTTCGTGGTAAACCGGGCGCTGGATGGTGTTGAGTTTTTGTAGCGAATAGGAGTTGCCGAATTCGACATACCACTTTCTTACGGTTTCGATGCCGAAGGTCGCGTGGATGATGTCGATTTGCTGCTGAAGCCGCCCTCGCTTGTACTCAGATAGGCTGATGCCGCGAGAGGACAGGTCTCTAATCTTCTCCACGAGATGTGCTCGACAGAAAGGAATATGATGTAGCATTCTGCCGAAAAATGTATCGCAGAACTCGGCATATTCTTTAGTGAAGAGAATAAAGGTGTGCCACATCTTGTCGATGATGAGGACAGCCTCGTCGATTTCGAAGGTGACGCAATGCTTCTGTGCATAATCCGCCAGAAAAAGGAATTTCTTAGTTTCCTCGAAGATGTCGCAGGCGGCGTGTTCGCTTACACTCCATTCATCTCGAAATTTCTTTATGATGCCATCGTTTCGGTATTCGGCGAGTTCCATTGGGAAGTGAAAAGGTAGACTATCTGTATTGGAAGCCGGGTCAGGTTGGTACATCGGAATTGCATTTTCCATGGTTCCTCGCGATGTTGTGCTGTGCGCAATTTTTTGCGTGATTTTATCGGATTGAATATCAAACGATTGTTCGTTTGATATGGAAAGCTACCGTTTACTTTGCCGAATTGATATGGGATTTGTACGAAATGTTATCTGGAGAGGCGGCGGCACACATGGCGGGCGATATGTGAACTGGATTGGTGATCTAATCGAGACATTCGATCCGGAAACTAGGGATTTGTCAGGAAATCGAGCTCGAGTTTTATGTTAACGGTCCTAGAATTTACGTTCTGGTCCGGCTCGTCTCGCGAGTCATCGCGTTCTTCCTTGTTGCTCTCGTATGACGGAGTGCGTCAACCGCGGTTGGCCGACGCGACACATGAAGATGTGCGGCGTCGGTATCCATGCGTGTCCAACAGCACCGCTGAGACACCGGCGATTGTTTCTATCGTCGATTTGGAGGGGAACTTGCAGCCCGTATCTCCACACACTAATCGACGCTCAATCGACGATCGCATTCAATAAAGCATGAAAAGCAAAGCCGAAACATCATCGATAGCTTCGCACGATAAGTTCGCTCCCGCCGCGCGCAAAGCTCGTAAAGTCGGCTCTCCCGCAGCAATGCCCGCATTCCGAAGGAGAGCCGCATGTCCCGTTTCAGCTTCGTTCGCCGCGCCGTCGTCGCGCTGACCGCCTTTGCCGCGCTCGGCGCGGCGCACGCCGAATCGCGCGAAGTCGTGATCGCGTACCAGGACATGGTCGTGCCGTGGCGCTATGCGCAGGCGAGCGGTGAAGTCGAAAAGGCGACCGGCTACAAGGTCACGTTCCGCAAGCTCGACAGCGGCGCCGACGTGATCCGCGCGCTCGCGTCGGGCTCCGTGCAGCTCGGCGAAGCCGGGTCAAGCCCGATCGCGGCCGGCCTGTCGCAGGGGCTCGACATCTCGCTGTTCTGGGTGCTCGACAACATCAACGACGCGGAGGCGCTCGTCGCGCGCAACGGCTCGGGCGTCACGAACATCGCCGCGCTGAAGGGCAAGAAGATCGGCGTGCCGTTCGTGTCGACGTCGCACTTCCATACGCTCGTCGCGCTGCAAGCCGCGGGCGTCAATCCGAACGACGTGAAGATCGTCAACCTGCGCCCGCCCGAAGTCGCGGCCGCATGGACGCGTGGCGACATCGACGCGACCTACATCTGGGATCCGGTGCTCGCGAAGGTCAAGCAGTCGGGCACCGTGCTGACGACGTCCGGCCAGGTTGCGAAAGAAAGTGGCAAGGCGACCTTCGACGGCTTCGTCGTGAGCCGCAAGTTCGCGCGCGAGAACCCCGAGTTCGTCACGCGTTTCGTGAAGGTGCTCGCGGCGGCAGACGCCGATTACCGCGCGCATGCGGCGGCGTGGAAAGTCGGCTCGCCGCAGGTCGCGGCGGTGGCGAAGGTGTCCGGCGCGAACGCGCAGGACGTGCCGGCCAGCCTCGCGCTCTACGCGTTCCCGACGGCGGCCGAGCAGGCATCGCCGACGTGGCTCGGCGGCGGCGCGCAATCGGGCGCCGCGAAGTCGCTCGCGGCCACGGCCACGTTCCTCAAATCGCAAGGCACGATCCAGACGGTGCTCGCCGACTATTCGGCCGGCGTCGATCCGCAGTTCGTGCAGAAGGCCGCGCGCTGAGCGCGGCCATTCAGCCCACTCGTCGCGGAGCCCTTCGATCATGAGCACGCTGGAAGTCCGTCACGTATCGGTTGCGTATCCAGGCGAGCGCGGCAGGCCGACGACGCAGGCGCTCGCGCGCGTCGACCTGCGCATCGAGTCCGGTGAATTCGTCGTCGCGCTCGGCGCATCCGGGTGCGGGAAGACGACGCTGCTGAACTGCATGGCCGGCTTCGTCGCGCCGACGACGGGCGACGTGTGCGTCGACGGCGTGCCGGTCACGGGCCCCGGCGCCGATCGCGGCGTCGTGTTCCAGAAATACGCGTTGCTGCCGTGGCTCGACGTGCTCGACAACGTCGCGCTCGGGTTGCGCTTCGCGCGCGTGTCGAAAGCCGAGCGCGAAGCGCGGGCAACGGAAATGCTTGCGCTCGTCGGGCTCGAGCGCCATGCGCATGCGCGCGTGTACGAACTGTCGGGCGGGATGCAGCAGCGCGTCGGCATCGCGCGTGCGCTCGCGAGCGACCCGCGCGTGCTGCTGATGGACGAGCCGATGGGCGCGCTCGATGCGATGACGCGCGGCACGATGCAGGCGCTTGTGCTCGACGTGTGGGCGCGGACCGGCAAGACGGTGTTCTTCATCACGCACGACGTCGAGGAAGCGCTGTTCCTCGCGACGCGTCTCGTCGTGATGACGCCGGGCCCCGGCCGCATCGCAGAAACCTTCGCGCTGCCGTTCGCTCGGCGTTACGTCGAATCGCGCGATGCGCGCGCGGTGAAGTCGTCGCCGGAATTCATCGAATGGCGCGAGCGGCTGATCGCGTATCTGCATCGCGACGAGGCGGTCGCGGAGCCCGCGTGATGAGCGAGCTCGCGCGACACGGCATGGCCGTCGGGCGCGGCCGGAACAGCACTTTGCACAGGCAGGACGACATGAGCACGCAGGAATCGTGGGCCGCCGATCGCGCGGCGGCCGGCTTCGAACGGGATGAGCGCGCGGCGCGTCCCGTCCGGGCATCACATCGCTACCGGTTGCCGGGGCAGGGGAAGACGGCCGCGCTGAGCGCCGCGACGATCGCGGCGCTCGCCGTGCTGTGGTGGGTCGCGACGCATCGCCAGTGGCTGCCGCCGCTGTTCCTGCCCGCACCGGAAGCCGTGTGGACCGCGTTCGTCGATGCGTGGCACGGCCGCATCCAGGGCGGTCTGCCGTTGTCCGACCACCTGCTGTGGAGCGCCGCGCGCGTGTTCGGTGCGTTCGCGCTCGCGACCGCGATCGGCGTGCCGGCCGGCATCCTGATGGGCGTGAGCCGCATCGCACGCGGCGTGCTCGATCCGCTGCTGGAGTTCTATCGGCCGCTGCCGCCGCTCGCGTATCTGCCGCTCGTCGTGATCTGGTTCGGCATCGACGAGACGGCGAAACTGGTGGTGATCTTCCTCGCGTGCTTCGCGCCGATCGCGATGGCTGCACGCGCCGGCGTGCGTGCGGCGACGGTCGAGCAGATCAACGCGGCCTATTCGCTCGGCGGCAGCTTCGCGCAGATCGTGCGCCACGTGGTGCTGCCGGCCGCGCTGCCGGAAATCCTCACCGGGCTGCGGATCGCGATCGGGTTCGGCTGGACGACGCTCGTCGCGGCCGAGATGGTCGCCGCGACGGCCGGGCTTGGACAGATGGTGCTCAACGCATCGAGCTTCCTGCGCACCGACATCGTCGTGATGGGCATCCTGCTCATCGGCGCGATCGCGTGGCTGTTCGATCTCGCGATGCGGTGGGTCGAGCGGCGGGTGGTGCCGTGGAAGGGGAGAGGGTGACGTCACGCTGACGGCACGGGCAACGAGCGCGTACGCGCCGCCCGTGCCTGTCGCCCTCATTCCCCCATCGCGACCCCTTCCCGCCGAGGATCGGCCCCGCCGAACCACACCGTCTGCCCCTGCACGTTCAACCGCTGGATCCCCTGAAGCCCCGAGTTCATCTCGACGACCCGCACGTCGTGCCCGCGGCCCTTCAGCCCGTCGGCGAGCGCGTCCGACACGCGGCCGCGTTCGAGCTGCGTCGGCCCGTTCATCGACCCGACGTTCGGCAGCGCGATCGCCTGCTGCATCGTCATGCCCCAGTCGAGCACGCCGACCAGCGTCTTCGCGACGTGATTGATGATCGCGGGGCCGCCGGCCGAGCCGACGATCATCGTCACCTGCTTCGTCTTCTGGTCGAACACGAGTTCCGGCGACATCGCCGAGCGCGGCCGCTTGCCGGGCTGCACGCGGTTCGCGACCGGCCGGCCGTTGTCGTTCGATGCGAACGAAAAATCGGTGAGCTGGTTGTTCAGCATGAAGCCGCGCACCATCAGTCGCGAGCCGAACGCATCCTCGATGCTGGTCGTCATCGACAGCGCCTGGCCGTAGCGGTCGACGATCGCGATGTCGGACGTCGACGGCAATTCGGGGCTGCGATCGTCGGCCAGCGCGAGCGTCGCGCCCTGCGGCGTGCCGGCCTGCGCGACGCCCATGCTGGTGTCGCCGATCAGCCGCGCGCGCTGCGCGAGATAGGTCCTGTCGGTGAGGCTCGCCCAGTTGCCGCCGGGCAACGGCACGAAATCGGGATCGGCGACGTAGCGTGCGCGGTCCGCATACGCGAGGCGCCCGGCCTCGCTGAACAGGTGCGCGGCGAACGGCGTCGGCTCGTAGCCGAGCTCGTTGCGCACCGGCTTCTGCGCGCCGATCTGCTGCCAGTCGGGCATCGCTTCGAGCATGCCGAGCATCTGCGCGATCGCGAGGCCGCCCGACGACGGCGGCGGCATCCCGCACACGACCGAACGCCGGTAGTCGGCGCACAGCGGCGCGCGCACCTTCGCCTGGTAGCGCGCGAGATCCTGCAGCGACAGCAGCCCCGGGTTGGTCGGGTGCTTGCGCACCTTCGTGACGATGTCGCGCGCGATCGCGCCGCTGTAGAACGCGTTCGCGCCGCGGTCGGCGACCTGGCGCAGCACGGTCGCGAGCGCCGGGTTCTTCAGCACCGTGCCGGCGGCCTTCGGCGTGCCGTCGGCGTTGTAGAAATAGGCGCGCGCGGCCGGGTCGTTCTTCAGGTACTTGTCGTTCGCGATCAGCATCGCGAGCCGCGGGCTGATCGTGAAGCCGCGCTCGGCGAGCCGGATGGCCGGCTGGAACAGCCGGCGCCACGGCAGCTTGCCGTGCGCGCGGTGCGCGGCGTCGAGCATGCGCAGCACGCCCGGCGTGCCGACCGAGCGCCCGCCGACGACACCTTCGTAGAAGCCCATCGGCTGGCCGGTCGGCCCATAGAACAGACGGTCGGTCGCGGCGGCCGGCGCGGTTTCGCGGCCGTCGTATGCCTGCGTCGTCTTGCCGTCGAAGTAGAGCATGAACGCGCCGCCGCCGATGCCCGACGATTGCGGCTCGACCAGCGCGAGCACCATCTGCGTCGCGATCGCCGCGTCGATCGCGGTGCCGCCGGCCTTCAGCATGTCGTAGCCGGCCTGCGTCGCGAGCGGGTTCGCGGCCGCGATCATGAAGTGCTGCGAGGTCCAGCCCGGCTTGTCGGTCCAGCCGGACGACAGCTCGGGCGCGTGGAAGCCGGGCAGCGGCACGGCGGCGCCCGATGCGGCGGCGACGGGCACCACCGCGCTCGACGACGGCGCGGACGGGGACGTGCAGCCGGCGCCGAACGTGATGAACGCGACGAGCGCGACGGCGGCGAGCAGCGTCCGGGGACGCGAAGGCGGACGAATCCGGTCGAACATTGAACCCTCGGCAGCAGTGAATTCGAAGGAGACGGCGGCGTTGATGTTGACGTTGAGGTCGGCGCGGGCGCAACGGCGCTGCCCGCCCCGGCGCGCTATTGTCGCCGTGCGCCCGGCGGCTTGTCATCCGACAGGAAACCCTGACGCATCGCGCCGGGCCCGCCCCGGCCGGTCTTCCCGGCCTGTTCGAGGATGAACTCTATGAACGTGGAAGTCGCGCGCGTGTGGTGCCGGTTCGGCATGTAGAGCATGTACATGTGGGTGCCGAAGATGCTGAGCCGGTACGCATCGAGCGACGTGACGACGGCGCCGTGCCGCAGGTCGTCCTGCATCACGTAGTCGGGCACGATGCCGACGCCGATCCCCGCGAGGATCGCCTGGCGCAGGAACAGGAAGTTCTCCGAAATCAGCGTCGGCTCGAGCAGCACCTCGTGGCGCTCGTCGCCGAGATACGCGGCGATCCGCAACTGCCGGCCCAGCACCGTCGCGGTGACGACCGGCGCGGCGGCCAGCGCGCCGAGGCTCGTCGGCATCCCGTGCGCGGCCGCGAACGCGGGCGACGCGCACGCGACGTAGCGCACCGCGCCCATGTCGCGCGCGACGAGGTTCTGCGGCGGTTCGGACATCACGCGGATCGCGATGTCGACTTCGTCGCGCATCAGGTCTTCCACGCGATTCTCGAACACGACGTCGAGCACGATGCCCGGATGCAGCCGCTTGAACGCGAGCAGCCAGTCGGACATCACCATCTGCCCGTAGCCGCTCGGCACCGACAGCCGCACGCGGCCCTGCAGGTCCTGGCCGAGCGTCGTCACCGATTCCTGCGCGGCCAGCAGTTCGTTGCGGATGCGCCGGCCGTGCTCGTACAGCTTCAGCCCGATCTCGGTCGGCTCCATGCGCCGCGTCGTGCGCCGCACGAGCTGCTGGCCGATCGAGCGCTCGAGCTGGTTGAGCCGGTAGCTGACGTTCGCGCGGCTCATCTTGAGCCGCTGCGCGGCCTTGCTGAGATTGCCGGCGTCGAGAATCTCGACGAGCAGCGTCAGCGCGTTCAGGTCCATGCGGGTGCCTCCTGATCCGTCCCGTTAATCGGCCCGAAGCGATCCGAAACGGTCCGAAAGCATTCAGTGTCAAGTCAGACTTGACAGCTTGTAAAGGCGCGCGGGAATTGTCAATGAATCTCGATCAATCGAGAATCGGGTCATGCCCGGCAACCACGCCGCACCGTTTCCCGCGCCGCCCGGGACCGGATCGCGCACCGGCGCTGCTGGCCGGCCCGACCGGTTCCTGCCGCCCGGCGCACCGCACCACTGGAGACACGATGAATTCCACCGCTTCCCCCGCCAGCCCCACGGCCGGCACCGTCACGCGCGAACGGCGCGACAAGGTGCTCGTCGTCACGATCGACCATCCGCCCGTCAATGCGCTGTCCGCCGACGTGCGGCGCGGCCTCGCCGATGCGATCGACGCCGCGCAGGCCGACGAGGCGATCCGCGCGGTGCTGATCGTCGGCGCCGGCCGCAACTTCATCGCGGGCGCCGACATCCGCGAATTCGGCAAGCCGCCCGTGCCGCCGTCGCTGCCGGACGTGTGCGAGCGGATCGAATCGGGCGCGAAGCCGGTCGTGGTCGCGCTGCATGGCGCGACGCTCGGCGGCGGCCTCGAAGTGGCGCTGGCCGCGCATTACCGGCTCGCGGTGCCCGGCGCGAAGCTCGGGCTGCCCGAAGTGACGCTCGGCCTGCTGCCCGGCGCGGGCGGCACGCAGCGCGCGCCGCGCCTGATCGGCGCGAAGGCCGCGCTCGATCTGATGCTGACGGGCCGCCATGCGAGCGCCGAGGAAGCGCTCGCGCTCGGCCTCGTCGATCGCATCGCGCACAGCGACGACACGCTCGCCGAAGGGCTCGCCTATGCGCAGGAGCTCGTGTCGCTCGGCGCGCCCGTGCGCCGCACGCGCGACGCGCAGGGCCTGGCCGACCGCACGGCCGCGCAGGCCGCGATCGACGCGGCGCGTGCGGAATTGCCGAAGAAGTCGCGTGGCCTGTTCTCCCCGGCGAAGATCGTCGACGCGGTCGAGGCCGCGCTCACGCAGTCGTTCGACGCGGGGATGAAGCTTGAACGCAGCCTGTTCCTGCAGTGCCTCGACAGCCCGCAGCGCGCGGGCCTCGTGCACGCGTTCTTCGCGGAACGCGAAGCGGCGAAGGCGCCCGAGGCGCGGCGCGCGAGCGCGCGGCCGGTCGAGCGGATCGGCGTGGTCGGCGGCGGCACGATGGGCGCGGGCATCGCGGTCGCGGCGCTCGACGCCGGGCTGCCGGTGACGATGATCGAGCGCGACGACGCGTCGCTCGCGCGCGGCCGGGCGCATGTCGAGAAGGTGTACGACGGCCTCGTCGCGAAAGGGCGGATGACGCCGGCCGCGCACGCGGCGCGCCTCGCACGCTTCAAGGGCAGCACGTCGTACGACGCGCTCGCGCAGGCCGACGTCGTGATCGAAGCCGTGTTCGAGGACATGGCCGTGAAGCAGGCCGTGTTCGCCGCGCTCGCCCGCGTGTGCAAGCCGGGCGCGGTGCTCGCGACCAACACGTCGTATCTCGACATCGACGCGCTCGCCGCGAGCATCGACCGGCCGGCCGACGTGATCGGCCTGCATTTCTTCTCGCCGGCCAACGTGATGAAGCTGCTCGAGATCGTCGTGCCGGCGCACGTCGCCGCGGACGTCGTCGCGACCGCGTTCGCGCTGGCCAAGCAACTGAAGAAGACGCCGGTGCGCGCGGGCGTGTGCGACGGCTTCATCGGCAACCGGATCCTCGCCGTCTACCGGACGGCGGCCGACTACCTGATGGAAGACGGCGCGTCGCCGTACCAGATCGATCGCGCGGTGCGCGCGTTCGGTTTCCCGATGGGCCCGTTCCAGGTCGTCGACCTCGCGGGCGGCGACATCGGCTGGGCGACCCGCAAGCGCCGTGCGGCGACGCGCGATCCGAACGCGCGCTACGTGGAGATTTCCGACCGGCTGTGCGAGCGCGGCTGGTTCGGGCAGAAGACCGGCCGCGGCTACTACCTGTATCCGGACGGCGC
>Ga0268257_1002278_pt1 | contig 14185 bp, 8 predicted proteins | sample AgamicAtPrz_FD_200249 | JGI IMG/M metagenome (GOLD analysis project Ga0268257, IMG submission 200249) | Agave microbial communities from Guanajuato, Mexico - At.P.rz (v2) (version 3) | ecosystem: Host-associated > Plants > Phyllosphere > Phylloplane/Leaf | place: Guanajuato, Mexico | collected...
ACTACGCCGGCAAGCGCAAGGTGCTGAACATCTTCCCGAGCGTCGACACCCCGACCTGCGCTACCTCCGTGCGCAAGTTCAACGCCCAGGCCAACGATGTGGCCAACACCGTGGTGCTGTGCATCTCTGCCGACCTGCCGTTCGCCCAGGCACGCTTCTGCGGCGCCGAAGGCCTGGACAACGTGAAGAACCTGTCGACCCTGCGTGGCCGCGAGTTCCTGGAAAACTACGGCGTGGCCATCGCCGATGGCCCGCTGGCCGGCCTGGCTGCCCGTGCCGTGGTGGTGCTGGACGAAAACGACAAGGTGCTGCACAGCGAGCTGGTTGGCGAAATCGCTGATGAGCCGAACTACGATGCAGCGCTGGCTGTGCTGAAGTAAGGGTTGTGGGGTAGGTCGGCTGAGTCCTGTACCGGCCTCTTCGCGGGTGAACCCGCTCCCACAGGTACGGCACAGGTTTCAAAAGCTGTGATATCCCTGTGGGAGCGGGTTTACCCGCGAAGGGGCCGGCACAGGCAACCGAAACCTTTCAGCCCGCCACCGCTCCAAGCAACACCCTGTAAACGGCCCGGAACGCGTTCCGGGCCGTTTTCATTTAAAGTTCAACCCCTTGGCAACGTCAGGCAAAGGTAAACCTCTGGTAAAGGCGCTTTGCTAAAACGATGCCAGTGCTTATCGTTCATCCTCCCCAAGTCGTCATTCCGAACAAGGTTCGTTCAACCCATGCAAGCGTCCAATTCCCGTTCCCCTCGTCGCTGGCTCGTAGGCCTGCTGATCCTGCTGCTGGTGGCTGTACTGGCCTGGTGGCTGTGGCCCGCAGCGGCGCCTGCGCCTAAAGAAGCCGGTGGCGGGCGCGGTGGCAAGGGCATGGGCATGATGGGCGGTCGCCCGGGCTTCGGCGGCTCCAGCGACCCGGTGCCGGTGCGCGTCGAGCCGGTGCGGGTGGGCGACTTCCCGCTGTACTACAAGGCCCTGGGCACCGTCACCGCGACCAACACCGTCAACGTGCGCAGCCGCGTGGCTGGCGAGCTGGTCAAGATCCACTTCAAGGAAGGCCAGCAGGTCAAGGCCGGCGATCTGCTCGCCGAGATCGACCCGCGCTCGTACCGCATCGCCCTGCAACAGGCCGAAGGCACCCTGGCGCAGAACCAGGCGCAGCTGAAGAACGCCCAGGTCGACCTGGCCCGCTATAAAGGCCTGTACGCCGAAGACAGCATCGCCAAGCAAACCCTCGACACCGCCGAAGCGCAGGTGGCGCAGTTCCAGGGGCTGGTGAAGACCAACCAGGCGCAGGTCAACGACGCCCGCCTGAACCTCGATTTCACCCAGATCCGCGCGCCGATCAATGGCCGCGTGGGCCTGCGCCAGCTCGACCTGGGCAACCTGGTGGCGGCCAACGACACCACCGCGCTGGTGGTGATCACCCAGACCGAGCCGATCAGCGTTGCCTTCACCTTGCCGGAAACCGAGTTGAGCACCGTGCTGGAACGCTACCGCAGCGGCGCCAGCCTGCCGGTCGAGGCCTGGGACCGCAGTGACAGCAAGCTGCAGTCCACCGGCGTGCTGGGCAGCATCGACAACCAGATCGACACCACCACCGGCACCCTCAAGTTCAAGGGCCGCTTCGAGAACAAGGACTTGGCCCTGTTCCCCAACCAGTTCGTCAACGTGCGCCTGCTGGCCGACACCCTCAAGCAGGTGACCATGGCTCCGGCGGCGGCCATCCAGTTCGGCAATGACGGCTCCTTCGCCTACGTGGTCAATGACCAGAACACGGTCAACATCCGCAAGCTCAAGGTCGGCGCCAGCGACGGCGAGAACAGCGTCATTCTCGAGGGCCTGAAGGCCGGCGACCGCCTGGTGCTGGAAGGCACCGACCGCCTGCGCGAAGGCACCAAGGTGGAAGTGGTCGAAGACAGCTCGCAAGTGCCGACCACCCCGGGCCAGCACCTGCAAGGCCAGGAAGCCAAGGGTTCGGCAAGCACTGGTGATGTGCAGCCCGGTAAAGCACAGCCTGGTAGCGCAGCAGGCAAGGCGGGCGCATGAACCTCTCGCGTCTGTTCATCCTGCGGCCGGTTGCCACCACGCTGAGCATGCTGGCCATCGTCCTGGCCGGCCTGATCGCCTACAAGCTGCTGCCGGTTTCCGCCTTGCCGCAGGTGGATTACCCGACCATCCGGGTCATGACCCTGTACCCCGGTGCCAGCCCGCAGGTCATGACCAGCGCCGTTACCGCACCGCTGGAACGCCAGTTCGGGCAGATGCCGGGCCTGGAGCAGATGGCGTCGACCAGCTCCGGCGGCGCCTCGGTGCTGACCCTGCGCTTCAACCTCGACATGAACATGGACGTTGCCGAGCAACAGGTGCAGGCCGCGATCAACGCCGCCAGCAACCTGCTGCCCAGCGACCTGCCGGCGCCGCCGGTGTACAACAAGGTCAACCCGGCCGACACCCCGGTGCTGACCCTGGCCATCTCCAGCAAGACCATGCCGCTGCCCAAGCTCAACGACTTGGTCGATACCCGCGTGGCCCAGAAGCTCGCGCAGATCAGCGGTGTGGGCATGGTCAGCATCGCCGGCGGCCAGCGCCAGGCGGTGCGGATCAAGGTCAACGTCGATGCCCTGGCCGCCAACGGCCTGAACCTGGAGGACGTACGCACTCTGATCGGCGCCTCCAACGTCAACCAGCCCAAGGGCAACTTCGATGGCCCGACCCGGGTGTCGATGCTCGATGCCAACGACCAGCTGCGCTCCCCTGAGGAGTACGCCAATCTGATCCTGGCCTACAACAACGGTGCACCCCTGCGCCTGAAGGACGTCGCGGAAATCGTCGACGGCGCGGAGAACGAGCGCCTGGCTGCCTGGGCCAATGAAAACCATGCGGTGCTGCTGAACATCCAGCGCCAGCCGGGCGCCAACGTCATCGAAGTGGTCGACCGCATCAAGGCCCTGCTGCCTTCGATCACCGACAACCTGCCGGCCGGCCTCGATGTTTCGGTGCTCACCGACCGCACCCAGACCATCCGCGCCGCGGTCAAGGACGTGCAGCACGAACTGCTGATCGCCATCGCCCTGGTGGTAATGGTCACGTTCGTCTTCCTGCGCCGTTTCAGTGCCACCCTCATTCCGTCGATCGCCGTGCCGTTGTCGCTGATCGGCACCTTCGGCGTGATGTACCTGGCCGGCTTCTCGGTCAACAACCTGACGCTGATGGCCCTGACCATCGCCACCGGTTTTGTGGTGGACGACGCCATCGTCATGCTGGAGAACATCTCCCGGCACATCGAGGAGGGCGAGACGCCCATGCAGGCTGCGCTCAAGGGCGCCCGGCAAATCGGCTTCACCCTGATTTCGCTGACCTTCTCGCTGATTGCGGTACTGATCCCGCTGCTGTTCATGGCCGATGTCGTCGGCCGCCTGTTCCGCGAGTTCGCCATTACCCTGGCGGTGGCCATCCTGATTTCCCTGGTGGTATCGCTGACCCTGACGCCGATGATGTGCGCGCGCCTGCTCAAGCGCGAGCCCAAGGAAGAGGAACAGGGCCGGTTCTACCGCGCCAGTGGCGCCTGGATCGACTGGCTGATCAGGCACTACGGCAGCGCCCTGCAGTGGGTGCTCAAGCGCCAGCCGCTGACGCTGCTGGTGGCCGTGGCCAGCCTGGCGCTCACCGTATTCCTGTACATGGTGGTGCCCAAGGGCTTCTTCCCGGTGCAGGACACCGGGGTGATCCAGGGCATTTCCGAAGCGCCGCAGTCCACCTCGTTCGCCGCCATGAGCGAACGCCAGCAGGCCCTGAGCAAAGTGATCCTGCAGGACCCTGCAGTGCAGAGCCTGTCTTCCTACATCGGTGTCGATGGCGACAACGCCACGCTCAACAGCGGCCGCCTGCTGATCAACCTCAAGCCCCATGGCGAGCGTGATGTCACGGCCAGCGAAGTGATCAACCGCCTGCAGCCGCAAGTCGATCGGCTGGTGGGTATCCGCCTGTTCATGCAGCCGGTGCAGGACCTGAGTATCGAAGACCGGGTCAGCCGTACCCAGTACCAGTTCAGCCTGTCGTCGCCGGATGCCGACCTGCTGGCACAGTGGAGCGGCAAGCTGGTGCAGGCGCTGCAGCAGCGCCCGGAGCTGGCCGACGTGGCCAGCGACCTGCAGGACAAGGGCCTGCAGGTGTACCTGGTGATCGACCGCGACATGGCCAGCCGCCTGGGCATCAGCGTGTCGCAGATCACCAACGCCCTGTACGACGCCTTCGGCCAGCGCCAGATCTCGACCATCTACACCCAGGCCAGCCAGTACCGCGTGGTGCTGCAGTCGCAGGATGCGGCGGTGATCGGCCCGCAGGCGCTGGAGTCGATTCACGTCAAGGCCACCGATGGCGGCCAGGTGCGCCTGTCGGCGCTGGCGCGGATCGAGCAGCGCCAGGCCCAGCTGGCCATTTCCCACATCGGCCAGTTCCCGGCGGTGACCCTGTCGTTCAACCTGGCCCACGGCGCTTCGCTGGGCGAGGCGGTGCAGGTGATCGAGCAGGTGCAGAAGGACATCGGCATGCCGCTGGGCGTGCAGACCCGCTTCCAGGGCGCGGCGGAGGCCTTCCAGGCATCGCTGTCGAGCACCTTGCTGTTGATCCTGGCGGCGGTGGTGACCATGTACATCGTGCTGGGCGTGCTGTACGAGAGCTACATCCACCCGGTGACCATTCTTTCGACCCTGCCGTCGGCGGCGGTCGGCGCCTTGCTGGCCTTGCTCATCAGCGGCAACGACCTGGGCATGATCGCCATCATCGGCATCATCCTGCTGATCGGCATCGTCAAGAAGAACGCGATCATGATGATCGACTTTGCCCTCGAGGCCGAGCGCCAGCAGGGCATGAGCCCGCGCGATGCCATCTACCAGGCGGCGCTGCTGCGCTTCCGGCCGATCCTGATGACCACCCTGGCCGCGCTGTTCGGCGCCGTGCCGCTGATGCTCGCCACCGGTTCCGGCGCCGAGCTGCGCCAGCCGCTGGGCCTGGTGATGGTCGGCGGGTTGCTGGTCAGCCAGGTGCTGACGCTGTTCACCACCCCGGTCATCTACCTGTACTTCGACCGCCTGGCCCGCCGCTGGCGCCCGGCCACTGACGTGAAGCAGGCCGAGGCATGAACCTGTCCGGTCCTTTCATCCGTCGCCCGGTGGCGACCATGCTGTTGAGCCTGGCGATCATGCTGCTGGGCGGAGTCAGCTTCGGCCTGCTGCCGGTGGCACCGCTGCCTCAGATGGACTTCCCGGTGATCGTGGTGTCGGCCAACCTGTCCGGCGCCAGCCCGGAAGTGATGGCGTCCACCGTGGCCACGCCGCTGGAGCGCAAGCTGGGCAGCATTGCCGGCGTGACCACCCTGACCAGCAGCTCCAACCAGGGCTCCACGCGGGTGATCATCGGCTTCGAGATGGGCCGCGACATCGACGGTGCAGCGCGCGAGGTGCAGGCGGCGATCAACGCCACCCGCAACCTGCTGCCCAGCGGTATGCGCAGCATGCCCACCTACAAGAAGATCAACCCGTCGCAGGCACCGATCATGGTGCTGTCGCTGACCTCGGATGTGCTGCAGAAAGGCCAGCTGTACGACCTGGCCGACACCATCCTGTCGCAGAGCCTGGCCCAGGTGCCTGGGGTAGGGGAGGTGCAGATCGGCGGCAGTTCGCTGCCGGCGGTGCGCATTGCCGTGGAGCCGCAGTTGCTCAACCAGTACGGCCTGTCGCTGGATGAAGTGCGCACTGCGGTGTCCAACGCCAACCAGCGCCGGCCAATGGGCTTTGTCGAGGACGCCGAGCGCAACTGGCAGGTGCGTGCCAACGACCAGCTGGAAAGCGCCAAGGACTACGAGCCCGTGGTGATCCGCCAGCAGAACGGCACCATCCTGCGCCTGTCCGACGTGGCAACCATCACCGATGGCGTCGAGAACCGCTACAACAGCGGCTTCTTCAATGACCAGAGCGCGGTGCTGCTGGTGGTCAACCGCCAGACCGGCGCCAACATCATCGAAACGGTCGACCAGATCAAGGCGCAGCTGCCGGCCCTGCAGTCGCTGCTGCCGGCCAGCGTGCAACTGAACGTGGCCATGGACCGCTCGCCAGTGATCAAGGCAACCCTCAAGGAAGCCGAGCACACCCTGCTGATCGCCGTGGTGCTGGTGATCCTGGTGGTCTACCTGTTCCTCGGCAGCCTGCGGGCCTCGCTGATCCCCAGCCTGGCGGTGCCGGTGTCACTGGTGGGCACCTTCGCGGTCATGTACCTGTGCGGGTTCTCGCTCAACAACCTGTCGCTGATGGCGCTTATTCTTGCCACCGGCCTGGTGGTGGACGATGCCATCGTGGTGCTGGAGAACATCTCCCGGCACATCGAGGACGGCCAGCCGCCGATGAAGGCGGCCTTCCTGGGTGCCAAGGAAGTGGGTTTCACCTTGCTGTCGATGAACGTGTCGCTGGTGGCGGTGTTCGTCTCCATCCTGTTCATGGGCGGCATCGTGCGCAACCTGTTCCAGGAGTTCTCCATCACCCTGGCGGCGGCGATCATCGTGTCGCTGGTGGTGTCGCTGACCCTCACGCCGATGCTGTGCGCCCGCTGGCTCAAGCCGCACCAGGCCGAGCAGAACCGCCTGCAGCGCTGGAGCGACCAGTTGCACCAGCGCATGGTCGATGCCTATGACCGCAGCCTGGGCTGGGCCTTGCGCCACAAGCGCCTGACGCTGATCAGCCTGCTGGCCACCATCGGCATCAACATCGCCCTGTACGTGGTGGTGCCCAAGACGCTGATGCCGCAGCAGGACACCGGCCAGCTGATGGGCTTCATCCGTGGCGACGACGGCCTGTCGTTCAGCGTGATGCAGCCGAAAATGGAAATCTACCGCCGCGCCTTGCTGGCCGACCCGGCGGTGCAGAGCGTTGCCGGCTTCATCGGCGGCAACAGCGGCACCAACAACGCCATGGTGCTGGTGCGCCTGAAACCGATCAACGAGCGCAAGATCGACGCGCAGAAGGTGATCGAGCGCCTGCGCAAGGAAATGCCCAAGGTACCCGGCGGGCGCCTGTTCCTGATGGCCGACCAGGACCTGCAACTGGGCGGCGGGGGGCGCGACCAGACCTCTTCGCAGTACCTGTACTCCCTGCAGAGCGGTGACCTGACGGCCCTGCGCGAATGGTTCCCGAAAGTGGTGGCGGCGCTGCGTGCACTGCCGCAACTGACTGCCATCGACGCCCGCGACGGTGCCGGCACCCAGCAGGTGACCCTGGTGGTCGACCGCGACCAGGCCAAGCGCCTGGGCATCGACATGGACATGGTCACCACGGTGCTGAACAACGCCTACAGCCAGCGGCAGATCTCCACCATCTACGACAGCCTCAACCAGTACCAGGTAGTGCTGGAGATCAACCCGAAGTACGCCTGGGACCCGAGCACCCTCGAGCAGGTACAGGTGATTACCGCCGACGGTGCCCGCGTACCGCTGTCGACCATTGCCCACTACGAGAACAGCCTGGCCAACGACCGGGTCAGCCACGAAGGCCAGTTCGCCGCCGAAAGCATCGCCTTCGACGTCGCCGAAGGCTACAGCCCCGACCAGGCCATGGCGGCGCTGGAGCGTGCGGTGGCCAAGCTGGGCTTGCCCGAGGAAGTGATCGCCAAGCTTGGTGGTACCGCCGATGCCTTCGCCAAGACCCAGGAAGGCCAGCCGCTGATGATCCTTGGCGCGCTGGTGCTGGTCTACCTGGTGCTGGGCATCCTCTACGAAAGCTACATTCACCCGCTGACCATCCTCTCGACACTGCCCTCGGCCGGCGTCGGTGCCTTGCTGGCGCTGTACGTCACCGGCGGCGAGTTCAGCCTGATCTCGCTGCTGGGGCTGTTCCTGCTGATCGGCGTGGTGAAGAAGAACGCCATCCTGATGATCGACCTGGCCTTGCAGCTGGAGCGCCACCAGGGCCTGACACCGGAAGAGTCGATCCGCCGGGCCTGCCTGCTGCGCCTGCGGCCGATCCTGATGACTACCCTGGCGGCCATCCTCGGTGCCTTGCCGCTGCTGCTGAGCCGCGCCGAAGGTGCGGAAATGCGCCAGCCACTGGGCCTGACCATCATTGGCGGCCTGGTGTTCAGCCAGATCCTCACCCTTTACACGACACCGGTGGTCTACCTGTACCTGGACCGCCTGCGTCACCGATTCAACCGTTGGCGTGGCGTGCGCACCGACGCCGCCCTGGAAACCCCGCTATGACTTTTGCCCAGACCCCACTTCACCGCGCCCTGCAGACGCTGACCCGTGGGCGTGGCTCGCGCCTGCTCGGCGCCGGGTTGTGCGTCGCCTTGCTCAGCGCCTGCACCCTGAGCCCGGACTACCACCGCCCGGAGCTGAGCAGCACGGCGCAGTTCAAGCATGCCGAAGGCTGGACCCAGGCCACGCCGTCCGATGCCATCGCCCGCGGCGCCTGGTGGGAAATCTACGGCGATGCCGGGCTCAATGCGCTGGTCGAAGAGCTCAACCGCAGCAACCAGACCGTGGCGCAATCGGAAGCCCAGTACCGCCAGGCCCAGGCGCTGGTGCGCAGCAGCCGGGCGGCACTGTTCCCCAGCCTGGACCTGAGCGTCGGCAAGAACCGCTCGGCCCAGGGCACCGGCAGCTCCAGCTCGAGCCTGTCCAACAACAGCAGCGGCATTCGCAACACCTACAACGCCCAGCTCGGCGTCAGCTGGGAAATCGACCTGTGGGGCAAGCTGCGCGAAACCCTCAATGCCAACGAAGCCAGTGCCGAAGCCAGCCTGGCCGACCTGGCCTCGATCCGCCTCAGCCAGCAGTCGGAACTGGTGCAGAACTACCTGCAGTTGCGGGTGATCGACGAGCAGAAGCGCCTGCTGGAAGCCACCGTGGCAGCTTATGAACGTTCCCTGCGGATGAACGAAAACCAGTACCGCGCCGGCGTCGCCGGCCCGGATGCGGTGGCCCAGGCGCGTACCCAGCTCAAGAGCACCCAGGCCGACCTGATCGACCTGATCTGGCAGCGCGCGCAGTTCGAGAACGCCATTGCCGTGTTGCTGGGCAAGGCCCCGGCGGACTTCGCCCTGGCCGACAGCAAGGCCATTCCGGCGCTGCCGCAAATTCCGGTGGCCTTGCCTTCGCAGTTGCTGGAGCGACGCCCGGACATCGCTGCGGCCGAGCGCAACGTGATGGCTGCCAACGCCAACATCGGCGTGTCGCGGGCGGCGTATTTCCCGGACCTGAGCCTGAGCATGAGTGGCGGTTACTCCAGCAGCAGCTTCAGCAACTGGATCGAACTGCCCAACCGCTACTGGTCCGTAGGCCCGCAGCTGGCGCTGACCTTGTTCGACGCCGGCAAGCGCAGTGCCGAGGTGGACCGCACGGTGGCGGTGTATGACCAGACCGTGGCGCAGTACCGCCAGACCGTGCTCGACGGCTTCAAGGAAGTGGAAAACCTGCTGGTGCAGTTGAAGGTGTATGGCGATGAGGCGGTGGTGCGCCAGGAGGCACTGGATGCCGCTCGCGAGTCGCTGCGCCTGACCGAGAACCAGTATCGCGCCGGGCTGATCGGCTACCTGGATGTGGTCAACGTGCAGACCACGGCGCTGAGCAACGAGCGCAGTGTGTTGAACCTGCTGCAGGGGCGGCTGGTGGCAAGCGTGCAGCTGGTTGCCGCGCTGGGTGGTGGTTGGGATGCGGAACAGGCGTTTGCCGAGCAGGACTGAAATATTGGCAGTGCTTTGTGGGAGCGGCCTTGTGTCGCGAAAGGGCCGCAAAGCGGCCCCAGGTCTCGGCACAATGGCTGATATTGCTGGGGCTGCTTCGCAGCCCTTTCGCGACACAAGGCCGCTCCCACAAAAGAGAGTGCATTCCTGCGAGGCCGTATAGCGTCTTCCATTTGGATCCATTCCCATTCGCAAAAACCCCGTGCGTTTCGCCTAAGCTTGAGTACAATCGTCAGCTTTTTCCGGGCCTCCCGTCCCGTCGCTGGAACTCCCAATGCTGACCGGTAGCTACTCCTCTTCGCTGGTGTTGATTTCGCTGTGCGTGGCAATCCTGGCGTCCTATACCGCCCTTGACCTGACCGGCCGCATCGCCACGGCCAAAGGCCGGGCCGCCTGCCTGTGGATGGGGGGTGGCGCGCTGGCCATGGGCATCGGCGTGTGGTCGATGCACTTCATCGGCATGCTCGCCTTCAGCCTGCCCATCGACCTGGGCTACGACCTGGCCCTGACCGCGTTCTCGCTGCTGATTGCCGTGTTGTCCTCGGGCTTTGCCTTGTGGCTGGTCAGCCAGCCGAGCCTGCCGTGGCAGCAGCTGGCGTTTGGTGCGCTGATCATGGGCGCCGGCATCGCCTGCATGCACTACACCGGCATGGCCGCGCTGCGCATGCTGCCGGGCATCGACTATGACCCGACGCTGTTCGGGGCCTCGCTGCTGATTGCCGTGGGCGCCTCGGCAGCGGCCTTGTGGATCGCCTTCCGTCTGCGCGCGCACACCCCTTATGTGCGGCAGATTCGCGGCCTGGCGGCGGTGGTGATGGGCTTTGCCATCGTCGGCATGCACTACACCGGCATGGCCGCGGCGAATTTCCCCGAAGGCAGCTTCTGCGGTGCGCTGGCCGGGGGAGGCCTGCAAGGCGACGGCCTGGTCTACCTGGTGCTGATCACCACCCTGGCGGTACTGGCGGTGGCCTTGCTCACCTCGGTGCTGGACGCCCGCCTGGAGGCACGCACCGCCGAGCTGGCCCGTTCGCTGACCCTGGCCAACCAGGAACTGACCCAGCTGGCCCTGCACGACACCCTCACCGACCTGCCCAACCGTACTTTGCTGGCCGACCGCATCGAGCAGGCCATCGCCAAGGTAGCGGAGCAGGGCGGCTGCTTTGCCCTGATGTTCATCGACCTGGACGGCTTCAAGCCCGTCAACGATGCCTTCGGCCACCACGTCGGCGACTTGCTGCTCAAGGCGGTGGCGACACGCCTGCGCGGGCACCTGCACAGCCAGGACACGCTGGCGCGCATCGGCGGCGACGAATTCGTGCTGCTGGTGCAGCTGCGCGAGCCGAACGATGCCATGGATGTGGCGGTCAAGCAGGTCAACCTGGTATCACGGCCGTTCCGCGTGGCCGAGCATGACCTGCAGCTGACAGCGAGCCTGGGCATCGTCCTGTACCCGGGCAATGGCCAGGACCAGCACGAGCTGTTGCGCAATGCCGACGCCGCCATGTACCACGCCAAGAGCGCCGGCAAGAATGGCTACAGCTTCTTCGACGTGTCGATGAACAGCAACGCCCGTCAGCAATTGCAGCTACTGCAGGACCTGCGCCAGGCCCTGGAGCAGCGTCAGTTCCGCCTGCACTACCAGCCCAAGTTCGACGCCCAGAATTGCCAGCCGATCGGTGCCGAGGCCTTGCTGCGCTGGGAGCACCCGCAGCAGGGCCTGTTGCTGCCCGACCGTTTCATCGGCCTGGCGGAAAAGACCGGCCTGATCATTCCCATTGGCGAATGGGTGCTCATCGAGGCCTGCCGGCAGATGCGCCAGTGGCTGGACCAGGGGCACCACGGCTGGCGCATGGCGGTGAACCTGTCGGCCATCCAGTTCTGCCATGCCGGGCTGGTCGAGAGCGTGGCCCGGGCCCTGCAGCAGAACAGCCTGCCGGCCAACTGCCTGACCCTGGAAATTACCGAAACTACCGCCATGCACGACGCCGATGCCAGCCTGACGGTGCTGCAGCGGCTGTCCGACATGGGCGTGGACCTGTCCATCGATGACTTCGGCACCGGTTATTCCAGCCTGATGTACCTCAAGCGCCTGCCGGCCAACGAGCTGAAGATCGACCGCGGTTTCGTGCGCGACCTGGAGCAGGACAGCGACGATGCAGCGATCGTTTCGGCAATCGTGGCGCTGGGCCAGGCGCTGGGCCTGCGCATCGTCGCCGAAGGGGTGGAGACTGACAGGCAGCAGGACTTCCTGACCCGCCTGGGCTGCGATTCGCTGCAAGGCTACCTGCTGGGCCAGCCGGTGCCGGCCGAGCAGTTCATGGGCAAGTTGCAGGCCATGCGCCAGGAAAGTACCGCAGCGGGCTAGACCGCGTCGCGCAGGGTGAAGGCGGGCATGAAGGTATCCATCTCCGCTTCGACGGCCTCGATGATGCGCTCTACATCGGCGGCGGCCATGATCGCCGAGCAGGGGATGCCGGCAATCGCCAGCAGGGTTTCGCCGGTGGCGCGGTCGAACAGCCGCGCGACCATGCTGCGCGGCGCATCCATGCTGGCTTCGAAGCCCAGCGGGTGGAAATGCCAGCGCATCACCTGGCAGGCGTTGGGGAACGTCATCTTGTTCATGCCAGCCTCCTTGTCCGTACCTGGACGTGGTGAGCGGGTGGCCACATCGATGCGGCCGCCGGGAAGGTAACCATAGCACCTGTCACGGAGTATTCTCGGCTGCAAATACGACAAATGTGCTAATGCATGACAGCGGTCACATCCTTGTCATGGAGGGCATTTGGCGCAGGGCCGCAAGGCAAACGTTTTCCCTACTTGCTGGTGCTGAATATTCTGGCGCGAAGTGATTTTTCCTCTCGACGTTTGGCATGGGGTTTTCCGACGAGCGGTGCTACACATCTAAAGACTGGGGGCGCGGCAAGTTGGACGATGCGTAGGGTCCGACCCCCCTCAAGTGTTTGGCAATCTCAACAACAGCCCTCACGGGCGCTATGGTCAGTTGGTGAACGTTCGTACCTGTAAACCAACTGTTAAATACCTGAACGGCATTGATTGCAGTTATAGCGGTTTGTTCGCTGATTATGTCCTCTTGCGCGGAGACAGATAGGACATTCTCGACAGTCACGATACTGTGGTCAGCACGGGTAGGGCGGCTGGGCAGCGCAGGAGTTGTCGTTTGTGTAGGACGAAGGCGAGGTGCGCTGCTGTTAAGTCCAGTCCAATTGAGCACTTTACGCCTTAACCATTCAAACATTTGCCCGGAAGGGTCGTGTCGGTTAATGGGGTCATTCTGGCAGTAAGCGTAAGTGTTGAAGCCCCCTTTTCCGAAAGGTGACTTGGAATCTGGTTGGTTAAAGGTTTGACGACTGGGCGCGTAGAAGCGTTGCCCTGCGCCTAACGGATAACTCCTGCAAATACGCTCAAACGGTTGGTTATTAAAGCCTAGCAATGTAGTCAAACTGTTATTTGCAATGAAACCATAGGGCGAGTAGGCGTGATGTAAATCACGGGGATGCGTGCCAATGACAGTGCCGGCGCCATCGGCTTGCAATAGCGCCACTCGTATGCCGGCCATTGGGTGATCCTCTCTTGCTGACGGGTAGACCATTTGGGCATTCGAATGCAAATTGTGTCTACTGATACTTTTATCAGTAGATCAACCCAATAGCCCCGCAGCGATGTTGATGGTGAACCCCAGGATCGCCGTATTGAAAACGAACCCCACCAGCGAATGCGCCAGCACCACCCGCCGCAGGTCCCGCCCGGCGACGCCCACATCGGAGGTTTGCACGGCCATGCTGATGGTGAACGAGAAGTAGTGAAAGTCCCAGTAATCGGGGTTGCGTTCGCCATCGGTGAAGCGCAGCGGCGGTTCGTGGTTTTGTTCGGTATAGAACAGCCGCGCGTAGTGCAGGCTGAAAATGCAGCCGATCAGCAGCCAGGAGCCAGCCACGGTCAGGCCGGTATAAAGGTAGTGCAGGGCCAGCGCCGTGCCTTGCAGGCCACGGCTGGACACCAGTTGCAAGGTGACGGCGGCGAGGCTGGCGATGGCGGCGATGCACACGGTAAGCAGGACCAGGCCGGCGTTTTCGTCTTCGACGCGGGCGATCTTGCGTACCTTTTCCGCATTGGCGCTCCAGCTCAGGTAGAGCACCAGCAGCAGGTATAGCCACACGCCAAGGTTCCAGCCGGCGAGGATGTGCTGAACGCTGTCGCCGGCAGGGATCAGCCAGGCGCCGAGCAGGCCGACCACGGTGGCGATGCTCAGGCGCGGGTGGGTGTGGGTCAGGCGGTGGAAAGCCATGGGGCCTCTTTTGCGGGGTGCATAGCTTCTACTCTAGACCGTCATGAGGCAGATGAGCGGCATGCGCTGGCCCATGTAGGAGCGGCCTTGTGTCGCGAAAGGGCCGCAAAGCGGCCCCGACAATTCCTGGAGGTGCGAAGATCCTGGGGGC
>Ga0268257_1002280_pt1 | contig 14178 bp, 11 predicted proteins | sample AgamicAtPrz_FD_200249 | JGI IMG/M metagenome (GOLD analysis project Ga0268257, IMG submission 200249) | Agave microbial communities from Guanajuato, Mexico - At.P.rz (v2) (version 3) | ecosystem: Host-associated > Plants > Phyllosphere > Phylloplane/Leaf | place: Guanajuato, Mexico | collected...
AGATATCCTCAAATCCTCCAAAACCGCCGCCGAAATCACTGCCGCCAAAGCCTTGGTTAGGATCTGTATGGCCAAATTGATCATAATGAGCCTTTTTCTGGTCATCACTTAATACTTCATATGCCTCTGTTATTTCTTTAAATTTATCTGCCGCATCTTCTGCTTTATTTATATCTGGATGATATTGTTTGGAAAGCTTTCGATAGGCTTTTTTTATTTCATCCTTTGAAGCACTTTTACTAAGCCCTAGTACTTCATAGTAATCCCGTTTACTCATGATTACCCACTCCCGAATCTGTCACATAAAGGTTATTGTATCATTCATCACAATGTTAATGCAATAAAAAAGCCAAAGCCCATAGTTCTGACTTTGACTTTTTTCTGAGCTGTGAAAACTCTTATAAATACCTAGCTCCAGCGTCTAGGAAAAAATGAACTGCTTTTTTCCGTGGACAAGGCGCTTCCGCTTTTCTATTTATCGTCTTTTACTTCTTCAAATTCTGCATCAACAACATCATCTTTAGGACCAGCAGTATTTCCAGCTTCAGGGCCTCCCTGTTGTGCTTGCTGGGCAGCTGCTGCTTGTTCATAAAGTTTTACTGTTAGAGCTTGAACGATTTCTTGTAATGCATCCTTTTTCGCACGGATTTCTTCAAGTTCGTTTTTCTCAATCGCAGCTTTTAACGCATCCTTAGCTTCATTAGCTTGTGCTACTTCACCAGCATCAACCTTACCTTCAAGGTCTTTTAATGTCTTTTCGGTTGTAAAGACAAGTTGATCTGCTTCGTTACGAAGTTCAACTTCCTCTTTACGCAGTCTATCTGCTTCTGCGTTTTCTTCAGCTTCTCTAACCATGTTTTGGATTTCTTCATCTGAAAGTCCAGTTGAAGACTTAATTGTGATTTGTTGTTCTTTATTTGTTCCAAGGTCCTTTGCACGAACATTAACGATACCGTTCTTATCGATGTCAAAGTTTACTTCAATTTGTGGAATTCCACGTGGTGCTGGTGGAATATCAGATAATTGGAACCGTCCTAAAGTCTTGTTATTTGCTGCCATCGGACGCTCACCTTGAAGAACATGGATATCAACAGCAGTCTGATTATCAGCAGCAGTTGAGAACACTTGCGATTTAGATGTAGGGATTGTTGTATTACGGTCAATTAACTTTGTAAATACTCCACCCATTGTTTCGATACCAAGGGAAAGTGGTGTAACGTCTAGCAATACAACATCTTTTACATCTCCTGTAATAACTCCACCTTGAATAGCAGCACCCATCGCTACCACTTCATCAGGGTTAACCCCACGATGCGGCTCTTGTCCAGTCGCTTTTTTAATCGCTTCTTGAACAGCTGGAATACGAGTAGAACCACCAACTAAGATCACTTTATCAATTTCTGAAGGAGTTAATCCAGCATCGCTTAATGCTTGGCGAGTTGGGCCCATTGTACGCTCTACAAGATGAGCAGATAATTCATCAAACTTTGCTCTTGTCATGGTTACTTCAAGGTGAAGCGGACCAGCGGCACCAGCAGTGATAAATGGTAATGAAATTTGCGTAGAAGTTACACCTGATAAGTCCTTTTTCGCCTTTTCAGCCGCATCCTTTAAGCGTTGTAATGCCATTTTATCTTGGGAAAGGTCAATCCCATTTTCTTTTTTAAATTGGTCTACAAGGTAATCAATAACGACTTGGTCAAAATCATCTCCACCAAGGCGATTATCACCAGCGGTTGATTTAACTTGGAATACCCCGTCACCTAATTCTAGAATTGAAACGTCAAATGTACCGCCGCCAAGGTCATAAACAAGAATAGTTTGATCTTCGTCAGTTTTGTCTAATCCATATGCAAGTGCAGCTGCAGTTGGCTCATTGATAATACGTTCTACTTCAAGACCAGCAATTTTCCCTGCATCTTTTGTTGCTTGACGTTCTGCATCATTAAAGTAGGCTGGTACTGTAATTACTGCCTTTGTAACTGGCTCGCCTAGATAGTCTTCAGCATAAGACTTTAAGTATTGAAGAATAATCGCAGATAATTCTTGTGGTGTATACTCTTTACCTTCAATGTCCACTTTATAATTTGTGCCCATATGACGTTTGATGGACATGATCGTGTTTGGATTTGTAATTGCTTGACGCTTAGCCACTTCACCAACTTGGCGTTCCCCATTTTTAAATGCAATTACGGAAGGAGCCGTACGATTACCTTCTGGATTTGGAATAACCTTTGGTTCGCCACCTTCAAGGACAGCAACACAAGAGTTGGTTGTACCAAGGTCGATACCGATAATTTTACTCATTTCCTTTTCCTCCTAGAAAAAAATATGTAGTTTTATTGATTTACTTTCACCATTGCAGGTCGGATAACACGGTCTTTTAATAAGTAACCTTTTTGAAATTCATCCGTTACAATGTTTGAGCCATAGTTCTCATCCTCACCCTGCATCACAGCTTGATGCTGATGTGGATTAAACTCTTTACCTACAGATTCAATCAGTTCAACACCTTCACTTTTCAGAGCATCAAGCAAACTGCGGTAAACCATGTCCATCCCTTGTAGAAGTGACTTAGTTTGTTCATTATCTGCTTCAATTTTCATTGCTCTTTCAAAGTTGTCAATTGCAGGCAATAAATCTGTAATAAGTTTTTGTGCTCTATATTTTTGGCTCGCTTCTTGATCTAATCTAGTCCGTCTCCGGAAATTATCAAAGTCTGCTTGCAAGCGTAGATATCGATTATCTGCTTCCTCTAACTTTTCTTTCAGCAGTTGAATTTCTTGGTCCTTTTCATCAACCAGTGAATCAGATGCCTGTTCTGTTGCTTCACCTTCGTCAAAAACAGTCTCAACCGTTTTTTCTTCGGTAAGTTCAACATTATCAGTACTTTCAACTTCCATTTCTTCATTTAGCGTTTTATTATTCTCATTCGTCAACTTACTCACCTCCCTTAAAGCATTTGCTGTCATTTATAGGATAATTCATTTTCATAGAAAAGGGGGTGAAACAGGTATTTCACCCTTACTCAATATTACCCGAGCTATTTATTTTGATACAATTTCGTCCATACAGCAGTTAAATCCTTACTTAGAAACTGTAATAAGCTAATGACTCTGGAATATTCCATCCTTGTAGGGCCTAGGATGGCGATCGTCCCTAAATTCTCAACACCAGCCGAATAAGTAGCTGTGATTAAGCTGCAATTATCCATAACACTATTATTATTTTCAGTACCAATTTTAACTTGAATTCCAGCTGAATCATTTCTGATTAAATTATAAATCCACTCTTCCTGGTCAATCATCGTTAATAAGCTTCGCAGTTTTGTTACATCATGAAACTCCGGCTGGCTTAACATATTGGTCTTTCCAGCGAAGAAAAGTTTTTCATTAACTGGCATTTTTAATGAATCTGCGATAGTATGCAGCATTAAGTCATAATCATGAATATGCTGCCTTAAAAGCATGGCTACTTCTTTATAAATCTTATCATTTAGATCTTCGAGAGGTACGCCTGATAAACGATCGTTTAAAATATTCACCGTTTTTTCTAAATCACTGGCATCAACTGATGGTGGTAAAGAAAAGGTCCTATTTTCTACATGGCCCGTATCTGTAACAAAAATAGCTACGGCTGTTTCTTTGTTTAACGGGATAATTTGAATTTTTTTCAACTTATTAATACTAACAGCCGGACCAAGAACAATGGATGTGTAGTTCGTTAAGTCCGATAATATTTTTGCAGACCTTTGGATAATTTTTTCGAATTCGAAAATTTTCTCAGCAAAAATCGACTGAATGATTGATGTATCATGTTGATTTAATACCTGTGGAGACAAAAGATGATCCACATAATAGCGATATCCTTTTTCCGAAGGGACACGACCTGAAGAGGTATGTGTCTTTTCAATATACCCCAACTCTTCAAGGTCGGACATTTCATTACGAATGGTTGCCGAACTGAAAGAAATCTCTTGCTTTTTCGACAAACTTCTTGAGCCGACTGGTTGGGCAGATCGAATAAAGTCATCAACAATAACCTGAAGAATTAACAATTGACGATCTGTTAGCAACATTCATCACCTCTGTTAGCACTCCTAGTTAACGAGTGCTAATTATATTAATAAATTATCAAATGAAGGGGGATGGTGTCAATCAAAAAGAACAGTAAACTACTCTAATCAAGACAATAATTAAAATCTTGCTTATCTTAAAAATGCCTGGAATACTTCATTTCCTAGCAGTCTCCCCTTTTTCGTTAAAAATATATGATTTTTTTCCACATCTAACCACTGTTTTGCCGTTAATTCACTAATCTCTTTTTCGAATAATTGAAGGGGGTCTTTTGCAAACTTTTCAATAAAATGAGGAATGAAGATACCTGCAGTTTTTCGCAATCCCAAAAACATTTCTTCTTCCATTTGTTCAATTTTTGAAGTTTGATGTTCTTCCATTACCGGCAGGAGCCCCTTATTTATTTGCTCCATATACCTTTTTAAGGGACCAATATTCGAACGTCTTATCTCATTTAAATAGCTATGTGCACCTGCTCCAAACCCATAATAGGAATCATTATTCCAATAGGTAAGGTTATGTTTGCTCTCATACCCTGGTTTAGAAAAATTACTAATTTCATATTGGTTGAAGCCATGTTTTTCCATTTCTTCCATTAGTAATTCGTACATAGCTGCTTCCACATCCTCACCGGGAGTTGGCAGTTTTCCTTTTTTCAGTAAATTATAAAAAACTGTTTTGGGTTCAATGATTAACGAATAGGCAGAATAATGTGTGATATCAAGTAAAAAAGCCTCTTTTAATGTCTCTTTAAAATCTGAAAGAGTTTGTGAAGGTAAACTAAAGATAAGATCAATACTGATATTTTCAAATCCCAAGGATTTTGCGTTATCAATTGTTTGGTAGACATCCTTCGCTTTGTGGACGCGGCCGATTCTTTGCAGTAGTTCCTCATTAAACGTTTGAACTCCAAGACTAATCCGGTTAACCCCAGCCTCTTTTAATATTTCTAATTTCCCTGCCGTTAAATCACCTGGATTCGCCTCAAAGGTATATTCTATATCCTCACCCTTAGGTAAAATTCTGTTAATACTTTCACAAAATTGATAAAGCTGCTTTTCATTTAACGATGTCGGTGTACCCCCACCCACAAAAATCGTCTCAAGGACATTTGTTGGAAATTGGGTTAGAGTCAGTTTCATTTCTTGCTCAAGTGCTTTTAAATAATCATCAACCGGCTGCCCCTTTAGAAACACTTTATTAAAATCACAATAATGGCAAATATGCTCACAAAAAGGGATATGGAGATATGCTGATTTAATCATTTCGTTCACTTCCTCATTCTTCAACAAAAAGAGGCTAGAATTCGCCAAAAAATGGCTTGTCCTAACCCCCAGCTAGTTTATTTTTTTGTGTTGCTATCGTCCATTTTTAAGACAGCCATAAATGCTTCTTGTGGTACTTCAACGGATCCTACTTGCTTCATCCGCTTTTTACCTTCTTTTTGCTTTTCTAATAATTTTCGTTTACGGGAAATATCTCCGCCATAACATTTGGCTAAAACGTTTTTACGCATAGCCTTAATTGTAGAACGAGCAATAATCTTTTGACCCACTGCAGCCTGAATTGGAACTTCAAACTGCTGCCTAGGAATAAGCTCCTTCAGTTTCTCAACAATAATCTTCCCTCGTTCATAGGCGAAGTCTTTATGAACAATAAAGCTTAATGCATCCACTTTTTCACCATTTAACAATATGTCCATTTTAACAAGGCTGGAAGGTTTATAACCAATGAGCTCGTAATCAAAGGATGCGTAACCTCTTGTGCTTGATTTCAATTGATCAAAGAAATCATAGACAATTTCTGCTAATGGCATTTCATAAATAATACTTACCCGATTTTCCGCCAAGTATTCCATTGTTACAAAAATTCCCCGTTTTTGTTGGCAAAGTTCCATAATGGTTCCTACATAATCATTTGGAGCCATCATCGTTGCTTTCACATAAGGCTCTTCAACACGGTCAATTTTTTGTGGATCCGGTAAATCTGAAGGATTGTCCACCCTTATTTCGGAGCCATCTGTCATATGAACATGATAGATAACACTCGGTGCTGTCGTTATTAAATCAATTTTAAATTCACGTTCAATCCGTTCTTGAATAATCTCCATGTGAAGCAATCCTAAGAATCCACAACGGAATCCAAATCCAAGTGCTTGTGAAGTTTCTGGTTCAAATTGAAGTGAAGAATCATTTAACTGAAGCTTTTCAAGTGCTTCACGCAGATCATTAAACTTCGCTGTATCAATTGGGTAAAGTCCACAGTAAACCATTGGGTTTAATTTCCTGTAACCTGGAAGCGGCTCTGTTGCCCCATTTTTTGCATTGGTAATTGTATCACCCACACGAGTATCGCCGACATTTTTTATTGATGCAGATAAAAAGCCAACATCACCAACGGTTAACTCATCACGCATGGTTGCTTTTGGTGTAAAAACGCCTACCTCATTTACTTCAAATTCTTTTCCGGTAGCCATCATTCGTACTTTATCGCCCACCTTAACGGTTCCTTCGACCACACGAATGTACGCGACAACACCACGATAGGCATCATAAAGAGAATCGAAAATAAGGGCCTTTAATGGTGCTTCTGGGTCTCCCTGCGGTGCAGGGACTTTTTGAACGACTTGTTCAAGGATTTCTTCTATCCCAATCCCAGCCTTTGCTGAAGCTAACACGGCTTCCGAAGCGTCCAAACCGATGACATCCTCGATTTCTCCTCGAACACGCTCTGGATCTGCACTAGGCAAGTCAATTTTGTTAATGACTGGTAAAATTTCAAGGTCGTTATCAAGGGCAAGATAAACGTTGGCTAGTGTCTGTGCTTCAATTCCTTGTGCAGCGTCAACGACTAAAACAGCCCCTTCACATGCTGCAAGACTTCTTGAAACTTCATAAGTAAAATCGACATGTCCAGGTGTATCAATTAAATGGAATATATATTCTTCTCCATCTTTTGCTTTGTATTTTAACTGAACGGCATTTAATTTAATGGTAATTCCACGTTCTCTTTCAAGGTCCATTGAATCAAGGAGCTGATCTTTCATTTCCCGAGAGGTCAATGCATTGGTTCTCTCCAAGATCCGGTCAGCTAATGTTGATTTCCCATGATCAATATGGGCAATAATTGAGAAATTTCTAATTTTTGATTGTCGTTTGAGTCTTTCATTATTGTTCATGGTCTTTCACTCCTACTATACTCGCACATATACACTATTTTGAATTATATCAATAGGATTAACAAGATTCAATCAAAATCGAAAAGCGGCACCAAACTGGTGCCACTTCGATTATTTTAATCAGCAATAAGATGAACTAACTTTTCAGAAGCACCTGATATCCCCTCAGACATCTTCTTGCCCATTGAAGAGAAAAAATTATATGCACTTATTTCTTCTAGTTTCTTTTGCTTTGCCTCAAGATCATGACTTGAGATTTCGTTTCCCAAAAAGGTAGCTTGCAAGTTACTGTCTGTCCCATTTAAACTAACAGCATTTTGAAAGTTTGGATCATCATAGCCTTTCATTTTATGAATACCATCATTAGCCAATTGCATACCTACTAAAACAGAGATTAACATGAGAGCAGCCAAGCATACACTTTTTAACATGAACATCTTCATAAAAAATGCTCCCTTACATCTATTGTTCTTTTGTTGATTGTTCAACATCCTTGTTAACTTTTTCAGCATCCCAGTAAAAATCACTAAACACATCAGCAAGGGCATCTGCCGAACGATTTAATTCTTCAAACGTATTGTCGACACCGCCAAATTCAATCAAGATTGCATTATTTGATAGGTTCTGATTATAAACAGCATTTCCACTATACTTCACGAAAACACCTCTGCTTAAACCTTTATACTTTTTATCTAAACTTTTATGAAGTTCGGTTGCTAATTTCTCGTTTTTCTCATGATTTGGGTTTTTACCGCCGATGATAAAGGCGAGCTTTGCATATGACTTGCCGTTAATGGTAATGGTTGATTTATCTTTACGGTTAGAATCCCTATGAATATCAATAAAGTAATGCAAATCACGATCCGATGCCATTGCCGATTGAACAACTGAGCGGGATTCCTGGTAAGAACTGGGATAAGTCAAACCTTTTTTATTGAGGTTTGCTTGAACATCCGTTTTATCTATAAAGGTTCCAATTCCTCTATCTTCCAAACTTGTCTTTAAGTGATCACCAATTTTTGTTACGTTGATTTTTGAATGAAAAGCTAAATTCGGATTGGTAACACCCTTTAAATAGGGCAAATAAGATTCCCTGTTATGTGTAAAATATAGATAGACAACCTTACGTGAGCCTGTTGTCTGACTAGGTGCAGGAAGTGGATTTTCATCCTCAGGCTTTTCTAAGCCCTCTAAATTTTGTAAGGATGCCTCTCGCTCCGCTTTCATTATTTCAATGGGCGGGGCAGATTCAATCGGCATATTTGTGTAGTTTGTCCCCTCACCAGCGACTAGAATTTTACCATCAAATTGATAAAATCCTGGCAGCTCCCTACCAAGGAGACTGCGGGGATCATTTAAGTTAATGTTACTTGATAACTTAAATACCATGTTCGTTAACGTAGGAGTTGAGGTCCAATCATGTTCAACTGATAAGAAATGATGATTTTCCCAACCCATTAATTGATAGAGCAATTCCCCATTCACATTTGTTGCCGCCTGATTAACCGAAGACGACATAAGTCGATATTGTGGCTTTAACGAGGTTAATAACCCACTAATAGAGAAAATCAATAGCATAAATAGTAACAATAATCCAGCGGCTTTAAGTAGACTTGTCCCTTGCACCATAACAAAAGTTCCTGAATTTCTAGCTTTCATGGTTCCACCTCGCAAAACTGATTCTAGTAAATGATATGAAGCTACTAGAATTGGTAGAACCCGAAATTTAACTTAAGAGGCATCCTTTCAAATAAATAGATTTGAAAGATGCCTCTTATTATTCCTTTATTTGGTGTAGTAGCCAGCATTCCCTTGGTCAACAGCACCATGTAGTGATGAATTTAAACCGTTGGCAATTAGATTAGCCATATCTTCAATAAAAACATCAACTTCCTTAGGAGTAACCATTAAATTATGACCAATTGGTGATAAAACTTCATAAATTAATTTTCTTTTCTCTTCCTCTTCCAATGTACCAATCATTCCAAGAAAGGTTTTCCGGTGCTTTTCTTCCGGTAAGTCCTCTTCAGTCAACTTTCGCTTTTCACCGAAACTCATCCCTGCGGGTGCAAGTGCTCTTGAAGGACGATCGCCCTCCTTTAGCTCTTTTCCAAAGTGTTTCAGGATAAAATCGATCGTATCACTAGTAATGGACACAGCATCTACCACGGTCGGAACCCCAATGGCAATGACAGGTATTCCTAAGGTTTCTTTACTCAATTCTTTTCTTTTATTACCTACCCCCGAACCAGGATGTATTCCTGTATCGGAAATTTGGATGGTTGAATTAACCCGTTCAATCGAACGTGATGCAAGTGCATCAATAGCAATAACAAAATCAGGCTTTGTTTTTTCCACTACACCAAAAATAATATCGCTTGTTTCAATCCCCGTTAACCCCATAACACCTGGTGAAAGGGCACTAACGGACCTGAAGCCTTCCTCTACATTTTCGGGCTGCAACTGAAACAAGTGGCGGGTGACCAGTAAATTTTCACACACCATCGGTCCTAGGGCATCTGGGGTCACATGAATCCGTTTTTTGGATCCCAGACCCTTCCAAAAAGTAGGAGAACTCTCTAGCAAAAATCTCCTCCACCTTTTGCTGTACCTCTGTGTTTTGCTGGCGAATCCCTTGTACTTCAACAGTTAAATATCGACCAGCTTTTTTCCCTAGCTGGTGGGCCCCTTGTTCAGTTACTTCGACCAAAGAAACCTTTATGTCATCGACATCTTTTTCCTTAATAATCACGCCTTCAATTTGTGAAAGATCTTTCTCTTGCCCGACTGACCCTTTTTGCTGTGTAAGGACCATCTCTCTTGCTTCAATCGCCAAATCCGTTCGAACAGAATATTGACTTAAGTCAATTGACTTATCCATTAATATTCACTCCCATCAAATCTTTCAAAAGTCTAGCAACTATTTCCTATTTTTGCCCTTACCATCTTAAATCATGCAAATGATATTCTTCTGCGAAAACAGTATTGCATTATAGCCTTCCATTTGATAAAATATTTCATGTTCTGAATTATTTTTTAGGAATGTTAAGTCGAGTTCATATAGTCTCGATTCTTTGTAGGAGGTGAAAGTAATGCCTAATATTAAATCTGCTATTAAGCGTGTAAAAACAAGTGAAGCTCGTAACGCTCAAAATACAACTGCGAAATCTGCAATGCGTACTGCTGTTAAGAAAGTAGAAGCTGCAATTTCTACTAACGACGGTGCTGCTGCTAAAGAAGTATTTGCTACTGCTGCTAGTAAATTAGACAAGGCTGCTGCAAAAGGTCTTATCCACAAAAATGCTGCTGCTCGTAAAAAATCTCGTCTAATGAAAAAGACTAACGCTCTTTAATTTAGAGAAAAAAAACGATTCCTTTTCAAAGGAATCGTTTTTTTTATTTCTTTAAATGAAATAGAAACATTTCAATCAATAAAGATTTATTCATGCCGCCGGTTTTCATTTGATAATCAGCTTCAGCGAGGAGGTCAATTAAATGGGCCAATTCTTCATCCGTAAATTTATTTGCTTGTCCGAGTGCCAGCTTAACACGGAAAGGATGTGTTCTTAAGTAACCAGCAATTTGCTGCTGCCCATATCCTCTCCTCGACAGTTCCTTTACTTGGTAAATCAACCTAAATTGTCCTGCAAGTAAAGCCAAAATCTTTATAGGTTCTTCATTTTGTTTTAACAAATCGTAATAAATCCTTAACGCTTCATCAAGTTTTCGCTGCACTACTTTTTCGATTAGCGTAAAGATATTCTGCTCAAGTGATCGTGCCACTAATTTCTCTACTAGACCTATGTCAATTCTTTTTTCACCGGATGCATATAATGCCAATTTATCTACTTCAGTGGTAATCATAAACATATTTGTTCCAACTAGTGCCAATAATTGGTCGATCGCTTCTGGTTCGAATTCTATCCCACTGTTCTTGGCCCTGCCCTTGATCCAGTTCCTTAAGTCATGTTCATTTAACTTTTTTGCTTCAACGACTTCAGCATGTCTTTTTAATTCCTTTGTTATTTTCTTCCGTTCATCCAACTTTTCATAGGGCGCGGAAATTACTAACACTGAATAAGGTGAGGGCTCTTTTAAATACATTTCGAACCTGGATAAGTTGTGTACCGCCTTATCCTTAGATTTTTCTGCTGTTAAAAAAACAGGATTATGTAAAAAGATAACTTTTTTTTCCCCTAAAAAAGGAAAGGTTTCTGCATCTTCGATGGCCACCTCAATGGGTGTTTCCTCTAAATCATAACTAGCAAAATTAAAATCCTTCTCTTCTTCGGTCAAAATATGATCGAGTAGTAATTGCTTTGTTTCATTAATTAAAAAAGACTCAGTTCCAAATAATAAATAAACAGGAGCAAATTCCTTTTGTTTAATTTTTTTCCAACTATCCATTACCATGTTTCAGCGCTCCCCTTCTTTCCATTCATACCTATGGTAAAGAAGCTTGGCCATTTTGACAAGCATTTTAAAGGGAATTAGCACCTATTTCAAAGTGCTAATTCCCTATCTATAATGAACGCCTGCAATAGAAGCCCTAGGATATTCTATTGTCTGGCGGAGTTCCTTAAGTAAATATAGTTTAGCCTTTTATCAGTCTCACTATTTTGACAACTCTTGTCAGTTGTGGAAAGCAATTTGAAGTATGCTGGATTTTTTTTCGAGAATGACTTATACTATATTGTGAAATAGGAGGGGTAGACTGTGAATGAATTTGAAAAAGATGTGCAAAGTAAACGAAACGACGCAATTGATTCAGGGGTAGGATTTGGGGTTTCTTTTGGTTTTTTTGCCATAATGTTTATTGTTGCAACAGTCATTAAGGTAATCGGTTCGTAATGTTTGGCTACATATTTGTAAGGTAGAAGGCTGCGTTGATGCAGTCTTTTTTAATTATTAGAGATGTTTTATCCTATGGTAAATACGGGAAAAAGGTTCCTTTCTGATGATAAAATTTATAGGTAATTGCCCCCTGTTGATCGGTTCGAAAGATAATCGTATTTGTTTTTTCTAACCGCTCAAGCACCTCTTGATGGGGATGACCAAAGCGGTTATTTTCACCTGCTGATATAAGGGCAACTTTGGGTTTTATTTGATTAATAAAAGAAATTGCACTTGAAGTTTTACTTCCATGGTGACCAGCTTTTAATACATCAATATGCAAATAGGAATATTGCTGTATGATTTTCTCTTCCCCAGCTTGATCTAGATCTCCTCCGAAAAACCAACTTATACCCCCTAATTGAGCAATAAATGCAATGGACCCGCCGTTTCTTTCTCCCGAATAATTCTTTTCTGGGGAAACAATATAAAAGCGATTTTCTTCATTTTCCCACTGATCGCCTGCCGACACTCTTACAACAGGAATATTTAGTTTTTTTGCCTCCTTAATAATGTCAAGTTCTGTACTAGAGGGTTCAACAACAGCTGGCATTAAGATTTGTTTGACGTTAAGCTCGTTAATAATCGAAAATGTCCCCCCAATATGATCCATATCCCCGTGTGTTAAAATTAGTTTATCAATTTGCGTTATTCCCTTTCCTTTTAAAAATGGAACAACTACATCCCTTCCCACTTCAAAGGCTTCAGCACGTTCACGCCATTTTTCTTCAGCAAAGCGCATGGTTCCACCTGTATCAATGAGATAGGTCCCTTTTGAATGTGGAAAATGGATTAAGATACTATCCCCTTGACCCACATCAATCATTGTTACTTCCCCATATGGAGATAACCAGTTCCAACTTTTTTGTGAAATTATCAGCATGATACTTAAAAAAATCAGGTAAACCATTCTATCGGGATACATTTTTGACTCCCAAAGATAAAAAATAGCAGACAGCATTAAAATATAAGCGATGAGGAAAATCAAACTTGGTCTCCCGGGAATAAAATGAAAGAAAGTAAAATCGGCGAGATATTCAATAAGTTGATTAGCGACAGTAATAATGGCTAAAAAGAATTTAGTAAGTAGTAGTGGAGTTGTTCCGAAAATTAACTGAATAAAAAACAAAAGATATAATCCCGGAAGATATAGAAATGAAAAAAGCGGAATATAGACCATATTGGCAATGATGCCGATTAATGAAACCTCAAAATAATGATACAGCAAGAAAGGCAGTGCCCCTAATTGCGCAACCAATGAGGTCGCAAGCATCCGTGTTACATTCCTTGAATAATCTGTAAGAATACTATTGGCAGATAAAATGATGACAAGACTCACTGCAAAAGAGAGTTGAAAGCCAGCATCAAAAACCACCATTGGACTACCAATCAAATAAGCAATAAAAGCCAAACTAATGGCATCATGTGGTAAAAGCTTTAGGCGGGTGCGCCATTTCACAGTAATTAAGACAAGAAATATCATTAGGCCTGAGCGAATAACGGAGGGCGAACTACCAGTCAATATCACATAGATTGGAAGAAGAAAGAGAAGGAAATTAATCATAAACTGTCTCGTAAGTCCGAAGCGGATCCCAAGATAAAAAACCATCGCGATTAATAATGAGACATGGAGACCAGAGATCGCAAGCAAATGGACAATACCAGTCTTTTGATAAGCAGATAGTACATCCGGATCAAATAAATTTCTATCACCAAAAATTAAAGCAGCTGAAAGGGAAGCAATTTCCATGGGAAAATGAGACTCGAGATAGTTAATTCCTTTGTAACGCAGTTGTTTGATTATCACTAACGGAGAAGGTTTCAGAGGAGTGCAATGTTTAAGCGGGTTTTCTTGTACTTCTATGATCCAATACATGTTCTTCCTTGCTAAATAGGTTCTATAATTAAACGCATTAGGGTTTTTGGCAGTCGCCGGTTTTTCCAAGGTACCTGATACGGTGCATAATCTTTGATAAAATATTTCTGTTTTTAAATTCATTTTTTCCTGTTCAGATGGAATATTGTAACGGA
>Ga0268257_1002284_pt1 | contig 14154 bp, 13 predicted proteins | sample AgamicAtPrz_FD_200249 | JGI IMG/M metagenome (GOLD analysis project Ga0268257, IMG submission 200249) | Agave microbial communities from Guanajuato, Mexico - At.P.rz (v2) (version 3) | ecosystem: Host-associated > Plants > Phyllosphere > Phylloplane/Leaf | place: Guanajuato, Mexico | collected...
TTTGTACCGTCTAATAACGTCACGCCGACTCCACAGGACGTGAACTCCGTCAACGCAAAGATAGCGTCAATGCGCGCGAAGCTTGAACAGCAACTCCGAGACGGAGCCACGCACCTGCATTCCGTCAGGAACGAAGTTCTCGCTCGCCAGAACACCGCGAAGGGAACGCTCGAGGCAGCGCATAACAATCTGGCACAAGCCCAGGCTGACCTCGCTGTCATGCAGAGGTCCCCATGAAAAAAAACTCCCGGTACCCGCAGGGGGCAGTCGTGAGGGCGTGCGTCATCATGTTCGTGACGTGCGTCACGGTCGCGGGGCATGGACAGGAGGCGCCCAACCCGGTCGGTGAGTTTCTAAATGCGTTCCATGGCAAACCTGTTGGCCCCGTAACCCCTCCGTCAGCCAGCCCTCCCGCCGTTGGCGGACCACATACGACGACGGTCAACGCAACTCCAGCGGCAACGACGGCGGCAGGGGCGGATGCGCCGGTGAACACGCCGTCCTGTCCTCCCGGCGTTGACCGCTTGGGATGCCCGAACTCGTCGGCCCAACGGGTACGGAACGACTGCCCGGCTGGAATGACCACTGGACCTGCAGGCTGCGTTCCAATGGCAATGCCGCCAAATGCTCACAGAGTATCTGATGACGGGCAGTGGCAATGTGACGACGGCTTTCTGAGATTTGGCGCAGTCTGCATGGCAATCCAGTCGACGCCTTCGAACGCTCACTTAACGGGAACGGGAATGAACTGGGAGTGCAATACGGGATACCGACGGCTTGGAAACACGTGCGTTGCTGTGAGCGTTCCGCCCAATGCGCACTTAGCCAACACGTGGAACGGCTGGGAATGTGATTCCGGATATCGGATGGTCGGCAACTGGTGCATCGCTCACTGAGAATCGGGGGAGCAAATGGGACTCAGTTACAGGAAGTCAATTTCCGCAGGACCATTCCGCTTTAACTTGTCTGGAAGCGGTATTGGCGTTTCGGTCGGGGTGCCAGGTTTTCGCGTCGGCACCGGTCCTCGCGGCAATTACGTTTCGATATCAAAAGGTGGGTTCACCTATCGCGCGACTTTGCCGTCTTCAGGAATAAGGCCGCCCGCTTCCTCACAACCACCCTCCCGGACGCCCGGGGCACGCCCCATATATACTTCGCCCGCCACGGCCACAGTCGGTCCGATGATGAGCGTCGCATCGGCAACAGCTGACCAACTGACTTCATCATCCCTGGATTCACTGGTTGATGAAATTAACCGGAAGGCCGCAATGACGCCGCTTTGGCCATGGTGCGCAGCGCTCGCACTTGCATGTGCCGCGTTCGCCATACTCTCGTCGGATGGAGGCCTGTTCGTTGCAATCGCGAGCGGTGCTCTTGCCACGGCCGTATGTGTGGCTTCGCTATGGGCTTACTACTGGGACGTGGCCCGCCGGTCAACGGTACTTTTCTATGACCTCGATGCAACATCGGAGCAGGCATTCTCGTCAGTGATTAGTGGGCTGACACAACTTGCTGCCTCAGCCGGTAAATGGAGAATCGATGCCACCGGCAGAGTTTTAGACAGCAAATACCACGCTGGTGCTTCCAGCGTCGTCCAGCGCAAATCTCTGCAGCTCGGCATCGGACCATTTTCCAAAGTCAAATGCAATCTCGATGTTCCGTACATCGTCGCCGGGACGAATATTCTTTACTTCTGCCCTGACCGTCTTTTCGTCGTTACGGGACACAAGGTCGCGGCCGTCCGTTACGATGACCTGAATCTGCGCAATGGTTCAACGCAATTCATCGAGGAGGAAAGTGTGCCCGGAGACGCGGTCGTAGTCGGGCGTACCTGGAGATACGTCAACAAGTCGGGCGGCCCTGACCGAAGATTCAAGGACAACCGAGAGTTGCCTGTTGTTCGCTACGATGAACTCTCGCTCACATCGGCATCTGGCTTGAATGAACTCTTTCAGTTTTCAAAGTCCGGTGTCGCCGCGGCCTTTTGCCAGTCGGCTAGAAATCTTTTGACGCTACGACCCGCAGGTACTCCGTAACAGAGCCCTTTACCGAGGGATAGTTCCCATCAGGTTGGAGCAAATCCATCCGTCCGCCTAGGCGGCGGCACGTAAAGCGTCGGGCACGGCAATCCTGTCAGCATCGATAACGTTGCCCATCAAGAAAATCCGACCAATCATGCGCCCATGCGCAGTCCATCGGGTCGGGGTCTTCTTCAATCAAAGGTCGTCCGCTGTTGGCAATATTTCGCCGAAAGAAGGTGCGAGCAGGCTCCGGGATTTCGCGCAGTCTTACGTACCGCCGGTTGTCGCTTATGTGAACAGGAACCTCTGGCAGCACTGGACGCGACGGCAGCTCCTCTTTGCCACGATTTAGCGCCGCAGCAATGCTGCGTGCGACCAAGTCCCAGACACTTGCAGACCATCTCGGGCATTTGCGCACAACAGCAGTGTCACCGATGTCACCCAACAGTGCTTCATGCAGCTCTACCTCATAGTCGGCGTGCTTACCGTTGCGGATACAACCAATATCCGCCGTCGCAATCACGCGTTTGCTGGACTCGCATCCGCCTGGCCACAACTCAACTATCACGCGCAGCATTCTTGCTCCTGATTGGCCGATGTTAGCTGACCCACTGTCTTGCCGACCATACGGCACGCACCACATGCATCGCATTCGCGTCTGGCGCCACCGGTACGCACTCGCTCAGACCGGTCTTCAACCAGCCTCCGCCAGGGATTGGGTCGTGCATCCAGAAACCTCGAGCGGCGCGACCACGAACGTCGACGACAAGTCGAAGTCCGACCGTATCCGGCGTGTCCACCAGAGAGACAAGGGCGAGCAGGACGCATGGCTCCGCGGGCAGGCGGTCCTCATCGGGAGCCGGCTCCGTGTACAAGCCGAGCGCACTGGTGAGCGCGTGGCGGTACTCCGGTGTCGGCCCTGTGATGAACAGACTGCAAATCGGCTCCTGCTTTACACCTCGCACGTGCGACACCAGCACGACGAACTGAACCTCTGATTTCATTCCTGCACCCATTGTTCGCCTCCAATTGCTTTGTGAACGCGCTCCAATTTTGTTTTCAGCTCTTCGAGCACCGACGGCTCGCTAATGCCCAAGACTGGGTCCGTGCGCACAAGACAATCGCGGCACCAAGCAGGCCAATGCAGCCAGTCGTCGTCCAACGCCAGCCACGCATCTGGCTTGCGGCGCAACACGTCCGACCACACTTGCATGCCGCGCGGAGCGGATGCAAACTCTCGCGGGTCCATTCTGCTGTGGTACGTGGCACCAACAACTCTCGCCTGCAGGCCCGGCGTCAGTCTGCGCGACACCCGGACGACGCTTCCTCGATAGCGGCGCACCCACGATGTCGACAGCACTATTCGCAAGTCCGGGTATGGCGACAGCACTTCTTCGAGCAGCAGGCAGTGCTCGAAGAGGGAATGGCCAGGTGCGTCCACCAGAATAGGACCGCGCTTGTGAAGCAGATACACGCTTTCCGGATGCAAAACCCCGTCAAAATCCAGAAAAAGCAGGTGCCCCCCCGTCCTACGCGGCGGCGGTACACAAAAAGTGAGCTCGGGGGGTACCGTTGGCATTTCATCCGCGCCCGCGCGAGGCGAGTGACGCGGCGAGCACACGCTCGACCAACAGCACCGCCGCATCAGCAGTAATCGGTGGATTAGCTGGCACTCCCGTCAGCCCCCAATTGTTCAGCGTGAGCGCTTGGCGCAATTCTTCCGGTGTCAGCTGTAGCGTCCTCGCCGCGCGCTCTACAACCGCCCTGGCGTACGCGTCTGGGTCTCCCTTCGCCACGATGCCAGTGCCATCCACGTATGCAACGGCTTTACAGACTTCATAGAACGCTTCGTAGGCACATCGCACCCGAACCACCTCTGCTGCGGTTTCTTGTCTTGCCACGCGCATGAACTCTTCAGTGTAGTGGTTCAATTGCTCGACCGCGTGTAGCTCACTCAATACGCGCATGCGCTCTTTCACCGCTTTCTCCCGCCGGGTTTTAGCTATGTCCCGCACGATAACGTCCTGGTCAACATGGTCTCGCGACACGTTCTCGGTCGGGCGCTCATAAATGATTCGCTTGCCACCCACCTGAATCTTTCGAGTAATGCGTCGTCGGCCAGTAGTGACGACTGCCACCATCGGTATTTGTGTTGACCGACCCGAGTTGTAATCTCTGGCGAGGGTTCCGGGGCCGACATCAATGCCGAGCTTTCTGAAAGCCTCCGCAGCTATAGACTCAAATGGGGCGGCCGGCAGTAGCGTCCCAGTAAAACGATTCATCCGCGTTTTCACATAAATTCCATGCCCCACGCGCACCAGTTGCCCAGTCACAACCAAGGTATGTAGCACCCGGGTCAACTGAGACCGACTGCCCAACTTCAGTAGGTCCGACCGAAGGACGACCACTCCCGCCCTCCGTCGGATGGAGCGCATCACTCGGTCCTTAAGTCGGGGCTTCCGAGCACCTTTTAGGCCCATACCATTACCTGTACGCATATCGGTCGTAGGCGGCACCCGAGACCCTAGGTAGCCCGGTCGGAAACGCTCCGCTTAGCGCCCGCGCTAGTCAAAAGTGGGACCGAATCGCAGCGCTAGATAGCGTCAAGCAGCTTGGCCGGTTTACCGACAACCATCTTGGCCGGTCGACCGGGTGATTGTCGGTGGTTATTCGGCCATGTTTGTCGCTCCTTCCTGATGATTGTCGCTGGATGATTGTCGGCGCCGGCTGGTCTGTTTGTCGCTGGCCGTGCGGCGGCGGTAGCTTTCGACGTTCATCTCGAAGATCGTCGAGTGATGGACGAGCCGGTCGATTGCGGCGACGGTCATGCCGGGATCCGGAAACACGTCGTTCCAGCCCGAGAACGGCTGGTTGGCCGTAATCAGAAGGCTGCGGCGCTCGTATCTTTCGGCGATCAGTTCGAACAGCACGCTGGTTTCGGCCTGATCCTTGCGGGCGTACGACAGGTCGTCCAGGATGATCAGGTCGAAGCGATCGAGTTTGGCGAGCGCTGACGGCAATTGCAGGCTCTGACGCGCAGCCTGCAGTTTCTGCACGAACTCACTGGTCCGCGTGGCCAGCACGCGGTAACCGGCGTCGATCAGCGCGTGTCCGATGGCTGCCGCAAGGTGACTCTTGCCGACCCCGGGCGGGCCGAACAGGAGCACGGTGGCGCCCTTCTCGAGCCACGAATCGCCGGTAGCCAGTGCCATCACGTGGGCTTTGGAGACCATCGGCACCATGCCGAAGTCGAAGGTGGCCAGTGTCTTGGTCGGATCCAGATGGGACTCGGTGCGGTGTCGTTCGATGCGCCGCTTGGCGCGCTCGGCGAGTTCGTGCTCAAGCAGTGCACCGAGCAGTCGTGTGGCCTGCCAGCCTTCCTTGTCGGAGCGTTGGGCAAACTCGGGCCACAGGCGAGCGATGGTCGGCAGGCGCAATTCATTGAGCATCAGGGCCAGACGGCCGGCATCGTAAGCGGGCGTATTCATGCTGCCACCTGCTTGCCCAGCAGCGCGTCATAGCAGCTTGCAGGCGGAATCTCGACATTGACCACCGGGCAGTCGACCTGGCGCGGCGCAAATTCCTCGCGCAACGCCTTGAGATCCGGCAACCTGCCGTCCACCAGCAATGCGTTGAGGCGTGCGGCCAGCACGGCTTCGACGCCATCGAGTGCGGCAAGCTCAAGCAGACCGACCATCGTCTTGCACGCGTCGCGCTGCGTCAGCCGTGCCTCAAGCTGTTCCCACGTCCGGCGATAGGCCTCACGCGGAAACAGCTCGTCGCGAAACGCGAGTCCCTTGAAGGCCTGCGGCTTGCGCTTGAGGCCCTCGATGAAGTGCCGGTAATCGAGGGCGCGGCGGTTGTCGCCGGCACGCGAGCCGCGTGGGGTGCTGTGCACCAGCGCGCCGGACAGATAGCAGTCGAGCCGGTCGCCGTAGACCCGCACCTTCAGGCGGTGGCCGATCAGTCGCGACGGCGCGCTGTAGAGGATGCCGCGCACGGTGAAGGTGCTGCAGCGTGTGACACGTGCTTCCTCCTCAACGAAGTCGGTCGTGCGCCGCAGCGGTAGATCGATGAGCTGCTCGCGCTCCAGGCGGAACGCCGCCGCGTTGCGCCGGTTGCGGCGCATGACGATCTCGCGCAGAAACTCGTCGTAAGCCGCGCGATCGGCGAAGTCCCGGTGCCCGCGCAACATCAACGCCTGATCGACGGCCTCCTTCAGATAGCGATGCGACGACTCCACGCTGCCGTTCTCGTGGCCCTGACCGCGATTGTTGCGCGTGCCGACCATGCCGTAATGCTCGAGCAGCGCGGCGTAGCGCACCGTGAAGTCCTCTTCATCCTGCAGATTCTTGAACGCCGCCGACAGACTGTCGGTGCGGTGTTCACGCGGGCAACCGCCGGCTTGCCAAAGCGCGTTCTGCAGGCCCGTGGACAGCGCTTCGAAACTCTCGCCGCCTTCGACGACATTGGCGTATTCCCAGTGCGAGAAGGCCAGCACGAAGTGGTACAGCCGATGAGCGAATGGCGCGCTGGCGATGGTCACGCGCAGTTCAGCCATGTCGGTGAAGTCCGACAGGCCACGCACGCCGGGCTCATGCTGCTGCGGGAAGAAGACTTCCTTCGGCGGGCCGGACATTGCCCGCCAGTGCCTGACGCGCCGCTCGAGCGTGCGGCGTGTGCTGTCGGGATACTGATCGGGATGATCGTCCTGCAGCTTGCGCAGGATCGTGATCGCCTGCAGTTGCGGTGCGTTCATGAGCATCGGAACGACTTCGGTGTCCCAGACGTCGGCGAACGGATCGGGGCGCGAGCGCCAGTAGCGACGTGGCTTCTGGGACGGCAGCGAGGCTTCTCGTTCTATGCGCCGGGCACTGCGCACGCTGATGCCGGCCTTGGCGGCGGCGATCTCCTGAGAGTGTTGTTTGCGTTTGGACATGTAGAGGCGAACCTGTTGGTCGGTAATGCGGGTTCCGGACATGCGGCTGATCGCTTCTTCTTGATTTGATCAGCCATCGTAGAACCCGGCCGACTCGGCGCCGCCGGTGGGGAGAAGTCTCCGGCGGCTACGCCGCCTCCGACTTCTCCCCACCGGCCAAAACCTCTGTCGCTATACCGGCCAAAATGATTGTCGCCGCGCACAGCGCCGCCCTTCTACAACTCATCGTCGACATCGACGGGACCTAAAGTCCATGCCGACAAGACCCAGCCGTCGCGGCCGCATCGAGGCAACCAAGTCTAGCCAAGCTAAAATGAGATGTAAACCCAGTATATTTAAAAGCAGTAGATTTATACGCTGTAGATTCGTAGGCTGCAATCAGCGATGCTTTGTCTGACATGGACAAGCTCGAAAAAGCGCAGAAAGCCGCTCGAAAACACCTCTCGGACAACCTAAAGTCACTCCGGGCCACGCAAGGCCTGACTCAGGAAGCGCTCAGCGAGCGTGCGGGATTCCATCGCACCTACGTTAGCCAGCTCGAGCGGCAAGCAACCAACCCAACACTCGATAACGTGGTGGCGTTGGCTGTCGCCCTCGAGGTGAGGTTGAGTGATTTGCTCTCGGAGCACGATGGGCCGCCCGCGACTCTAAAATTGGGGCGGCGACCTTCTAAGAATTCCACCTAAAGCGCTCCGAGCCATTCCCTAGGAGCGACACTCGCACGCAGCCCCACTGAAGGTCGAATCCATTACGGACAAGTTCAGCCGGGCACTTTCGCTTCGATTGCCAATTGAAAATTCCGTTTGCACTTGATGAGAAAGGACGTGTCGTCGACATCCAAGACGTACCGCCATCCATCGAGGGCACCTTTCGCTGCGCCGAGTGCAAACAGCTCGTGACGCGAAAGCAGGGCGACGTGCGAGTCTGGCACTTCGCGCACAACGCCGAGACCGCCTGCACGAAGGCATTCGAGACCGCACTGCATCTTCTCGCCAAGCAAATTCTGGTTGAAAGTCACACCCTGCGCGTGCCCGCGCTGGTGTGTCAGCTTCATGAGCGACCTAGCCACGAAGACATCACACTGTGCGTCGAGCACACGCTCCGCTGGGACGCGACAGGTGAGCTGGAAGTATGGGTCGACGGCATCCGGCCAGATTTTCGGGGTGTTTGCCAGGGCAAGACCATCTTTGTCGAGGTGACAGTCACGCACAAGCCTGACGCTCCAAAACTGGAAGCGCTTAAACGACTTCAGACGGCGACCCTGGAAATCGACCTGTCGGCCGTGCCGCGCGACGTGACGGCGCCGGAAGTCCGGCGACTCGTGCTTGACGCGACAGGGGGCAAGCATTGGGTGTTCTATCCCGGAGAAGCCGAGGCCAGGGCCCGGCTCAAGGCTTTGCGGAACCAGCGCAATGCCGTCTTCTACGCCGCGCTCGAACAGGAGCGCCAGGAAGAACGTCGACTTGACGCAGCACTCAATGCCGCACGTGCCGACGCACGGGCCGACCGCCTCGTAAGGATTGAGAAGGCAAACGCCCGTTTCCGGGCCGCCACACCCGCCCGGAAGCTGGCATTCCTCGCGGAAAAACTGGGCAAGCCCGTCACGGCGTGGCCGGCCATCCTGGGGCATGACGTTCGGGGCGCCTCTGCCATCAAGGTGTCTACTCGCGTCTGGCAGGCCGACGTGTTCCGCAGGCACGTCCACCGGCAGCGCGCGCTGCAGTTGAATCCGAAGGTGACCGTCGAGGCGGTGGCCGACTGGCTCGTTGAGCGATACGACATTGCATCGACCGAATCGACCTCCGTGCGCGTCGCCGTCTGGGATTTTCTTTCCGTGCTCGAGCGTGCGGACTATCTGCGCCGGCGCGTGCGGCAGGATTTCGAAATTCTTCGGGACGTCCTTGGGGATGAGACCGAAGTGCTAAACCCTGAAGCGAAAGCCAGGGCGCTGGAGACTGCCACCCACGGGTACTGCTGGGCACGTGGCGGCGATACATCGCAGTTCTGGTCTGCGGTGCGCAAAACAGGTGTTCATGTTGCACCCAGCGACGCGACAATGCTCCTGCGCGCGTGGCAAGACCCAGGGCTGCGGATGTCGAATGAGGCGGCCTACGCGCGAAGCGTCGCGACGAGGTTGCGCATACCCGTCGAGAAGGCTGTTGAGCTTCTGGTGGTAGCTGGCTTGTTCGTGCGGGGTGTCGCCTAATGCCGCCCAAAATCTCACGTAGTGGTTCCCGCTACAGAGTGCAAGCAGGAGCCGACTTCATTTCTGCTACATTTAGAAAGACGCAAAAGCATCACGCGAAGGTGTAACGCGAGTCGGGTCTGCAGCCGCACAAAAACCGCCATACGCGAGGGGATGACGTGCACATCGTAGCGCTTTGGGTCAGCAACTTTCGCGGTATTCGAGAACTGTCCTGGTACCCGAACCAGGGCGTCAACTGTTTGATTGGCCCGGGAGACAGTTGCAAAACGACGATTCTTGACGCTATCGAGCTTCTGCTCGCAGAAAGGCAGAACGTCACCTTCGATGACCTCGACTTTTACGACGCGAACCCAACAAACAGCATCAGGATTGTTGCCTGCATTGCTGGGCTACCGACTGAGTACTTGCGCGAGGACCGCTACGGCCTGTATCTGTGCGGCTGGAGCGACGTAAAGCTCGAATGGAAATCGGAGCCTGCTGAGAACGAGGGCTTCGCACCTGCCCTTGTCCTTCAACTGGACGTCGACGATACGCTCGAGCCCACATGGTCAATCTATGTTGGTCGCGCGACTAACGACAAGACCAAGCGAGTTCGCTTCGCTGACCGCAAGGAGATGGCGCCAGCGCGCCTCGGCGCCTACGCAGACCGGCATCTCTCATGGGGCCGCGGCTCCGCTTTGCAACGCGTCGGGGCACATCCAGAAAAGCTGCCAGCGCAGTTGAACGAGCTGCTGCGCTCGGCTCGCGACACCTTCGCTGCCAAAGGTGCGTCGACTTTCAGTGAAATCATTGAAGCGGTCTCGCCGGACATCGCGGGCTTGGGCGTTCAAGTCCGTGACAAACTGACGGCAAATTTGGACCACACGAGCTTCTCGATGAACGCAAGCGGGGTTGCCTTGCATGACGGCAACGTGCCGTTTCGCTGCATGGGAACGGGGTCCGCGCGCCTAGCCGTTGCAGCCCTCCAGAGCGCCGAGTCGGCGCAGCGTCACTTCCTGCTCATCGACGAGATTGAGTACGGGCTCGAGCCCCACCGAATCTCTCTGCTAGTAAGCCATCTGCGCAAACGGGTTGACGCAAGCGGTCAGGTATTCCTCACCACCCACTCTACGAGCGTTCTACGCGAGGTGAGATTCGGCGAAGTCTTCGTTTGTCGACGTGAAGTTACAGGGAAGGTTGAGGTGAAGGCTTCCGCGGCAACCGCCACAGCCCCCCTCGAAGCAAAGCGTTACGTTCGTGACCTGGGCGAGGCGTTGCTCACGAGGTCCGTGCTTGTCTGCGAGGGCCAGACAGAAGTTGCGCTTCTCAAGGGATACGCTGAAGGGACACAGCTGCAGTTCCAGAGATTCGGCGCGACGGTCATAGATGGCGGCGGCGGGTCGGCGCCCGCCGTCGCCATCCACTTTGCGTCGCTCGGCTACCGCACTGCCCTGTTGACCGACAGCGATTCGCCAATCCCGCCGGCATTCATTGCGCAGCTCAAGGCCCACAACGTTCCCCACTTCGAATGGGGTGACGGGCGGTGCACCGAAGAGGAGCTTTTCATAGGGATATCGCCTTACTCGCGTTCCAACCTACTGAAACTGATAGCGCCCGAAATTGGCCTTCAGCGGATGCTCGGTGAGCTTTCCAGTCGAGCGAGGATGAGCTTCGGGACGATTGAACAAGTGCTCGCCTATCTTCAGAGCCTGGAGGCGCTCCGCACGATTGGCAATCTTGCGCATCAATCCAAGTGGATTAAGAAAGATTATGACCTTTGCTTCAGAATCGGAACCGATGTTCTAGCTCCAGAAAGCTTGATAGGTGGAGAAAGTCTCGACGGACACCTCGAACAAATCTTCGGATGGCTTTGCAGCAATGCTTGAACAAGCAGTCCAGCAGATGCTTCGCTCGCGCGTTGGAGCCATCGAGGCACCAGCGGGTACCGGCAAGACCGAGCAAATCGCTCTCGTGGGTGGCAATGTCCCGGGTCGCTGGCTGATTCTCACCCACACCGTCGCGGGCGTTGATGCTATTCGACGCCGGCTAGCCAAGCACAATGTTCCAGCCGAGAAAGCCCAAGTCGAAACGCTGTCCGCATGGGCGCATCGATGGGCGCGTGCTTTTCCCAAAGGGTCAGGCTTGGCTGCCGACTGGTCAGCGCGGTCGCGGCAATGGGACGCTGTCATGGTCGCAGCTACGACGTTGGTTGAAAGCGGTGCGGTGCAAAGCATACTCAGCGCGTCGTATAGCGGTGTTCTTGTAGACGAGTACCAAGACTGCACCGTCGCGCAACACGGGCTTGTACGTGCGCTTTCGCATCGTCTACCATGCTACGTTTTTGGCGACCCACTGCAGGCAATTTTCGGCTTTCGTTCGGGCATGCTGGCTAACTGGCATACGGACACTTTGGCCGTCTTCCCTCAAGCCGGCGTACTGATTACGCCTCAAAGATGGATTCATGCCGGCAATGCGGCTCTTGGTGCGTGGCTCATTGGTCAGCGAGCGAATTTCGAAGCCGGCATTTTCGACTTCCGCGGCGCACCAAGCTGCCTAGAATGGCAGTCTTGCGCTCCCAAGCTCGCCGCTCAGCAACTCGCCGGCTCTTGCTCGATTCGGCCTCCGGAAGGAGAAACGCTCGCGATTATTCATTCGAGCGTCGATGAGGTGCGACGCGCGGACTTGGCTAAAGCCATTGGTGCGACTACGGTTGAACCCATCGGGGGAAAGACCGAGCGCAACTTTTACGAGAGCCTCAGAACCCAAACCGGCATTGACCGGGTGAGTGCTGTTCTTGACCTCATGGGGACGGCCTACGTGGGTGTTGGCGCTTCAAATAAAAGAAAGCGTGTCGAATCATTGTTGGCAAATCCTACGCGCATCAAGATGCCGGCAACCCCAGCGGAGCTTGCTTTGACCGGCGTGGCTGCAAGCGATTCGCTTGCAAATGTCTTGGACGTAATTCGGTGCGTTGAGTGCGAGACTGGCGTAACGGCGGTCCGCCCAGAACTGGTGTCTTGCATCAAGTCGGCATTGCAACTGTGCGCGGAAAATCCTGCGCTGCAGCTCGATGACGCCGCATTCCAGGTTGCAAACGCGCGTCGCGAGAAAGGTCGTGTTCTTAGGAACAGGGCGGTTGGCAGCACGCTACTCATGAAAGGCCTGGAGTTCGACCATGTCGTCATTACGCCGGACGCTTGCGAAAATCGCCATCATTGGTACGTCGCTCTCACTCGCGGAACAAGGTCAGTTCGCGTCTTGGCGCCAAGCGTGAGCTTCAGCGCTTGACGATTCGAGTTCGCTTTGCGATAGCCTGGGTGCCACCAATATGTCGTTCCGCGAAGTCTTCTCACACAGAAACTAACACATTGAGAAGGAATCCAGATGAAATTTCCTCTTCTGATTGATTGCAAACGCTAAAAAAATGTCACTCCTCTATCAGCTCAAAGCCACCATTGCAGAAGTCATCGCTTTCCGCCAGGCATCGATAAAGAACCGCCATCCACCCATTTAAGTTTGCCTGAGACCTAGTTTCGGCTACTTGCCGCAACTCCTCGCGCAGAGCCTCCGGTCCAGAAGCGAAGTTGCTCCGAAAAGTTCGCTTGCTTTCTGCGAGTTCCGATGCGGCGTAGCTGACATAAAGCTCGTTAAGTTCAAGGAGGTCGAAGTGATTACGAGCGCGTTGCACATCGACAGCGGACATTTCCGGTGCTGTGAGAACCTGATACGACACCGTTAGACTTGCGCCAAATTCAAGCGATGCCCCGAGTACACAATATTCGCTCCAATCGTCAAAGTACGGGTGGAATGTCTCTTCGGCACGGCTTTCGGCGACGTGAGCAAGTTTCGATTTGTTGCAATCCGCACAGGCGGGAACCAGATTTGCTGGAAACACAGCAAGTTCAGGAAACCTTGTTTGTGGCAAATAGTGGTCTAGGGTCTTCACAACTCGGAGACCACAGAGGGGACAACGCTTGAATTTCGCACTGGCCTTGATTCGGTCGTAAATCGGTCGCCCGTATCCACCCACCAGCACGCGGTCGTACACGCCCGAGAGTTGGCCACTGGTCACCCCAACCGGCTCCTCTCTATCGAAGGCTGAAAGGTCGCCCACTTCTGCAAGTCGTAAATATTCGCGAGCTCGGCGCTCCACACGTGGACCTTCAGCAACAAGTGCGGCACGCAACACCCGGTCTTGAGTGTGCTCAGCTAGCTCTTCAAATAATTCTCTCGGGTCGTCCCCCGGACATTCCATACCAATCATGCGTCGCGTCCCCGCAAAAGTGAACGCGCCACCGAACGTCCCTCGGCGCCAAGTTGGTCGTTAAAGACTGCAAGTACCTGCTCAAAGTCGTGCGATTGCGCCACCACCTTTGAAATCAAGGCATGGTGAGAACTTTCCGTCATTTCAACCCGGAAGATTTCCCGTGTGAGTGTTCCCAAGTTCTCCGCGAACGTCTCCGTTTCTGGACGCTCGAGTTCCACCTCATCCCCAGTCCTGAAGAAAAGGGTCACGCACGCAGCTGGAATTTCCTGGACAACGACCGGTGAATGAGTCGCCAATAGTGCCACGCCATTACGGACCGCGAGAAGGTTTGAAAGCGCTCGCACAAACGCTGCGACAAGAGGAGGATGGAGATGCGCCTCCGGCTCGTCAATTACCACCAACGTCCGTTCGGTGACCAGCTCGACAAGCTTGGTCATCGTAAGCAAGACGACTTTGTGTCCCGAACTCGCCCTGTCAAAAAGCTCTCCAGCTTCCTGCGCAAATCGATTCTGCTCTGAATCGGCTAGCTTGACTAACCCGAGTGCTGCAAAAAGCGGGTCCGTCTCCAGGACCCGCATTGCGGCGCGCCAGCGCGGTACACGCGCACTGCGCAAACACGCAAGCGTACTATCTATGAATTCTTTCTTGAGCTCAGACGTTCTTTTGAGGCTGCTTGCGTCGCCTTCCTTTCTTTGCTCCTTCTTCAGCCCCACATACGTGTACCTTATCCCAGTGCCGGTTC
>Ga0268257_1002291_pt1 | contig 14138 bp, 8 predicted proteins | sample AgamicAtPrz_FD_200249 | JGI IMG/M metagenome (GOLD analysis project Ga0268257, IMG submission 200249) | Agave microbial communities from Guanajuato, Mexico - At.P.rz (v2) (version 3) | ecosystem: Host-associated > Plants > Phyllosphere > Phylloplane/Leaf | place: Guanajuato, Mexico | collected...
CCGTCAGCGTGATCGATGCCGGCAGCCATAACTTCGAGAACTTGAACACCAGCGCCACGACGACGATCACCGTGAGCGACACCGTCGACACCGTGAAGGCCGAGTTGAGCATCTCGCCGAACCCGGCCGTCGAAGGCCAGGCGGTGACTTACACCATCACACTGACCGGTCCGGCCGGTGCCGACCTGAGTCAGCACGGTGGTCTTGATGTCGCGCTGAGCAATGGCAAGGTCATTCACATCCCGGCCGGGGAAATTACTGGCTCGCAAACCGCCAACCTGGCGGACAACGTCTATGTCGGCAGCAGTGCCCCAAGCATCGCCATCAACGGAATCACCGAGCAAGGCACTGGAAAACAGGTCTTTGAGAACCTGGTCAAAGGCGACCCGGTCACCCTGCAGATCACCGACGAACCAGGCACGCCAGGCAACCCTGGCACTCCAGGCACGCCGAATGGCGGCGATGAAGTGACGCTGACCCTCTCCGGCAATGCCGTGCAGGAAGGCCATACCACGACCATCACCGGCACCCTGAGCCACCCGGCAGGCCAAGCGTTCACCGTCAACCTGAGCAACGGCCAGACCCTGACCTTCGCCAAGGACGCCACCACTGCGACCACCGCACCGTTCGTGGCGCAGAGCGATGACGTGTTCAAGGATGGCGAAACCCAGACCGTCAGCGTGATCGATGCCGGTAGCCACAACTTCGAGAACCTGAACACCAGCGCCACCACGACCGTCACCGTGAGCGATACCGTCGACACCGTGAAGGCCGAGCTGAGCATCTCGCCGAACCCGGCCGTGGAAGGCCAGGCGGTGACCTACACCATCACCCTGAGTGGCCCGGTCGGTGCCGATCTGAGTCAGCACGGTGGCCTGTCCATCACACTGAGCAACGGCGAGGTGATCAACATCCCTGCGGGCCAGATCAGTGGTTCGCAGTCGGGCGTCCTGGCGGACAACGTCTATGTCGGCAGCAGTGCTCCAAGCATCGCCATCAACGGAATCACCGAGCAAGGCACGGGCAAACAGGTCTTTGAGAACCTGGTCAAAGGCGACCCGGTGACCCTGCAGATCACCGACGAACCAGGCACCCCAGGCAACCCTGGCACCCCGGGTACGCCGAATGGCGGCGATGAAGTGACGCTGACCCTCACCGGTAATACCGTGCAGGAAGGCCACACCACGACCATCACCGGCACCCTGAGCCACCCGGCAGGCCAGGCGTTCACCGTCACCCTGAGCAACGGCCAGACCCTGACTTTCGCCAAGGACGCCACCACCGCGACCACCGCGCCGTTCGTGGCACAGAGCGATGACGTATTCCGTGACGGCGAAACCCAGACCGTCAGCGTGATTGATGCTGGTAGCCATAACTTCGAGAACCTGAACACCAGTGCCACCACGACCCTCACGGTCACCGATACCATCAACACCGTGAAGGCCGAGCTGAGCATTTCGCCGAACCCGGCCGTGGAAGGCCAGGCGGTGACTTACACCATCACCCTGACCGGCCCGGCCGGTGCCGACCTGAGTCAGCACGGTGGTCTCGATATCGCGCTGAGCAACGGTAAGGTGGTTCACATCGCCGCCGGGCAGATCAGTGGCTCGCAGTCGGGTGTTCTGGCGGACGACGTCTATGTGGGCAGCAGTGCCCCGAGCATCGCCATCTCCGGGATCACCGAGCAAGGCACTGGAAAACAGGTCTTTGAGAACCTGGTCAAGGGCGACCCGGTGACCCTGCAGATCACCGACGAACCAGGCACGCCAGGCAACCCTGGCACTCCGGGCACGCCGAATGGCGGCGATGAAGTGACGCTGACCCTCACCGGCCATACAGTGCAGGAAGGCAACACCACGACCATCACCGGCACCCTGAGCCACCCGGCAGGCCAAGCCTTCACCGTCACCCTGAGCAACGGCCAGACCCTGAGCTTTGCCGAGGGCGCGCTTACTGCGACCACCAATCCGTTCGTGGCCCAGAGCGATGATGTGTTCAAGGATGGTGAAACCCAGACCGTCAGCGTGATTGATGCCGGTAGCCACAACTTTGAGAACCTGAACACCAGCGCGACCACGACAGTCACCGTGAGCGACACCATCGACACCGTGAAGGCCGAGCTGAGTATCTCGCCGAACCCGGCGGTGGAAGGCCAGGCGGTGACTTACACCATCACCCTGACCGGTCCTGCCGGTGCCGACCTGAGTCAGCACGGTGGTCTCGATATCGCGCTGAGCAACGGTAAGGTGGTCCACATCGCCGCCGGGCAGATCAGTGGTTCGCAGTCGGGTGTTCTGGCGGACAACGTCTATGTCGGCAGCAGTGCTCCAAGCATCGCCATCAACGGGATCACCGAGCAAGGCACCGGCAAACAGGTCTTTGAGAACCTGGTCAAAGGCGACCCGGTCACCCTGCAGATCACCGACGAACCAGGCACTCCAGGTAACCCTGGCACCCCGGGCACGCCGAATGGCGGCGATGAAGTGACGCTGACCCTCACCGGCAATGCCGTGCAGGAAGGCAACACCACAACCATCACCGGCACCCTGAACCACCCGGCAGGCCAGACCTTCACCGTCACCCTGAGCAACGGCCAGACCCTGACCTTCGCCAAGGACGCCACCACTGCGACCACTGCACCGTTCGTGGCCCAGAGCGATGATGTGTACCGTGACGGTGAAACCCAGACCGTCAGCGTGACCGATGCCGGTAACCACAACTTCGAGAACCTGAACACCAGCGCCACCACGACGATCACCGTGAGCGACACCGTCGACACCGTGAAGGCCGAGTTGAGCATTTCGCCGAACCCGGCCGTGGAAGGGCAGGCGGTGACTTACACCATTACCCTGACCGGGCCGGCCGGTGCCGATTTGACCCAGCATGGCGGCCTAGATATCGAGCTGAGCAACGGTAAGGTGGTTCACATCGCAGCCGGGCAGATCAGTGGCTCGCAGTCGGGTGTTCTGGCGGACAACGTCTATGTCGGCAACAGTGCCCCAAGCATCGCCATCTCCGGGATCACCGAGCAAGGCACGGGCAAACAGGTCTTTGAAAACCTGGTCAAAGGCGACCCGGTGACCCTGCAGATCACCGACGAGCCGGGCACCCCAGGTAACCCTGGCACCCCGGGTACGCCGAATGGCGGCGATGAAGTGACGCTGACCCTCACCGGCAATGCCGTGCAGGAAGGCCACACCACAACCATCACCGGCACCCTGAGCCACCCAGCGGGCCAAGCGTTCACCGTCACCCTGAGCAACGGCCAGACCCTAACCTTCGCCAAGGACGCCACCACCGCCACCACCGCGCCGTTCGTGGCACAGAGCGATGACGTATTCCGTGACGGCGAAACCCAGACCGTCAGCGTGACAAATGTAGGCAACCACAACTTCGAAAACCTGAACACCAGCGCCACCACGACCGTCACGGTCACCGATACCATCAACACCGTGACGGTCGTGCTGAGCGCTTCGCCCAACCCGGCAGCCAAGGGCCAGGAGGTGACCTACACGGTCAATCTGGAAGCGCCTGCTGGCATGAGCGCAAGCAACCATGGCGGCCTGACCATCAAGCTGGACAATGGCCTGACCATCATGGTGGAGGCGGGCGGCACCACCGGCACGGTGAAAGGTGCCATTCCCGACGGTGTCTTCGTGGGTGGTGGCAGCGTGTCCGTGGGCATCGACCAGATCACGCAGAATGGCACGGGTAGCAAGGTGTTCGAGAACCTGGTCCCGGGCGCCAGCGTTGCGGTGGGCATGACCAATGCCACGCCAACCATCACTTCGGGTGCCGCGCTGGTGTCCGAGGAGGGGCTGATCGGCGGGAACAAAGACACCGTCGGTTCACCAGCCGACCAAAGCGACAGCAAGTTGTACGCTGGCAAGCTGACGGTCAGCGATATCGATACGCCGTCGGCCAACCTCTCGGTCAGCCTGGCAGCACCATCGACAGCGCTGACGTCCTCTGGCCAGAGTGTGCAATGGGCGTTGTCCAATGGCGGCAAGACCCTGACCGGCACGGCCGGTGGCAAGGACGTGATCGAAATCAGGATCGACAACGCCGGCAACTACACCGTGGAACTGAAGGGGCCGCTCGACCATCCGAACCAGGCGGCCGAGGATGTACTGTCCCTCAACGTTGGTGTCAGCGTTTCCGACGGCAGCACCTCATCGACCGGCACGCTGACGATCAGCGTCGAAGACGACAGCCCGACCTTCGCCCCCAGTGACAATGCCGGCATGTGGAACACTGTTGGCTACACGGCGGTTGGCGACACGCACTTCCTGGCGGGCGGTGATGGCGTGGGCACGCTGAAGTTCGGCACCATCGTTGGCCTGCCTTCGGGCTGGAGCAGCAAGGCAACGGATGCAAGCGGCACCACGGTGGAAGTTTTCGACGGTACCACGAAGGTGTTCACGCTTGCCTTGGGAGCGGATGGGCACTACACCGTCACCCAGAACAGCATGCGTGAAGGTAGCCGAGATACGTTCAACCTGGAAAGTTTGAAATCCGGGAATACCTCAACCCTGCCTGTCACTTTCACCAGTGGCATAACGGCCACCTTCGAAGCCTTGGCCAGTGCTACAGGGAAGCCGACGATCAACGTCGGCAATGGGCTGGGGGTGGGTAACAACCACTTCTCTGCCAACGAAAAGTTCTCCGTGGCGTTCACCGATGCCCTGCAGCACGCCGTCTCGATGAAAGAGGTCACGCTAGGCATTGCGCGGCTTCAGGTCAGCGGTGACGTCAATATCATCGCCTCCTACAAGGACGCCAATGGTGTTGTGCATGAAGCAACGAAGACTTACACCATCACCTCTGGCTCCGAGTCCATAAAGATTCTGGCCAGTGATTTCGCGGGCCTTGCCGGGCACGCCTTCGACACGATTACCCTGGCTGCACCGAGCAAGAGTACGCTTGACACCACCTTCACCAAACTGACCTATGTAGAGGAGAAACCTGCCAGCGACCTTAACTTCACGGTCCATGTCATCGGCACCGACCACGATGGTGATTCGGCAAGCAGCTCGTTCGTGGTGACATCCCATGGTGACGCAGCCTCGTCGGCGTCGATGAGCACGATGTCGCTGATGGCGAGCGATACATCGGACAGCGCCTCCACATCCTTGCTTGGCAGCGAGAACCACATCCTGTTCGTGGGGGCAGGGGACAGCACCGTCACTGGCAGCAGCGGCATCGCCGAGTCCTTTGTGTGGACGGCAGGTGATACCGGCCATGACGTGGTCAGGAACTTCAATGCTGAAGAAGGCGACCGCCTGGACCTGAGTGCCCTGCTGCAGGGCGAATCGCTATCGTCCATCGACAGCTACCTGAAGATCACCACGGTCGATGGCGAGTCGACCTTGCAGGTCAGCACCCAGGGCAAGTTCACACCCGGCGGTGACACCAGCAGCGCTGACGTGTCGATCAAGCTCGAAGGTGTGAACTGGTCGAACACCACGGTCAGTTCGCTGGTCAGTGGTGGTGATCCAACCATCAAGATCGACCACTCCGGGCAATGAGCCACGCCCCGCGGCGGCCGCCAGGCCGCTGCGGGGTTCCCCCGGCGGCCTGTTTCGATAAAGGGCGTGACGATCAGGCTGTAGGCCGTCAGAGTGGGCTTGCCGATGGTGAGTCAGGTGTCTTCTGTGGTTATTGTTGAATCCCCTCAAGTTTCTCGACTGCCTGTGCTGGCCCTTTCGCGGGCACGCCCGCTCCCACAGGTACTGTGCAAGTCTTGATTACTGTGAAGATCCTGTGGGAGCGGGCGTGCCCGCGAAAGGGCCAGCACAGGCAACACACCTCTCATGGCTTGGCGCAAAGTCCGGGTCTCGCTAGACATCTCCCACAGGTTTTACTGCAGGGTCACCGGCTTCATGCCATCCGGCAGCTTTTGAATAGCTGCCTCCATCCGCGCGATCGGTGCCGCGAGTTCGTCCGCTTCCTTGTCCTTGCCCTCCCTTCTCAGGCGATCACGCTCAAGGCGCAGGTTAAGCAAATTCTTCTGCAGCTTCAGGGCCGAGGTATTGAACGGATCCATGCTTTTCTCACGCTGTAGGCTTCCGTGCCGTTGTAGGAAAACTGGACCGTAGCAGCTCGAATTTGCTGGAGAAACTGATGTTTCATACAGGCAAATCTCACTGCTTCGATTCTTCCTACACTGCGAGGTAAAAGATCCTACAAGCCGCATTTCAAATCGTGTCTTTCAAATTTGCCTCAACACCGCGCGGTAGCTGGGCACAACCGGTTTTCACAATGCAGGCCCTCGACGCGGCTCAAACCAGGGCCTGCCGCTCCTTTCGAAACCTTATGTAGCAATTGCCGCCCCGCAAGCTACAGGTGGTCCGCATCCACCACCGCCTGGGTGAACGCCTGCGGCGCTTCCTGCGGCAGGTTGTGGCCGATGCCGCCGCTGATCAGTCGGTACTCGTACTTGCCGGTAAAGCGCTGCGCATAGGCTTCGGCTGGCGGGTGCGGGGCGCCGTTGGCGTCGCCTTCCAGGGTGATGGTCGGTACGCCGATGCTGGGGAAGCTGGCCAGTTTGGCCTCGAGCGGGTCGTAGCGCGTTTCGCCCTGGGCCAGCCCCAGCCGCCAGCGGTAGTTGTGCACGGTGATCGCCACCTGGTCGGGGTTGTCCAGGGCCTTGGCGCTGCGCTCGAAGGTGGCGTCGTCGAAGGCCCACTTGGGCGAGGCGGTTTGCCAGATCAGCTTGGCGAAGGCATGGCGGTTCTTTTCATAGCCGGCCTGGCCGCGCGCGGTGGCGAAGTAGTACTGGTACCACCACTGCAACTCGGCACTGGGGGGCAGGGGGGCCTTGGCGGCTTCCTGGCTGCTGATCAGGTAGCCGCTGACTGATACCAGTGCCTTTACCCGCTCTGGCCACAGCGCCGAGACAATGTCGGCGGTGCGTGCGCCCCAGTCGAAGCCGGCGAGCACGGCACGCTGGATATGCAGCGCATCCATGAAGGCGATCACGTCGCTGGCCAGTGCCGAGGGCTGGGCATTGCGTGGGGTTGCCGCAGACAGGAAGCGGGTCTGCCCGTAACCACGTACGTAGGGCACCAACACCCGGTAGCCTTTTGCCGCCAGGGCGGGTGCAACTTGCTCGAAGCTGTGAATGTCATACGGCCAGCCATGCAGCAGGATCACCACCGGGCCATCGGCCGGGCCTTGCTCTACGTAAGCCACATCGAGCACGCCAGCGTTGACGTGTTTCAGCGGGCCAAAGTCATCCGCCGCTGCGGCGGCTGGCTGGGGCTGGTGTGGTGCAGCCGTGGCCATGTTCGCCGCCAGCAGGCCAAGTGGCAGCAGGGCACAGGCGAGCAGCTTACGGCTGAAACGGCGTGGCAGGGCGGTGGTCGAGTGGCGGGCAGACATTGGGCATCTCCTTGGCGAAGCCATAGGTGCGGGTTGATGGGTGCCAGTAAAGATGACGGCTGTATCGCGGATGTGTCCGCTCGGCCCGTAGGAAACGTTCTTGTGTATCAGGTCTCAATTTGTACACATGAAGATACAAACACCGGCTGGCAGCGGGTTTTGCCGCTTCTGCTACGATCGATAAGTTTTCCCGGCCAAGGAGAGGCCCATGCATTACGTTGTGATTGAACCTCACCGCAGTGAGTACCCGCGGCCCATCCGCTTCGCCAAGGGCACCTTGCTGAACATTGGCCCACGCTACGAGGGCGAGCCAGGTTGGCAGGACTGGTACCTGTGCACCTGCACCGGCCAGGAGCCTGGCTGGGTGCCGGCCCAACTGATCGAGCGGCTCAGCGTGTGCCAGGGCAGGGCGCTGGACCACTACTCGGCGCATGAACTGGATGCCGACCCGGGGCAGTTGGTGCAGATGGTGCGCCCGCTCAATGGCTGGGTCTGGTGCAGGCGCCATGGCAGCGATGAGTTTGGCTGGTTGCCTGCGCAGAAGCTTCAGCAGCTGACCTGATGTACGCGTTCGCTCCAAGTACGCAGCTCTTGTGGGAGCGGCCTTGCGTCGCGAAAGGGCCGCAAAGCGGCCCCGGCAATTTTGCGGGATGCATCGAACCCCTGGGTCCGCTGCGTGGTCCTTTCGCGACGCAAGGCCGCTCCCACAAAAGAACCGGTGCCTCACATCTGATCCGCTTTTTTTCCATAAACCTGAATCTGTAACGGTATCAGCCCAAGCCCGACAATATGCCCATTCCCGCATCACACTTGTAGAGGTTCCAATGGGCAAGCTCGCGCTATTCCTGGGTGGTTTTCTGCTGCTGACCATTCTGATCGGTATTCTGGGCACCATTCCGCCAAGCTGACGTTAACCACCTATATCCCTCGCGGCCTGCCTGTCCTTCGGGCGGGCCCATTCCTCTTCATTGTTGGCCGATTCACCCTACCGATTTGTACGATAAGTCGTTCTTTGCACTGGGAAAACTGTCCACAAAAAACGTGGGTAGGTCTGTGGATAAAGTGCTGCAAGCCAGGCCTGCGGCGGGCTCTGTTAAATTGAGCAGAATTTGAACAGCCATTTCAGGGCGTTGTTTCAGTAGGCCAGGCCGGCGCGGCGCAGGGCAGCCAGCAGGTCGCGTACCCGCGCCGGCAGCTCGCCGGCGGGGTACACGGCATGCATCTGCGGGTCCTGGCCGTTGCTGGAGGTCAGGCGGTACTGCGGGCATACCCGCACCAGCCGCCCGGCCTTGGCCTGCGCTTCGCCGACCCAGGCGGCCAGGCGGGCGATACCGGCACCGGCCAGGGTGCTGTGGTACACCGCGTCACCTGAGTCCAGGCGCAGCCTGGGCCTGGGGCGCAGGCTGGTGATCTGGCCGTCGCGGCAGAAGTGCCAGGCCTTGAGGATGCGCGGGGCAGTGTGCAGGATCAGCGCGTGGCCTTCGAGGTCCTCGGGTTGTTGTGGCGTGCCGGCCAGGGCCAGGTATTCAGGGCTTGCATACAGGTGGCGCTGGTAATCCCACAGTGGATAGCCGATCAGCTCGCTCGACTGCGGAAAGGCACCGCGCACCACGAAGTCGAACTTGCCTTGCAGCGGGTCCAGGGCCCCGTCGCTGTACTGCACGTCCAGGGTTACCTGGGGGTGGCAGCGGGAAAACTCGGCCAGCACTTGGGGCAGTACATGTTCACCCAGTACCTGCGGCACGGCGAATCGGATCCAGCCTTGTGCACTGCCGCTGAGCGCGGCCAGTTCGTCGGCGGCATCACGTTGCACATCCAGCAAGCGTTCGGCGTGTGGCAGCAGGCGCTCCCCGGCTTCGGTCAGGGTCACGGCATTGGCGTTGCGGTTGAGCAGTTTGCTCCCGGCGTTGTCTTCCAGGGTTTGTACCGCGCGTGTGACCGCACTGGGTGAGCGCCCCAGGGCGCGCGCGGCGGCGACGAAGCTGCGCTTGTGCGCCACGCTGACGAACGCCTGGATTTCCCGCAGCATGTCCAATGCCATTGCCTACTCCTCGTTGCAGTTTTTGCAATATGGCATTTCAACACAAGCGCGGCACTTTGATTAGCCTTGCAGCGTCTTCACTGCCTGGAACCGCGTCATGATGGATATCGCTGTGCTTTCCGTGTTCGCCTTCGCCGCAGGGCTGATCGACGCCGCCGTGGGTGGCGGTGGGCTGATCCAGATCCCGGCCTTGTTCAACGTGCTGCCTACCGCGCAACCGGCGGCATTGCTCGGTAGCAACAAGCTGGCGTCGGTGTGTGGCACGGCCTTCGCTGCGCGTTCGTTCATCCGCAGGGTGACGCTGGACTGGGGGTTGATCGTGCCGGCCGCGCTCAGTGCCTTCGTCATGTCGTTCGCCGGTGCCGCCACGGTGTCGCTGGTGCCACCCAGCGTGATGCGCCCGGCGGTGCTGGTGCTGATCGTGCTGATGGCCATCTACACCTTCTGCAAGAAGGACTTCGGCACGCTGCACAAACCCACAAGGATCGGACGCAAGGAGCAGTGCCTGGCGGTGCTGATCGGTGGCGCGATCGGCTTTTACGATGGCCTGTTCGGGCCGGGAACCGGCAGCTTCCTGATCTTCCTGTTCATCCGCTTCTTCGCTTTGGACTTCCTGCACGCCTCGGCATCGGCCAAGGTGGTGAACATCGCCACCAACCTGGCGGCACTGGTGTTCTTCGTGCCATCGGGCAACGTGCTGTACGCCATCGCCTTGCCCATGGCGGCGTGCAATATCCTCGGTGCGCTGACCGGTACCTGGCTGGCGGTGCGCAAGGGCGCGGGCTTTGTACGCGGGCTGTTCCTGGTGCTGTTGTGCGTGCTGATCGCCAAGTTGACGTGGGACTTGCTGGCCGGCTAGTTCACATCACCTGGCGTTGCGGCTCGGCCTGCTCGACGCGGTTGCGGCCATGGGCCTTGGCTCGGTACAGCGCCTGGTCGGCGTGCGCCAGCAGTTCGTCGAGGGTGGGGGCCGGCATGTCGGCGGCACAACCGGCCAGGCCGATACTCACGGTAATTTGCAGGTGTTGGTCGGCTTGCACCACATGCAGGTCCTGCACGGCACGGCGCAGGCGTTCGGCAGTGAACTTGGCCCGGTCTGGTGCCAGGCCTGGGAGGATCACGACAAATTCCTCGCCGCCCAGGCGGGCGAACAGTTCGCCATCGTGCAACTGGTCCTGCAGGGTGCCGGCGAACTGGCGCAGCACCTGGTCACCGACCGCATGGCCGTGGGCATCATTGATCGACTTGAAATGGTCGATATCCAGCATCATCAGGGTCAGCGGCAGCGCCTGGGCGTGTTGCTGGCGGCTTTCCAGCAGCGCGTTGGCGCGGCGGGTGAAGGCGCTGCGGGTGAGTGCGCCGGTGAGGTGGTCGATGGTGGCCTGATGCGCCAGGCGGGCCATCAGGCTGCGGTTGGCCTGGCTGACGCAGGCCACCACCAGCGGCCCGAGCACCAGCATGGCGATGCCCAGGCGCGCCGACATCAGCGTGGTTACCCCGGGCTCGCTCTGCGGCACGCTGAAATGCATGAGGTTTTGCGCCACCGCCACGATCAGCGTGCTGCCGGCGGTGAGTGTCAGCAGTGAGACCAGGAACGGTGAGTAAGTCCAGGCGCACCACAGCAGCGCGGCAATCGGGAAGGCAATGGCCCCGGGGCCGCCGAAGGCAATGCTGGACGCCAGCGAGGCCAGCAGCATCAACAACGGCGCCAGGCGGATGGCCTGGGCGCCACCGCGCACCAGCGCTCGCGCCGAGGGCGCCGTCAGCAGCACTGGCAGCACCAGCACGCTGGTCGAGAACTGTTCACTGAACCAGGCCAGCCAAGTGGCGCGCAAGGACTGTTCGAACCACGGCGCGGCCATTGCCGCCGCCATGCTGGCCGCCACTATCGCCCCGGCGGCACAGGCGCCGAATACGCTCAGCACGCCGTGGGGGGTACGCATGCGCCGGTGCAGGCGCGGCAAGCGCGAGAGCAGCAGCCAGAGGGTGACCACCACGCCAAGGTTGCACAGGTTGAACCACAGGGCCGGTACCCAGGCGCTGCCACACAGCAGGTCGGCGCCGACCATGGCCAGCCAGACCAGGGCAAAGCCCGTCAGCGTGGCCTGGCGGGGGTAGCGCAGCAGCACGCCGGCCAATACCGCGTTGACCGGCCAGAACAGCGACAGGGATTCGATCGGGCGGGCCAGGATGCCGCCCAGCGTCAGGGCGAAGGTCAGGCCGAGTAGAACGACGTAGTGCAACAAGCGCGATTGGGCTGGAAAAACCATGGGCTCGACCGGCAAAGCGGAAACGAAATCCAGGACAACGGCTTGAAGCACCTGGGGCAATTGCGCATAAGTGTGTTTCGTCAGAGGACTTGATGTCAATCTGCCGCGATCGGTCGAGATAATGCCAAATTGCCTTCATTCGAGATGTGTCACCTCACAGCCCGAAGAACCACGGCACCATCAACACGGTCACCAGCATCACCAGTACGGTGAACGGCACGCCGACTTTGACGAAGTCGGCGAAGCGGTATTGTCCCGGGCCCAGTACCAGCGTGTTGACCGGCGATGACACCGGCGTCATGAACGCCGCCGAGGCGGCCAGCGCCACGGTCATGGCAAACGGGTAGGGCGACATGCCCAGCTGCGTGGCGGTGCTGACGGCCACGGGGGCCATCAGTACTGCAGTGGCCGTGTTGGAGATGAACAGGCCGATCACCGCCGTGACCGCGAACAGGCAGGCGAGGATGGCGCTGGGGCCGGCACCGCCCAGCACGCTGACCAGGCCGCCCACCGCCAGGTCGATACCGCCGGTGTTCTGCAGTGCCTGGGCAAAGGGCAGCATGCCGACGATCAGTACCAGGCTTTGCCAGTGGATGGCCCGGTAGGCGCTGTTCATGTCGATGCAGCGGCCTGCGCCCATCAACAGGCAGCCGATCAGCGCGGCAATCACATTGGGTACCGCGCCGCTGACCATCAGCCCGACCATCACCGCCAGGCTCAGCAGCGCCTGTGGTGCGCGGGTGCGGGCGGGCGCGACCAGGTCGATTTCCGCGGGCAGGCTCAGTACCAGGAAGTCCTTGGGCTTGCCTTGCAACTGGCGCACGGCCTTCCACGGGCCGACTACCAGCAAGGTGTCGCCCAGGCGCAGCTTTTCTTCCACCAGCTGTTCTTCGATCGCCACCTGCTCGCGGCGCAAGCCCACCACGTTGAGGTCGAAGCGAGTGCGGAAGGCCAGTTCGAGGATGCTCTTGCCGAGCAGTTTCGAACCTGGTGGCAGCAATACTTCGGCCATGCCCAGCTCCTGGGACTGGTCGATGAAGTAGGCGGCCTTGAAGTGCAGTGGCTCCAGTTGCATGGTCTGGCACAGGCTGCGCAGGTCGTCGCGGTTGGCGAACAGGTCGAGCAGCAGCACATCGCCCTGGTGCAGCACGGTGCTGGAGTCGGCGGCGATCACCCGCGTGGTGAACTTGTGCTGGCGCTCGATACCGATCACGTTGGCGCCATGCCGGGTGCGCAGCTCCAGCTCGCCCAGGGTATGACCGATCAGCGGCGAGTGGGGGCGGATGCGCAGGCGCCGTTCGCGGCCGTTGAGCTTGTAGTCCAGCACCAGGTCCAGCAGGGTGCGGCGGCTTTCCACGCGGCCGTCCTTGCGCACTTCGCCATTCAGCCAGTGCCGGGTCAGCAGCATGTAGCCGATGCCCAGCACCAGCACCACCAGGCCGAACGGGGTGAAGCTGAAGAAGCTGAAGCCCGCTTCGCCATGGCGCACCAGTTCGCTGTGCACCACCACGTTGGGCGGTGTGGCCACAAGGCTGAGCATGCCGCTGATCAGGCCGGCGAAAGCCAGCGGCATCATCAGGCGGGCGGGTGATAGCTGCAGGCGTGCGGCGATGCTCAGCACCACCGGAATGAAAATGGCCACCACGCCGGTGGAGCTCATCATCGAACCCAGCCCCGCCACGGCCACCATCAGCAACACCAGCAGGCGCGCCTCGCTGTTGCCGGCCCGCTCGCTCATCCATTCGCCGATACGGTAGGCAATGCCGGTGCGCACCAGGCCTTCACCGATCACGAACAGGGCGGCGATCAACACCACGTTGGGGTCACTGAAACCGGCCAGCGCCTGCTCCACGGTGAGGATGCCCGACAGAGGCAGGGCGAGGATCACCAGCAGCGCGACCACGTCCATGCGTGGGCGGTTGATGACGAACAGGGTGATGACGATGGCCAGCAGGCCGAGGACCCAGAGCAGCTCTTGGTTCATGGGGAGGGGGTGTTCCTTCACACGGGGGCACGATAGACAGTAGCAGCCAGTGTGCCGGATTGCGGTGAAGGGGGTGTTGATGTGCTGCAACAAAAAGGGCCGCTAGGCGGCCCATCGCTGGCAAGCCAGGCTCCCACAATGACTGCGCATGGCTTGAGGTCAGGGAGCTGGCTTGCCGGCGATGGGCTGCGCAGCAGCCCCTCAGGTCACCGGATCAGTGACGGTGACGGCGGTGCTTGCCGTTGTTGTCGCCCAGGTGGTTGCCGATGGCACCACCGGCTGCGCCACCCAGGCCAGCGCCCACGGTGGAGCCGGTCTTGCCGCCTACCGCGCCGCCCAGCAGCGAACCGCCGGCCGAACCCAGGCCACCGCCGATGGCGGCTTCGGTACGGTTGCCCTTGCGTGCACCTACCGCACTGCCGGCTGCGCCGCCGAGGCCGGCGCCGATGGCCGCCCCCGT
>Ga0268257_1002292_pt1 | contig 14134 bp, 13 predicted proteins | sample AgamicAtPrz_FD_200249 | JGI IMG/M metagenome (GOLD analysis project Ga0268257, IMG submission 200249) | Agave microbial communities from Guanajuato, Mexico - At.P.rz (v2) (version 3) | ecosystem: Host-associated > Plants > Phyllosphere > Phylloplane/Leaf | place: Guanajuato, Mexico | collected...
GGAAATTCAGTTGCATAGGGTAACGTTTTCTGCCGCCTTAGCCGAATTTCTTTTGGCAACTTTGTCGCCATCCGCGCTCTAATGGCGCCTCGTTTGGCAACAAGACTGTAAGCAAGCCCATGGATATTCAACGAATCTGGCGTGACTCCCTCGACCTGTGGGGCACCCTTGACCAACATCCGATGCTGCACGCGGCCATTGGCCTGGCAGTGCTGCTGCTGATCTCCCTGGTCATCGGCCGCCTGGCGCGCTTCCTGGTGCTGCATGGCGCCCGCCTGCTGGCCCGCCAGCCGGCGCTGAGGTGGCTGGACGACTTGCGCAACAACAAGGTTTTGCACCGCCTGGCCCAGACCACGCCGTCGCTGGTGCTGCAGTTTGGCCTGAAACTGGTGCCGGAGCTGTCCGATACCGCCCAGCACTTCCTCGGCAACGTGGCCCTGGCCTTTACCCTGCTGTTCCTGACCCTGGCGCTGTCGTGCCTGCTGGATGCCCTGCTCGACATCTACGCCCGCACCGAACACGCCCGCACCCGCTCGATCAAGGGCTACGTGCAACTGGCCAAGATGATGCTGTGGATCTTCGCCGCCATCGTCATCGTCGCCACCCTGATCGACCGCTCGCCGCTGTTGCTACTGTCGGGCCTGGGTGCGATGTCGGCGGTGCTGCTGTTGGTGTACAAGGACACCCTGCTGTCGTTCGTCGCCAGCGTGCAGCTGACCAGCAACGACATGCTGCACGTGGGTGACTGGATCGAAATGCCGCAGGTCGGTGCCGATGGCGACGTGGTCGACATCACCCTGCACACGGTGAAGGTACAGAACTTCGACAAGACCATCGTCTCCATCCCCACCTGGCGCCTGATGAGCGAGTCGTTCCGCAACTACCGCGGCATGCAGCAGTCCGGGGGCCGGCGCATCAAGCGCAGCCTGTTCATCGATGCCGCCGGGGTACGCTTTCTCACCCGCGAGGAGGAACACCGGCTGAGCCAGGTACAGCTGCTGGCCGACTACCTGGCCGCCAAGCGCCAGGAGCTGCAGCGCTGGAACGAGGCCATGGGGCCGGTGGCCGAGCTGTCAGCCAACCGCCGCAAGCTCACCAACATCGGCACCTTCCGCGCCTTTGCCCTGGCCTACCTGAAGAACCACCCCAACGTGCACCCGAACATGACCTGCATGGTGCGGCAGATGCAAACCACCGCCGAGGGCGTGCCGCTGGAAATCTACTGCTTTACCACGACCACGGTGTGGGCGGATTACGAGCGGATCCAGGGGGATATCTTCGATTACTTGCTGGCGGTGCTGCCGGAGTTTGGGCTGAGCTTGTACCAGCAGCCGAGTGGCAATGACATGCGGGTGGGGCTGGCGGGGCGTGCGATGCCAGAGCCGGCACCGCGCCGGCTTGAAGAAATGAACGAGGTTTGAGAGTACGGGGCTGCTTTGCAGCCCCTGCCCTTCTCAAGGCCGCTCAGAGTGAAGCGGCTGGACTGCGGTTATCAGGGCTTTTCATCATGCCCAGTTCGGCATCATCGAGCAGGGCCTTGGCCAAGGCGCAGAGGTAGTGCGAGGCCCAGAGTAGCTGGGGTTTGTCTTCCATCAGTCCATCGATGGACAAGTCGCGGGCATAGCCCATCAGTTCAGAAGCCTGTTCGCGGGCGTTCTGGCAAGGGATGCCGGGCTCGATGCGAAACAGAGGATGGGTCTGGTTTTCGCCTTGGTAGAAGGTGGTTTTGCCCACGGTGACTGGGATTACTTCAATGGCCATTGGTTCTTCTCCCTGAAATTGCAGATGCCTGGGCTGGCGCTGACGCCGGCAAGCCGGACTCCCACCAGGCGCAGCCCCAGGCGAATCATGATGCGATTAATGCAACGTCTGCGGGTCTGCTGGCCTTTGGACTTGAGCCAGCGCTGATTCGAGCAACCTGCGGAGGGCTTCCAGTTCGTGCATTGACGTCATGATCAACACCGAGACGGGTGATTTCGGTTGCATCAATACGGCTTGCTGAGCGACGGCTTCGGCGCATAGCGCGTAATCGGCGGCCATCAGCAGCGTATCTTCCAGGGAATGGAGGTTGCAGGGTGGGTCGGGGACTATCTTCAGCATGGTGTAACCCTCAATTTGTGATTGGGACTACCGCCATTTGCTGTCAAACAAAGGGTGGCAGCTGTGCACGGGTTGACAGACCGGTCAAATTGAGAAACCCGGCGCGCCCGAAGGCGCCCCACGCACAGCTGCCATTGAAGGCAAAGCTGGGGATTGTAATTTGAGTCGGCCTGTCAAAGCCGGTCGTTGGATTGCAACGACTCGCTGAGACTAGTGGTCAACTCGGAGCACTACAATGGGTGGCAGTATCTTTGGGAAATGCCCTACAAGAAAGGGGCAAAATCTGATTTTATAGCCCGTTAGCGGTAACAATATGTAACGCCAATCTGAGCTATGGGATTAACTGCGTTGGCCTGAGTAAATCCCTTGTTACTGCGGTAATTGAATCATCGCATAATTATGACGCCTTCATTGGTCCAAGGGTGCTCAGTGGCGAAGTGGAGGTTGACGACCTAACCCTGCGAGCTGGTAATCGTTGATAGACTGGAATAGCTGCTATGCGGTCAAGCTCTGCCGCTCAACTTCCATATCGGTCTCGCCTGTTTCATGGACTTGGTGATAACGCCTCGTTGCCTCGATGGCTTCCCGCATAACGAGATCGTCGGGCATGAGCATTGACGCAAGATTCCTTTTCATTGCTGCTCCAGCTGCATTTCATAAGAAACCAACAGAGTAGCGCTAACGAGCAGCTCACACTCTCAATTGATGATTGCAACAATGGACTTGTACGTCGCTCAGCATGTCACTGACGTGGCTTGACGGACACAGAGGTAGATGCCAATTTAACATCAAGCCGATGATCAAGGAGTGACACGTGAAGATCACTATCAATGTGTTCTTGCTCAAGGAGGGGCGAACCGTCCAGGACGCGCTTTCCGATGAGGTCAACCTACGACCTATCGCGTTTGCATTGGGCGAAGTTGAATGCCTTTTCTACCACCAGAAGAATCCTTCCCATCCAAAGTGGACGCAGCTTTTTGGCGCAGTCCCAGAGGTGGCCGACCTCGACTTGACCGGTAGATCGCTCAAAGCCCTGCTCGTTCTGGCAATCCACGACAGGGTCTTTTGCTTTACCTTTGGCCATGCCAGGCACCTGATTGATCCGCTCGCTATTGAGCGCTACTTCGGGCTACGTACAGCGCTGAGCTTGACGGATCCTCTGCTGATCAAGTCCGTCGAAAAGTCCAACATTGACCGCACCCGGCTGCGCTCAAAAGCACAGTCATCAAGGCTGTTGTCGATATCCGAATTCGACTTCAAATTCGATTCGGAGATCCTCAAGTCCCTAACCGGGATCGTGGAAAACGATCAGGATGAAGGCGAGTATGTCAGCGGCTCAGACTCATTGGCGCTCCATTCCGATGTAAAGCTAGAAGACTTCCCAGAGATCGCACTTCGCCTGTTGACTGCCTACGAGGATGAGCACTGCAAAGAAAAATATCCTTGGATGGATTTCATCGTCCCAGTTCGCGACGCAGCCCTCAAAAGCCAATTGGATGGGGTGCTGGTGGAAGCGATCAATGCCGAGCGGTTCGACTGCGTCCGCGCAGCGGCACCTGAGCTGCTTGGAAATGATGTCAGCGGCTTCGGCTATGTCAAACACAGTGCCCGAGCGCACAACGGCCCAGCAATCTCATTCGATCTGGATCTTCGTCAAGCTCTGCTCGCTAAGCACCTGTTGGGACGCATAACTCGCCCACTTCTTGATTCCGAGCGCATCTACCTATACGGCGCGGACGAACAACGACTCGCCACTTGGCCTTTGTACATGTGCTTGGAGGCGGAGATTGAGCACGAAGGAAAAATATATTTGCTGAGCGAAGGTGACTGGTACCAGATTGATCGCGACTACACCGAGCAAGTGAACCACTTTTTTGAGGCCGCGACTCCGTGCAACCTGGTGTTTCCTCCCTACCGCACTGACCATGAAGGCGCCTACCTTCGGCGCATTGCTGACAACGTCAATTTCTACCTACTCGACCAGAAACTGGTGAGACTAACTGGCGCAGGCGGCCCGTTCGAGTTCTGTGATTTGCTCACACCGGATAATCACATCATCCACGTCAAGAAGTACTCATCGTCGAGCGTGCTGAGCCACCTATTCTCACAGGCCTATGTGTCTGCTGAGGCGCTGATCAATGCACCGGATGTGGTTACCCAGGTGAACGCACACCTGGCAGAGCTGGGTGATTTCCAATTCATTTTCAACCCGGCCACCCAGCCGCGCAACAAAATCGTGTTCGCCATCATGCAACCCAATGCAGAACTGCACATGCCGTTTTTCTCGAAGGTCAACTTCAGGCAATTTGCCCAACGGCTTACTGCGATGGGTTACCAGGTCGAGGTGTGCCGGATAAGCAATAGAGACGTTGCCGCCGCCTGAAATCAGACATCAGTGAGGATGTCATCTTTGGTCTGCTTGAGAAGGTGTTGCCCGATCAACATCGTAATCCTTGAAGTTGGGGGCGGCAGAAAATCTGCGCACTAAAGGTAGTTAGCTATCTAGGGGCAGTGCTGGCCCTTCTGTTTGGAAAAGTTCGGGCTGAGCTTGTATCAGCAGCCAAGTGGCAATGATATGCGGGTGGGGCTGGCGGGGCGTGCGCTGCCTGAACCGACGCCGCACCGGCTTGAGGAAATGAACGAGATTTGAAAATACCGGGGCTGCTTTGCAGCCCCTGCCCTTCTCAAGGCCGCATCAGGGAAGCGCATTCCTTGCTGCCAACAGCGGCTTGTTCTCACGGCCATGGACCATGCAATACAGCGCCCCAGCCAGAATCAGCCCCATCGCCCAGCTAATGTCCGCCCCCAGCCACTCAGCCACGAAGCCCGTATAGAACGACAGCTTCATGAACGGGATGGTACCGATGATCGCCACCGCATACACCGCCAGGCTTCGCCGATTGAAGCAGCCGTAACGCCCCTTGGCGTCATACAGCGCCCCCACGTCATAGTAACCACGGCACACCCAGTAGTAATCCACCAGGTTGATCGCGCTCCATGGGATCAGCAGGTACAGCTGGCCGATCAGGATGTCGGCAAAGAACGTATCGAAATTGTACTGGGTGGCGATGGCGATCACCGTTGCCGCTGCGGTCAGGCCGGCCATTACCAAGGCCTTGGCCGTCGCAGTCACGCGCCGGATGGTCTTGAACGCGCCAAAGATCGTGACCGACGACATGTAGGCGCTGTACAGGCACAGGACGTTGTACTGGATCACCCCCAGCGCAATCACTGCCAGCGCCAACGGCGCCCACGGGCCAAACAAGGCGGCGATGGCTGTGGCCGGGTCATGGCCCAGGGCCGAGGGCAGTTCCACGGCCACCAGCGCGCCCAGTGCCATCATGGCGAAGGAGCCCAGCGCACAACCGCAGTAGGTGGCCCAGAACGTAGCGCGCGGGTTGACGTTGGCCGGGAGGTAACGCGAATAGTCGGCCACATAGGGGCCATAGCCCAGCGTCCACGAGGCCGACTGGGCCACGATCAGGTTGAATGCGGTGAACGAAAAGCCGGTACTCACCGCCGTCGTGGTTGCCATGTCGCCAGGGTGCAGCAGGATCAGCACCAGGGCACCGGCGAACACCAGCGTGGACAACAGGCTCATCCAGGCCCCCAGGCGGTGGATGAGTTCGTAGCCGACAAAGCCGATGACAAAGGTCAGTACCCCGACCACCACGATGGCCTGGTCATCGCTCATCGGCACCAGGGCCTGCAGGGCATTGCGCATCAGCACGCCGCTGGCGGCGAGGAACAGGACGGCGGCGGTGACCATCACCAACAGCGGAAGCGCCGCACCGTGGACGCCGAACTGGGCCCGGCTCTGGATCATCTGGGGCACGCCCAGGTGCGGGCCCTGGGCAGAGTGCGCGGCCATGAACACGGTGCCGATCAGGTTGCCGACCAACAGGCCGAGCAAGGTCCAGCCCAGGCTCAGCCCCGAGGCGACGCCCAGGGTGCCGACCATCAGGGCGGTGATCTGGAAGTTGGAGCTGAACCAGATGGTGAACAACCGTTTGGGCGTACCATAACGCTCAGCGTGTGGGACAAATTCGATACTTCGCGTTTCTAGCTTCACGCCGGTCTCCGGTTTTTATTTTTTTGATTATCGGGTAGCCACCGACGGGTTTCGGGCCCAGTAACGAACGTGTCATAGCTAGCTGCGCCATGCCTTGCCTGATAACGGCAGGCTACCCAGGCGGCTCATCCACACCGACGCCAGGATCACCGCCCCGCCGAGCAACAGCCGGCCCAATGGCTCGTGCTGGTTCCAGATCAGCAGATTCAGCAGCAAGCCTACCGGCACATGCAGGTTGTTCATCACCGCCAGCGTCGCGCCGGAAACCAGGCAGGCGCCCTTGTTCCACCAGTACAGGCCTAGTGCCGTCGGGCACAGGCCGAGGAACAGCAACACCAGCCACTGCACGTCGGTGCTCGGCAGGTGCTGGGCGTTGCCGAACAGCAGGAACGCTGGCAACACCACGATCAGCGCGCCCAGGTAGAAGTAGCCGAAGCGCTTGTAGTGCGGCAGGTCGCTGGGGTGGCGTGCGACCAGGTGGCGGTACAGCACCTGGCCGGCGGCGTAGGTGAAGTTGGCCAGTTGCAGCAGCAGGAAGCCGATGAAGAACTCGCCGCTGATGGTATCGAAGCGGATCACCGCAGCACCGGCCACCGCCACCAGCGCTGCCACCAGGGCCCAGGGGTTGAAGCGGCGGTTCATGGCATCTTCTATCAGGGTCACGTGCAATGGCGTGAGGATGGTGAACAGCAGCACCTCCGGGACGGTAAGCACGCGGAAGCTGAGGTACAGGCAGACGTAGGTGATGCCGTACTGCAGCGCGCCGATCAGCAGCATCGAGCGCATGAAGCGCGGTTCGACCTGGCGCCAGCGGGTCAGTGGCAGGAACACCAGGCCAGCCAGCACCACGCGCGCGAGCACGGCGAAATAGCTGTCGACGTGCCCGGCCAGGTACTCGCCGATCAGGCTGAAGGAAAACGCCTGGATCAGCGCGACGATTATCAGGTAGCCCATGGGTGCCTCTCGGGGGATCAAGGGCGCGACCTTAGCGGGTTGCGGCAAATGAGTTCAACCATGAGGAATGTAAGGGCTGTGCCGGCCTCTTCGCGGGTAAACCCGCTCCCACAATGTAACCACAGGCCTCAAGTGCCGTGATATTCCTGTGGGAGCGGGTTCACCCGCGAATAGGCCGGCACCGGCATCAACAAAATTCCTGGCATAAAAAAACCCGGCCATGCAGGCCGGGCAGGTACACCCAAAGGAGCAAAACCAGGTGTCAGGGTTGGGAATTCGTTGCGCCTCAGGCCACCGCTGCCAGCCGGGCCTTGGCCTGGTTCACGCCTTTCTCGTGGAACTCACCGCTCATGTTCAGGCCTTCGGCGTGGATGAAGTCGACATCATGAATACCGATGAAGGCCATGACCTGGCGCAGGTACGGTTCCTGGTGGTCGCTGCTGGCGCCGGCGTGGATGCCGCCACGGGCCGTCAGGACAATGGCACGCTTGCCAGTCAGCAAGCCCTGTGGGCCGGTGGGGGTGTACTTGAAGGTGATACCGGCACGCAGCACGTGGTCCAGCCAGGCCTTCAGCGTGCTGGGGATGGTGAAGTTGTACATCGGCGCAGCCATCACCAGCACGTCGGCGGCGAGCAGTTCTTCGGTCAGCTCGTTGGAGCGGGCCAGGGCCTCCAGCTCGGCGGCACTGCGCTGCTCTTCGGGTTTCATCCAGCCACCCAGCAGGTTGGCGTCCAGGTGCGGCACCGGGTTCACCGCCAGGTCACGCACGCTGATCTGGTCGGCCGGATGGGCGGCCTGCCATTGCTGGATGAAATCACCGGTCAGCTGGCGGGAAACGGAATCCTGCTGGCGGGCGCTGCTTTCGATGATCAGTACGCGGGACATGGGGTGCCTCCATCGGCAAAAAGGGTTGCGATTCGATGGAGGGGAGATTAAAGCTTGACCTATCGATAAAAAAGCGTAAAAAGTGGGTTCAATCAATCGATTTATCAGTTTATTCCGCGCTGCAGTTCAAGGCGATCCGCAGCTTGATGATCTGCCGGTTGAACTTGGCGGTGACATCGACGCTTTTACCGGCCGGTACGTTTACCCGCCGCACCCGTGGTGCCTCCGGGCCATTGCGGAAGGTGACCTTGCAGGCTGCCGGCACTTGCCCATAGTTGTTCAGGGTGATGGCGCCAATGTCGTAAGCCGTGTCGTAGGCGGTGTAGTCGAGCTTGACCCCGGTCAGTTCCTTCTCCACATCGATGGGATAAGCCATGGCCCCGAGGGGCAGGCACATCAGTATTGCCGCACAACATTTCTTCATGGGCCGCTCTCCTTGAAAGAGCGCAGCTTAGGACAACAGGAGCGAAACATGAAAGCGCCGCGCGTAACCCTTGACCAGTGGCGAACCCTGCAGGCAGTGGTCGATCACGGCGGGTTTGCCCAGGCCGCCGAGGCACTGCACCGTTCACAGTCGTCGGTCAGCTACACCGTGGCGCGCATGCAGGAGCAACTGGGCGTGCCGCTGCTGCGTATCGATGGCCGCAAGGCCGTGCTCACCGAGGCCGGCAATGTGCTGCTGCGCCGCTCGCGCCAGCTGGTCAAGCAGGCCAGCCAGCTCGAAGACCTCGCCCACCACATGGAACAGGGCTGGGAGGCCGAGGTGCGCCTGGTGGTCGACGCCGCCTACCCCAGCGCCCGCCTGGTGCGTGCCCTGGCTGCGTTCATGCCGCAGAGCCGTGGCTGCCGGGTGCGCCTGCGTGAAGAAGTACTGTCCGGGGTCGAGGAAGTGATGCACGAAGGCATCGCCGACCTGGCCATCAGCAGCTACAGCATCGGCGGCTACCTGGGTGCCGAACTGAGCGCGGTGGAGTTCGTCGCCGTCGCCCACCCGGAACACAGCCTGCACCGCCTGGGCCGCGAGCTCACCTTCCAGGACCTGGAAAGCCAGTTGCAGGTGGTGATCCGCGACTCCGGCCGCGCCCAGCCGCGCGACGTCGGCTGGCTCGGTGCCGAACAGCGCTGGACGGTCGGCAGCCTGGGCACCGCCGCCACCTTCGTCAGCAGTGGCCTGGGCTTTGCCTGGCTGCCCCGGCACATGATCGAGCGCGAGCTGCGCGAAGGCGTGCTCAAGCCATTGCCGTTGGACCAGGGTGGCAGCCGCCACCCACTGTTCTACCTTTATTCCAGCAAAGAGAAGACCCTGGGCCCGGCGACGCAGATCCTCATCGACCTGCTGCGCAATTTCGACACCGCGCCACTGGACGTGCCCTTCGCAGCCCCCGCCCAAGCCTGAGAGGACCGCGCCCATGGCCTATTTCGAACACGAAGGATGCACACTGCATTACCAGGTTCATGGCCAGGGCCAACCGCTGGTGCTGTTGCATGGCCTGGGCTCCAGCTGCCAGGACTGGGAGATGCAGGTGCCGGCGCTCAGCCGCCACTACCGGGTCATCCTGATGGACATTCGCGGCCATGGCCGTTCCGACAAGCCCCGCGACGGCTACCAGATCGCCACCTTCAGTGCCGACCTGCTGGCCCTGCTCGAACACCTGCATACCGGCCCGGTGCACTTCGTCGGCCTGTCCATGGGCGGCATGGTCGGCTTCCAATTCGCCGTCGACCATCCGCAATGGCTGCGCAGCCTGTGCATCGTCAACAGCGCCCCCGAGGTCAAGCGCCGCACCCGCAGTGACTGGGCCTGGTGGTTGAAACGCTGGGGCCTGGCGCGCCTGCTCAGTGTCGAGACCGTCGGCAAGGGCCTGGCCGAACGGCTGTTCCCCAAGCCCGAGCAGGCCGAACTGCGCCAGGAAATGGCCAGGCGCTGGGCACGCAACGACAAACGCGCCTACCTCAAGAGCTTCGACGCCATCGTCGACTGGGGCGTGCAGGAACGCATCGGGCAGATTCACTGTCCTACCCTGGTGATCGCCGCCGACCACGATTACACGCCGATACAACTGAAACAACGCTATGTCGCCCTGATGCCCCACGCCAGGCTGGTGGTCATCGACGATTCCCGGCACGCTACGCCCCTCGACCAACCCGAGGTCTTCAACCAGACCCTGCTGCAATTCCTTGCAGCCGCTTCCACCTCTCAAGGATCTTTGAGCCCATGCTGAAAAAACTTCTGCTCACCGCCTGCTCGGTCGCCTTTGCCACCAGCGTCATGGCCTCCGACAAGACCCCGCACGTCGTGCTGGACACCAGCTTCGGCCAGGTTGAAATCGAGCTGAATGCCGAGAAGGCGCCGATCAGTACCAAGAACTTCCTCGGCTATGTCGACAGCGGCTTCTACAACAACACCATCTTCCACCGCGTGATCCCGGGCTTCATGGTCCAGGGCGGCGGCTTCACCGAGCAGATGGTGCAGAAACCCACCAAGGACCCGATCAGGAACGAAGCCAGCAACGGCCTGCAGAACACCCGCGGCACCCTGTCGATGGCGCGCACCTCGGATCCGAACTCGGCCACCAGCCAGTTCTTCATCAACGTTGCCGACAACGACTTCCTCAACCCGGGCCGTGACGCCGGTTATGCCGTGTTCGGCAAGGTGACCAAGGGCATGGAAGTGGTCGACCAGATCGTCAACTCGCCGACCACCATCAAGAAAGGCATGCGCGATGTACCGGCCGACCCGGTGTACATCAAGTCGGCCAAACGCATCGACTGACCGCAGGCTGCACAGGGACGTGAAACCGCCTGGGGTCGGATGGAACAGGAGTGTCGTCACCCATGCTGTACCGCCGTTTCGAACAACTGATCGACATTTTTCGCGACGCGCCGAGCGACGCGCCCCCCAGCCGGGTATGGCCGTTCTACCTGTATTACCTGCGCCAGGTCTGGCCGAGCTTCCTGGCCCTGCTGGTGGTCGGCCTGTTCGCCTCGCTGATCGAGGTGGCGATGTTCAGCTACCTCAGCCGCATCATCGACCTGGCCCAGGGCACGCCCAACGCCAACTTCTTCAGTGAGCACAGTGGCGAGCTGATCTGGATGCTGGTGGTGATCCTGCTGCTGCGGCCGTTGTTCTTCGGCCTGCACGACCTGCTGGTGCACCAGACCATCACCCCCGGCATGACCAGCCTGATCCGCTGGCAGAACCACACCTACGTGCTCAAGCAGAGCCTGAACTTCTTCCAGAGCGACTTCGCCGGGCGTATCGCCCAGCGCATCATGCAGACCGGCAACTCGCTGCGTGACTCCGCCGTGCAGGCGGTGGATGCGCTGTGGCATGTGCTGATCTACGCCATCACTTCGCTGGTGCTGTTCGCCGAAGCCGACTGGCGCCTGATGCTGCCCCTGCTGCTGTGGATCGTCGGCTATATCGCCGCGCTGTTCTACTTCGTGCCCAGGGTGAAGGAACGTTCGGTCGTTTCCTCCGACGCGCGCTCCAAGCTGATGGGCCGTATCGTCGATGGCTACACCAACATCGCCACCCTCAAGCTGTTCGCCCACACCGACCACGAACAGCAATACGCCCGTGAAGCAATCAGCGAACAGACCGAGAAAACCCAGCTGGCGGCGCGCGTGGTCACCAGCATGGACGTGGTCATCACCACCCTCAACGGCCTGCTGGTGGTCACCACCACAGGCCTGGCCCTGTGGCTGTGGAGCCAGTCGCTGATCACCGTTGGCGCCATCGCCCTGGCCACCGGCCTGGTGATCCGCATCGTCAACATGTCGGGCTGGATCATGTGGGTGGTCAACGGCATCTTCGAGAACATCGGCATGGTCCAGGACGGCCTGCAGACCATCGCCCAGCCGGTTACCGTCACCGACCCGCCCGACGCACCGGCGCTGCGGGTCAGCCGCGGCGCGGTACGCTTCGATGACGTGGATTTCCACTATGGCCAGGCGGCCAACGTGATCGAAGGGCTGGACCTGGACATTCGCCCGGGCGAGAAGATCGGCCTGATCGGGCCGTCCGGGGCGGGCAAGTCGACCCTGGTCAACCTGCTGCTGCGGCTGTACGACGTGCAGGGCGGGCGCATCCTCATCGACGGCCAGGACATCGCCCAGGTCAGCCAGGCCAGCCTGCGCGCGCAGATTGGCATGATCACCCAGGACACCTCGCTGCTGCACCGCTCGATTCGCGACAACCTGCTGTACGGCCGCCCGGGTGCCAGCGAGGCCGAGCTGCTCGAAGCGGTGCGCCGGGCGCGGGCTGACGAGTTCATCCCGCAGCTGTCGGATGCACTGGGCCGCACCGGCTTCGATGCCCACGTGGGCGAGCGCGGGGTCAAGCTGTCGGGCGGGCAGCGCCAGCGCATCGCCATTGCCCGGGTGCTGTTGAAGAATGCACCGATCCTGATCATGGACGAGGCGACCTCGGCGCTGGACTCGGAAGTCGAGGCCGCCATCCAGGAAAGCCTGGAGACGCTGATGCAGGGCAAGACGGTGATCGCCATTGCCCACCGGCTGTCGACCATCGCGCGGATGGACCGGCTGGTGGTGCTGGACCAGGGGCGGATCGTCGAGAGTGGCAGCCACAGTGAACTGCTCGCGCAGCAAGGCCTGTATGCCCGCTTGTGGCATCACCAGACCGGGGGCTTTGTCGGGGTCGACTGACTCCTGCACCGGCCTCTTCGCGGGTAAACCCGCTCCCACAGGGACCGCACAAATTTCATGGTCTGTGCAGTACCTGTGGGAGCGGGTTCACCCGCGAAATGGCCGGCACTGGCAATATGAATGGATCAGTCCCGGCGATAGGGCAGCAGCCCCCGGGCCTCCTCGGCATACGCCCGCACCCCTTCCCGCTCCTGCGCCAGGAAATCTTCCACCGCCCTGCGCAAGCCCGGGTGCAGCAGGTAGTGCCACGACCGCGTCAGCACCGGTTCGAACCCGCGTATCAACTTGTGCTCGCCCTGTGCCCCGGCATCGAAACGCTGCAGGCCCTGGGCAATGGCAAAGTCCATGCCCTGGTAGAAACAGGTCTCGAAATGCAGCCGGTCGAACTCGTCCAGGCAGCCCCAGTAACGCCCGAACAAGCTGTCGCCACCCACCAGGCTCAAGGCCATCGCCACATCCCGCCCGGCTTGCCGAGCCATCACCACGCGCAGTGCCTCGGGCATGCGCTCGGCCAGCAAGCTGAAGAACTCGCGCGTCAGGTAAGGCGCTCGACGGCGCACCGCGTAGGTGTTGGCGTAGCAGCGGTAGACGAAGTCCCACTGCGCCTGGTCCAGTTCCGCGCCGTGGTACCAGCGAAAATCGATGCCCTGCCCGGCGACCTGCTCACGTTCCTTGCGCATCTGCTTGCGCTTGCGTGAACTGAGGCTGTCGAGGAAGTCCTGGAAGTCACGGTAGCCATGATTGCGCCAGTGGAACTGGCAACCCAGCCGCTCCATCCAGCCCGGCACCCCGGCCATCTGCGCATCCAGCTGCGGGTCGGTGAAGTTGATGTGCGCCCCGGACAACCCGCCCTTGCCCAGGTACTCCGGCAACGCCTGCAGCATCAGCAGGCCGTCGGCAGGGTCGCTGGCCAGCAGGCGCGGGCCGCTGACCGGGCTGAACGGCACGGCACCGAGCAGCTTGGGGTAGTAGGCGATGCCGGCCCGCTCACAGGCATCGGCCCAACCATGGTCGAACACGTACTCGCCAAACGAATGCCACTTGCGGTACGCCGGCAGCAGCGCCCGCACCTGCCCGTCACGCTCCAGCACCAGGTGCTCGGCGGCCCAGCCGGTGTTGCGCGCGACGCTGCCGCTGTCCTCCATGGCACTGAGAAAGGCATGGCGCAGGAACGGATGGCCGGGCGGCACCAGGGCATCCCAGGTAGCCGCCGGCAGGTCACGCAGATGAGCAAGGCTGTACAGGCTGGTCACGGTTTCGACTCGCTGTTTCAAGGTACCCAGTATCCCCAAGGAAAGCCCGCCACTCAATTCACCCAGGCCGTGGCGATCCTTTTATTCTCAATTACTTAACCGCAGTGCCACTAATTCGACATTAATCTGTCATTCGCCCCCGCAATACTTGCGCCTGTTTTCCGGAACCCCAGAACCTGTCTATTCAGGCCCTTTCCGAAG